>Ga0070741_10006326_pt1 | contig 25535 bp, 27 predicted proteins | sample Coa_R1_4_FD_66440 | JGI IMG/M metagenome (GOLD analysis project Ga0070741, IMG submission 66440) | Surface soil microbial communities from Centralia Pennsylvania, which are recovering from an underground coalmine fire - Coalmine... | ecosystem: Environmental > Terrestrial > Soil > Unclassified ... | reverse complement strand
TGCGCGTGCGCCGTGTCGACGACGAGCACGTCGGCGCCCGCGTCGATGAGCGTCATCGCGCGCACCCAGGAGTCGTCACCGGTGCCGATCGCGGCACCCACCAGCAGCCGCCCGTCGCTGTCCTTGGTGGCCAACGGATGCTGTTCGGTCTTCACGAAGTCCTTGACAGTGATCAGCCCAGTGAGCCGGCCGTGTCCGTCGACAATCGGCAGCTTCTCAATCTTGTTGCGGCGCAACAAGCCAAGGGCGGCATCGGCGGTGACACCTTCTTGGGCCGTGATCAGCGGAGCCTTCGTCATCACCTCGGCCACGCGCTTGGACTGGTCGACTTCGAAGCGCATGTCTCGATTGGTGATGATCCCGACGAGCGCACCGTCGTCGTTGACGACGGGCAGACCAGAGATCCGGAACCGCGCGCACATCGCGTCGACTTCGGCCAGGGTGTTGTCCGGCGAGCAGGTGACAGGGTCGGTGACCATGCCGGCTTCGGAGCGCTTGACCATCTCGACCTGGCCGGCCTGCTCGACGACCGAGAGGTTGCGGTGCAGCACGCCCATACCGCCCGCGCGTGCCATTGCGATGGCCATGCGGGCCTCGGTGACGGTGTCCATCGCCGAGCTGACCAGCGGCACCTTCAGGCGGATGTTGCGGGTGAGCTGGCTGGACGTGTCGGCCGCGGCGGGTATCACGTCGGAGGCCGCCGGGAGGAGTAGCACGTCGTCGAAAGTGAGGCCCAGCATGGCGACCTTGGTCGGGTCGTCGCCGCCGGTGGGGACGGGCGCGGCGGCCGCGGCTTCGGCAGCCGAATTCACCGTGGTGCGACCGTCTGTGATCGACATCGAGAGGCCTCCATCGGTGCGGGGCTAGGCGCCCATCCTATCGGCTTCGACGGTATCGCCATGGTCGCCGCGCGCCGTCAACCGGCTGGCGAAATGTCGGAGCGGCCCCGTACTGTAGAGACGTGCGCGACCAACTCCCACCGGGTTTGCCGCCGGATCCGTTTGCCGACGATCCGATGGATCCGTCGGCGGCGCTGGACGCCATCGAACCGGGCCAGCCACTGGACCCGCAGGAGCGCACGGCGGTCGAAGCGGACTTGGCCGATCTCGCCGTGTACGAAGCATTGTTGGCCCACAAGGGAATTCGCGGATTGGTCGTATCGTGCGACGAATGTCAGCAAGACCACTACCACGACTGGGACATGCTGCGCGCCAACCTGTTGCAACTGCTGGTTGACGGCACCGTCAGGCCCCATGAGCCTGCATACGATCCCGAACCCGATGCGTACGTGACCTGGGATTACTGCCGCGGATACGCCGACGCGTCGCTGAACGAGGCAACGTCGGAACCCGACGGCTACCGCTGACTGTTAGCCCTTAGCGAACTCGCGCCCTAGCGAACTTTCGGTTCATCCGGCACTACTGATGTCGTCGGCACCGGTACTGGCGCTGCACTCTTCGAGTTGGCCGGCGGCCTATGCGGTTCCGGCTCGGGCGCCGGTGCGGCCGGGGGTGCCGCGGGAGGCGGCGTTTGGGCAGCCGGCGGAGTCGTTGCTTGGACCGCGGGGGTTGTCACCGTGACTGGAGGCGGTGGCGGGGTTGTCGTTGTCTGTTTCGCCACCGGCGGCGGACTCGGCGTTGACGGGGTCGGTGACGGCGTCGCGGTGACTGACGACGGCATCGGAGTCGGTGACGGTCTCGTCGGCGTCGGCAACGGCGACTGTGTCGTCGGCGTCGGTGACGGACTCGGGCTCGTCGGTATCGGCGTCGGCGACGGACTCGCCGTCGAACTCGGTGGAGCCGCAGGCGAACTCGTCGGGATCGGCGACGAGCTGACCGACACCGACACGTTCGGTGATGTCGGCACGGATGACGGCGACGACGGCGAGCCGGGCGACAACATCATGTTGGTGTCGATCGACGGCGCCGACGATGTCGGCGATTCGATCACCGGCACCGGCAGGAACGACAGCGGCGACTGCGGGTTCACCGGCGGCGGCGGTGCGCCAGGAGGCGGCGGCGGTGCCTCCGGGTTCTGCGCAATCACCTTGGCGGTCAACGAGTTGTACTGCTCGACGAGGTTCTGCTTCTCCGGCGTGTTGTCGACACTTTGAACCGTCGGCGCGAGGGTGACGAGCTTCTGCTGCGCCTCGTCCCACTTGCCTTGGTTGACCAGCTGCTGTACCTGATCCAACTCCTGCGCGGCCAGCGTCACCGCGTCAGAGCGGGTGGCTGGCGGCTGGCCGAACCAGGAGTCGTAGCCGATCGCGACCGCGCCACCAGCAGCGAGTACCGCGGCTGCCGCTGCGCCAACAACCGCAAACCGAATTCGATTGCGCCGCACCGGTTTTTGTGCCTGAGCCAGCGCTGCCGCCGCCTGCTCCAACGTGAGCACATGCGCGTCGGGCACACCGCGCACCTCGTCGCGCCAGGAACCGAGCATCGCGGACAGCGGATCCACCGTCGACATCCGCGCGCCGCCGGCGAGCGCGTCGACGAAGCGGTCGGTACGGACGATCGCGTCGAGGCCGGGGTCGTAGTCAGACATAATCGCGCCTCGCCCCGATGTCTTCCCGCAACCGCGTCAGCGCCCGGTGCTGCGCGACGCGCACCGCACCCGGCGAGCTGCCGACGGCTTCGGCTGTCTCCTCCGCGCTCAGCCCGACCACGACACGCAGGATCAAAATTTCGCGCTGCTTCTCGGGCAAGACCGCGAGAAGCGCCTTCATCCGCTCCGACGACTCGGCGTCGAGAGCCATTTGCTCAGGCCCGGCCTCCCAGGTGGGGCGCTCGGGGAGATCGTCGGTGGGCTCGGCGCGGTTGCGCCCGGCCGCACGGTGGGCGTCTGCCACCTTGTGCGCCGCGATGCCGTAGACGAATGCCAAGAAGGGCCTCCCCTGGTCCCTGTAGCGAGGCAACGCCGTGATGGCGGCCAAGCACACCTCCTGAGCCACGTCGTCTGCTGATAGACCACTGCGATCCGTAGTTCCAAGCCGAGCCCGGCAATACCGGACCACGATCGGACGGACGATCTCCAGCACTTCTCGGAGCGCATCTCGATTGCCGGCCACCGCGTCAGCAACGACGGCATCGAGGTGTTCTCCCGAATTTGTCATCGATGACGGCGTCCTCAACGTTACGAGCCGAGCGCTTCTCGGCGACTTACCGACAATAACGATCCAACAACGTTCGACGCCGTCAGCGACGCCAGACGCCCCCGGCGCGGCGCACGATGTCCGCGGATTCGTCGCGGATCGCCGCAACCGCGTCCGTGCCCCAGGTGGCGCTGCCGATGTCCGCCAGCAAACTCGCCACGGCCCACCTCAACGGCACCAGCCCCGCCTTGCCCGCCGCGGCCAAAGCATCGTCGGCGGTGCTGCGAGCCTGGTCAATGCGGCCGGCGCAGCAGAACGCCGCGGCATGGATCACCTGGGACTTCACCTGGTGGCGAACGGACGGGAGGTCGGCCGCCAACTCGACGGCGCGCTCGGCGTGGTCGACCGCTGTGGCACCGTCGCCGCGGGCCATGGCCAGCTCGGCGGCCACCCAGTGCCAGCGGATCGGCAACCGAACGGGGCCAAGCGAGGCTATCGTTCGCGCCCGGTCGATCAGTGCCGCCGAAGCAGCGAAGCGTTCCATGCCCAGCGCGTCGGCGGCCAGTCCCAGGAGCGCGTCAGTGGAGGCTTCGGACTCGGAACCGGCGAGTGCCAAGGCCCGACCGTCCCACGCCCGGGCCTCCGCGTGGCCGCCGAGTTGGCGGATAAAGGACGCCTCGGTGCTGTGCGCCAGTGACGCGAGCGGGCCGTGGCGTAGAGCGCGTCGCAAGGCGGCGAGGTCGGCCGTCGCGATGGCGTAGCGGCCCTGCCCGCCCGCGGCGACAGCGCGCAACCACAGCTGCCGGGCAGTGCGCGCCGGAGGGAGCGGCCAATGGCCCGGTTCGTCGCCGAATGCTGCCGCGTCGAGCAGCGCCTCCGTCGTCATCTGCGAACCGCCCACGGCCTCAAAAAGATTGGTTAAAAGTTTGTGCAGTGGATGTTAACGCCATGTCAACTGCCGGGTCGGCACGGCCGCGAAGAGCAAGTCGCTTCTGCCGTCGGTTTCCGTTGAGCCGCAAAGATGAACGTGACGTAAATTCTCAAGCTGCGGTTATGCGGTTTCACACACCGCGTGGCTATTGACTGCCTTTCTGACGGTCCATACTTTGGCCACGAGTAGTCATCGGCGACATGTTCTCGGATCGTTCCACGACTCACCGTCCGGTTCACCATCTGAATGGTCGAATTGGACTCGGCGAGAGGGGTTTTCATGCCACAGCCAGAAGAGCTGCCCGGCCCCAATGCGGATGTCTGGGATTGGCAGATGCATGGGGTGTGCCGCGGCGCCGATTCGTCGATCTTCTTCCATCCCGACGGCGAGCGCGGCCGCGCTCGGTTGGCGCGCGAGATGCGTGCCAAGGAGATGTGCCGGCGCTGCCCGGTGATCACGCAGTGCCGCACGCATGCACTGTCGGTCGGCGAGCCGTATGGCATCTGGGGCGGGCTCTCTGAGTCCGAGCGGGAGTTCTTGTTGAAGCGGGGCATCCGCCGCACGGCATAGCGCACTTTCGGCGCGCTGAGACGCGCTGAGCGCCTCTGAACGCGCCGAAAGTTGATCAGTGGTGGTGATGGCCGTGGCCGTGACCGTCGTCCTCTTCCTCCGCCGGCTTCTCGACAATTGCGGTCTCCGTCGTGAGGATCATCCGCGCCACCGACGCCGCGTTGAGAACCGCCGACCTCGTGACCTTGACCGGGTCGACGACGCCGTCGGCAAGCAGGTCTCCGTACGCCAGCGTTGCCGCGTTGAGGCCCTGGCCCGCCGGCAGCTCTGCCACCTTACTGACGACGACCGCGCCGTCCATCCCCGCGTTCGTTGCGATCCAGAACAAGGGCGAGCTCAGCGCGCCGGCGAACACGTCGACGCCCAGCGCCTCGTCGCCGGACAGCGTGCCGCGCAACTTCTCCAGCGCGCCACGGGCTTTCACCAGCGCCGAGCCGCCGCCGGCGATGATGCCCTCCTCGACGGCTGCCTTGGCCGCCGCGACGGCATCCTCGACGCTTTCCTTGCGCTCCTTCAGAGCCGTCTCGGTCGCCGCGCCAACCTTGATCACCGCCACGCCGCCGGACAGCTTTGCCAGCCGCTCCTCAAGCTTCTCGCGATCCCAGTCCGAGTCGGTGGTCTCGATCTCGGCCCGCAGCTGCTTCGCGCGCGCCGCGATGTCCTCCTCGGTCCCGGCGCCCTCGACGATCGTCGTGGTGTCCTTCGTGACCACAACGCGGCGCGCCGAGCCGAGCACCTCGAGGCCGACCTCACGCAGCAGCAGGCCGACATCGGGGTTGACGACCTGGCCGCCGGTCACGACCGCGAGATCGTCGAGGAACGCCTTGCGACGGTCGCCGAAGAACGGCGCCTTGACCGCGACGGCCCGCAGCGTCTTGCGGATCGCATTGACGACGAGCGTCGACAGCGGCTCGCCCTCGACGTCCTCGGCGATGATTAGCAGCGGCTTGCCCGACTGCGCGACCTTCTCGAGCAGCGGCAGGAAATCGGGCAGCGAGCTGATCTTCTCCCGGTGCAGCAGCACGTACGCGTCCTCGAGCACGGCCTCCATCGCGTCGAAGTCCGTGATGAAGTACGCCGACAGGAAGCCCTTGTCGAACTGGACGCCGTCGGTGAGTTCCAGCTCTGTGGAAAGCGTCGACGACTCCTCGACGGTGACGACGCCGTCATGTCCGACCGTCGTCATCGCCTCGGCGACCATGTCGCCGATCTCGGGGTCGCGCGACGACACGGTGGCCACCTGTGCGATCGAGTTCTTGTCGGTCACCGGCGTCGCCGACGCGAGCAGCGCCTCCGAAACGGCGTCGGCGGCCTTCCCGATCCCGGCACCCAGTGCGATCGGGTTCGCGCCGGCAGCCACAAGCCGCAGACCGCCTTTCACGATCGCCTGCGCCAGCACCGTGGCCGTCGTCGTGCCGTCACCGGCGACGTCGTTGGTCTTCGTCGCCACCGACTTGACCAGCTGAGCGCCCAGGTTCTCGAACGGGTCCTCCAGCTCGATCTCGCGCGCGATCGTCACACCGTCGTTGGTGACGGTGGGGCCGCCAAATGCCTTGGCCAGCACCACATGTCGGCCGCGCGGGCCGAGAGTCACCCGGACCGTGTCGGCCAGCTTGTCGACCCCGGCTTCCATTGCGCGACGGGCGGTTTCGCTGTACTCAATCTGCTTGCTCATCTGATTCCTCGGTTAACGCGCACCGCCCCGGAAATCCGCCGCGCAAACGGTGGATCGCCGGGGCGGAACACGGTGTTTATTTATTGACGACAGCCAGCACGTCGCGGGCGGAGAGGATCAGGTACTCCTCGCCGTTGTACTTGATCTCGGTGCCGCCGTACTTGCTGTAGATGACGACGTCGCCCTCGGACACGTCCAGCGGGATCCGCTTCTCGCCGTCCTCGTCCCAGCGGCCGGGGCCGACGGCCACGACGGTGCCTTCCTGCGGCTTCTCCTTCGCGGTGTCAGGAATGACCAGACCGGACGCGGTCGTGGTCTCGGCCTCGTTGGCCTGGACGAGGATCTTGTCCTCGAGTGGCTTGATGTTCACCTTCGCCACGATGTGAGCCCTCCACTTATCTGGGTGCGGCCCGGGCCTGTCCCGGACCGTATTGCTGTTCGGCATTTCAGGTTTCGGCATGCGCTACCGCCGGTTGCGTCGTCGTCGCGGGTGCCGACCCAAGACGGCAGCGCGCCTGCCACCTAGCACTCTATACATGCGAGTGCTAGCACTCAAGGGCGGGCTCGGCCACCTACGAATCGACCTACGACGCCACCTGAGATCTGACGACCGGCAGCCCCGGATCTGCGGCCGCAGACAGCGGTGACGGCCGGGCCCCGGCAGCGATCAAGTGCGCGGCCAGTGACGCGATCATCGCCCCGTTGTCGGTGCACAACCTGGGCCGCGGCACCCTCAGCGTGATCCCGGCCGCCTCGCAACGCCGTTCGGCGAGCTCGCGCAGTCGCGAGTTCGCGGCCACCCCGCCGGCAATCAGCAGCGTCGTGACGTCGAGTTGTTCCGCCGCCCGCACCGCTTTCGCGGTCAGCACGTCGGCGACCGACTCTTGAAAACCGGCGGCGACGTCGGCCGCGCTGTAGTCCGGATGTCGCTGTAAATAACGAGCCACCGCGGTCTTCAGGCCCGAGAAGCTGAACGCAAACGGGTCGTCGCGGGGACCGGTCATGCCCCGCGGGAACACGACGGCTTCGGCGTTCCCGGTGCGCGCGAGGTCGTCGAGCGGCTTGCCGCCCGGATAGCCGAGCCCGAGCAGCCGGGCCACCTTGTCGTAGGCCTCGCCGGCCGCATCATCCACGGTGCCGCCCAACTCGACGATCGGTTCGCCCAGCGACCTTAGATGCAGCAGGTTGGTGTGCCCGCCGGACACCAACAACCCAATGCACTCGGGCAGCGGCCCGTGTTCGTACACGTCGGCGGCGAGGTGTCCGCCGAGGTGGTTGACCGCGTAAAACGGCACCTCCCATGCGGCGGCATACGCCTTCGCCGCAGCCACGCCCACCATCAGCGCCCCGGCCAAGCCCGGTCCGATCGTCGCCGCGACCGCGTCGGGCTTTTCGATTCCGGCCGCCGCCAGCGCTCGGCGCATCGTCGGCCCGAGCGCCTCGAGGTGTGCGCGCGACGCGATCTCCGGGACGACACCGCCAAACCGGGCATGCTCGTCGACGCTGGAGGCGACCTCGTCGGCGAGCAGCGTCACAGTACCGTCGGCGGCGAGCTCGGCGATGCCGACACCTGTTTCGTCGCAAGAGCTTTCGATCGCGAGCACCTTCATTTCTTCGGCCGCCTCATCGTGTACGCGTCGGCGCCGCTCACCCGGTAATACCGCTTGCGCACACCGACTTCGACGAAGCCCGCGCTGCGGTACAGCGAGATCGCGGCCTCGTTATCGGTGCGCACCTCGAGGAAGACGGCGCCACGAGCGTGCTGCAGCAGCTCGTCGAGCAGCCGTCGCCCGATGCCCTGGCCCTGAAACCCAGGGTCGACGCCGATGGTGTGGATTTCGTACTCGTGCGGTGGCAGCCGGCCGAGGCGGGTGATGCCGGCATAACCGACGAGCTTCTCGTCACAACGAGCCGCGATGTAGCGGTTGTGCTTGCCGCGGAGTTCAGACAGGAACGCCGACGCGGGCCACGGGTCGTCGCCGTCGAAGAGCTGCGCCTCCAGTTCGGCGCAGCGTGCGGCGTCGTCGGGGGTCAGCTTGTCGATTGTGATCATGCCGTCGCCTGGCGTTCGGCAAGGGTCTTGGCATCGGGGCGACGTAAGTACAACGGCACCAACGGCTTTGGCTGTTCTGTCCAGTTGCTGACGGCGCGGGTGAGGCCAACGGGGGTCGGGTGCGCCATCTCCACGACGGTGGCGCCGTCGTGCGGTACGTCGGCAGGAGCGTTGACCGCGGGACCGTCGGTGCGCACGCCGTCGCGGTAGCGCGCCCAGTACACCTCGCGCCGGCGGGCGTCAGTGACGACGAGCACGTCGCCGGTGGTGTCTGCGGCGATGGCGTCCAGGCTGCACACACCGTGCACCGGGACGCCCAGCGCGTGACCGAAGGCGGCCGCCGTGGCCATGCCCACCCGCAGTCCGGTGAACGGCCCCGGCCCGCAGCCCACCACCACGGCGTCCAGGTCGCCCATCGTCAGGCTTGCATCTTGAAGAGCCGCAAGAGCATTCGGAGTAAGAGATTCGGAGTGCGCCCGGGCACCGACGGTGACGCGCTGGGCAAGCAGTTCGACGACACCGCCGTCGCGACGCACGATGCCCGCGGTGACGGCGGGTGTGGCCGTGTCGAGCGCGAGCACGATCATCGGTGCCATTCCCATGTCGCCGTGCGGGTTTCGTCGTCCTTGAAGCACAATCGCACGTCGAGGTGACGTTCGGACAGCCGTTCGGCCAGTCCCTCACCCCATTCGACGACGACGACGGCCTCGTCCAGGTCGGTGTCGAGGTCGAGGGAGTCCAGCTCGGCGGTCAGATCCGTTGCGCCGTCCCGTAGCCGATACATGTCGACGTGCACCATCGCAGGCGCGCCCGCACGACGCGCGCGATGAACCCGCGCCAGCACGAAGGTCGGAGAGATCACCTCACCCGTGACATCCATAGCCTCGGCAATTCCCTTGGCCAGCACTGTCTTTCCTGCACCGAGCGGACCGGACAACACGACGACGTCGCCCGCCCTCAGATCCGCACCGAGCCGGGCACCCAGCTTGAACGTGTCATCGGCGGTCGGCAGTGTCGCGCTGGCACCGCGTTCCTCGCGCAAGCGCTCGTCAGCCAACTCGGCGGACCTTCTCCCGCACACGACGCGCCAACGAGACAAGCTTGGACGGCGTCGCACGCTCCACCAACCGGACCAGCGCGTCGTCAACCACTTCCGGGCGCTCCAGCTCTACCAAATGACCGGCGCCGTGAACCACCACCAGCTCACACTTCGGCAGGGCCGCCGCCATCTCGCGCGAGCCACTGACCAAGGTGAGCAGATCGCGGTCGCCGCAGATGATCAGCGTCGGGATCTTCGCCAGCACCTCGAGCCCGGCCCGCTCCTCGTGCACCTCCAGCGCATGCAGGAACTCGACCATCGTCTCGATCGGCGTGTCATGAATCATCTTCTCCGAGAACGCAACCACCGAGGGGCTAACCCGCTCGTCGCCGTAGGCCGCCGTGCGTAGGATCGGGCTGATCAATCCGCGGGCCGAACCGCGGGCACGATGGACGAGTTTCGGAGAGTAGCGCGCCGCGAACCGGACGGCCTCGAGCGCCGGGTTCTTGAGGATCTCGCCCAGCGGCGAACGCGAAACACCTTCGGCGGCAGAGGAAATGAGCGCAACACCGACGACCCGCGAGCCGTAGTACTGCGGGAACTGCCGGGCGTGAGACAGCACGGTCATTCCGCCCATCGAATGCCCGACCAGCACGACGGGCCCGCGCGGGACCATCGCCTGCAGCACGCTTTCCAAGTCGCGGCCGAGCTGCTCGATGGTGTAGGTCTCGATCGGCGCCCGCGCGGACTGGCCGTGGCCGCGCTGGTCGTACAGCACCATCCGGACCTGCTCGCCCCACTCCTTTTCCAGGCGTGCGCGTTGAAAGTGGTACGCGCCCATGCACATACAAAAGCCGTGAGCGAACACGACTGTCAGCGGTGCGTCGGCAGGCCCGACCTCGCGAACCGCGAGCGCGACGCCGTCTTCTGTGGTGACGACACTGGCGCGGTCGGCGTCCAACAGCGTGAAGTCCTCCGTGGCGTGCGGGTCGTCGACCGACTCCCGGGTCCGCATCGCGCGCGCCGTCGAGACGCCCGCCAAGGTGCCGACCGCGGCCAGACCCGCGACGCCGGCCATCCAGCGGGCCTCTTTTGCGCGACGTCGTCCGACCTGCTCGCCGTTGGCCATCTTGGCAAGCTTCTCGGCGTTGCGCGCCGCGGTGCGGGCAAGCCGCTCGTCTATGCGTGTCGCGCGCTGCGCTTGCCGCTCGGATCGCTTGTCACTCAATGCTTCCGCCCTGACGGTAGACACGGGTGACGCGGCCGCGCGGACTCGTCACCACCTCGTAGTGGATGGTCTCGAGCAAATCGGCCCACTCCTGGGCGGTCGGTTCGCCCTGGGTGCCGGGCCCGAAGAGGATCGCGGTATCGCCTTCGCGCACAGCGGTTTCGCCCGGACCGAGGTCGACGACGAACTGGTCCATGCAGATCCGCCCGACGTTGGGTCGCCGCCGCCCGTTGATCATCACGTCGAAGCGGCCGCTGAGGCCGCGGTACACCCCGTCGGCGTACCCGATCGGGATCAGCGCCAGCGTGGTGTCCCGGTCTGCGATCCATGTGTGGCCGTACGACACGCCGTCGCCGGCGGACACCGACTTCACCAGAGCCACAGGGCATCTCAGCGTCATCGCAGGAATCAGTCCCATCTGCCCTCGCTCAGGCAGCGGGCTCAGCCCGTACACCGCAATGCCGGGACGGACCATGTCGAACGCCAGGTCGGGCCGTGACATCGCCGCGGGCGAGTTCGACAGATGCGCGATCTCATACCGCACGCCAGTCGACTTGGCCTGCGCCAGCATGTCGGTAAACCGTTGTGCCTGAAGATCGTTGGTGGGATGGTCGGGTTCGTCGGCGTGGACCATGTGCGACATGAAACCGCGCACCCTAATCGCCTCGGCGGCCTGCGCGCGCAGCAGCGCATCGAGCATGGCCGGGTACTCAGCGGCGCTGACTCCGTTGCGGTTCAGGCCGGTGTCGACTTTCACGGTCACAGTTGCCGACACGCCGGTGCGGGTGACGGCGTCGAGCACGTCAGAGAGTTGACGCACGGACGACACCGCGAGCTGGATGTCGGCTTGCAGCGCGGGCGCGAAGTCGGTGCCGGGAGGATGCAGCCACGCGAGGATCGGCGCGGTCAGTCCGTCACGGCGTAGCGCGAGCGCCTCGTCGATGGTGGCGACCCCCAGTTCGTCGGCGCCGGCCGCTATAGACGCCTGCGCGGCGCGGGTGGCCCCGTGGCCGTAGCCGTCGGCCTTGACGACGGCCATCACTGCCGCTGAGCCGGCGTGATCGCGCAGGACGGCGATGTTGTTGGCAATCGCGTCGAGGTCGACCACGGCTTCGGCCATGGGCGTCAACGAGGTGCTCAGCGGAGTCGAGGGCATGTCGCCGCCAATTCTCCCAGAGAGCGCCGAGAGCGCGCGTGCCCGTCGTCCTCAGTGGGCGAAGTGCTGCTGTTCGTTGAAGTGTCCGCCGGGCTTCAGCTCGTCCATGTGGGCTACCACCTTCTCCAAGTCTTCGCATAGCGACCGCGCGAGGTCCGCCGAAAACCCTTCTCGCACAACAACTCGCAGCACAGAGATGTTCTCCGCACCCGTCGGCATCGTGTAGGCCGGCACCTGCCAGCCGTACGCGCGCAGGCCCGCGGACACGTCGAATTCGGTGTACCCGAAGTCCTTGGCCAGCCGGAACGCGACGACCGGGATGGCCGAACCGTCCGCGATCACGTCGAAATGCTTGGAGTCGCGCAGCCGGTCGGACAGCCAGCGTGCCGTCGACGACAGAGCGTGCATGACCTGGGAATATCCGGCCCGGCCGAGCCGCAGGAAGTTGTAGTACTGGCCGACGACCTGGTTGCCCGGCCGCGAGAAGTTGAGCGTGAACGTCGGCATGTTCCCGCCGAGATAGTTCACTCGGAACACCAGGTCTTCCGGCAGGTGGTCCTTGTTGCGCCACACCACAAAGCCGATGCCGGGATACGTCAGCCCGTACTTGTGGCCGCTGACATTGATCGACGCCACCCGCGGCAGCCGGAAATCCCACTCGAGGTGCGGGTGCAGGAACGGCACCACGAACCCGCCGCTGGCCGCATCCACGTGCACCGGAACGTCGGGCCCGCCGTCCGCGGCCAGCTTGTCCAGTGCCGCACAGATCTCGGCGATCGGCTCGAGTTCGCCGGTGTAAGTGGAGCCGAGGATCGCCACCGCGCCGATCGTGTCCTCGTCGACGTGCTCGAGGACTTGTTCGGGCGTGATGATGAACCGGTCCTGTCCCATCGGCAGATACCGTGGCTCGACTTCGAAGTAGCGGCAGAACTTCTCCCACACGACCTGAACGTTGGCTCCCATCACCAGGTTTGGCGTGCGCGTCTTCCAGTCCTCTGAGTTCTTTCCAGCGAATCGCTGCTTCCACCGCCACTTCAGCGCGAGCCCGGCGAGCATGACCGCCTCGCTCGATCCAATCGTCGAAACGCCGATCGCGCTGGACGGGTCGTCGTCGCGCAGGTTCTCGGCGTGGAACAGGTCGGCGACCATGCAGACGCACCGCTGCTCGATCGCCGCGGTCGCCGGGTATTCGTCTTTGTCGATCATGTTCTTGTCGAACGTCTCGGCCATCAGCTTCTCCGCCTGCGGGTCCATCCACGTGGTGACGAACGTCGCGAGGTTCAGCCGTGAGCTGCCGTCGAGCATCAGTTCGTCATGGATGAACCGGTAAGCGGCGTCGGGGTGCATCGCCTCGTCGGGCAACCGCAGCGCGGGGATCGGATCGCATTCCAGCCGTCCCGTGTAGGCAGGCGTAATCGATGCCGACGGACGCGAAACACTAGGCATGACAAGTCCTTTCGTTACAACGCGGCGACTGCTGAGCGGATGTGGGCGAGAATGCGCGACGCCGATGTGGGCGCCGGCTTCGGGCCGGGGTCGGCGGACGAGAGGTTCGCGGCGCGGGCATGGACGAACGCCGCCGCGGCGGCGGCCTCCGCGGCGGGCAGTCTTGACGCCAAGAGCGCGCCGATCATGCCGGACAGCACGTCGCCGGATCCGGCGGTGGCAGCCCATGATTGGCCTGCAGGGTTCAGGTATACAGGCCCCTCGGGGTCTGCGATCACCGTCACGTTGCCTTTGAGAAGGACTGTGACGCCCAGCTTTTCGGCCAGCGCGCGAGTCGCGCCGACGCGGTCGTCGCCTGGCGGCTCGCCGGCCAACCTTGCGAACTCCCCGGCGTGGGGCGTGAGCACCGTCGGCGCCGGCCGTGATCTGACGACATCGGGATGCGCGGCCAGGATCGTCAGCGCGTCGGCGTCAACGATCACCGGCAAGTCGGTGTCGAGCGCGAACCAGAGCGCCGCGGCGCCGACGTCATCGGTGCCGATGCCCGGCCCGACGACCCAGGCCTGCACCCGTCCCGCGGACTCGGCACTGGGTGAGGCGATGACCTCCGGCCATTGCGAAAGCACTTGCGGCCCTGCGCTTCCCGCGTATCGCACCATTCCGGATGTTGCCGCCACTGCGGCGCCCGTGCACAAAACCGCCGCGCCGGGGTACGTCGAGGACCCGGCCAGGATGCCGGTGACGCCCTGCGTGTACTTGTCGTCGCGCGCGCCGGGCCGCGGCCACCGCGCAGCGACGTCGGCGGCCTCGAAGCCGAGCATGTTCGTGGGCGGCAAGTCCAACCCGATGTCGACGAGTTCGACGCGACCGCAGTCGCCAAGCGCATGCACGGGTTTCAACCCGCCGAACGTGACGGTCAACGCTGTGTGCACATGTGGACCACTGGCCGCCCCCGTGTGCGGGTCGAGTCCGCTGGGAATGTCGACGGCCACCACAGGGATGCCTGCCGTATCGACCGCGTCGAACACCTCGGCGGCCGCTGGCCGCAGGGGGCCGGAGCCCGAGATTCCCACCACGCCGTCGATCACCAAATCCGTTTGAGGGGGCACGGATTCGACCACCCGGCCGCCCGCGCGCAGGAATGCGGCCAATCCCTTCTTGTGCGTCTTCTCCGGGCTCAGCAGCACCGCCGCCGCAGACGCCCCGCGCCGGCGCAAGAATGTCGACGCCCACAGCGCGTCGCCGCCGTTGTCACCCGACCCGACGACCGCGCAGATGCGCCGGCCCGCCACTGCTCCCGTACGCGTAACCAGCTCGCGGGCAATGGCGATCGACAACGGGTATGCGGCGCGGCGCATCAACGCACCGTCGGGCAGGCAGGCGAGGAGGGGAGCTTCCGCGTCGCGGATCGCGTCGACGGTGTAGTAGTGCCGCATCGGAATCAGGATCGCATGCCTGGCGACGCGACGGGCAGCCCTCGTGATTTGGCCACCGTTGCCATTCGTCGGTCGTAGGTGACGAAGGCGACAAGATCCCTGCCGAGTGTTTCTGCGCTGGCGACGTGGATCGCGTCAAGCGCTTTCAGACGATCCGGCAACGCGACGGCGCTGTCACGGATTCTGGAAGTGATGCCGATTTCGCTGTACTCACGCAGAAGCCGTGTCATGAGGTTCGGAAAGGTGCCAACGCGATCGCAGTTGCGCACGGTCTCGATCAAACCGACAGTGCTGGTCACTCCACGCAAGTCTGAGTGACTGAGTAGAAACGACTGCAGTTTGGCGAAGTTCGGCCGCTCGAGCACGTGAGTGATTAGTGCCGACGCATCCAGGTAGATCACGGCTTCGCGTCGCCGGTAGCGTCGCCTCTAGCCTCCAGTTCCTCCCTAAGCTCGCGCTCCCAGTCCCTCTCGCCATAACGATCCTCAAGAAGCAGTTGGAGCGGATCGGGTGCGCCTTCGGGGAGCTTGAAGTGCGTAAACGTGTCGAGGTCAGCCAAGGTCTTCTCAGATAATCTCAGCGCCCCGGATTCGACAAGCTCCTCGATGCGGCTTCGCTTCTTCTGCTGACCAGGGATCAGCGTCGCGATGACCTTGCCATGGCGGGTGATTTCGATGATCTCGCCCTTTTCGGCCCGGGAGAACATCGCGCTGGGGTTGTAGGAGAACTCACGCACAGAAACCGTCGTCACCATGCCATCCTCCAACCGCCAGATGTACCTACATGTAGGTACATCTTACCTACTATCGCGCTTCCTATCTCGCCGAATGCAGCCACGGTTCGCGCCAGCCCGGGTAGCCGGCGACGAGCTTGTTCGCGCCAGCAGGCCCCCACGAGCCGGGTTTGTACATCTCGACGGGAGGTGGCGCGTCGAGCAGAGGCTGGATGACCCGCCACGTCTCCTCGATGCCGTCCTCGCGGGTGAAGTGGCTGGGGTCGCCGCGCATCGCATCGCACAGCAGCCGCTCGTAGGGTTCGGGCGCCTCGCCGAGTTCCTCGGCGAAGATCAGCGAGAGGTCGACCGTTCGGGTCTTGTTGGCGCCCGGTTCTTTCGCCTGCACGACGAAGTCGGCACCCGGGTTGGGGTCGATGCGCAAGATGAGTTCGTCGGGATCCGGATTGTTGTGCGAGAAAGCAAGTTTGGGCGGTCGCTTGAAGATGATGCGAATTTCGGTGTCGCGCACGGGAAGTGACTTCCCCGCCCGCAGAAAGAACGGCACTCCCGACCACCGCCAGTTGTCGATCTCCAACCGCAGTGCGGCAAACGTCTCGGTTTGCGAGTCCGCCTTGACGCCGGGTACCGATCGATACCCGTCGTACTGGCCGCGCACGTAGTGCTTGGGATCCACTGCCGGGATGGCTCGGAACACCTCGACCCGTTTGTCGCGCTGCCCGTCGGCGTCGGGCGAACTCGGCGGCTCAGATGCGAACAACCCGATCAGCTGCAGCAGGTGGTTCTGCACGACGTCGCGCAGCGCGCCGACCGGGTCGTAGAACGCGCCGCGATCCTCCACCCCGAAGTCCTCGGCCATCGTGATCTGCACGCACTGGATGCGGTCGCGGTTCCACAGCGGCTCGAAGACAGTGTTGGCGAACCGCAGAAACAGGATGTCCATCGCCGGTTCCTTGCCGAGAAAGTGGTCGATGCGAAAGATCTGCCACTCCTCCAACAGCACGCGCAGTTCGGCGTTGAGCGCTCTGGCCGATGCGAGGTCATGCCCGAAGGGTTTCTCCACGACGACGCGCGCCTGGCTGGTCAGGTTCGCGTGCGCCAGCCCCTCGACGACGCGGGCGAACAGCGACGGCGGAATCTCCAGGTAGAAGACGGGATGGTGCCGTCCGTCGACGGCCTTGGCGACACGGTCGTAAGTCTTCGCGTCGTCAAAATTGCCCGAGACCATCGACAAACGCTCCGCGAAGCGGCTGAAGACTTCGTCATCGACGTCCTCGCCGCTGTCCTCGATGGCACGGCGGGCGTGTTTTCGCAGGGTCGCCACTGACCAGTCGTCGAGCGCGACGCCGACGATCGGGCAGTCGAGCATGCCGCGACGCTCCAGCCGGTACAGCGAGCGGAACGTCATCTTCTTCGCCAGATCTCCGGTGATGCCGAAGATCACCAGCACGTCCGCCTGCGCCGAGTTCATCGCACTACTTCTTCTCGGCGTGGCCGCCGAATTCGCTGCGCATGGCCGAGAGGATCTTGTCGGCGAACTGCCCGAGCTGACGCGACTCGAACCGCTCGTAGAGCGACGTCGTGATGACCGGGAGCGGGACCCCTTCGTCGACCGCGGCGAGCACCGTCCATCTGCCCTCGCCCGAGTCAGACACCCGGCCGGTGAAGTCGTCGAGCTCGGGCGAGCGGGCGAACGCGTCAGCAGTCAGGTCGATCAGCCAGGACCCGATGACCGATCCCCGCCGCCACACCTCGGCGACCTCGCCGACGTCGATGTCGTACTTGTACGCCCATGCGTCGCGCAAAGGCGTTGTCTCGGCATCGGATTCCTCGGTGAGCGTGCCCACGTTGGCGTGCTTGATGACGCTCAGTCCCTCAGCGATCGCGGCCATCATCCCGTACTCGATACCGTTGTGCACCATCTTCACGAAATGCCCTGCGCCGCTTGGCCCGCAGTGCAGATACCCGTGCGCAGCGGTGCCGTCGCGTTTTCGGCTCGGCGTCGGCTCGGCGCTACCTGACCCGGGAGCGATTGTCTTGAAGATCGGGTCCAGCCGGGTCACGACGTTGGTTTCGCCGCCGATCATCAGGCAGTAGCCGCGCTCGAGTCCCCAGACCCCGCCGCTGGTTCCGCAGTCCACATAGTGAATGTTCTTGTCTGCGAGGCGCTTTGCCCGGGTGATGTCGTCGCGGTAATAGGAGTTGCCGCCGTCGATCACCACGTCGTCCGCGTCGAGCAGCGTGACGAGTTGGTCGAGCGTCGAGTCGACGATGCCGGCGGGAAGCATCAGCCACACGGCACGGGGCTTGTCCAGCTTGGTGACGAAGTCCGCCAAGGACGTGGAACCGGTCGCACCCTCGCCTTCGAGCTCCTTGACCGTGTCGGCGTTGACGTCGTAGACCACGCACCGATGCCCGTCGCGCATGAGCCGCCGGACGAGGTTAGACCCCATTCGGCCCAGGCCAATCATGCCGAGCTGCATCGGTGTATCCGTCGTCATCGCCACTCCGTTCATCGATCTGCCTGTGCGCCAATACGTTACGCGTCGCGCCTGGCCCGCCCCTGCGCTTGGAGTACCCGGCTTGCACAGAAAGCAGTCAGCGCACGCATAGTGTGCGAACCTTTACCCCATCGTGTTGCAAATGTGACTGTTGTAAAGCAGTGTTCCAAAAGTGACTTGGGCGCAACAAGCGTCCTGCCCTACATTTGAGGATCACCATGAGCGCACCACAACACCGACGGGTCGCCGTCCGAGCACTGGCAGCCGGCGTCGGAGCGATCGCCGCGGCTGGGCTGCTGGCGGCCCCGGCCCAGGCCGACGACACGTCGGACGCCTTTTTGTCCGCGCTCAGCAACGCGGGCATCGGCTACAACGACCCGTCGAGCGCGGTTGCGCTGGGCCAGTCCGTGTGCCCGATGTTGGCTCAGCCCGGCGGAAACTTCGCCAGTGTCGCGTCGAGCATGACAGGCAACAACGGCCTGTCCGCGGATATGACGGGGCTGTTCACCAGCATCGCGATTTCGATGTACTGCCCCTCGATGATGAGCTCGCTGGCCAACGGCGACTGGCTGAACAGCGGCGGCGGCATACCGGGATTGTCGAACGGGGGCATACCCGGACTGCCGTTCCAGATCCCCGGCCTGCCAGGGCAATAACGGCTACCGCGCCCGCCTGCTCGTCGAAATCTGCGCCAGGGCTGTGATCGCCTCGAATTCCACAGCCCTCCTGCAGAATTCGGCGCGCTCGACGACGATTACTCGACCGTGACGGACTTCGCCAAGTTGCGCGGCTTGTCGACGTCGTAGCCGCGGGCCTGCGCTACGGCAGCGGCGAACACCTGCAACGGGATCGTCGACAGCAGCGGCTGGAAAAGCGTTGACACCGCGGGGATTTCGAACAGGTGGTCGGCGTAGGGCCGCACGGTGTCGTCACCCTCTTCGGCGATGACGATCGTCACCGCGCCGCGTGCCTGAATCTCGCGAATGTTGGACAACAACTTCGCGTGCAGCATCGCCGACCCTTTCGGCGACGGCATCACGACGATCACCGGCAGCCCGTCTTCGATCAGTGCGATCGGCCCGTGCTTCAGCTCGCCCGCGGCGAACCCCTCGGCGTGCATGTACGCCAGCTCCTTGAGCTTCAGCGCGCCCTCCAACGCCACCGGGTAGCCGACGTGGCGGCCGAGGAACAGCACGGTCGACGACGTCGCGAACCGGCGTGCGACCTCCGCGAACGGCTCGATCTGGTCGAGCACCCGCGTCACCAGCGGCGGCATCGCCTCCAGCGCGTGGTACTCGCGTGCGACCTCGTCGGGGTATTTCGTGCCGCGCGCCTGCGCCAGCGCCAGCCCGACGAGATAGTTCGCGGCGATCTGTGCGAGGAACGTCTTCGTCGACGCGACGCCGATCTCCGGGCCTGCCCGCGTGTACAGCACGGCGTCGCATTCGCGCGGGATCTGGCTGCCGTTGGTGTTGCAGATTGCGAGCACCTTGGCCTTCTGCTCCTTGGCGTGCCGCACCGCTTCGAGCGTGTCGGCGGTCTCGCCGGATTGAGAGATTGCGACGACGAGCGTGCTGCGGTCGAGAACTGGGTCGCGGTAACGGAATTCGCTGGCCAGCTCGACCTCGACGGGCAGCCGCGTCCAGTGCTCGATCGCATACTTCGCCAACAGCCCGGAGTGGTATGCGGTGCCGCACGCCACGACGAACACCTTGTCGATCTCGCGTAGCTCCTGGTCGGACAGGCGCTGCTCGTCGAGCACGATGCGGCCGTCGACGAAGTGCCCGAGCAGCGTGTCGGCCACTGCAGTGGGTTGCTCGGCGATCTCCTTGAGCATGAAGTACTCGTAGCCGCCCTTTTCGGCGGCAGAGAGATCCCAGTCGATGTGAAACTTGCGGTAGTCGTCGGTGGTGTGGCCGTGAAAGTCGGTGATGAGGTAGTCGTCGGCGGTGATGACGACCGCCTGGTTCTGCCCGAGTTCGACGGCCTCGCGGGTGTATTCGATGAACGCCGCCACATCGGACGCGATGAACATCTCGCCGTCGCCGACACCGATCACAAGCGGCGTCGACCTACGAGCCGCCACGATCGTGCCGGGCTCGTCGGCGCTGGCGAACACCAGCGTGAAATGCCCCTCGAGTTGGCGCACGACCGCCAACACCGAAGCGGGGAAGTCGCCCGCGGTGTCACCCGACGCGTACTGCCGGCTCAGCAGGTGCACGGCGACTTCGGTGTCGGTGTCGCTCGCGAACTCGACCCCGGCCGCTTCCAGTTCGTGGCGCAAGACGGCGTAGTTCTCGATGATCCCGTTGTGCACGACGGCGAACTTGCCCGTGGCGTCGCGATGCGGGTGCGCGTTGCGGTCGGTGGGCCGGCCGTGGGTGGCCCAGCGGGTGTGGCCGAGCCCGGCGTGACCGAGCAGCGACGACGGGTCCGCGGCGCTGAGCGCCTTGTCGAGGTTGGCCAGCGCCCCCGCACGCCGCTCGACGGCTATCCCCCCGTTTCCGTCGAGCACGGCGATGCCCGCCGAGTCGTAACCGCGGTACTCCATGCGGTGCAGCGCAGCCACGACGACGTCGCAGGCGTCACGCTGCCCGACGTAGCCGACAATGCCGCACATAGGTCATCAGGGTACGCGGCAGGCCCTCTTCGCGATTTGGGCTACGGTTCTGTCATGGCCAGCACCCGCAAGATCTTCAGCGCGCTGACCCGTCGCGGGCCTCACCGCGTTTTGCGCGGTGACCTGGCCTTTGCCGGGCTGCCGGGGGTGGTGTACACACCCGAGGAGGGTTTCAATCTGCCCGCGGTGGTGTTCGGTCACGACTGGCTGACGTCGGCCGACCGCTACCACAAGACCCTGGAACATCTGTCGTCGTGGGGCATCGTCGCGGTGGCCCCGGACACCGAACGCGGACTGGCGCCGTCGGCGGCGAACTTCGCCTACGACCTGGGCACCACCCTGGACATCGTCGCCGGTGTGCGGCTGGGGCCCGGCCAGATCAGCGTGCACCCCTCGAAGCTCGCAGTTGCCGGGCACGGCTTCGGCGCTTCGGCGGCGGTGTTGACAGCGGCCGCCCGCGCTAGCGGGTCGAAATTCGCGCCGAAAGCCGTCGCCGCCGTCTTCCCGACGGTGTCCAGCCCAGCAGCGGAGCAGGTGGCTGCGGCGCTGAAGATCCCAGGCTTGGTGCTCACCGCGCCGGGCGATCCGCAGACGTTGCGCTCGAACGCCGTGGAACTTTCGCGAGCGTGGGACGGGGCGGTCCTGCGGACTGTGAGCAAGGCGAAGGCCGGCGGCCTACCGGAGGGCCGGCGGATGGCCCGCGTGGCCGGGCTGCCCGGCGCCGACTCCAGCACACAGAAGCTCGTGCGGGCGCTGCTGACCGGTTATCTGCTGTCAGTGCTCAGCGGGGACAAGACATACCGCGATTTCGCCGATCCCGAGGCGGAGCTGCCGAAGACGGAGCTTCCGGACCCCGACGAGGATCCCGCGGCGATCGAGGACAAGGTCGTCGCACTCCTCAAACCCTAGGGGCGATCGTCGGCGGGCGGTACGCTTGCTGCTGATCGGCGGGTCGCAGGATGCGGCGGTCGAATTCTGCTGCGGGAGTGGGCGGTTGGATGTCGGCCATCGTTTTGGTGTAGTCGGCGAGGATCTCGGCGAACCGGTCGTTGACGTTTGTCATTGGCCGGCCTGCGGCAGTTGGTCGGCGGCGATCTCACACGGCGTCTTGGCTTCATCGGCCGGCGGAGGCGGGGGTGGCGGCTGCTCGGCAGGGGCAGGCGGCTCGGCGGGTGGCGGCGGCGGCTCGGCGGGTGGCGGCGCAACCGGCGGCTCGGGCGCGGCCGTCGGTCCGGGCGCGGCCGTCGGTCCGGGCGCGTCGCTGGCAACAGGTGCCGGCGGCGGGTTCGGTGCATGCGCGTGTTCGCCTGCGTGGCAATCTCTTTCGGCTTCCTTCGGAGTTTGCTTCGACTTGTCAACTTCGGGCTTGTCGTCCTTGGATTGGTCGTCCTTCCGCTCGTCGTTCGCGGGCTTGTCGGACGGGTCTTTCGCCGGATCAGGAGAAGCATCGTGAAGGAGATTCTTCGCGGGTGAGGTCAGCCCGGACAGCGCGTCGGCGAAGCGCTGCGGCAAGCCGTCGAGTTGACCCATCGACGGCACGCCGGGCATCGCCGGCATGCCGCCCATCGCTGGAAGGCCGCCGGCTGTGGCCGGAACCGACTGAGCCGCAGGAGGATTGGTGGCCATGCCCGGAGGGACGGCCGCATACGACGGCATCGGCGCAGCCGGTGGCACCGACGGTGCCGGCGGCGGTGCCAGTGGCGACGACGCCGCGGCCGGAGCGGTGACCGGCGCAGGTCCGCGAGCGGGCGACGCGCCGTCGCTGTCGTTGCCCTCGTTGTCGTGTGACGTTGGCTCGGGACCGCCGAAGTCCGGTGGCACGTCGAACTGCGAGGCGGGCGCCGATGTCAGGCTCTTGGTCGCCGCATCGTAGCTGTCACCGATCGACGCGATCGCGCTCCGCGCGGCGGTCAGCCAGTCGCCTCGAATGTCGTTGTCCACAAATGGCTTTACCTGCCGGTCGACGAGTTCGCTTGCGGTAGCACGGTCCCCAACTCCGGTGTTGACGGTTTGTGCCGCAGCGAGCCACGCCGGGCGCTCGGATCGGTGGCGATCGTCAATCGCGATCAGTGTGGCCACCTTCGTGTCGACGATTTGCCACAACGCGTCACGCAGTCCGGTCAGCGCCTCCACCGACCCGCGCACGGCGCCGGCAACACGGTCAGCGGCATCGCAATGCCGACGCACGAAGTCCGCGGCCGACGCTCCGCCGTCACCGTGCCACGCGTCCGCGAGGCGTGCGAGCTGGTCGCGTTGCTGGCCCAGTGCTTGACCCGCCGCGTCTGCAACGTGCCTCATCGTCGTGCAGTCGGCGTCCAAGGCGTGCAAATCCATGCCGTCCTCGCTGGAGAACCAGTCCCGGATCTGCGCGGGATGCATTGTCAGGTCAGGGTTTTGGTAGTCCAGCAGATGGCACGCCCACACATAGCACTGCGTGTTGTCGACCGACTGCCGCGCCTCGGCGAGCCGGCCAGCGACGTCGAGCTTGTCAGCCACAGCTATCCCATCCGTGCGGCGGCGCGATCGTCGGCGCCCGCGTAGCGGTCGGCGCTGGCGCGCAGCGCGGCGGCGACCTCCGCCGACGCTCGCGACCATGCCGTCAGCCCGTCGGCAATATGCTCCACCGCCGCGCGCAATGCGTCACCGCGTGCGACGTAAGCCCGTCCGGCGCTGGCCCCCGCAAAGCCGAGCGCGGAAAGATGGCTGCGAACGGCGGAGTCGAGGGCGGCCGTCGAAGCGTCGAACTGGTCGGCGGCGTCGCGCACGGCGGCGACGTCCATTCGGGTTCCCATACCGGCTATGACGCCGCGACGAGGAGCGAGGTTCCGTTCAGCCCTCTTCGCTGACGCGCGACGCGACGCGATGCGCGACTTGCTTGGCGGTGTCTTCGTCGGGCGCTTCGACCATGACCCGCACCATCTGTTCAGTTCCCGAGGGCCGCAACAGGATTCGGCCGGTGTCGCCCAACTCCGCTTCGGCATCCGCGACGGCCGCCTTCACCGCCGGCGCTGCCGCCACGGTCGTCTTGTCCGCGACCTCCACGTTGATCAGCACCTGCGGCAGTGTGTTCATCGCTGACGCAAGCTCACGCAGCGGCTGGCGTGTCTGCGCCATCCGCGACATCAGCCGCAGCCCTGTGACGATGCCGTCCCCGGTGGTTCCCAGTGCGGGCATCACGATGTGACCGGACTGCTCGCCGCCGAGCGCGAAGCCACCGGCGCGCAACTCCTCGAGGACGTAGCGGTCGCCGACAGCGGTAGTGCGCACGTCGATGCCCGCGGCGCGCATCGCGAGATGCAACCCCATGTTGCTCATCACCGTCGTAACAAGTGTGTTCGAGGTGAGCTCACCGGCGTCGCGCATCGCCAGCGCGAGGACGGTCATGATCGCGTCACCGTCGACGACGTCGCCGCGGGCGTCGACGGCGAGACACCGATCGGAGTCGCCGTCGTGGGCCAGCCCGAGGTCGGCGCTGTTGTCGATCACCGCGGAGCGCACCGCGTCGATGTGCGTGGACCCGCAGCCGTCGTTGATGTTCAGCCCGTTCGGCGAGGCGTTGATCGCGATCACGCGGGCACCGGCCGCCTGATAAGCGCGCGGGGCGGCGACGAACGCCGCGCCGTGGGCGCAGTCGACGACGACGGTGATGCCGTCGAGGCGGGTGGTGACCGCCTTGCTGACGTGACGCAGGTATCGGTCGAGTGCGTCCTGTCCGTCGACCACCCGCCCGATCGCGGTACCGATGGGTCGTTCGGCCGGCGCCGTCGACACCAGCTGTTCGATGTCGTCCTCGGTGGCGTCGTCGAGCTTGTGGCCGCCCGGACCGAACACCTTGATGCCGTTGTCGGGCATCGGGTTGTGAGAGGCGGAGATCATCACGCCGAAATCGGCGTCGTAGGCGCTGGTCAGGTAGGCCACCGCGGGCGTCGGCAGCACCCCGACGCGCAGCGCGTCGACACCTTCGCTGGTGATTCCGGCGATGACTGCGGCCTCCAGCATCTCGCCGCTCGCCCGGGGATCGCGCCCGATCACTGCGACTCGGCGGCCGCTGCGGTTCGTCGCTGCGAGCAGGCGCGCGGACGCAGAGCCGATGGCAAGCGCCAGCTCCGAGGTGAGGTCGCGGTTGGCGACCCCCCGGACGCCGTCAGTGCCGAACAGTCGACCCATGAAGACAAACTTCTCACAATGAGCTGCGGATGACACAACCGGCGAGCTCATGTCTTGTGTTGGGGCCGAATCGCGACGCCCGCGAGACCCTCAAGACGAGGCGCCGCCCACACCCCGGCGGGATGCGGGCGGCGACACTCGTCAGGCTCGATCAGCCGTTCTGGCCGGGCTCGGTTTCATTCTGACCGGGCGCGCTGCTGTTCTGGCCAGGCGCCGTTCCGTTCTGCCCAGGTGCGCTCATCTGCCCGGGCGGATGCGAGTTCCCGGGTGTGCTGCCGGCGTTCTGCGTCACGCTGACGGGACCGCCCGGAAGCGTGCAGTTCGCGATGGTCTGCGCGTTGCCGTTCTGGTCGACCTGGTTCGCGAGCGCATTGACGTCGACTCCGCCGACGTTGGTTCCGCACAGCGCGGCGACGACTTGCGCGGCAACGGTCGCGTTGACGTCCTTGGCCACCGTGACGTTGCCGACGTCGACGTTTACCAGGCCGTCCTGCAGATTGACGGGCGGCGCGGCGTTCGCGACGCCGATACCGCCAATGGCAAACAACGATCCGCCGAGCACGGCACCGGCCGCAGCCCGCTTGACGATGTATCGCATTTATCACTCCTTCTCTGATCAGGAAGCAGGATCCGGCCCCCGTCGTGGTGTGTTAGCCCCGGGTGGCAGGGTCGGCCTGCCGAGCGCAAACGCGTGCGCCCCTACTCCCCCACGCCTCGGGTTCCACCGACACGGGGGCGCCTAAACCCCGGTAGGGACAATTCACAGGAAAAAGCAGTCGCATCAGCGCTTGGAGTACTGCGGGGCCTTGCGTGCCTTCTTCAGGCCGTACTTCTTGCGCTCGGTCGCCCGCGGGTCACGGGTGAGGAAGCCGGCCTTCTTCAGTGC
>Ga0070741_10006325_pt1 | contig 25535 bp, 26 predicted proteins | sample Coa_R1_4_FD_66440 | JGI IMG/M metagenome (GOLD analysis project Ga0070741, IMG submission 66440) | Surface soil microbial communities from Centralia Pennsylvania, which are recovering from an underground coalmine fire - Coalmine... | ecosystem: Environmental > Terrestrial > Soil > Unclassified ... | reverse complement strand
CCGCAAACTCGGCAGCCCCATCACGCCGCTTCCACCACGCCCACCAGCACCCGCACTTGCTCGGCGTCACAGCCTCGCCCCACCACCAGGCTCCGCCCGTTCCGCAACCGTATCTCCACCTGCGCCGGATCCGACACGCTCGGCTCCAGCGCGCTGCCCGCCAACCGGGACCCGTTCGCGGCCAGCCCGCCGTGGCAGGCCAGCTGCATTTCCCGCACTCGCCTCACGCGGAGCACTCCCGTGAAGTTAGCCCGCCTTCTCTCCCGACAACCCCTCCTCTCGGAGCGTTGTCGAAAAATTGCCCGGTCTGAGTGAGGTTTTGCCGATTTCAGGGCCTCTTTATATGTAGAGGCCGAATCAGGGTGGCGCAACTCGGGAGGACCAAACCGTGCGAGACGATCTGCGCTGCGCTTGCCATATCTGCCAAGTGGAGGATCATCTTTTCGATGCGCTTGCGGAGCCACCAGGAACCAATCGGTTTCTGGGACTGGCCGCCACCTCCCCGGTGCTCGCGAAATTCACGAACATATCGGAGTTGCTCGCCTACCTCCATTCGCCTCGCGCCGGCGATTATGACTGGTCTGACGCAGGTCTGACGCTGACCGCCCTGGTCGCCGCACGGGCAACAGCATGCGATTCCGAGCTAATCCACTCGGTCCTCGTGCTCGCCTTTGCGCCCACGATCCACCGCACGTACACGGAAGTGTGCGCCTGGTTTCGCGAGCTGGAACCGCCGGACATCGGCCAGCAAATTTTGGCGTTCTTTCTGGAACTCGTTGCGTCCGCAGCAACGGAGAACCTTGCTGGCATTCTCCCCATCGCCCTTTCCAGGAGCCTACGCAAAGCTTCATTCCGCTGGGCCGAAAAGGAACAGCGCGCCCTGCTTAGGCGGCACGATGAAGCTCTCGGCACGGACGGCAGCGAGCGAGCATCCGAGCCTGCTTTCGAACGCGTCTCAGTCTTGAACGATTTCTTGGACCATTGCACTCGCCAGGGGCTGCTCTCCCGGTTCGAGCGCCAGATCCTACTTAAGTTCAAAGTCGACGGCTTTACCGGTAAAGAGATTCAAGACCGTCACACCGTCCTATCCGAAGGCGCAGTACACCTTCGCGTCCACAGAATCATGCAACGCCTTCAGGACGCGGCACTTGCCCTGAGTAGCAAAAACGGCGACTCGAATAGGTGCGGTGATGTCCCCGCGCACCAGGCCTACGGAAGAAAAAGTAGCCAGGCCATGAAAGATTTTTCTTTGAAAGATTCTGCCGACTTTTTGCCCATTAGTAAGAGTAGAGGGCAACTCTCGCTGGATTCCTCGCCGACGAGCGGTGAAGGACAATGACGGCACCTCCGCCCCTGATCGGAATTGCTGCCAATCCCCGCTCATCGCTCACGACGTACCGGCGAACTCGACAGAAGGAGCAACCTCTCGCGGCGGCTCGCCGCACTCCTACAAAGGCTCCCTCGTCGCTTTCGCATGGCGGTCCGGCGAGAGCTTGCCTTCAAGTCCCGATGCGGGACCGACTCGCATCAGCCGAAAGGAAAATGCCGGCAATGAAGAAAATCTCCCGAAACAAGTTTCTCTCCCGCTGGCTACAGCCCGCGTTCGTGACGTTCTTCTGTTCGCTGATTCTTGCATCAGCGGCACTCGCCCAGGCCACTGGTGCATCGCCGTGGGAGAACGCAGTCAACGTTCTGATGCAGGCATTCACGACCACCATTGCTCGCGGCCTGTCGCTCGTTTCCATTGTGGTCGCGGGCTTGACCTTTGCTTTTGGTGAGGGCGGCTCCAAACGAATCCTTGCGGGTGTGCTCTTCGGTGTCGGCATGGCCATCGCCGCAGTCAACTTCCTCGCGTGGCTTTTTCCAGGAGCGTAATTCACACCTCGTCGCACGTACATGGCGAACGCAAGAAGAATCAACGCGGTTTACCGCACGCTGAATCGCCCGCTCACGATGCTCGGAGTGGAACGGAAGCTCTTCTTCTTTGCCATGTGCATGGGCGCCGCCACGTTCAACATGCTCTCTAGCTTGCTCGGCGGCATTTTGATGTTCCTGCTTTTGTACGTTTTCGCTCGCTGGGCCACGGCCACAGACCCGCAGATTCTTCGTTTCCTACTCTCAGCAACCAAATTCAAAGCGCAATACGACCCGGCCAAGTTCAGCCCGATCACGATTCGCAGACCTTCGAATGCTTAATCTCGTAAAAATTCTGAAACCGTACGGGGAAACCGGCGCTCTCAATGAACAGATCAATCTGTATGGCTTCATTGACGCGCACGCATTTCTGACGAAATCCGGCGACGTGGGCGTGATCCTTCAGGTTCACGGCGTGGATTACGAGTGTCTGGACGGGAATGCGCTGGACACCCTCACGAAGCGTTTCGAATCCGCGTTCCGGTTGTTCGACAGCAACTTTCGTGTCTATCAGTACCTCTTCAAGCGGAATCACGAAACGATCCCGCACCGGAAGTACCCGAACCCAGTCGTTAACGCGGCGATTGAGAACCGCATTCGCCATTTCGAGCACAAGGCGGACGGTCTCTACTCGCTCCAAGTCTTTTACGTAGTCCTCTTCGAGGGGTTCCGTCAGAAGCAAGCACTTCTGAAATCAGTAGCCGAGTTTCCCAAGAATCCGCGCAGAGCACTGGACGAAATCCGGGCGGCTCTTTCGTCTCGTAAACAGGTCGCGTTGCTCGACACGGAACTCTCGAAAGCACTCGCCACGCTCAATCAGAAGGTGAAGGGCTTCATCTTGCAGGTAAGCGACTTTGTTCGCGTTGATCTCCTGCTAAAGCAGGAAGCGTTTCGAGTCTTGAAGCGAACGCTAAACTTCGCACCGCTGAAACTCGAGTTTGCCCGGCTCAGCCACGACACCTTTCTCGACTATTACCTCTGCGAATCCCACCTCGAATGCCATCGCGGGTATCTCCGCCTCGACGATTACTGCCTCAAGGTTCTGACCCTCAAGGAGCCATCGGCGCAGAGCTTCCCGCTGATTTTCAAAAGCCTTCTCGAAGTCCAGGCAAACTTCCATATCGTCACCGAATGGAAGAAGGAAGATTCTGGTAAGACCCGCAAAGCGATCCAGTCGAAGCGTCGCCACTTCCATAACACCAAGCGATCGCTCATGAGCCATCTGAATGTGTCCGATGCTCCGGTGACAGACGTTCTTGTGGATGATTCCAAGGAAGCCCAGGTCCGCGAGCTAGGCGAGAGCATCAAGCAGCTTGAAATCGAGGGAAACTATTTCGGCCATTTCTCGTTGACCGTCGTGATCTTCGACCTCGACCCGGCAAAGGTCGAAACTGCTTGCGCCGAGTTCTACAAAGTCTTCAGCACGCATGACGCGCAGCTTTACGAGGAGAAATACAACCTCCTCAACGCGTTCCTGGCGACGGTGCCGGGCGGCTCCGCTTTCAATCTCCGTTCCATGTATTTGCTCAACACGAATTACGCCGACTATTCTTTTCTCTTCACCCTCCACTGTGGCGAGCCTGAAAACCGGCATCTCCGGCAGGAGTATCTGGCGGTCCTCGAAACGAACCACAACACCCCATACTTTCTGAATCTCCACCACCGCGACGTGGCACACACCATGATTCTGGGCCGCACGGGATCAGGCAAATCGTTCTTATTGAACTTTCTCATCACCAACATGCAGAAGTACGACCCACGCACATTCATTTTCGACTTGGGCGGCAGCTTCCAGAGCCTCACGCGGCTCTTTGGCGGTACTTATGTCCGCGTCGGCTTGAATTCACCGGACTTCAAGATCAACCCGTTTTCAGTGCCGCCCACCAAAGAAAACCTCGATTTTCTCGCGCTCTTTCTAAAAGTCCTCATTCACGGCTCTTCGCCGCTGGAGCTAACACCCGCCGAGGAGCGCGACCTCTATCACCAGATTGAGAACTTGTACGAAATCGAGCCAAGCCTTCGCACGCTCACGGTCCTGTCAAATACACTTGACCGCCGTCTCGCCGACCGCCTCGCCAAGTGGACCACGGGCGGCCAGTTCGATTTCGTTTTCGACAACGCCGAGGACTCCATCACCTTCTCCCGATTCCAGTGCTTCGATTTTCAGGGGATGAACCAATACCCGGAAGTGCTGGAGCCGTTGCTCTTCTACATCTTGCATCGCGCAAACGCTGCTATCTGCGACCCGAAGATCAGTCACATCTTCAAGGCGTTCTTTATTGACGAGGCTTGGCTGTTCCTGAAGAACCCGATCATCAAGAGCTACATCATCGAGGCGCTCAAGACCTGGCGGAAGCAGAACGCTGCCCTGATTCTCTCTACGCAATCGCTCGATGAACTTCGCAAATCCGAAATTCTCGACATCATTATCGAGAGCTGTCCGACGAAAATCTTCCTGGCCAATCCAGACATGGACCGCGATCTGTACCGTCGCCAGTTCAATTTGAACGAAAACGAAATCGATCTCATCTCCACACTGCGGCCCAAGCAGCAGCTTCTCATCAAGACGCCGGAACTGGCAAAAGTTGCCAATCTTGAAGTGGACGCGAAGAGCTATTGGCTCTACACGAACGATCCGTTTGACAACGGGAAGCGGCGCCTCGCGTTCGAGACCTATGGCTTTGAGAAGGGATTAGAAGTATTAGCGGGCGGCCAGCCATGAGGACGTGCATCGGTCTGTGTCGCGCCCTCGCGCTTTTCACGTTGCCATTCTTCTTCGCTCTTGTCGAAGTCGAGCGCCTGTTGGGATTCCCGGATGGGTACAACCGCATTGAGTTGTGGCTTGTCGTAGCCATTTTGGTTATGAGCTGGTTCCTTCCGTTCCTCCTCTATGTAGTTATGGATTTGTACAACGAGACAAACTAGCGCCATTTTGAGAACCCGAGCACACGTTGGGCGTACCCTTCTTCGTGGATCGCATTGTATTCTTTCTAAAAGAACCGCTCCGACTATAAGAAGCAGCATGGCAAAAAAGGGAGCACTGGAACGTGCCGTCGCATATTGAGATTCGTTTTGTTTCAAATAACGTACACAAGATCGCTGAAGCCAAGACAATTCTCGGGCAGAGATCGATTTCCGTCCTTGAGTCGAAGCTGAAGATCGAGGAACTCCAAACAACTGATACACCACGGCTTGTGCATGACAAATTGCTGAAAGCCTATCGCATGATTGGGAGGCCGCTCTTCGTTGAGCACACGGGATTATACCTTGCATATTTAGGAGGATTGCCAGGAGGGTTAACGCAGATTTTCTGGGACACGCTTCAAGCGGATCGCTTCGCTGAGCTGTTTGGAAAGACGCCCAACAACGATGCCACCGCCAGAACGTCAATCGCTTACTGCGACGGCAGAAAAGTATATGAGTTCGAGGGCGAAATCACTGGTCACATTACCGCCCCTCCCCGAGGACCGAGAGATTTTCAGTGGGACTGCGTGTTTCAACCTACGGGGTACACAGAGACATTTGCAGAAATGGGTGACAAGAAAAACGATATCTCCATGAGACGCATTGCGCTGGAGAAAATGGCATCTCACTTAGCAAAGGATTTGTCACCATGATCGAGCCTCTCGTTGAAGCCGTCCGCGGCCGACAGACAATCCTATTCGTTGGTGCCGGAATATCCCGTAGCCTCGGGCTACCATCGTGGCGCGAACTAATAGGCGTGATGGCACACCAACTCGACTTTGATCCTACGGTATTTGAAGGATACGGTGATTACCTGGAACTGGCCGAATATTACCAAATAAAGAAAACCTCCCTAGGGCCGCTCCGTAGTGAGATGGACCGGTTATGGCACAAGGATGAATCAAAAGTCGATTCGTCTAAGATCCACCAAGCGATTGTAAATTTGAGCTGCCCTACCATCTACACGACAAATTATGATCGCTGGTTAGAAATTGTTTTTGACAGGCGCAAAAGGCCCTTCGTCAAGATTGCGAATGTCGGCGACTTTACCAAAATTCGAGACGGCGTTCCCCAAATCGTGAAGTTACATGGGGACTTTGACGACGACACCTCTCTGGTCCTTACCGAAACGAGCTATTTCGAGCGGCTTGCGTTTGAGTCCCCACTGGACATCAAACTACGGTCGGATAGCATCGGAAGAACTATCCTCTTCGTTGGCTATAGCCTTTCCGATATCAACGTCCGTTATCTTCTTTATAAGCTTCATTGTTTGTGGGCAGAATCAGCCTTTTCTGCGGCGAGGCCAAAGTCGTTTATGTTTCTGCCCAGACCAAATCCTGTTCAGGAAGCAATTTTGCAGCAGCGCGGAATATTTCCGATCGTGTCTGAAGTTGATGACCCGACAGCAGGGCTGGGAGACTTCCTTGAGCGACTGGTCCGAGACGCATTCGGAACTGCTCCTTGAGGGACAGATTGAGCGACTGATTAGCTAGCAGACGCGGAGATGATCTCCTCGTACAGCTGTTTCAGCTGGGCTTCGCAAGTAAGATTCAGCCTTGACGTATCGTACCGCCATATTTTCAAACCTTGCGTTTCTTCGAAGTGCTGCTCATACGCCTTACGGACGAGATCCAGGTATTTTCCATCGACCGACGCCTCGTAGGGGCGACCGCGACCACGAATCCTCGCTAGAAGCACTTCATTGCTGGCGTCCAAGTATACGGTGACGTCGGACCTTGCTACGCCCCTGTTAAGTGAGGTACTAAGGCCCTTGTACAAGCGCAATTCGCGGCCCTGCAGAAGCATACTCGCAAAGATCGCGTCCTTAGCCTGGGTGTAGTCGGCAACGACAGCTTCACTCCGAAACGAGGCAACGGTTTTCAGTTGCTCGTGGCGGGAGCGAAGGAAGGACAACTGCATGCCGAGTGCCCATCGGGGCTTATCAGCATAGAAATCCCCTAGGAATTCGTTGCCTTCAACGTCCTCCAGAATCACCTTAGCGTGGATATATTTTCCCAGCAATTGCGCAAGTGTCGTTTTTCCAGCTGCAAGAGGGCCCTCGAACCCTATATATGGAAATTTCGCCATACATCGATGGTCTCTAGAAGCCGTTAAGTTCATCAACATCAAATCCTCAAAAAGGAGCACAAAGATGAAACGCATATCCCCCTGTGCGAGGAGCAGTATTTTCACAATCGCCTGCGCAGTTATCCTCATCGCGTTGGGCGCCACCCAAGTCGGAGCGCTCCCCGCGTCCGACACGGCTCGCGTTGTGAACTACGGCCAGAACGACATCGTTCCGGTTAAGGCGAAGCTGCGCTTCTCGACGCTCATCATTCTGCCCGACAAAGAGGAGATTCTTGATTTCACGACCGGCGACAAGGAATTCTGGATCATCAACGGCGCGCACAACCTCTGCTACATCCATCCCGCGCAGGCCGGCATTCGCAGCAATTTGAATCTCATCACCGCCAGTGGCCACGTCTATTCGTTTTTGCTTGAGGAGATCAGCAAGGACGCAAACGCCGAGCCGGACCTGAAAATCTTCGTCGAGCCGAAAGAGCAATCGGGTATTGGCGCGAGCGCATTCGGACAACGTTTCGTCACGGCAACCGAAGCCGAAGCGTACAAGCGCGAGATTCAGACGACGCGCGATCAAGCCAATGCCCAGGTTCAAGCGGCCGAGGGCAGCGCTAAACAGCAGATTGCGAAGTTCCGTTCGGAATATCCGAGCAAACTCCAATTCGATTACCACTTCGAATCAAAGGCAACCGCCCAGCCGTTTCTTGTCTCTGCCATCTACCACGACGACGCATTCACCTACATCAAGTGCGCGGCTCCCGAAAAGCCCGCACTCTATGAAGTCAAAGACGGCAAGCCGAATCTCATCAACTTCGATCTGGTGAACGGTACCTATATCGTTCCCAAAATTGTGGACAGCGGCTATCTCGCCATCGGGAGGAAAAAACTCGCCTTTGCGCGGCAGCAGTAGCGCCGCTCTGCCACGGCCCACAACTGCCACCTAAGAGAGGAAACCGAATATGACGGAACCGAACAAGCTTTCTGCCGATTCGTCAATGGCATCGTCAGCCGCGCGGCCAATTCAGGACAAAGCGCCGAAGCCGCCCGGCCTCATTCCAAAAAACATTCAGGCATGGGTGATGCTCGGCCTTGCGGTCCTCATGGTCATCATCATGTGGCTCACCGGCGGCAAGAAAGCCCAAACCGCGCCGAAATCAGGAACGTCAACGACGCAAACCTTCGCTCCCCTCGAAGTGAACCAGACAAAGATTACTGACCTTCAGAACCGAATTCAGGAACTGCAGCGCGAGCAGCAGGCCGCGATAAACCAGCAGAACAAATTTTTTGGGGCGCTCCAAGGCGATAGCCAGACTGCCGCGTCCGCTCAAGTCACAAGCTCTCAGCCGGGATCACCCCAACCGGAGGACCCGATTCAGGCAGAACGGAAGAAGCGAGCGTATCTGTCGCTCTTCTCCTCCAACGTGGCCTTGAGTTACCGGAAAGACTCGTCGCAGGCAGAGTCGGCGGTCACGAACAATGCGTCCAGCTCACAAAATCAACTCGGACAACAGCCCACATTTGATCAGCAACTCTCGCAGATCCTGCAAACATTACCGCCGATGCCGCAAACACTTGCGCCAGCGCCCGCGGTTTCCAGCAGCGGACGCCAGACAGCAGCAAACACAGCCGACGAAACTGAGAAGAGAGGCTCCGAGAGTTCCTCGAAGCAATCGTCACCGAACCCCTCGGCACTCAACGCTGCCAATGGCAAGAACTACGTCATCTTTGAGGGGACCGTCCTCGAAACCGTTCTCCTCAATCGTCTCAACGGCGACCTCACGGGGCCTGTCGAATGCCTCGTCACCAACGATATTTACTCCCACGACCGCCAGCACGTTCTCATTCCGTCCGGCACCAAGGCTCTGGGCGAAGCAAAGCGCGTGGAAGCCTTTGGGCAAACGCGCCTGGCCGTCGCCTTCCACCGGCTCATCATGCCGGACGGCTATTCCGTCAGCCTTGACCAATTCAAGGGCATGAACCAAATCGGAGACACTGGTCTCCGCGATCAGGTCAACAACCACTACCTGAAAATCTTCGGCGCATCGCTCGCTATCGGCGCAATCGGCGGCGTTGCCGAAGCGCGTTCGGGCGCCGTCTTAACTCAGTCCGGCACGCAAAGCGTTCAGCAAGGAATTGGCGAAAGCCTGGGCCAGACCTCGCAACGCATCCTCGACAAATTCCTGAACATTCTGCCGACTGTCACGATCCGGGAGGGCCACCGCGTCAAGATTTATTTGTCCGGCGACCTCGCAGTTCCCGATTACGCCAACCACAAAATCCCCTCCGATCTGTGAGGGCAGCGGCACGTCAGAAATTGGCAGCTTCACGAAGGGAGAACAAATGATGAAGAAAAGAGTCCTCGCAGTCGTACTTGTCTTGGGTTTGTGCGTGGGCACGGCCTCCGCGCAGTTCGGCAGTGGAATCGTCTACGACCCCACGAACTACGCGAACGCTGTGCTGCGGTACCGCCAGCTCGTACAGCAGTTCATTCAACTTCAGCAGACTTACCGGCAAATCGTGAATCAGTACAACCTGGCTTTTCGGATGGCGCAAAACCTCCAGAACATGCCGGCTCGCTACCGCGCCCAGTTCTCGCAGTGGCGGAACGTGGTCGCGCCGAACACTTATAGCAACACGGGAATGTGGGTCGACGGCATGAACTCAGGTCTGCCCGGAAGCATCAACTCGGGCTACCAGCAGGCCACCACGCCCCTCCTCCAATACAACCGCCAATTCCTCGCCGACATGAGTCCCGACGAGCAAAACCGCGTCAAGTCCCAGTACGCCTCCGTCGAACTCTCCGATGGCTCCAACGTCACCGCGATGGCGACCATCGGTGCGATCCGCGAAAACGCACAAATGCTTCAGAATCAGATCAACAACCTCGAACAGGATTCGCTTTCCGGCGATCCCAACCTGAACACGGAAGTTTCCGTGCTCAACAAAATTAACGCCACGAACGTGCTCACCCTTCGCACACTTCAAGACTCGAACAAACTATTGCTCTCCTTGCTCGAACAAAACGTCATTGCTGCCAAGCAGGAGCGCGACACTGTCGCCAACTCCATTAACACGGCCATCACCCGTCAGGCGACCATCGCCGGCAATCTGTCTCGCGTTACCGGCACGCTGGGCAATTCTCTCCAGAATTTCCGCATGCAGTAATTGCAACGACCCAACCCCCATCGCGCCGAAGGAGCAACGAATGCAAACGGATTTTCTCCAGTTCATCTATCAGGCGATCAACCAGCTTCTTACGCAGCACCTCGGCTTCTTCGACGCGATGGGCCAAAACCTCTTTCGCATGTTCGCCACAATCCTTGTCGTCTGGTACGGGTTGAAATCCGCGCTGTCGGCTGCCAGCGGCAGGCACCTTCTTCATTTCGAGAATTTCGCCACGCTCATCCTGACGATTAGCTTCGGTTTCGGCATGGTCAACTACTACAGCAACCCGATTCCCGGCGTCGGCACCAGCTTTCATAATCTCATCACGGACGAATCCCAGTTCCTTTCCAACAGGATCACCCAGCAGCAATTGCAAGTTGTCGTGGATGGCGTGAGCGATTTTGAAAGCCGCCTCAATTCGCCCACCTTTGGCGATTTCCTCGGAACGGTGATTTACGTTGTGGTCGTAATCCTGCTCGCCGCGGCGCAGGCCATCGCTATCGTAGTGATCGCTTTCGGATTCATTGCCACCGCCGTGTGCGTCTTAGTCGGGCCAATCTTCATTCCGTTCTTCATCGTGCCTAAGCTCGAATGGCTCTTTTGGGGATGGTTCAAGTGCTTCATCCAGTATGCGTTTTATCAGGTGATCGCAGCTGCCGTCGTCTTCGTCATCGCGAACTTGATTATGGGCGTTCTTCGACTTGGACCGCCAGGCGCGGTCTCGACCTCACAACTCATCGGATGGTTCCCGGTCCTCTTCATCACGTTCTTGGCGGCGATTTACGCACTTTTGAAGATCCCCGCACTGACGAACCACATCTTTAGCGGCACTTCTGGCGCCTCTTCCGCCAGCATCTTTGGGGGCCTTCTGCCATGAATGACGACTTGAGCTTTCACGACGCGAAACGGCTCTATTTGGAGCAGTACGGAGACCCTATGGTGACGAACACCTATCTCAAGATTGCGCTCGTCCTGCTCGCGCTCGTAGCTGTGGCTCTCGGCCTCATTGATTTGCGGACGATCCGCACCTTCCAGAATTTCCGGCCCCTCGTGATTCGTATTGACCAGTTGGGCCGGGCCGAGGCCCTTGCCTACAGCAACTTCGAATACAAGCCTCAGGATGTCGAGGCCAAATACTTCCTGTCGCAGTTCTGCCAGCTTTATTACCGCCGCAACCGTTACACGATCAAGGACGACTTCGCGAAGTCGCTCTATTTTCTTGACGGAACGCTCGCAAACGCCATCATTGACGCCTACAAGAAAAATGATGTCATTAAGAGCTTTCTGACGGACCCTTCGAGGCCGGAGATCGATATCGAGGTAAAAAATGTCGCGCTCGAAGGCATGCAGAACCCACCCTACAAGGCCCGCGCGGACTTCTACATGGTCTACTACTCGCCCACCGGTCACAGCGAACTAAAGCGCACCCTCTATACCGCCAGTTTCGTTTTCGTGTTCAAGACCAACGTGCCGAACGAACTTATCCCCATCAATCCGCTCGGTCTGGCCATCACGTATTTCCGAGAAGACGAAGCGTTCAAGTAGAGTTCGTAGCCTCGGACTGAGAAGAACTTTATTTCGCAACAACGCGGTCAAGGAACTGTTCGAGCAGTAGGTTCATTTCGTTCGTTGCGTGGCTTTCATCTAGAACTTCAACGATTTGACGTGTGCATCCGCGCCACGGGCTCGCGGACGGCACTTTTAAACTCCTATACTCCGAACACGCCTCGCCTGGCCGCATTCGCCACTTCGTGAACTCCAGAGCATGCTGCAGATCGATATGTTTTCTCTCTTCGGCGTGCTTGGCTGTCGCGGGAGCAAAGACAATTAAACGGACAGAGACCTTTTGTTCGGGGGAATATCCGCGGGGGTATTCTGACCAAACGGTCGCGTTTATTGCGCTGTGAAGATCGCCCGCAACTTTCGCGGCGATCCCATCCTCTTTGAATGTGTCTCGTGGGAATACACCAAACATTTGTAGTGCAGCACAGATTCGCAGCGGGCCTTCGGGCCCGCGCAAAGATTTATTAAATTCGACTGACGGCTCTTTGACCTCCGCAACTATGCAGTCGATGTCCGCAGAATCCTCCGGCAAGATCACGGTATCGTCGTTGGGCTGTCGACGCCCATCTTGCAAGACTTCTTCTTGATAGGGCATGCGAATCGCCATCACATCAGATTCGGTATCGAGGCCGAACCCTTCTATACGGTGCTGGAGATAATTCGGAATACAAAAATAGCCATTAAGTCGCAGATAGAGCTCCACCAGTGCTTCCAGTACGTCGGAGCGACGCCGGTCGTGTGGTTTCGGCACGCTAGTCATGGTTCAGCAGTGTGACCCGGATCCCGCTACTTTTCGATTCTCGCTCAGAGGTTATATCAGATGGTTGCAAACGCGCTACTGACCACGATCGCCGTAATCTTGGCCATCGGCTTCACCCTTATGGGCGAACTCAAATTCTTCATTTCTTTCAAGGTCGTAATCTGGAAGGCGTATTCGGGATACATCCTCTCCTACTGTGGTCTCCTGTTTGCGAATGTCTTCGCAGCGGCTTTTGCCTTGAACCGGAAATTCTTCCTCAAGGACACGGGCCGGAAGCTGGCCCATCTCGACAAGCAATTCAATGTCGGCCAATCGGAACTTCCAAGCGAGGTTGAAGAGCGGGAATAGCGATGTCACCTTCACCGCAAATTCCCGACAGCCGAGAAGTCGCTCCCCTCACACACGAAACGCCTGGGGAACGGCGAGGTATTGAAGACACCACCCTCGCTATTCCGCGAGCCGCGGAGACCGGGGACCAGGCGAGTCCGATCAATTCACGTGAGCAAGAACTTAGCCCGCGACGCCCCGAACCAGACCGGATTAGGAGCGAGTATCGAGAGCGGAATCGTACTTATCGCCTCCGCGATTCTGAAATCGTTACGCTCGCTCACATTGGGGCTTTTCGCGCCCTGAATGAAGAGGACCTTGCAAACTATGGCTATGCCGGCAACCAGGCCCGCATGGAGAGTGATCTTCGCAACCTGTTACAGCAATCCCTAATCGAGCGGCACACGCTACCGGGATTCAAAGGCGATGCGCCGACAATAGTAACCCTCACGCGTGAAGGGCAGAAGTTGCTCCGGCACTCCCGCGTTTTGCCTCGCGATCAGGCTACGCATCACGGCTTACGAAAGCCTAAGGAAGCACGGCACGACGCGGAGCTCTACCGCCTGTATCAGAAAGTGGCGTCCGACATCGTGAGCAAGGGCGGCAAGAACCTGAGAGTTTATCTGGATTACGAACTGAAGAAGAATCTCTATCGCGATCTGGCGAAGCTCGGCCCGGAGAGAGGCGACCCGGAGAAGAAGGCCGAAATTGCCGCCCGGCATGGCCTCCTGGTTGTCGGTAACACGATTCCCCTTCCAGACATGCGGATCGAATATGACACCCCGGAACTTGACCGGGCCAAAGTGGACCTCGAACTCGCGACCTCGCACTACCACCCACGCCACATGACGGAAAAAGCTCATGCAGGATTCACGATCTACGGTCGCCCCGACGATGTAACGCGGCTTCGACGCATTCTCAACGACCGTGAAATCACGGCGGAGATACTCTCGCTATGAAAATTGCCGGCCACTTCGTGGATGCAATTAAGAGCTTCGGCTACACCGCCGCCGAAGCCCGCTTCCTTTATATTGTTGCGACGCATTCCGGCTACTTCACCACGCGCCATTTCCTAGCCTTCACTGGTTCCCAGCGCGGCTTCCGCACGCGGGCCCTCGCTAAGAAGCTCTCGAAAAACAAACATGCTAATTCTACGGATTGCCCGGATTATGGGCGCGTTTATCACGTCTTTTCCAAGCCGCTTTACGCCGCTATCGGCAAGGAAAATCTCCGCAATCGCCGCACGCACTCATTTGACCACGTCAAGACGCGGCTCCTGGGCCTCAGCTTTATTCTCGAAAATCGCGAGTACGACTACTTCGAAACCGAAACGGACAAGGTCGAATATTTCTGCGAGACCCTGAAAGTCGAGAAGCAGTTCTTGCCAGTCAGGATTTATGACGGTGCGCCAGGCACCACACCCAGTGTCCGCTACTTCGTGGACAAGTTTCCGCTTTTCCTCGCGCCCGCCAGCGGGAGTTCTTCCTCCCCTGTGCTCACCTTCACTTACGTGGATGCAGGTGCCGACTCGCTCGACAGCTTCCTGACTCATCTTTGCGCCTATCAGCCACTCTTCCGTGAACTGCGCGAATTCCGGTTCGTTTTCATTTCTGCCGCACCGACGAATTTTGGCCGGGCGCGCGCCAAATTCCGTTCGTTGGTAATAGCGCCGTTTGAAGTCTCTGCCTTGGGCGACGTGATCCGCTACTTCCAGGTTAGGAAAGCATGGGAGAACCGCGAGTACGTCACCCCGGTCGCCAGCGACTTGGAATTCCTCCGAACTTCGATGGAACGGTACCAGGGCGAGCACTTCGAAAAGCTCTTTCAACGCTGGAAGGCCGGGAAGCTCACGGAGAAGGACATGGCGCTCGAAGCCACCCCAAAGCATTCCGACCGAAACATCAGCTTCGACACATACCTCGTCCGGGAGCGAGGCCTTTCACCGATGAAGCGCCCGTCACGACCTGAACCGGGACCCTTTAGCCCGGTTCAGCATCCCGTTCAGATTCAGGTTCAGGGCGCAGCAGCGCACAAGTAGTGCCTCATCAACCACATACGTGCCGTAAAGCCACTGCAAAAGCACGCGGACAAAACACTGTCTCGGGCGGGAGCGACCCCACCCTTTCCCGCCTTTGGCGGCCCCAAAAGGGTTCGTGGAGTCGCTCCCGCCCGCTGGCGCAGTAACAGCGCCAAGTGTTTTGTCCGCGTTTGAAATTCTCGTCGCTAATCGCAAAAGGAGGATCACCGTGTCATTCATCAAAAAGCCGGCTGAGATAGTAACGCGCGAGTTTCGGTTGGAGGAGCCTCTTGCTGAAACTCTCGACAGCTACGCGAAATTCATTGGCAGTACGCCCGATCACATCGTGGCTTCAGCCCTCCGATTTGTCTTCTGGAAGGACAAGGAATTTGACCGCCTCCAGAAAGAGCAAAAGCGCGTGCGGAAAGCGGCGCAGACCGTCGATGTGAAAAAGGCATGATTCAGCGACTCATTAATTCGAAGAATTTTGTCGCGTTCGTGCTGACGGCGATCACGGGAATGGCCCTCTACTTCTACATGCCATTCCCAGCGCAGAACGTCTTCCTGCAACTTATGGCTCTTCGCGCGCCGCTCGTTTTTGAAGGTGTGAAGTGGTCTTACAGTCTGTTCCTTTTCTCAACGCCGTACATCGTTTACTCCATTCTCCTCTCCGGCCTCTACATCTTTGCGTTGAAGGCTCATCGCAAGATCACGACAGGGCGCTTGCCGCGCTATCCCGACCCACGCCAGCGGCAAGACCTCTTTCTCGTTGTTGGCGAGGTTCACAATCCGCGCAAACCCATCCCCGCGGAGACGCCACGTTGGCTCATCATCCCGCAGCGCGGGCTTTTCACCGGAATCGCCATCGTCGGCGCGGTTGGAACCGGCAAGACCAGTTGCTGCATGTATCCGTTTGTCGACCAGCTCGTTGCGTACAAAGCCTCGGAACCCGAGAAAAAGGTGGGCGGACTCGTCCTCGAAGTCAAAGGTGATTTTTGCCACCAAGTAAAGGAAATCCTCACACGGCATGGCCGTGCAGACGACTACATTGAAATCGCCCTAGATTCCGACTACCGCTACAACCCATTGCACAACGACCTGGACGCTTATGCACTGGCCTACAGCATCGCATCGCTTCTCAATAACCTCTTTGGCAGAGGCAAAGAGCCCTTCTGGCAGCAGGCGTACACCAACCTCGTGAAATTCATCATCTTGCTTCACAAGGTCGCCTACAGTTATGTGACGCTTTTCGACGTGTACGAATGTGCGATCTCGCCAGACATCCTCGATAGAAAAATAAAGGAAGCCGAGCGCCGTATTCTTGAAGCCGCCTATGTGCTGGTTTCGCGTCCCGTCTATTTGCAGCACTGCAGCGAACTCAAACCGTTCCCTTTCATGCTCGACCTGGAACTAGACAAATACAAGGCCCCTGATACGTCAGGCTTGCGCGCAGTCCTGCGACAGCACTCTATAGAATCCGAAGACTTCACGGTGTCGCTCGGAGACAACGTTCCATGGGAGAAGAAGGAGCAACTTCAGGCCGTCAAAAGATGGTTTGAAAATGACTGGCGGCGGATCGAGCCGAAGCTCCGCACTTCGATTGTCGAAGGCATCTCAGTGTTCCTCTCGCTGTTCGACGACAATCCGATTGTAAAGAGAACGTTCTGCCCTCCGCCCGAATGCTATGACCAGGTCGCTAACGCAAAAGGCGATTTTGGCAGACCTTTGCCCTCGTTTCGATGGCTCATCGAACACGGCAAAGTTTGTGCCCTGAATTTCCCCATCGGACTGAATCCAGGGTTGGCGCGCGCCTTGGGTGTGATGATGAAGCTCGATTTTCAGCGGGCGGTGCTCAATCGGGTGCCCGATATGGCAAAGAATCCAAAGAAGCATTTCCGCGAGGTTTTCTTCGTTTGCGACGAGTATCAGAACTTCGCCACGGTCGGTGAGAACGAACCCACCGGCGACGAGAAGTTCTTCAGCCTGTCGCGTCAGCCCAAATGCATCCCGATTGTTGCTACGCAAAGCATTAGTTCCCTCAAGTCCGTTTTGCCCGGCGAGACCTGGCGCACGCTGTTGCAAACCTTCCGCACGAAGATTTTCCTTGCGCTCTCAGACGATTTCTCGGCCCGCACAGCAAGCGAACTTTGCGGACGGGAAGATAAGCTGAAGGTGAGCTACAACATCTCCGAAAGCGGCCACGATGCCAGGGTGAGCTTACTGACCGGCAAAGCCATCGCGCACCGCGCTAATGTGACCGCCTCAAAAAGCTACAACACACAGACCGACTTCCGCTTCGATATGAAGACCTTCACCGAACTTAGAAATGCGCAGTCCATCACAATCGCTTACGACGGCCTCAACCCTATGCCGCCGACGTTCTGCTATCTCAAGCCCTACTACAACGACCCGAACAAATCGTATTTCCGGCAGATGGCGGATGGCGAAGTATGACCCTCGGCTTTGAGACAATCCTGCCATTCTTGCGGCCGATTGGGCACCTGATTCGGGATGATTCCGTTAGCGAAGTGATGGTCAACGGACCAGACCGTATTTTCATTGAACGTGCAGGTGTGCTTGAGCAGGTTCAAGATGTAAATCTGACCGAGAAATCTTTAATGATCGCCGTTAAGAACATTGCCCGGCGTTTGGGCGATGACATTTCCGAAGTCAAACCCATCCTTGATTCAAGACTCCCGGACGGCAGCCGCGTTGCCGCCGTGATTCCCCCGTGCAGCATCCACGGCGTGACCCTGACGATCCGCAAATTCAACAGCCGCCACTTCACCGTCGAAGACCTCGTGCGGAGAGGCACCATGGATTCGGACCTCGCCGTACGGCTGCAAGCTTATGTTCAGAATCGCCAGAACATCCTTATCAGTGGCGGCACGGGTAGTGGGAAGACGACCCTCTTGAACGCCCTCGGGATGTTCATTCCCAACGATGACCGGATTCTGCTCATCGAGGACACCTCCGAAATCCAGTTGGACAAGCCAAATCTTGTGCGCTTCGAGGCGCGTCAAGGGCAGCCGGACCTGCCCGCCGTCACGATCCGGGACTTATTGAAAGCCTCTCTCCGGCACCGACCCGACCGGATCATTCTTGGCGAGATTCGCGGCGGCGAAGCGTTCGATTTGCTCCAGTTGCTTAACACCGGGCACTCTGGGACGCTCTCAACCGTTCACGCAAGCTCCGCTGCCCAAGCGCTTGCGCGGTTTACGAGTTGTGTTCTCCAGAGCGGAGTCGAACTGCCGTACCGGTCCATTAAGAGCAACATCGGCGATTCGCTGAATATCCTCATTCAACTAGAACGCCGGCCAGGTAAACGGTTCATTTCCGAAGTACTCGAAATTCGCGGCTACTACTCCGAAGCCGATCAGTACGAGCTTTCCACAGTATTCGCGGCTCGTATCTAAACCACCGCAAAAACAGGGAGCGCTTCGATGGCCGACACTCTTTCGGCACCCGACTACATCCGTGCCAATTTTCAGCCCCCAGATCGCATTGCCATCTTGCTGCGAAACCGCAATCGCGGCGAGGTGATCCAGCGCATAACGACCGCCGAGAAGATTGCCAGTACCGAATTTCAGGCGTGGCTCGCCTTCAAGAATGCCGAAGGGTTCGACATCTATATCGGCATGAATACGCTCAAGGTTGGCGCTTATAGCCGCACTAAGCAGGACATCGAGACGATCCGACACCTCTATGCGGACCTTGATTACGAAGGCCCGCGTGCCCTCGCGGCGATAGAGGATTCCGAACTTGTTCCCAAGCCGAATTTCGTGCTGGAAACCTCACCAGGCAAATATCAAGTCGTCTGGAAAGTCGAGGGGATCAAACCCGAGGAGGCCGAGAACTTTCAGCAAGCAGTCGCATACGAGTTTGGAGCTGATCCCGCTGCTACCGACTCGGCTCGCGTCCTCCGGCTTCCGGGCTTTGCCAATAAGAAATACGACGAAGACTTTACAGTTACAGCCCGTCAGCAAACAAACCAGATGTACCACGCTTGGGATTTCAAGCTGCGTACTCCACCCGTCGAAGCCAAACGGCAGATCGATCAGACCCGGCATTCCCACAGCAAGAAGGCCGACCACACATCCCAATCGGAACGCGATTGGGCTTATGCGAAACGCGCTCTTGCTCGCGGCGACGACCCTCAAGAAATCATCCGTCGCATCGCCGACTACCGCGCCGACGAAAAAGACGACCCTGAATACTACGCGCGGCACACAGTTGCGAAAGCACAAGCCGCGATTCAAAACAGACGAGGCGCAACTCCTGCCCTTGACGAGCCTGCACCTGGCCCCGAACGACCCCCGGCTCGGTAGATATCAGTGGCTTTCGACCCGCCCATCAATATGGAAGATCTATTGAAGCCAGAGCAGGATTCTCTGCCTGTCGCTGGCGAAGAGCCCATCGGTACAGGCCATTGCATATCTGTGACAGCCGCAACGGCCGATGGTATCTTGTCTACTGCGACGCGGATTCGACAACAGCGGAAAGCAGGCCGCTTTATGTCGAAACGTTCTGGTCAATCAGGGTCAGTTCGTTTGATTGGCCGCAAGTGGTACGGGAGATACTGGCGCGACGTTCCCGGCAAGGAAAAACGAGAACACGCCCACGTAATTCTCGGTCAAAAATCTTCAATGACGAAACCGGAAGCACGGCGCAAGCTCATGGCAATCATCGACGCTGAAGGTGTAAACACCCCACAGCACCTTGAGAAAGCCTTGAAGCCTGCCGCTACTTTCAACAGAATTGCTGACGAGTGGGAAGCCAAAAGGCTGCCCATGCTTCACGCCAGCTCGCGGTTCATTATCCCTGCACGTTTGCGGCTGCACGTGCGTCCCTTCTTTGGCGCGATGTCCATTGAAGAAATTCGCACGGGCACTGTCAACGATTGGATTGCTACGCTGGCCGCGAAAAAGTTGGAGCCAAAAACCGTCATCAATTGTTGGAAAGACTTCCGTAGCGTTGTGAACTGGCACCGCAGACAGATGGACAAACCGAAGGTCACCTGGTATCCAGACCTGCCGGAACTTCCAGATGCTGAGCAACGCTGGTTCACACCCGCAGAGATAAGGCGCATCGTTAACGCGGCAGAAGGCAAGTACAGAGTGCTATTTCACCTTGCCGGGCACACGGGAATGCGATGCGGTGAACTTTGCGCGTTGCGTGTTGAAGACCTGAAGCTAGAACACGGGGTGATAGAAGTCACGCGCTCTGTCTGGAACGGTATTGAAGGGCCAACGAAGACGAAGGCGGGAAGGCGGGTGGTTTATCTGGATTCCGTCACCGTCAAAATGCTTCGCGAGCACCTTGGTGGCCGCAAAGCAGGGCGAGTCTTTGAATCGCGTAGCGGTAGGCCGCTGTTAAGCCAAGACATCAACAGAAAATTTCTGAAGCCTCTCTGCAAACGTCTGGGCATTCCGGTGGGCACCATGCACGCATTCAGGCACGGCAGAGCCAGCCAGATGCAAGCGGCAGGTTTGCCGGGCGACTTCGTGACCTCTCAGATTGGTCATTCCAGTCTGAAAGTCACCAGCATCTACACCCACTTCGAGCATGAACAGAAGCGTGCGTTGGCAGAGCAATTGCTGTCTTGTACACAAAACGACGGTTTGTACACAATTGCAAACCAACCTAACGCATCGTAAAATGAAAGGGTTGTAAGCAGTTTCCTCATATGTTTGGAAGGGCCTGTAGCTCAGGTGGCTAGAGCGCGCCCCTGATAAGGGCGAGGTCGGTGGTTCAAGTCCACCCAGGCCCACCATTCCCCTGTTTTCGCCCGTTCAAAGATCATGTCGAAGGGCTTTCTGTAAGTGGGATAAACACTTACGGCGTCGACCGCGCAATTCGATAGCACCATTCGCAGCAATTTGGCCTTTTCCTGCGGAGTCTGCGTAACGTACAGAGAATGCGCCTTATTCGCGAGTTCTAAAATGCGAACACGGTCGAGCGCACGCTCGGGATTTTCGGCCCGTTCGAGCTCCCGCAACGAAGCTAGGAGCGCCTGTTCTTCCTCTTGCCACTCAGCGGACTTCGCCTCCCAAAATTCCTCCGTGATTTTTCCATCCAGGCGGTCCACGTAAGCCTGCTCCAGGCGTTTGCGGAGTAGGGCCAGCCGCTGCTCGATTCGCTCGGCCTGGCGCTTCCTGATCGCTTCCTCATGCGTTTTATCGGAGAGCAAGGACTCTTCAAGCTGCGCCAAAACGTCATCCGGGGTGCGGATTGCCTGCAAGACCTGCCCGAGACGGTCGGCCATCACTTCCTCGCGAAAATAGGGTAGATCGCATTTGCCTCGATAGCCCGTGCAGCGGTAGTAGGTGTACTTCTGCTTCTTGAATTCGGCGGTGACTGCGCAATTGTCATAAGCACAGCGGAGCAAGCCTGAGAATGCGAACTCGTGTATCTGCTTCCGTGGCCGGGCCTTGCCGCTCAGAACCTCGCGCACGCGGGAGAATATTTCAGAGCTCACAAGGGGAGGATGCGTGCCTGCGTAACTCTTACGTTCCCACTCGTAAGTGCCGATGTAGAACGGATTTTTCAGAAGTTTTTCGATGTGCCACTTCGAGATGATCTTGCCGTACTCGGCTTTAAGAAACAGCCGCAAGGTGGCGAGCGAGTACGAGCCTGTCGCGTATAGCTCGAACATTCGCTGCGCGATCGGAGCGTTGTCCGGGTCCACCTCAATCGTGCGCAGCAGCTTGTTGTTTCAATAGCCCAGCGGCGGCCGGCTCGGGTAAATGCCTTGCCCCGCCTTCTCGCGCATGCCTTTGCGCACTTCGTCGCGCAGGTTCTCGATGTAGTTTCGAGCAATGACAAGCTGAATTCCGTGTACGAGTTTCGCCTGTGATTTCGAATCCTTGCTGATGATCTGGCCTTCTTTGGGCAAATGGATTTCAACGTCTAAATCTTCGAGCGTCACGCAATCACGGAAGTTCCGATACAGCCTGTCAGTCTTCTCGACCAGGACAATGCGGCACGTCTTGTGATTGCTGAGAAACCGCACCATCTCGCCGAATTGTTTTCGGCCGGTCGTCTTGGCCGTCTCCACATCCACGAATTCGCGCAGGACGTTGAACTCGTGGCTCTGGGCGTATTCCCGAAGAAACTTCAGTTGTGCGGGGATCGAAAAACCTTCGCGCGCCTGGTCCTTGCTCGACACTCTTGCGTACAAGACGGCTGGTCTCATGCGGCCCTCTGCGAGCGTGGGCTGACAGCGCACGCGTGCCGCTCACCTTGCGCCGATTCCGTCGGACTGTCAACCGGAGTCGCACGCTTGCTGCTTCGGTCCCAAGCGTCGAGCAGGAGGAAAAACGCGCGCAATGCGAGCAAATCATCGGGAGCGAGGGCTTTCCCTCCTGTGGTCCCTTGGACTTCTTGAAGGTGAGACGAATCGGTGCTGTAGGCAGTAGAGCGCATGGCTGTCTGGAATTCTGAGGAAGATTGGAGGGATGACTTGGCGGGATGCCCCTCTATGTACTAATAGCCGTCGAGCGAGAAAAAGTGCTCAAAGAAAAAGTGCTCACAAAAGCTGCAAGATTCCGCTGTCGCGCGCCTCTACTTATACTAATGGGCAAGAAGTCGGAAAAACTCCCCAAAGAAAAAACACGCACGTGATTTCAAAAATATTTTGGTTTCGTTTTCTCCCTTCCGAAACGTGGACGAAACACCCGGCGCATCCGAGAAACAATTTGGGCGGGAGCGACCCGGTGAGCACGTTTGGGCGGCAAAACCGCACAAACACCCGGGTCGCTCCCGCCCAAATCGAGCTTTTCGTCCGCGGTCTTTTTTCAGAACGAATTTCCGCAGTGCATTGTTCGACCGAACCTTGCGGCGGAGCCTAGGTGAACGGAACGCCTACTTCTGGCGGTGAACACTGCGTGTGTTCCTGTGTTCACCCTTGCTCGCCAGGAGTTTCGAGAGGATTCCCGTTGAGCGACCCTCATGCGGGAAGGTGTCGGCGCTGGTGCCCATTGTGGTGCCGCCTTATTTTCCATTCGTGGGTGACCCAAGCAATCAAGAGCGGAGCAGAGCCGACAAGCACAACGCGGTACGCAGTCGGAGTAGGAAGTGCTGTCATCATTGCAACAGACAGCGCAAAAATGGTTAGGGCTGACCGGTCCAGAACAGTAGCCCGCGTTCGGCGTGGCGGTATGAATCTCCACAAGACTGCGATAATCAGTATGCTGTAGGCGGCCAAAAGAGCGGCCTCCGAACGGGGAATCTGGTGCGACGGCGACGCAGCCGAAGGAAAGATCGCGTAAAAAGCGCCCAAAAAAGCGCCGCGAAGGAAAAAGAAACCCGGTATGAACCCTCCCCATCGCTCCGCAGTTGCGAACATGACGATTGCGGCGATGGCAACTTCAATCCAGGCTGTCACCGGTCCCGCCAAGTGAGACGTGGATGCGCCGGAAATCAAACGGTCAAGACCAACGGCCGCGAGAAGGAAGACGAGAAAACCGCCGACAAGCTCGCCCGCGATCAGGAATCCACTCTTTACTTGCTCTCCTACAGTTCGCTTATGCGTCATGCTTTCATGCCCAAAGTGCGGTGTGCGAAGAGTATACGCCTGTACTTCTCGATGGAGGCAGGAGCCGCAAATTCATCAATAGCACCACGGACCGGGCTACAGATAAGCGAGGGACGTCAGGGCCGGATCCGCAGCGCGAAAGGTTCTAAGATCGTCAACTAGGGCCCACCATTCCCGTGTTTTCGCCGGTTCGGAGATTAGGTCCAGAGGGTCGCTGTAATCCGAGTTCGCTGCGAAGAGAGAGCCGCTTGCTCGTGTTCGCCCCGCGGTTGCACAGACGCGAAGCATTAACGCAGAGCCCTGCAAAACACGGCTGGCGCCGTGCTATGCGCCAGCCATTCCAGGGCAAGAGGAATTGATGGAACGTTTCAGGTAACGTGCTGCTCGTTTAGGTTTGAAGGAACGCCGGCAGCATGGGCAAGGAGCGGAGGCGCTTGCCGGTCGCGTCGAAAACGGCATTGCCAATCGCCGGTGCCAGACCGACTAGCGGTGTCTCTCCGGCTCCCGCTGAAGGAATATCTTTGCGGTCCAGCAGCACGACCTCGATCTCCGGCAGATCGCGGAAACGCGGCACTCGGTATTGCGCCAGGCGCGGGTTAAGGATCTTGCCATCGGCAAACTCGATGGCTTCGAAGAGCGCGCCCCCGAGGCCCATCACGTTCGCGCCTGAGACCTGGTTGCGGAGTCCGTCGGGGTTGACGATGGCGCCGCATTCGAACGCGCACACCACTTTCTTGACGCGTATGGCCTTTGTGCTTTCCACCCGTACTTCCGCAAAAGTCGCGACGTAGCCCCTTTTCTCCACGCCGCCTCCCATGCCAAAGCCCTGGCCCGCCTCCGTCTTCTTGCGCGGCCAGCCAAAGGATTTCGCAGCCGCTTCAAAAACGGCGCGCAGCCGTGCGTCGCTCAAATTTTTCAAGCGAAATTCCAGCGGGTCGAGTCCCGCGGCATGCGCGAGTTCATCCATATGCGATTCTCGCGCGAAATGATTCGCCGTTGCGGCGAGTCCGCGGTAGGAGCCTTGCCGCAGCGGTGAATCAACGGAATGAAACTCGATATGCCGGTTTGCGACATCGTAGGGTGTTCCAATTCCGGAACTGCCCGAGTTGTAATTGTGAAATTCCCACGCCTTGAGCTTGCCGTCCGCCGTGACGCCGCTGCGAATGTCAATTACACCCGCGGGACGGAAGTATGCCCAGGTCATCTCCTCTTCGCGCGTCCAGACGATCTTGACCGGGCGTTTCGCTGCCCGCGCCAGGCGCGCGGCCTCAAGCGCCGCGTCTGCCGTATGCTTGCCCCCGTAGGCGGAGCCGGTGTCCGGCACGATCACGCGAATGCGGTCCTGCGGAAGCTGGAACGCATCCGCGAGTTCCTCGCGCACGCCAAAAGGCCGTTGCGTTCCGGTCCAAACCGTCAGTTTACCGTCGTTCCATTCCGCGACCGCGGCCCGCGGCTCGAGCGGTGTGTGCGCGATGTAAGCGACGGTATAAGTTGCTTCGAGCCTGTGTGCGGCGGCTTGCAGGCCCTCCTCTATCGATCCCGTGGTTTCGCGGTCATGGCCATTCCCGCGGGATTCCGCTTTCTCCTTCAAATACGAATAGATGTTCCGGCTCGAAGCCCGTGCTTCGGGCGATTTCCACTCCGCTTTCAGGGAGGCGGCTGCCTTTTCTGCTTCGCGCTCGGAGCGAGCCGCTACAGCCACGAAATCGCCGTCGCGCACCACGACCACCCCAGGCATTTGCTCCGCCGCGCTAGCATCCAGCGAGACGAGCGTCGCGTGAAAGGCCGGCGGACGCAGCACCTTGCCGTGCAGCACGCCTGCGGGCCGCAGGTCCGGCGTGTACTGATGCCGGCCGGTTACAAAATCGCGCGCATTCACCTTCGGAATCGGCTTGCCTGCAACGGTCCACTCGGAGGGAGGAGTTATCGGATCCGCTTCGGGAATTTCTCGGGCCAGGGTCTTCCCCTTGGCGAGTTCCGCGTAGGCGAGAGACCGGCCGGAGGACGGATCGGTCACTTTCGCGTTGGCGGCGACCAGTTTTTCGGCCGGAACGTTCCACTCCTTCGCCGCCTGTTCGACCAGCAATTCCCGCGCAACCGAGGCGACATGGCGGAGTTGCGGCGCCATCGTCGGCGTTGTCCGGCTGCCGAAAGTGCCCATGTCAAACGGCGTGAGCGCCGTGTCTCCCATCACCATCCGCACGCTC
>Ga0070741_10006324_pt1 | contig 25539 bp, 24 predicted proteins | sample Coa_R1_4_FD_66440 | JGI IMG/M metagenome (GOLD analysis project Ga0070741, IMG submission 66440) | Surface soil microbial communities from Centralia Pennsylvania, which are recovering from an underground coalmine fire - Coalmine... | ecosystem: Environmental > Terrestrial > Soil > Unclassified ... | reverse complement strand
AAGCCGGCGACGTCGAAGATGTCCTTGATCGCGACCGGGATGCCGTGAAGGGGGCCGCCCGAGACGCCGTCCTGCGCGCGCGCCGCACGCGTCGCGCCTTCCGCGTCCACGGAGACAAACGCGTGCACGACCGGCTCGACCTCCGCGATGCGGCTCAGCACGGACGCGACGAGCTCGCTCGGCGCAAGCTCACCGGCAGCGATCAGACCGGCTGCCTCGGCGACACCGAGTTCCCAGGGCGCGCTCACCGCTTCCAACGGGGGTCGAACGTCGTCGCGGGCTCGACGCCCTCGAGGTCGTCGGCGGTCGACCCGCCGCCTGCCGCGATCTGCGCCTCGAGCGCCTCCGCCGCCGCGCGAACGCGCTCAGGCGGGAGCGGCAACCCGACGGCGCGGGCGAGCGCGGCCACGACCTCGTCGTTCATCCGTCACGTTCCGGGAATGCCTCGAAGAGCGCCTCCACCTCCGCGACGAAGCGGACGCAGGCTTCCTCGATCTGGTCGAGGTAGCGGCGCCCCAGCTCTGCGCTCGAGGCGGTCGGATCGCCCCAGACCCCCGAGCGGCTTGCGCGCGGCAGCGTGCCGCGCGCGGAGAAGAAGTACGCAGACACCATCGCGGGCGTCGGCTCGGTGGGGAAGTCCGGGTACTCGCGAAGAGCCTTGTCGAGGTCGACGAGCGACTCGTCGACCGCCATCACCGCCGACGTCTCGCCGACGTTCGCGTGCAGACCGACACGTGCACCGAGGTACTCCTCGAGCTGCTCGGGCGGAAGCGCGTCCCAGTAGTTGAACGGGAAGACGATCGTCCCCTTCGGAAGCAGGTGCCCGACCTCCATCACGGCGGCATGCAGCGCGATCGTGTTCGTGTAATGGCCGTTGACGAGGATGATCTCGCGGAAGCCGCCCTCGGCGAGCGACGTGACGAGGTCCTGCACGAGCGCGCTCATCGTGCTCGCCGAGAGGAAGGGAATCCCGGCGTACCCGCGGTGGTCGCCCGAGACGCCGTAGGAGAGCGCGGGCGCGACGAGCGCGTCGATGCGCCGGGCAAGGCGAACGCTCGCCTCCGTCGACAGGATCCAGTCGGTGCCGAACGGCGCGTGCGGACCGTGCTGCTCGGTCGCACCGACGGGCACGATCACTTTCGCGCTTCGCCGAAGGTGCTCCTCGACCTCCGGCAGCGTGCAGTTCGCGAGGAACAGCTTTGCATCGGACACTTCTATGTCTTCGCTTTCTGCCGGTAGATGCCGAGGATCGAAAGGATGATCAGCCCCTGGATCAGCTGCTGGTACAGCGCGTTGATCTGCAGGATGTCGAAGAGCTGGTTCAGGAAGACCAGCACGAGTGCGCCGCCGAGGACACCGACGACCGAGCCTTCCCCGCCGAACAAGCTGACGCCGCCGATGACGACCGCGGTCACCGTCGTCAGCAGAAGCGTCGCGCCGAGATCGGGTGCGGCCACACTCGTCTGCGACAGCTCGAGAAGGCCCGCGAGGGCGCCGATCACCGAGCAGACGATGTAGGACGCAATGCTGACGCGGGTCGTCCGGACGCTCGCGAGGCGCGCGGCCTCACGGTCGCCGCCGATCGCGTACAGGTGCTTCCCGAACGCCGTCTGTCGCGCCACGTACCAGCAGACGACCCAGAAGATCCCGGTGATCACGAGGAGCACCGGGACGCGCCCCCACTTGTCGGTGTACAGGTTGTAGAAGCTCGGCGCCGCCATCCCGATCGGTTGGACGCTCCACGTGTACCCGACGCCCTGCAGGATGTAGTACATCCCGAACGTCGCGATGAACGGTGCGATCCGCAGGTAGTTGACCAGCACGCCGTTGATCGTCCCGACGCCGAGCCCGACGCCGATCGACGCAAGGAGCGCGAGGGGGATGCGGCCGTCGTGGCCGTTCATGATCACCGCTCCGGCCATGCCGCTGATCGTGGCCACGGACGCGATCGAGAGGTCGATGCCGCCGCCGACGACGACGAAGAACTGCGCCGCCGCGGCCATCCCGACGAACGTCGCGCCCTTGAGCGTCTCGATCAGGACCGGCTCCGACCTGAACGTTCCCGACATCGAGACGCCGATCGTGAACAAGATCGCGAGCAGCCCCCACGCGATCAGCACGCGCGGCTGCCGCCGCACCCAGTCGCCCGAGAGCTGCTGCCGCGCGCCGAGGACCGTCATGCGGCCGCGGCCCCTTCGTGGGCACCCAGGACGGCGAGCCGGAGGATCCGCTCCTCGCTGAACTCGTCCGGCTCGAGAATTCCGGCGATCTGCGCCTCGCTCATCACGAGGATCCGATCGCTCATCGCGATCACCTCCGGCAGCTCCGACGAGATGAGGATCACGCCTGCACCGCCATCGACGAGCTCGTCGATCAGGCGGTAGATGTCGAACTTCGCGCCGACGTCGACGCCGCGTGTCGGCTCGTCGAGCACGGCCACCTGCGGCGCCGGCTTGCGGACGAGCCACTTCCCCAGCACGACCTTCTGCTGGTTGCCGCCCGACAGCGCCCGAGCGGGGACGTCGATGCGTGGCGGCCGCACGCCGAAACGCTGCGTCGCTTCCTGCGCGAGCCGGCGCTCGTCCGCCGTGCGCACGATCCCCGCCCGCGAGAGGTCGGCGAGCGACGCGAGCCCGACGTTCTCGCGCACCGAGTGCGCGAGGATCAGCCCCTCCCGCTTGCGGTCTTCGGGGATGACGGCGATCCCGGCACGGACTGCGTCGCTCGGGCGCCTGAGCCTGACCGCCTTCCCGTTCCGAAGCAGCGTCCCCGACTTCGGCGGCTCGATGCCTCCGAGCGCGGCGGCCAGCCGGGAGCGGCCCGAGCCGACGAGGCCTGCGACGCCGAGCACCTCGCCCGCACGCAGCTCGAAGCTGACGGGCGTTGCGCCGGGGCGCAGCTCGAGCTCGCGCGCCTCGAGCACGACGCGGTCCTGCGGCGGCTTCCGCTGCGGCCGGGCGCCGATGTCACGGCCGACCATCAGCCTGATCAGCTCGTCCGTCGTCAGGCCTTCGACGGCACGAGTCGCGACGACGCGGCCGTCCTTCAACACCGTCGCGCGGTCAGCGAGCCGGAAGATCTCGGCGAGCCGGTGCGAGATGTAGAGGATTCCGAGCCCGTCCGCGCGCAGCTCCTCGATCACGGCGAAGACCCGCTCGAGATCCGGTCCGGAGAGGATCGCCGACGGCTCGTCGAAGATCAGCACCCGCGCCTTGAACACGAGGGCGCGGGCGATCTCGACGAGCTGACGCTCGGCGACGCTGAGGTCGGCGACCTCGCTGCCGAGGCGGATGTGGGCGCCGACGCGGTCGAGCGCTTCGCGCGCCTCGCGCTTCATCGCGTTCCGCTCGAGCACGCCGACACCACGCCGGAGCTCGCGGCCGAGGAACATGCTCTCGAGCACCGTGAGCGTCGGCACGAGGCTCGGCTCCTGGTAGACGGCGCCGACCCCGGCCTGACGCGCCTTCTCCGGCGTCAGCGCCCCGACCTCGAGCCCCGCGACGAGGACGTCACCGGCATCCGGCGTCTCAGCGCCGGTCATGATCTTGACGAGCGTCGACTTCCCCGCGCCGTTCTCTCCGACGAGAGCGTGGATCTCACCAGGGACGACCTCGAGGGAGACGTCGTTCAGCGCGGTGATCCCGCCGTAGTGCTTCGTCACGCCGCGTGCTGCGACGAACGCTCCCTCGAGGTTGCCCATCGTGACCTACTTGACCAGGTGGATCGCGGCGAGCTCAGAGCGGCTCAGCACCGCGTCGGTGCCCACGTAGTAGTCGTCGGTGTACTGCGGCTTGTAGTACTTGTTGAGCGGCGGGAAGAGATCGCCGTACTGCGGCAGCGACGAGATGTTGATCTCCTTGGGCACCTTCTTGCCCATCGCGGCCTTGTACGCCGTCTCGATGCACACCTTCGAGTCCGCGGGCGGGAACTGCAGCATCGCCGCCTGGACGTGGTTTTGGATCACGAGCCGCAGGTTCCCGTTCGTCACCGACGCGCCCGCGTTCGGCGGGATCGGCCTCGTCTTCGAGTCGACGTACGCCTGCAGGATCCCGGTCACCGCCTCCCCGCCCACGCCCCACGTGCCGTCGAACTTCTTCCCGGACGCGATCGCGGTCGCAGCCAGCTGCTTCGCGGTGCTGATCGAGTAGTTGGCATTCCCGCCGTTGGTGATGTGGATGTTCTTGTACTTCTTCATCACCTGGTTGAAGCCCTGGTCGTACAGGATCGTCGTCCCGTTGCCGGGGAGGCCGCCGATGTACAGCAGATTGCCCTTGTAGTGCATCTTCTTCGCGAGCCACTCCGCGAGCGGAACCGTCGCGGTCGCGGGGTTCGGGTTCACGAGAGACGTGTAGTTGTCGGAGTTGATCTTGCTGTCGCACAGGATCACCGGGATCCCCGCCCCCATCGCGCGCTCGACGGGGCCTGTGTCCGCGGCCTGGCCGAGCGGGACGACGACGAGCGCGTCGGGATGCGTCGCGATCGCCGTCTGAAGCTCGGGAAGCTGCTTCGTGGCGTCACCCTGGCCGTTGTAGTAGACGAGCTTGGCGCCGAGTTGCTTCGCGGTCTTCCGTGCAACCGCGTCGAGCTGGGCCGCCCAGCTGTTCGACGTACCCTGTGACACGAACGCAATCGTCGGTGTCGCCGTACGAGCGCCCGACGACGTACCAACCGCGACCGCTGTTGCGAGGGCGACCACCGGCACGGTGATCATCACCGCCCGCACGCGGCGGCCCTTGGCCGAATTCTGACGGAACATGTCCGAGACCCTCCCTTTCACGTTGCTGGACTCTTCTTGAGGAACTGGAACACAGACACGGCAACGAGCATCACGACGCCCTGGATGATCAGTTGCATGAACGGGTTCAGCGACGACAGCGTGACGACGTTCAGAAGTGTGAGCAGGAAGAGCACGCCCACGAGCGCGCCCACCGCTCCTCCTTCACCGCCGGTGAATGCCACACCGCCGACGACGGCAGCTGCAATCGATTCGAGGTTGTAGTTACCTCCTATGGTGGGATCGACATAGCCAACGTAGGCACTGAGGATGATCCCGGCGGTCGCCGCAAAGAGGCCACACATGACGTACGCCGAGATACGGATGTTCGTCGTCGAGATCGCGACCCGCCGCGCGACCTCCGGCGATCGTCCGACCGCGTAGATCTTGCGGCCGTACGTCCCGCGACGAAGGACGAACACGAGCACGAGCGCGATCGCGAGGCAGATGACCAGCGAGTACGGGACGATGCCGATCCCCTCGAGCGCAACGGGCCGGAGCGAAGCTGGGATGTTCCCCGCGGGAACGCCCTTGGTGTAGACGAGGATCGCTCCCTGGACGCAGGCGAGCATCCCGAGCGTCGCGGCGAACGGGGGCACGTCGCGGAACGAGACAAGAACGCCGTTGACGAGCCCGACGGCGATTCCAAGGCAGAGTGAGAGCACGATCGACGCGGCGAGCTGCGTGTGATGCCGGTTCATGACCGCGATGATGATCAGCGTCGCGTTCATGACTGCGCCGACGGAGAGATCGATGCCGCCGACGAGGAGGACGAGCAGCTGCCCGAGCGTCACGATGCCGAGCACCGAGCACTGCTGCATGAGCACGTGCAGGTTCGCCGAGCGGTAGAAGTCCTGCTCGAACACCGCCAGAAGCACCGCGGCGACCGCGGCAACCGCCACTGGAACTGCGGCAACCTGCCAGCGACTTCCGCCTGCCCACGAGGCGACGAACGACGCCGGAACCGGCTGCTGCTCGTTCGTCGCAAGCGACGCACCACCGGCTGCGTCTCTCACGCGCGCGCCACCGTCAGCGGCCGTTCGGGCAGCAGGAGCGCGTCCGAGCCCTCGACGGGCTCGTAGAGCGACGTGGCATCGCCCTTCCACCCCATCGCGCGCGAGATCTCGACAGCCGCCGCCGTCACCTGGGGCCCCGCTGCGTCGGGGTCGAAAAACTCCCGTATCGTCGAGAGGCTGACCGCGGCGATCGACCTGCCGCTGTGGTCGCGGATCGGCGCGCCGACGCACCACACGCCGAGAAGGGCTTCCTGCTGGTCGACGGCATAGCCGCGGCGCCGCGTGAGCGCGAGGTCGGCGAGCAGCTCGTCTCGATCCGCCAGCGAGTACTCGGTCGCGGGCTCGAGGCCGACGGCGTCCACGATTGCGAGCACCGACGAGTCGTCGAGCGACGCGAGCAGAGCCTTGCCGAGGCTCGAGCAGTGGAGCGGCCGGTGCGAGACGACGCGCGGGTCGGTGCGAACGTCGCGGGCGTCGCTCAGGACCTTGTCGACGTAGAGGAGCTCGCCGCGATCGGGCACCACGAGGAGCGCGGTGTCGTGCGTCGCCGCCACGAGCCCCTCGAGGGCGCCCCGCGCCGCCGCGCGAAGCTCGAGCCGGTCGGCGACGTTCAGCCCGAGCTGGATGAGACGCGCGCCGAGGTGATACCGGCGCCGGCCGTCCTCGGTCAGGTACCCCCGAGAGGACAGTGTGTGGACGAGCCCGTGAGTGCTGCTGCGCGCGAGGCCGAGCTTGTGACTGATCTGCGCCACGGTGAGCCCGTGCGACTCCGAAGCGAGCAGCTCCATGATGTCGAGCGCACGATTCGCCGATTTGACCGGATGTGCCTCCACGCTCATGACCCCGACGCCGATTCACAGGCATGAACCGCCGTCACGGGCGTGAACATAGTCGGCCGCCGCGCTGAAGGCAACCGACGTCGGAACCGGGGCCGGCGCGGCAAGCCGCGCCGGCCCGAGCTCCGCTAGCCGGCCGCGATGAAGCCGTACAGGCCGTGTGCCTGGCCCGTCGGCCCCGCGAGGAAGTAGAGGTTGTTCGTCGGGCCCGCCGAGGCGCCGTTTCCGAACGCGATCGCCCAGAGGCCGTCGATCGTGATCGGCGTGCCGTTCGCGCTGCGGAGCTGCCCCTTGTAGACCCACTTTCCGTCGGTGCGCTGCTGGTAGGCGCTGATGCGGCCGTTGCCGAAGTTGCCGACCAGCAGGTCTCCGCTGTAGGCACCGAAGTTCGACGGCGCCATCGCGAGCCCCCACGGAGCGTTCAGGGGTGCACGCGCGTTGCCCTTCGAGGCGACGCGGCCGACGAGTGTCCCGTCGGGCGTGAACTCGTCGACATAGCCGAGGCCGCCGCCGGCGACGTTCGCCCTTTTTGCCTTGTCCTGCTGCGCATACGTCACGAAGAGGTTGCCGTTGAGGGCCTGGATATTGAACGGCGCCCAGCCCGCCGGGATGTTCGGATCCTTGAACGGGAGCGCGAGCGGGTTCCAGGAGCCGTCGAACGAGTCGATGCGGGCGTTGTGGAAGTCGGCTGCGTACAGACGGTCGTTCAATGTCGCCAGGCCGTCGTAGAGAGCGCCCTTCGACGAGTTGTCCACGGCGACGACGGCCGCCGTGCCGTTCACCGTCGGCGACCAGCCGAGGATCTTCCCGTCCTGCGTGTCGAACAGGAACCGCGAGGCGCCGCTCGCGTTCCCCTGGTTGATCACGAAGGCGGTCGTGCTCGAATTGGCGACCGTGCCCGTCGGGCCGCCCGGCACCGCCACCGTCAGAGCGTTCTTGGCACCGACGCCCGTGTAGAGCGTCGACGTGTTCGTCTTGTTGTTCGACGTCCACCACGGTGACGTCGCACTCGCGCTCAGCCCCCAGCCGTTCACGAGCGATGCGTCGCTCGCCGGCGCGGTGACGGCCGACCCGTCCGAGATCAGCGGGTAGACGTTGTACGCGACGAGCGTGCCCGACGCGCTTGCGCCTGCGACGCCGACGGCAAGACCGGCGACGGCGAGCACGAGCGCGGCCCGTCGCCGCGGAGAGAGAACCCTCGACATGACTCCATCCCTTCCCTGAGTTGGCTTCTGCCGCTCAATACGGCCGGCGCGCAGGGTTCGGTTTGTCAGCGGCGGTCCGGAGGCCACGCCTCGCCGCCGACGGCGCGGCGCGGCGGTTGCGGCCCCGGCGGCTCCGGCGCCGGGAAGAAGCGGACGGAGCGCGAGAGGTAGGCGTCCTTCGTCGGCGAGAGCCGCGGCAGCAGGCCCATGTCTGCGAGCGCAAGCGGCAGGCGAGTGCTCGCGCGCATCTCGGCGGAGTGGCGCCAGAAGCCCTGATAGGCGGCGACGGGCGCGTTCGGCGCCAGACGCCGGACGAGCTCGTACAGGCGCTTCGTCTGCCGGCCCTGGTCCAGCACGATCGCGTCCTTCGTGCTCCACCACAGCTCGAGCGGGACGTGCGAGGTCGCGATCGCCCGCGCGTACGTGATCGGGCTGCGGAGCCGCCACGCGAACGGCGCCGACGTCGGCGAGCCGCCGACCTCGCGGCGCGCCATCCCCTGCAGCATGTCGCCGACCGTGCCCTTCAGCTGCGCGAGGCAGCGCTTGTCGCAGCCGAGCCGCGGGAACTCGCGGTACTGGAGCGCGAAGTCGGTGACGGCGTCGAACGCGGCCACGCCGGCGAGCAGGTGGGGGTACCGCGCGAGCAGGAGCAGGCTCTCCTGCGCGCCCATGCTGCCGCCGACGGCGTACACCCTCCGCCGGTCGACGCGCAGCCAGGGCAGCGTCAGCTCGACGATGCTCGGCATCTTCGCGAGGTCGTCGATCTGCCCCGCCGCCCCCCACGACTGGAGCGCGAGCACCCTTCCCTGTCCGTCGGGGCTGACGACGGCGAAGCCGCCCTGCGCCGGCAACGTCCCCCACAGATGCGCGTTCCCACGCCCGGTGATGCCGCGCCCGTGCGGCGAGATCACGAGCGGCAGGCGCGGGTGCCGCTTCGGCCCGTACCACGCCGGGAGCACCACGTATGCAGCCCGGCGCTCGCCGTTGTGCGCGCGATAGTGGATCTTCCACACGCGCACGGACGGCGTCGCCGATGCCTGCGCCGACAGCAACACAGCGAGCGATGCCGCGACGAGGACGGCAAGCGTGACCCGCGCTCCCGTTCTCAAGGAGGGGGAGCCTACGACATCGGAACGACGAAATCGAGCGTGCCCGTTCGGCCGGAGAGATTGATGGTGCGTGTGACATTCGGCACACGCAGTCGAAGAGACAGCGTCGGCGGTCGCCGCGCGCTCGGAACGACGATCGTCACGTGGACCGACCCGCGGGCGGCGGCGAGCGTGTACGAGAGCGGCCCGAATCTCGTCGGGACGTCCTTCACGGCGATCCGCTCGCCCGGCCGGAGCCAGGCGCGCGGCGTCGCGTACGCGAGGTGGAGACCGGCGGCGTCGTCTTGCACGAGCATCAGCCGCAGCGTCTCGAGCAGCGCTGCGTTCGACGCGCTGTTCGGCGGCAGGTACATCGCTCGTTCGGGCGCGCCTGCGAGCGGGGCGACGCTCGCGGCCTCCCCCGAGACGAAGGTGTCGCGCGTCATCCCGGCCGCGAGGGTGCCGTACAAGCTCAGGACGAGCTGGTCCGGCTCGTCCATGTGCGCGAAGAAGCGCGCGGCGTTCAGCCCGTACACCTCGTCGGTGCCCGAGACGGGGAACGCGTAGTCACGGCCGTAGAGCGCGTACCCGCCTGCGCGTACGAGGCCGAGCAGGCGGGACCCGTGCCGGAGCAGATACCGAAGCGCGCCCTCCTCCTGCGTACGGTCGAGCAGGCCCGAAGCGAGTGCGTACGGGGCGACGAGGTTCCAGTAGCTGCCGCTGCGCGACTCGATCAGCGAGTCGTATGGCCGCTCCTTGTCGAGCATCCGCATCGGCACGAACAGCGACCCGTCGGGCAGCCGGCGCTCCGACTCGGCGAGCGCGCGGCGGACACCGCGGCGCAGCCGGCCCGCGAGCGCGCGCGCTCGTGCGGCGAGTGGCGCGCGCCCCGATCGCTCCCACGCGGCCGCGACCTCACGCAGACCCTGCCAGACGACGGCCTGCGCGTGGAGCCCGTAGACCGAATCCGGAATGTCCGACGAGTAGCGCTCGCGCGCGAGCAGCCCGTCCGGCTGCAGCGCATCGGCGAGCGCGCCCACGTAGCCGCTCAGCGTCGGCGTCGCCTGCGCGAGAAACGGGTCGCTCGGAAAGAGGAGGGCGTAGAGACCGCCTGCGAGGAGCCGCTCCCCCATCTTCCACTGCGGGTACGGCCGCGGCGCGCGCGTGAACGACGTGCGCAGCATCGACCGAGCCGCGGGCGCGAACCCGTACTCGGCGAGCACCTCGGCCGCGTCGACCGACTCCGGAAAGGAGAACTCCTGATACGCGTTGCCGATGCTGTAGCGCCACGTCAGTGTCAGGTTCTGGACGAGGAGCGCGCGCAGCGCGTGCTCGACGTAGGGCTCCGGGACCTCGAACTGCGCGCCGGTCGCGAGCCTTCCGCGCCAGTACTCGACGAGCTCCTCGCGCGCGGCGTCGTACGTCGCGGCGGACGTGCGGGCGAGCGCGCCCCCCCGCCACACGACGTACGCCGCCCCCCCGTGTGACGTGAGCGACCTCGCACCGAGGGTGAAGCGCACCGAGCCGGGCCCGGCGACCCGGACGAACGTCGCCGGCGCGCGGCTGCCCGGGTAGAGGCCGGTGAACGACTCCTGCGCATAGCTCCCGTCGCGCGTCCGGAGCACGGGCAGCCAGCCGTCCGCGAGTGTCGGCCGGCACGCGTCGAACGGCCGCCCGCCGATGCGGATCGCAAGCGACGGGCCGTCGACGCTGTCGACGTAGATGCGGCTCCCGTCGGCGACGTGCAAGCGCACGGCCGCGGCGCCTTGCGGCCCGGGCTCCGCGGCGAACGGCAGGTAGTAGACCCCGGACGCGGTCAGGCGGCTGCCGCCGTGGGCGCGCGCGTACCGAAGCGGAGGAAGGAAACGGCGCGCCGCCGCGAGCGTCGGACCGCCGACCGCGTGGAGCAGCCGGTTTCCCCAGACATCCGTGCCGGCCCGCAACGCGCGCTGCACCTCGGCCGGCGACGCCGTCGCCGGAGCCGGGCACGCATGCGCCGCCGGAACGAACCCGAACAGCGACGAAAGGAGTGCGAGGACACGCGTCCGTCGGGCCACGCGATGACGCTAGCTCAGCGCCGCGCGCCGGAGGCCGATTCGTTGCGCGAACCCGTTATCGTCCCCCGCGGAAATGGGACGGCTTCCTCCGATCGAGAACGAGTACACGTTGTCCGAGCTCGACCTGCGCCCGGGTGTCGCGCTGCCGGCGCCGCGCATCGGGCTGCCGCCGGCACGCGCCGCCGCTGCGGTGGTTGCGCTGGCCGCGAGCACCGCAGCGGTGACGTGGATCGACGGTCTCGACTGGACGCCGGACCGCGTCCTGCTCGTCTTCCTGGCGCCGGCGGTCGTCCTCGGCCGCACGCGCCGCTACCTCGTCGACTTCGTGCCGTTCGCGCTCCTCATCCTGCTCTACGCCGAGTGCCGCGGCCTCGCCCACGTCGTGTCGGCGCACCCGTACTACCGGCCGCAGCTCTGGCTCGAGCAGCACATCTTCGGCGGCGTTCCCGCGGTGTGGCTGCAGCAACGGTTCTGGCACGGGTCGATGAGCTGGTACGACGCGGTTGCGGCGAAGCTGCTGAACCTGCACTTCGTCGTGCCGCCGTTCGTCGCTTTCGGCCTCTGGGTGCGGAGACGCGCACTGTTCTTCCGCTTCGCGACCAGCATGCTCGTCCTCTCGTTCGCGTCGGCCGTCGTCTTCTTCGTCTATCCGTCGGCGCCCCCGTGGGCGGCTGCCCGTGTCGGGCTGTTGCAGGTCGTGAAGCTGCCGCCGGTGAACGACGTGTCGTCGCTCGCGTCAACGACGCATGCGCCGACCAATCCGTACGCCGCGATCCCGTCGTTGCATGCGGGCTACGCGTTCCTCGTCGCGCTCACGCTCGCAGGCCTCGCGCTTCGCAGCCGATTGCCGCTTCGACGCGTCCTCGCCGGGCTCTGCTTCCTGTACCCCTTGGCGCAGGCGGTCGCGGTGATCTACACGGGCAACCATTACGTCGTCGACATCGCGATCGGCTGCGTGTTTGCCGCCGGCGCGTATCTCGTGACGAATCGCGCATTCGTGCGAACCTGACGTTTATCCGCGCAGCGGCGCGGACACAAGGGCCAGATCGTCCTGCGGCGGGCACTCATTGCGGCTGCGTCTTCGCTTGCGCTCGTTGCGCCGGCGCATGCCGGCGTCCCTCAATTCTGGCGCTCGCTCGCGCAGTGCGAGACAGGTGGCCGCTGGGACTGGGGCGCGCGCCACCGCCCCGGAGAGGGCCCGACGTTCGAAGGCGGTCTCGGCTTCTACGCCGGGACGTGGACGCTCTGGCGCCGTCAGATCGGCGTGTCCTATCCGCACGCCTACCAGGCTCCGCCGGAAATCCAGGTCGAGGTCGCGTCGTGGGGCCTCGCGCACGGCGGCCGCTGGGGCTGCCTCCGCGACGTTCCCCGCTCGAGCTACCCGCCGTGGACGCCTCCGAAGCGGTGGCTGGCGATGCCGCGGATCGCGTCGCCCACGGCTTCCTGAAGCCGACCCCGTGCGGGGCGCGCGGGCACCATGGCGGCGTGACGCGCTCAGCAGTGCTCGCACTCGCCCTCGGCCTGCTCGCGCCGGCGGCGGCGTCCGCGCCGCAGGCGATGCCGAGAATCCTCGTCTTCACGAAGACGGCCGGCTTCCGTCACGCGTCGATCCCCGCGGCGGTGCAGGCCGTCACGGCGCTCGGGGCGCAGGGCGGCTTCGCCGTCGACGCCGGTGAGGACGCCGGCGCCTTCACCGACGCGAACCTCGCGCGATACGCCGCCGTCGTCTTCCTGCTCACGAGCGGCGACGTGCTCGACGACCAGCAGCAGGCCGCGTTGCAGCGCTACGTCGAAGCCGGCCACGGGTGGGTCGGCGTCCACTCGGCCGCCGACACGGAGTACGACTGGCCGTGGTACGGCGGCCTCGTCGGTGCGTACTTCCGGCAGCACCCCGCGATCCAGCCGGCGATCCTCGACGTCGCCGAGCCGCGCGACGGGCTGCCGGGAAAGTGGATGCGCACCGACGAATGGTACGACTTCCAGTCGAACCCGCGTCCCGCGGTGCACGTGATCGCGACGCTCGAGGAGTCGAGTTACGACGGCGGCGACATGGGCGCCGACCATCCGATCGCGTGGTCGCACGCCTACGACGGCGGCCGCGCGTGGTACACCGCCGGCGGTCACACCGACGAATCGTGGTCGGAGCCGCTCTTCCTCGCGCACGTGCTGAGCGGGATCGCATACGCGATCGGCGCGCAGCCTCCGGCGGCGCCGAAGCCACGCATCGACTCGATGCAGGCGACGGTCACGGGGCGGCGCGTGACGGTGACCGTGCGTTACAGCGGATGCGACGCGTGCACCGCCGTCCTTCGCGTCGGCACCCGGACCACACGGCTGCGTGCGGCCGACGGCGTCGCGCGCGGGACGAGCGAACCGCTCGCGCCGGGGCGCGCGCGGGCCGTTGTCTCGATCGGCGGCGCCGGTGTTCGGCTGACGGCCGGCCGCCCCGTCGTCATCCGCTACGACGGTTTGCAGCCGCGCAGGTAGTCACCGGATCGGGCCGGCGGGGCCACTGCCTCGGCGGCGGACGAGGCGGAACGTGCCGATCTCGCGGCCGAACGCGGTCGCGCGGCCGTGGTAGCCGTCCGAGCTCGGCTCGACGATGTCGACGAAGCCGGCGAAGGGCACGCGGTAGCGGAGCTCGTTGCCGACGACGTCGAACGGCGCGCCGGGCAGCGGGCCGATGCTCGTCCAGCCGCGGGCGCCCTCGATCCGCTTGCGTACGCCGACGAGCGGCGGCAGGAGGCCGCCCGTCCTGATCACCTGCCATTCGCCTTCGAGACCCGATGCCATCGCGCCTCGAAGGGTAGACCTACGCGACCGCCTCTTCCGCCTGGAACTGCTCTTCCTCGGTCGACCCGACGAGGGCGAGCGTCGACGACTCGCCTCCCGAGATCGCCTGCGCGACGAGGTCGAAGTAGCCCGCGCCGACCTCGCGCTGGTGCCGCGTGGCGGTGTAGCCCTTCTCTTCGAGCTCGAACTCCTGCTGCTGGAGCCGTACGTACGCGGTCATTCCTTCGCGTGCGTAGCCCTCTGCGAGCGAGAACATCGACGCGGCGATCGCGTGGAAGCCGGCGAGGGTGACGAACTGGAATCGGTAGCCGAGCTCCGCGAGCTGCTGCTGGAACGACGCGATCTCGTCGTCGTCGAGGGCGCGCTTCCAGTTGAACGACGGCGAGCAGTTGTACGCGAGCAGCTTGCCCGGATGCTCCGCGTGGATCGCCGCCGCGAACTCGCGCGCCTCGCCGAGGTCCGGCGTGGACGTCTCGAACCAGAGCACGTCGGCATACGGCGCATAGGCGCGCATACGCGCGATCACCGGCTCCAATCCGTCTCGCACCCGGAAGAACCCCTCGGGCGTGCGCTCGCCGGTGATGAACTCGACGTCGCGGTCGTCGACGTCGCTCGTCAGAAGGCGCGCGGACAGCGCGTCGGTGCGCGCGACGAGGACCGCCGGAACGTCGCACACGTCGGCCGCAAGCCGCGCCGCCTGCAGGGTCCGGATGAACTGCGAGGTCGGCACGAGCACCTTCCCGCCGAGGTGGCCGCACTTCTTCTCCGAGGAGAGCTGATCCTCGAAGTGCACCCCCGCAGCGCCCGCCTCGATCATGCTCTTCATCAGCTCGAACGCATTCAACGGCCCGCCGAAGCCGGCCTCTGCGTCCGCGACGATCGGCACGAGCCAGTCGATGTCGCCGTTCCCCTCGGCCCACTGGATCTGGTCGGCGCGAAGGAGGGCGTTGTTGATGCGACGGACGACCGACGGGACGCTGTTCACCGGGTAGAGGCTCTGGTCCGGGTACGGCGCCTCGGCGAGGTTCCCGTCGCCGGCGACCTGCCAGCCCGAGAGGTAGATCGCCTTGAGCCCGGCCTTCACCATCTGCACCGCCTGGTTGCCGGTGATCGCGCCGAGGGCCGGCACGTGGGACTCCGTTTGGAGGAGCCGCCAGAGCCTCTCGGCGCCCCGCCGGGCGAGCGAGTGCTCGACGGCCACCGATCCGCGCAGCCGCACGACCTCGTCGGCCTCGTAGCCGCGCGCGATCCCGGCCCAGCGGGCGTCGGCGGCCCAGTCGCGGGCAAGGCGCTCGGCGGCGATGCTGCGGATGTCGGCGGGTGTCATCTGGTCGGCCTCCTTCTGGCGCGGGTTCGGATCCGAGTATTCTAGCTGCTGGATCCGAGATTGGCCATCCCTGGCGCTACTTCAAGCCTATGGGCCAGTTTCGGATCCCATAGTCGACTCGATGTGCACATCTCACGGTTAGGATCCTCAGGCGCGTGTAAGGGGCGGTGTGGCAGGGTACGGAGCACGAGATGTTGCGAACCTGTGAAGCGAGCGGCTGCGAGACGCTCACGTTCGGCCCGCTCTGCCTCGCACACGAGCCGCCGCCCGTTCCGCGCCGATACCCACGGGGAAGGCCGTACCCCCGGCCGGTGCGCGAGGGCACCGCGCCGCTGCGTCGTATTGAGCAGCGATGGCCGCTCGTCGCGCAGGCCTCCTCGCCGCGCTCGCACTCGCTCTCCTAGCAGGGGGAGCCGTCGCCCGCACGTCCGGGCCGACGCCGACGGCGCCGCCGTCGATCTCGGGCACCGCGAAAGCGGGAGCCCGCCTCGCCGCCGAGACGGGCACGTGGACGAGCGCGACCGCCGTCGAGTACGCGTACCAGTGGTATCGGTGCGACGCTGCCGGCGCACGATGCTCGTCGATCCACGGCGCCACCGGCCCCGGGCTGTCGCTCTCGCGGAAGGACGTCGGCCACACGATCGGCCTCACCGTCACCGCATCCGACGGCACCGGCTCGAGCTCCGCATACGCAAGCCTCGTCGGCCCGATCGCCGCCCGCATGCCGTTGCTCGTGTCGACCGCGCAACCCGTCGTCGTCGGCACGCCCGTCGAGGGAAGGCTGCTGCAGGTGACGACGGGCGCGTGGAGCCCGGCGCCCGCAAGCGTCGCCTACTCGTGGCGCCGCTGCAACCCGAACGGCCGCGTGTGCACGCCGATCCCCGGCGCGGACGCCGGCGCGTACACCGTGTCGGCGGCGGACGCGGGGCATGCGCTCGTCGCGCTCGTCGTGGGCGCGTTCGGCTCCGCACGGCAGGGCGCCCTCAGCACGGCGTCGCTGCCGGCCGTCGGCGGCGACGCCGCGGGACCTGCGCGCTCCGCACCGCCGCAGGTCGCAGGGCTCGCGGCGGTCGGAGCGCGGCTGGCGGGCTCCGCCGGCGTCTGGTCGGGCGTCGGGCCGCTCGCGTACGCGTACCAGTGGTACCGCTGCGACGCGGCCGGGTCGCACTGCGCGTCGATCCACGGCGCAACGACGTCCACCTACCGCACCGTGCGCGCGGATGCCGGCAAGACGCTCGGGCTCGCGGTCCGCGCGACGGATTCCACCGGCACCGCCGCCGGGTACTCGAACCTCGCGGGGCCGATCGCGCCCGCAGGAGCCGCGCTCGTCGCGGCCGCAGCGCCGGGTCTCTCCGGCTCGCCGCACCCGGGCGCGACCCTGACCGCCGGGCCGGGGAGCTGGCGTCCCGATCCGGACCGGATCTCGTACGAGTGGCGCCGGTGCAATCCGAACGGCCGCGTGTGCAGCCCGGTCGAGGGGGCGACGCGCGACTCGTACCTCGTCACCGGGGCCGACGCCGGCCACGCGCTCGTCGCCGTCGTCACTGCGCGCGCCGGCCCGGCCAGCCAGGCCGCATACAGCGCCGCCTCGCAGCCCGTCAGGTGAACCGCAGCTACGCACTCGCGGCGGTGTCCGCGGTGCTCTTCCTCACGTTCCTCGACAACACCATCGTCGGCGTCGCGCTTGCCGACATGCAGACGTCGCTCCGCGCGGGAGTGCCGGCGCTGCAGTGGATCGTCGACGGATACATGCTCGCGTTCACGGCGCTGATGCTGACCGGCGGGACGCTCGGCGACCTGCTTGGACGGAAGCGGGTGATGCTCGCCGGCGTCGCGCTCTTCTCGGGCGGGTCGCTCTTCGGCGCGCTCGCGACGAGCTCGGGGCACCTGATCGCCGCGCGCGTCGTGATGGGCGTCGGCGCCGCGGCCTGCGAGCCCGGCACGCTCTCGCTCATCCGGCACATGTACCCCGAGCACGCGGAGCGGGCGCGCGCCCTCGGCGTCTGGACGGCGGTCTCGGGGGTCTCGATCGCCCTCGGCCCCGTGCTCGGCGGCATCCTCGTCGCCGCAGGCGGCTGGGAGAACATCTTCTGGTTCAACGTCGCGTTCGGCGTCGTGATCCTCGCGGCCGCGGCGTACGTCGTCCCCGAGAGCTCCGACCCGGAGGGAAGACGGCTCGACGTCGCCGGCCTCGTCCTCGGCGCCGCCGCGATCGTCGCCGTGACGTCCGCCGTCATCGAAGGAGAGAACGGCGGGTACGGCCGCTGGTGGATCGTGCTCCTGTTCGCGGCGGCAGCGGCGGCGGCCGTCCTGTTCGTGCAGGTGGAGCGGCGCGTGAGCGATCCCGTCCTGCGGCTCTCGTTCTTCCGGATCTCCACCTTCACCGGTGCGACCGCCGTCGGCTTCGCCACGAGCTTCGGCCTGTTCGCCGTGTTCTTCTTCAGCGCGCTGTATCTGCAGGTGGTCGCCGGCTTCTCGGGATGGCGCATCGCGCTCGAGTTCCTCGCGATGACGGTGGCGATGATCGGCGCCGGGCGCGTCGCGGGGACCTGGGTCGCGGCGCGGGGGGCGCGCGACCCGATGGCAGCCGGCGCGCTCCTCGCGGGCGCCGGCATGTTCGGCGTCGCAGCCCTGCTCGACCCGCACCCGTCGTTCGCGGCACTCGCGGTCGTGCTCGCGGTCGTCGGCTTCGGTCTCGGGCTTGCGCTCGTCGCGGTCAGCGCCGCCGTTCTCGGTGTGATCCCGGCGGAGCGGTCGGGCATGGCCGCGTCGACGCTGAACACGAGCCGCGAGCTCGGCGGCGTCCTCGCCGTCGCGATTCTCGGCGCGGTCGTCAACGGCCGTCTGATCTCCGAGCTGACGCGCAAGCTGAACGAGCTCGGCGTCCCGGCCGCGTTCCACTCGCTCATCATCAACGCCGTCACCCACGGCGGCGTGCCGGCGAACGCGTCGGAGGCGGCGAAGGCGAACCCGCTGATCGCGGCGAACCTCGGGCTGGCCACGAAGGTCCTCTCCGCAGCCGAGGCCGCGTTCGGGCACGGCCTGCACGTCGCTCTCGTCGTCGCCGGGGCGATCCTGATCGCCGGCGCGCTGACGGCGGCGCTAACCGTCGAGCGCTGACCGCATCCGGCGGACCGCATCCGCGAGAAGCGCGCCGGACGTGCCGACGTTCAGGCGCGCGAAACCCTTCCCCTGCTCGCCGAACGGCAGCCCGGACGAGAGCGCGACGCGCCCGCGCTCGAGGAATGCGGCGGCCGGATCGTCGCCCAGCCCGAGCTCGCGGCAGTCGAGCCACGCGAGGTATCCGGCTTCGGCGCGCACAGCCTCGACCTGCGGCAGCTCCGCGGCGAGGACGACCGCGAGACGCTCACGCTGCCGGTCGAGATGCGCGACGAGACCGTCGAGCCACTCGCGTCCGTCGAGGAACGCCGCCGCTGCCGCGATCACCCCGAAGTGGCCGACGTGGAACCGGACGTGCGTGGGCACCCGCGAGAGCAGCTCGGCACCGCGTTCGGACCCAGCGACGGCGAGCGCGCACTTCAGCCCCGGGACGTTCCAGGCCTTGCTCGCGCTGACGAGCGCGAGCCCGCACTCGGCGCCGACCGTGAGGAACGGAACGTGCGTCGACCCGGGCAGCGTCATCGGCGCGTGCACCTCGTCCGCGATCACCACCACGCCGTGCCGCGTCGCGAGCTCGGCGACCGCCGCCAGCTCCTCGCGCGTGTGGACCGTGCCGGTGGGGTTGTGCGGGCTGCAGAGGAGGTACGCCTTCGCACCCGCCGCGAACGCCGCCTCGAGCGCGGCGAGGTCGAGGCGCCAGTTCGGGGCGAGCGGCGCCTCGACCACCTCGCGGCCCACCTCGCGCGTGACCGTGAAGAACGGCGGGTAGACGGGCGGGTTCACGACGACACGGTCGCCGGCGCCGGTGAGCGTCCGCAGGAGCTCGGCGACGCCGGACATGATGTCCGCGACGGGCAGCGTCCGCGCCGCCTCGACCTGCCAGCGCCACCGCTCCGCGGCGAACGACGCGAACGCGTTCGCGAGCTCGCGCGTGCTCGCGTAGCCGGTGTCGCTTCGTCGGACTGCTCGCGCCAGCGCGTCGCCGACGGCGGGTGCGAGCGGGAAGTCGAGCTCGGCGACCCACGCCGGGAGGACGTCGTCGCCGTACCGGCGCCATTTCTCGCTCTCACGTGCGCGCAGCTCTCGCAGGTCGAGGTCGTCGAACGTCGTCATGGTCGGCGGCGCGCACAAGCCGCCGCCACCCTAGCGATGGTTACGGGGAAACCCTGGTAACGCGACTACACCTGCGCCGACAGCGTGATCCCGCCGCGTGCCTTCTGCACGAGCGTCACGTGCACGCGACCGTGCGCGAGCTCGAGCGCGGAGGCGACGTCGTCGCGGATCTTGACCGCGAGCGCCTCGGCGAAGACGCCTTCGTTCCGGAACGACGCCAGGTACAGCTTGAGCGACTTCGACTCGAGGCAGAGCGCCTCGGGCTCGTACTCGATGCGCGCCCGGTAGAGGTCCGGCTGTCCGGTGATCGGGCACACGGCCGTCAGCTCGTCGCTCTCGAGCTCGACGCGCGCGACGCCCGGGTTGTCGAACGTTTCGAGGCCGGCGTAGTGCTCGGAGCCGGCGTGGCCGAGCGCGACGAACTCGGTGGTGCGGGTCGGAGCCGCCGTCACTGGCAGACGGAGACCTTCGGCGAGGTCAGGGCGAACCCGTAGATCACCTGGCCCGTGGTGTAGATCGACGTGACGATGTTGCCCTTGCGCATCGTCATCGCACCGTACCCGATGCACGGGTGCCAGCCGAGGGAGCCGTAGACCCGCGCGACCTTGTCGATCTGCTCGCCGACGACCAGCCCCTCTGCCGTCCGCCAGCCGGTGGGCGAGCCGAGCGTGAAGGCGGCGACCACGCGGTCGTGCTCGTCGAAGCGGACGGCGGCGCCGAGCGGCTCGCCGCGGCTGTAGAAGTAGAGCCAGACGCGGTCCTCGCAGTCCTGGCAGACCTTGTAGCTCGGCCCCCACGTGCGTCTCACCTTCGCGATCGTGTCGCCGATGTGGACGCCGGCGAGGCTGACGCCCGGCGTCAGGACGCCTCGGCTCGGCAATTCTGCCTCGCGCGCCGCGAGCCCGGCGGGGACGCAGACGAGCGCGACGACGAGAGCGGCGAGGGTCTTCTTCACCAACGGTCCTCCCTGTTTTGTGAGAGCGGGGGGCCGTGAGGCCCCCCCGCTCGGTCGTGCGGTTTCCGTGTTGCTACTTGGCCGCTGCCTTGAGCACCGCGCGGACGCGGGCCGGGCTCATCGGGGCCTCGTAGATGCGGACGCCGGTCGCGTCGAAGAACGCGTTGGCGACCGCAGCGGCGACCGGCGCGAGCGCCGGCTCGCCCGACCCGGTCGTGCGCGACCCAGGGCCAGCCGGGTCGGGCACGTCGGTGCGGGAGAGGCCGTGGATGTACACCTTCGGTGCATCCTTGAAGCGGAGCATCGGGTAGGTGACCCAGTCGAGGCTCGTGACGTGCTTCGAGTCGAAGGTCACCTCTTCCGTGACCGCCCGCGAGAGGCCCTGCACCGCGGCGCCCTCCTCGTTGTTCTCGCTTCCTTCGGGGTACGCGATCAGGCCGGCGTCGCCCGCGACCCACAGGTTCTTCGCGCGGATCTTGCCGGTCTTCTTGTTCACCTCGATCTCGGCGATGCAGCACGACATCGTGTTCGAGTAGTACCCGAACGCGACGCCCCGGCCGGTGACGACGTTGGCGGACGAGAGGTTGGAGGCCGCAACCTTCGGCTTCCAGTTCGCGTCCTTCGCCACCGCGGTCAGAACGTTCTTCCACCGCTGAGCCACGTCCGGGCCGGCCTGGCCCGCGTTGCTCGTCGGCGTGGCGATGTTCTGCAGGCGGAACTGCACCGGGTCCATCTTCGCCAGGTAGGCGAGCTCGTCCGCAGCCTGCTCGGCTGCGAAGTTGGACTGCGGCGCGTTCGGTGCCCGTAGGAACGACACCTTGAAGTAGTTGTTCTGCAGCGGCAGGCTCTTGCCGACGAGCCGCCAGTTCGGGATGTTGTACTGCGTCCCGCTGATCGTCGTGTCGAGCGGGCCGACCGTCGCGAACTGCGGCGTGATGCCGACCTGCTGACCCGCCGTCGGCGTCGTCCAGTACGGAATGCCGAACGCGGTGAACTCGAACGCGGTGATGTTGCCGCTCGCGTCGATGCCCGCGCGGATGTCCGTCATCTGGGCCGGGCCGTAGTTGTCGTACCCGTGCTCGTCCCAGCGCATCCACTGGAGGCGCACCGGCTTGCCGGTGAGCGCGGAGAGGATCGCCGCGCCCTGGTTCGCGTCGTTGTACGGCGCCGAGCCGTAGACGCTCGAGCCCTCGACGTACGTGAGGCGGATCCGGTTCAGCGGCAGGTTCGTGCCGACCTGCGCGAGCGCCTGCTGGATCAGGCCGCGGGTCGTGTACAGGTCCTGGCTGTTCGAGAAGATCCGCGCGCCGTTCGAGGTGACGTCGGCGACGCAGCACGACGGGCCGATCGGCAAGTGGCCCGTGTAGTGGTACTTGTACGTCCGCTCGATCTTCTGCGCCGCGGCGGCGTACGCCGCGTCGAAGTTCCCCGAGCTCCCGGCGATGCGTGCAGGCGCCTTGCCGGCGGCATCGTCGTCGCGCATCCCCTTCCAGAGATTGCCGACCGGGCGGATCGTCGGCATGTCGCCCCACTTCACCTTCAGCTGGGCTGCACCCTGGATCGCGTCGTACTCCTTCTCCGCGACGACCGCGAGGAAGTTGCCGGCCCGGACGACCTTCGCCCCGGGGATGTGCTTGATCGAGCTCTCGTCGATCGAGACGATCGGCACGTTCGTGCCGTCGCCGTAGGCACCCTGGCCGCGCGGCCGCACGAGGCGGGCGTGGAGCATGCCGGGGACCTTGATGTTGTGGACGTACGTGTACTTGCCGGTGACCTTGTCCGGGATGTCCACGCGCGGAGCGACGCCGCGCTTGCCGACCATCGTGTACTGGTCGACCGGCTTCGTCCCGGGCGAGCCCGCGACTGCCTGAACCGGCGTCGTCGCGTTGCCGGTGGTGGACATGGTCGGGATCTGGACGTTGAACAGCTTGTCGCCGATCAGCTGGCCGTAGGTGACGGACTTGCCGCCGCCGGAGACCACGCCCGACTTCACCGACAGCTGCGAGACCGGGACGCCGAGGTTCGTCGACGCCATGCCGAGCAGCGCCTTGTACGCGGTCGCCGCGGCGGCACGCGTCTGCTTGCCGCCGGTCTGGACGCCCTGGCTGCCGACGCTCGCACCCTGGTTCGGGGTGACGTTCGTGTCGTGCGTGATCATCTTCATCTGCTTGAAGTCGAGGTTCAGCTCCTCAGCAGCGATGATCAGCAGCGCCGTCGGCGTGCCCTGACCCATCTCGACCTTGCCGATCTTCAGGCTGGCCGTGTTGTCCGAGTGGATGATCAGCCACGAGTCGACCTGCGTCTGGTCGTACGGGCCGTTCGACGCGAACGGGTCGTCGGCGGCCTTCGCGGCCTTCGCGCCGACAGTGGCGCCGAGGACGCTGAAGCCGACGAGCATCGCGCCGCCGCCCTTCAGGAAGCTCTTGCGAGAGAACTCCCTCTCATGCAGTAGACCCGTCATGGTTACTTGCCTCCCTTCGCCATCACGGCGGCGGCCTGCTTGATCGCCGTCAGGATGCGCGGATAGGTGCCACAACGGCAGAGGTGGCCGTTCATCGCGGTGCGGATCTGATCCTCGGTCGGGTTCTTCGTCGTCGACAGAAGATCCGCCGCCTGGATCATCATCCCGTTCTGGCAGTAGCCGCAGTGCGGCACCTGCACGTCGATCCACGCCTGCTGGAGCGGATGCAGCGCCGGCGAAGCCGCCGTTGTGCCGCGCTCCTTCGCCCACAGGGCCGGAAGGCCCTCGAGGGTCGTGACGTTCTTGCCGGAGACCGCCGCCACCGGGGTGACGCAGCTCCGGATTTCCTTGCCGTCCAGCAGCACCGAGCACGCACCACACTGGGCGAGACCGCAGCCGAACCGCGGCCCGTGCAGATGGAGCTCGTTGTGGAGGACGTAGAGAAGCGGAGTGTCGAGGCTCGCGGTCACGTTGTGGACGAGACCGTTCACCTTGATCTTGAGCTTGCTCGCCAATTCCCCCTCCTGTAGGAGAAGTGCGCTTACGTTGTTCGGGGGGCGACGGTCACCGCATGTATACAACCGCGCCAAACGGCATCGTAGCGCCAGAAATCGCCCTCCCGCCATAGATATCCGAGTGACTAATTGGCGTTGCTACGCTGGGCCCGTGAGCGGCGTCAGCCTCCCGGCAACGGCGGTCTGCCCCGGCTGCCAGACGATGGTCGTGCTGCCTGCGGAACCGCGCCTCGAGGAGCCGCTCATCTGCGGGACGTGCGGCGCCGAGGTGCCCGACTACCGCCTGCAGATCGAGCAGGTCTCGGAGCCCGAGTACGAGCCGGAGCCGCTGCCCGAGAACCGCGTGTACACCCGCCGCGGGCTCCTGCAGGGGCTGCGCGACGCCGCGGCCGACCGGGCGATCAACGCCGCCCGCGGCCTCAGCGACCGCGCGAAGTTCTAAGAAACCGAACAAAAGCTTTACCGGCGGCTTCGCAAGTTCCGAACGTTCGCATCGTCTTCTAGGACGACACGGAACTGCAACTCGACGACCTGGAGGTGCGGCCAAATGCGCCGACTCATTTTGATCTCCGTGGCCGGGCTCGCGCTCGTGGGAGCGGGCGCCGCGGTCGCGTGGGAGGGGCAGAGCAAGTCGGTCAAGCAGATCAGCGCGGCGTTCACTGCGACGACGGCGAGCGACGTGCGCACGAGCACATGCACCGACTCGGGCAACGTCACCTACACGAGCACGCGAGGGCGCTGGACGGGAACGGCGACCGGCGATCCCAGCCTTTCCGGTAATGCGACCCTCGACGCCGAGCTCCTCGTCAATTCCTCCGGCGACGGCATCGTCTCCGGCCGGCTGCGCATCGACGGCGCGAACCACACGTCGGCGGACTTCGACGGCGTCGTGTCCGGCGGGACCCACATCGCCGGTCTCGCGGAGGGTCATGGCTCCGCCGCCTGGAACAGGCTCGTCGCCAACCTGTCTGCGGACTGGTCGTCGAGCGGAGGGTTCACGAACGGCAAGCTCGGCGGCGGCACCGCCGGCGGAAACGCCGTCGTCGTGACCTCCGGCGGCTGCCGGCCGGCGCAGGCGCCGAAGCCGGAGTCCCTCGAGCTCCACGGCGCGGTGACGATCGGCGCGAACAACGCGACCGTGACCGTGGCGGGCGTCAACTGCAACGTCCCCTCGACCCTGACCTCGACCGTCGCGTCGCTCCACAACGGCGACCGCGTCGAGATCAAGTGCACGAGCTCGTCCGGCACGAACACGCTCGTGACGGTGCACGGCGAGCACGGCCAGAGCGACGGCAAGCACCACGACGACTGAGCACCGCTTCGCGCGGATCGCCGCGAAGGGGGCCGCACCGGCCCCCTTCGCCTTTACGAAGGGGGCACGGGGTTGCTTTCAGACTCCTTACGGAGCCTGGGTACCTTGGACCCAGTCGATCGACCAACGGGGGGTTTTCACAGAATGCTCAAGAACCGTCTCGCCCTGCTCGCCCTCGCCGTCGCGTGCGCCCCGCTTCTCTGGGCGCTTCCGGCAGGCGCGAAGGGGACCGCCGTCCACGCGACGGCTGTGACCGTGACGGCGGGTAAGCCGTCCGAGTTCCACTTCACGCTGTCGAAGAAGTCGGGCGCGGCCGGCGCCTACACCTTCAAGGTGACGAACAAGGGCCAGCTGCCGCACGACTTCAAGATCGCCGGCAAGAAGACGAAGCTGATCTCGCCGGGTCAGAGCCAGTCGCTGACCGTCACGCTGAAGAAGGGCAGCTTCCCGTACCTCTGCACGGTCACCGGCCACGCGGCCGCCGGCATGAAGGGGACCTTCAAGGTCACGTAGATCGGGCGCCACGACGCGCAGCATCGAACGGGCCGGCTCCAGCCGGCCCGTTCTCGCTCAGTAGCCGTAGCCCGACCCGCCCATGCCGCCGGTCGACGTGGTCGGCGCCGTGACCGTCCCACCGGCCGAGCCGCCGTTCGACGCGGCCGCCGCCGGCTTGACGGTCTTCGCGGACGCCGACATCGCGTACCAGCTGGACTCGAGACCCTCCCCCTTCGCCTGCCCCGGCTTCGTGTCGCCGGCGTAGAGGTAGAGCCCGAAGCCGCCGTAGGTGACCTGCGAGCCTCCGTCGGGCCGCTCGAGGACGCCGAGCTTCGTCGCGTCGACACCCGTCCCGGCGACGGGCTTCGCGCCCGCCTTCACGAGGAGCGGCGGCCACAGCTTCGCGCACCGTCCGGTGCAGCCGACCTTGCCGCGGCCCTCGTCGGTGTAGTGGTAGAGCGTGCGGCCGCTC
>Ga0070741_10006323_pt1 | contig 25559 bp, 24 predicted proteins | sample Coa_R1_4_FD_66440 | JGI IMG/M metagenome (GOLD analysis project Ga0070741, IMG submission 66440) | Surface soil microbial communities from Centralia Pennsylvania, which are recovering from an underground coalmine fire - Coalmine... | ecosystem: Environmental > Terrestrial > Soil > Unclassified ... | reverse complement strand
CTCGCCGACGTCGACAACTCGTGGCGCGTGGCCCGGGAGGAGATCTTCGGGCCGGTGGCCTGCGTGATGCCCTTCGACACCGAGGAGGAGGCGATTCGCCTGGCGAACGACACCCCGTACGGGCTCTCCGGCTCCATCTGGACCCGCGACCTCGGACGGGCGATCCGGGTGGCCAAGGGCATTCGCACCGGCGTGCTCTCGGTGAACTCGAGCCACAGCGTCCACACGGAGGCCCCCTTCGGCGGGTTCAAGCGGAGCGGGATCGGGCGCGAGATGGGCATGCACGCGGTCCAGCTCTACACCGAGGTGAAGAACGTCTTCTTCGCCGAGTGAGGCGAGCCGGCCGGGCGGCAGCGTCCGTCCGGGCGGCGGGGCGGACCCGTTCCGCGTTTCGCTGTTCGTGACTTGTCTCGTCGATCTGCTCTCCCCGGAAGTGGCGGAGTCGACCGCAGCACTGCTCGCCGACCTCAACGTCCGGGTCGACGTCCCCGACGCGCAGACCTGCTGCGGCCAGCCGGCGTTCAACGCCGGGTATCCGTCCGTGGCCCGTCGCACCGCTCGCACGCTGCTCGAGGCGTTCGATCGCTCAACGACGGTGGTCGCCCCCTCGGGATCCTGCGCGGCGATGATCCGCCTGCACCTGCCGCGGCTCTTCGAGGGCACGCGAGAGGCGGACAGGGCGAGGGAGCTCGCCTCGAAGACGTTCGAGCTGTCCGAGTTCCTCGTGGACGTGCTGGGGGTGGAACGAATCGCCGGCGTGTTCCCCTCCACCGTTGCCTACCACGACTCCTGCCACGGCCTTCGGGGGCTGCGGCTCGGTGACCAGGGCCGGCGGCTCCTCACGGGGATCGAGGGGCTGCGGCTCGTGGAGATGGAGCGGTCGGATACCTGCTGCGGGTTCGGCGGGACCTTCTCGATCCGGCTGCCCGAGCTCGCCACGGCCATGGCCGACGACGAGCTCGCCCGAGCCCGTGCGGTCGGGGCCGACGTGCTCGTCGGCGGCGACACGGGGTGCCTCATGCACCTCGCCGGCCGCGCCGCGCGGACTGGCGGCCCCCGTCCGATGCACCTCGCCCTCCTGCTCGCCGAGGCTCGCGGTCTGCGGGCGTCGCCCGCGCCATGAGCGTCGCCGGGGAGGATGCTTGAGCACCTTCCGGGAACGCGCCCGTACCCTGCTCGCCACGCCCGGTCTCGGCTCGGCCATCGGGCACGCGATGGATGTGCGCGCCGAGACTCGGCAGCACGCGTTCGGGGACGCCGACTTCGAGGCCTTGCGCCAGACCGCTCGCGCCATCCGCGCCCACACCATCGCGAGCCTCCCCGAGTACCTCGAGCGGTTCGCCGACGCCGCCGAGGCCAGCGGGGCTCGCGTGTTCTTCGCCTCCACCGCTGGGGAGGCCGTGGCCCACATCGGCCGGATCGTTCGTGAGCACGGAGGCCGGCTGGTCGTGAAGAGCAAGTCGATGGTGACCGAGGAGATCGAGCTCACCGCAGCGCTCGAACGTGACGGAGCCGAGGTGGTCGAGACCGATCTTGGCGAGCACATCGTTCAGATCGCACAGGAGCGCCCCTCGCACATCACCGTCCCCGCGGTGCACAAGACCCGGGCGCAGGTCCGCGAGCTCTTCGAGCGGGTCTACGGCGCCCGCCTCTCCGACGATCCCGCGCAGATCACCCGCTTCGCCCGAGACGTGCTGCGCGACCGCTTCCTGAACGCCGACGTCGGGATCACCGGCGTGAACTTCGGCGTGGCGTCGACCGGCTCGCTCGTGATCGTCACGAACGAGGGGAACGGGCGGATGTGCACGTCGCTCCCCCCCGTGCACATCGCGGTGATGGGCATGGAGCGGCTCGTTCCGACCTTCCGCGAGCTCTCGGTGCTCCTGCCGCTTTTAACCGCGAGCGCAACCGGGCAACGGATCACGAGCTACGTCAACGTGGTCAACGGACCACGCCGCACCGACGAGCCGGACGGACCCGAGGAGCTTCACATCGTGGTCGTCGACAACGGACGCTCGGCCCTCCTTCCAACCGAGTACCGGCCGGTGCTCAACTGCATCCGCTGCGGCGCCTGCCAGAACGTGTGCCCGGTCTTTCGGCACGTGGGCGGACATGCGTACGGATCGGTGTACGGGGGACCGATCGGCGCCGTGCTCACCCCGCTGATGGAGGGCTTCACCAGGGCGGGCGACCTGCCCCACGCCTCGACGCTCTGCGCGGCCTGCTCCGATGCGTGCCCGGTCGGGATCCCGCTTCACGACCTCCTGATCGGCCTTCGTCGCGACGCGGCCGCCGAGCGAGCGAGCCGCGCCGAGCGGGTCGGGTTCGCGCTCTGGGGCCGGGTGTGGGGCTCGGCCCCCGGCTACCGGGCGTCGGTGCGTCTGGCGCGGGCGGGCCAGCGCCTCTTCGCACGAGGCGGACGCCTCGGCCGGGCGCCCTTCCCCCTGTCGAGGTGGACGGCCGGTCGCGACCTGCCGGCGCTCGCGAAGCGGCCGTTCCGCGACACGTGGCGGCGAGCCGGTGGAGCGTAGCGAGTTCCTTCGGGTCGTCCGCGAGCGCCTGCGAGGAGGCGACTCCGCAGGGCGCGGGAGGCCACCCGACGGGCCCGCCGCCCTGCCCGAGGAGTACCCGCCCACGCCCGTCTCCGGACCGGCGCTGGGGCCGCTCGACGAGTCCGCCACAGGACTCATCTTCGAGCGGTTCGCGGAGGCACTGGCCGGCGTTGGCGGGCAGGCTCGACTCGTCGGGCGCGGAGAGCTCCCCGAGGCCGTCGCAGCGGTCGCCCGAGGCTCAGACGGAGCCGCAGTCCACGACCTGGGTGAGCTCGGCCAGTTGGTGGAACAGGGGCTCGCCCGGGCCGGATGTTCGGTGCTCCCACCCGGCGACGCCGAGGCGGACCTCGGGATCACCTCGGCGATCCTGGGAGTGGCCGCGACGGGCTCCGTCCTCGTGTCCTCCGCTCAGGGACATCGCGCGACCGCCCTGCTGCCGCCCACTCACCTCGTCCTCCTGCCGGCGGACCGGCTGGTCCCGGGATTCGGCGAGCTCTGCACCCGGCTCGAGGAGCTCTGCCGTCCGGGCCGGAGGACGCCCTCCTCCCTGGTGCTCGTCACGGGGCCGTCTCGCACGAGCGACATCGAGATGACCCCGGTGCTGGGCGTCCACGGTCCGGGGCAGGTTATCGTCCTCGTGATATCCGCATGAGCGATCCGTGGGTTGGTGTCGTCGCCTACCACCTCGCGCCGGGGCGGGTCTCGAGGTGGCTCGTCGGCGGGTTCGGGGTGCCGGAGAACTACATCGACGCGCTCCGGCGGGCCGGGGCGAGGTCGGTGCTGCTGCTCCCCGGAGAGGCGGCGACCCCGTCGGAGCTGCTCGCCCGCGTCGACGGGCTGCTGCTTGTTGGGGGCGGGGACGTCGACCCGGAGCGGTACGGAGAGGTCCCGGGGGACGAGATCTACGGTCTCGAGCCCGACCGAGACGCCATCGAGATCGGCCTGATCCTGGAGGCCGATCGGACGGGCACTCCGACGCTTGCGATCTGTCGAGGCATGCAGGTGATGAACGTCGCCTTCGGCGGGACCTTGATCCAGCACTTGCCGAGCGTCGGATTGAGCGGCCACGGCGCGCCGAGCGGCGAGGAAGGGGCCCGGCACGAGGTCAAGGTGGCGCCGGCCGGCCGGCTGGCGGAGGCCGTTCGCGTCGAGAGGCTGACGTGCTCGACCCACCACCATCAGGGAGTGGATCGGCTGGCTCCCGGCCTCGTCGCCACGGCCTGGTCAGAGGACGGGCTGGTGGAGGCCATCGAGCGGGACTCCGGCTGGATGCTCGGTGTGCAGTGGCACCCCGAGGACACGGCCGCCGACGATCCGAGTCAGCAGGCGCTGTTCGACGCCTTCGTCCGCCGTCTTCGCAAGGGATGAGCCGGTGAGCCCAGTCACGGTCGTGCGCGCCGAAGGCGACCCGGGATCCCGGGGGCAGCTCGTGGGTCGCGCGCTTCGGGACCCGATCAACCGGTCGATCGACTTCTACCACCAGTACCTCAGCCGCCGAGGGGTGTCCTCGGAGCAGCTTCAGGAGCTGCTCACTCCCTACCTGGTCGCCGCCGAGTCCGCGTTCCCGAACCACATGGCCACCATCAAGGGGATGTCCGTGGGCGCGATGGTGCCCGTCCTGGAGCTGTTTGCGATCAACGCGTTCGAGGAGCTCGAGCCCTTGCTGCAGCCCGAGGAGGGAGGCATGCTCTTCCTTCAGCGGAAGGAGGGGTACCTGAGCCCGCCACCCCAGCCCCGCGTCGAGCGCTGCTCGAGCTTCAGCGTCGTCGGGCCTGGCATCACGCTCCTCGGTCACAACGAGCACTGGCTCGCCGGCGACCTCGAGAACATCGCGGTGATCGTCGACATCCCCGACGGCCGTGGGGTTCCGGTTGCCTCCCCCACGATCGTCTGCTGCCTCCCGGCGGTCGGGATGAACGGTCGCGGCGGCGCCCAGGGCATCGGCTCGCTCACCGCCGCCGACGACCACATCGGGGTGCCGCGGGTCCTGATCTCTCGACACTCGCTCGAGGCTTCGGACCGTGCCGACGCCGTCGCCCGGGCCGGGATGGCCGCCCGGGCGGGCGGCTACGGTCACGTCTTCGCGTTCGCGGGAGGCGACGCCTTCACGATCGAGACGACCGGGCGGGAGCTCGCGGTCCTGGACGGCCAGGGTCCGCACACGAACCACTACCTCGACCCCCGCCTGGCTACGCTCGGCCCGGAGCCGTCCGAGGGGAGCCGGGCACGCCTAGCGCGGCTGGAAGCTCTGTTGGCGGAGCGCGCGCCGCGGACGCCGCGGGACCTGATGGCGATCCTGCGCGACCACGAGTCGCACCCGCAGTCGATCTGCCTGCACCCGGATCCTGCCGAGGGCGACGAGGCCTCGGCCGTCATGTTCTCGATGGTCGCGGACCTCGAGGAAGGGCGGATGTGGGTCGCTCCCGGCAACCCCTGTGAACACGAGTACGAGGAGATCGATCTGACCGGCGTCCGCTGAATGGCGAACGCCCGAGTGAGGAGGACACATGGCCTGGACGCGCCCGCTGCTGTACGAACGACTGACCTGGCCGGAGGTGCGGCGCGCCGTGGCGGAGGACCGCGTGTGTTTGATTCCGGCCGGCGTGCTCGAGGACCATGGCCCGCACCTCCCGATCGACGCCGACACGCGCATCGCGAGCGCCATCTGCCGCCGGGCGGCCGAGGAGCTGCCCGATGAGGTCGTGCTCCTGCCACCCGTCATCCACGGGTATACCCCTCACCACATGGACTTCCCCGGACCGATCTCCATCGGGTGGGACACGTTCGTTCGGTACTGCGTCGACATCGGGAGCTCGCTCGCCCACCACGGCTTCAAGCGAATCCTGTTCCTGAACGGCCACGGCTCGAACATCCCGCTCCTGGACGTGGCCGCACGCCTGATCGGACTCGAGCACCCCGACGTGCTGGCGGCCGCGGCCTTCTACTTGACGAGCCCGGAGTCGGCGAGGGTGATCGCCGATGTCCGCGATTCCGAGATCGGGGGCATGGGCCACGCGTGCGAGCTCGAGACCTCCATCTACCTGCACCTCGACCCGGATGCGGTCTTCATGGACCGGGCGGTGGACGAGAACTCGTACCCGGAGGGACCGAACGCCTGGATGGACTGGTCGGACGGCCCGCTCAAGCTCATGCCCTGGTGGAACGCCCTGAGCCGTACGGGGGTTCACGGCGAGGCAACGAAGGCGACGGCCGACAAGGGCCGGGTCCTGTTCGAACAGGCGGTTCGAGAGTGCGTCTCGTTCGTTCGGGAGCTGCGGGACAAACCCCTCCCCGTTCGATGGGAGCCGAGCGAGATACCCTGACCGGGAGTCAGTGGCGCGCGAGCCGTGCAGCGGCGCCTTCGCCCGGCGATACAGAACCTTCAGCCGCCCCGGTCCCGTAGTTCATACTCAAAGGATAATCTGAGCTCGGCGGGCGGAAGGCCTGGGGACGAGGAGGGGGAGTATGCGCCCTGCGTGGCGAGTGACGGTGCTGATCGTGGTGGGCGTCCTTGTCGTGGGGTTCGGGACCGGGGGCGCCTACGGGCAGAGCTCGAGTCCAAGCGCCTCGTCCGCCGAGGGCGGGCCCGTTACGTTCACATACGCGGACGTGTCGCCGCCCAGCTCCCTCAATCCGATGGTGGGGTATCTCGGTACCGACTACACGATCTGGGCCCTGAACTACGACATCCCGATCAACTTCTCCACGAAGGACTTTTCCCCGGACTTCGATCACTCGATCGTGACGAGCGTCGACGCGAGCTCTGACGGCATGACCTTCACCTATCACATGAGGGCGGGACTGAAGTGGTCGGACGGACAGCCGTTCACGGCGAACGACGTGGCCTGGACCCTCAACTACTACAAGAAGAACAACGTCCCGAACTACTCCGCTGATCTCGCCCTCATGGACCGCGCCGAGGCGCTCGACGACACGACCTTCGTGCTCCACGCGAAGCAGCCCACGTCCTTCTACTCGGGCAAGTCGGTCTTCCTGTACGAGTACATCCTCCCCGAGCATATCTGGGGGAAGTACGAGAACGATTACAAGGCGGCCAAGCGAGTCCCGAACGACAACCCTCAGGAAGCGGTCGGCTCCGGCCCCTTCATCATCACGAAGTACGTGAAGAACCAGTACGTGCAGCTCGACCGCAACCCCTATTACTGGGGAGACGCGGTGGGGTTGACCCCTCACGTCGACCGGGTCGTCTACCAGATCTTTGGAAACCAGGACGCGGAGGCGGCGGCTCTGCAGGCCGGCTCCATCGATTTCGGCTACTTCACCACCCCGAGCATCCTCAACACGCTGAAGAGCCGCGGGATCATCACGCACGGGGCAACCATCCCGAGTTTCGTCGAGATCGGCATCAACACCGGATCGGCCTACCAGACGGATCCGACTGGTGGGTTCAAGCCCCACGGCGACGGCGCGCGGGCACTCACCGACGTGGTCGTCAGGCAGGCGATCAGACGAGCGATCGATAGCTCGGTGCTCGTCCAGCGAGTGATGCAGGGCTACGCGACCCCCGCCGACTCGCCCGTCCAGCCGGGCGCGACCACCGGTGACTGGAACCCCGGCCCCAACGACCCCGATCTGTCGTTCAACATCGCGGCGGCCAATCAGATGCTCGATCAGGCCGGCTACAAGATGGGCTCGAACGGCGTGCGCATCGACCCGAAGACCGGAAAACCGCTGGAGTTCCGCTTCTACAGCCGAACGACGGACCAGCCCTCGATCGACATCGTCCCGTACGTCCAGGAATGGCTGAAGCAGATCGGGATCAAGATCGACCCGCAGACGTTGAACAGCAACAAGCTCGGCAACGTGATCCTTGCAGGTGACTACGACATGTTCGTCTGGGGCTGGTACCCGAACCCCGACCCCAACTACATCCTGAACATCTTCACGTGTGCCCAGCGGCCGCCCAACCCCAACGTATACCGGAACTCGGACAGCTACTACTGCAATCCGGAGTACGACAAGCTGTTTCACGAGCAGCAGACGACGATCGATCCGGCCCGCCGCGTGGAGATCGTTCACCAGATGCAATCGATCCTGTACCGGGACGAGCCGTACATCATGCTCTGGTACGACCAGTCTCTCCAAGCGCACACGAAGGGATGGACCGGATTCGTCTCCCAGCCCGCCAACGGCGGAGACTGGCTCGCTACGTACGGCCCCCTTTCGTTCGTCTCGATTCGCCCCGTTACGGCGACCGGCGGGGGGGCCTCCGGAGGCGGGGGCTCCGCGGGCCTGGTCATTGCCGTCGTCGCGGTGGCGGTCGTGTTGATCGCGGGCTTCGTGCTCGCACGCTCGCGGCGACGCGAGGAAGACGAAGCCTAAGGACTCGCGGGGGCTGACCGGGTGAGCATTCGCCGGCATCTGATCGTCAAGATCCTGCAGGCAGTGCTCACCCTGGCCTTCGTGCTCGCGTTCAACTTCTTCCTCTTCCGCGGACTGGGCGATCCGACCCAGCTCCTCGCGAAGCAGCGAGGCAACATGACCCCGGCTGCGCTCGCGGATCTGAAGCGGCAGCTAGGGCTCGACCTGCCGCTTCCCCAGCAGTTCATCCACTACTTCTGGGAGACGCTCCGCTTCCATCTTGGATACACATTCGACAACCAGCCTGTGTCCACCACGATCGCTCGGGCGGTTTGGCCGACCGTCCTGCTCATCGGCACGTCGACGATCGCTTCAATCCTCCTCGGTGTGTGGATCGGGATCGCGCAGGGGTGGCGCTGGGGATCACGGTTCGATCAGGCGTGGCTGGGCGTGACGCTCGTCCTCTACGCCATGCCGGAGTTCTGGTTCGGACTGCTGATGATCATGCTCTTTGCGGTCACGTTGAACATCTTCCCTTCGGGGTTCATGCAAACTCCGGGGGCCGACTACACGGGGCTCGCGAACATCGTGGACATCCTCAAGCACCTGGCCCTACCGTTCTTCGTGCTCACGGTCTCCTACCTGGCCGAGTACTCCCTGATCATGCGTTCCTCGCTCACCGAGGTGCTCACAGAGGACTACATCCAGACCGCTCGGGCGAAGGGAGTGCGTGAGCGGCTCGTCCGCCGGCGGCATGCAGTTCCCAATGCCCTGCTGCCGACCATCACGGTCACGATCCTGTCGCTCGGCTACGTCCTCGGCGGAGCCATCGTCATCGAGACGATCTTCTCGTGGCCAGGCCTCGGTCGGCTGACATACGAAGCCATCGGCAACCAGGACTTCGCCTTGCTCGAGGGGCTCTTCCTGGTCTTCAGCGTCGCCGTCATCGTCGCGAACCTCGTGGCCGACCTCCTGTACTCGTATCTCGACCCCCGGGTGAGGGCGGCCTGATGCAGGCGACCGATCACCCGCCCGCTGTGATGCCCGACGTGCCCTCGCTGAAGAGTCCTCGCGCCATCGCGTGGCAACGGCGGAAGGACTCGCTCCGGCGCTTCTGGCGGCAGTACCGACGGAGCAAGATGGGCATGGGAGGACTGCTGATCCTCGTTGCGTTCACCCTCGTCGCCGTCCTCGCTCCGGTGCTCGCGAGCCGGTGCGACCTTTCGCCCCTGTGCCATCCGAACAATCCGGTCCTGTCTCCCCCCTCGGCCAGATTCTGGCTGGGAACGGACTTCCAGGGACGCTCGATCTTGTCGCTCACGATCTGGGGCTCTCGGATCTCCCTGGTGGTCGGGCTGCTCGCCACCGTCATCACGGTCGTCATCGGGAGCGCCATTGGCCTGATCGCCGGCTACTTCGGAGGCTGGCGAGAGACGATCCTGATGCGCCTCACGGACTGGTTTCTGGTCATCCCCTTTCTGCCGCTGGCGATCGTGCTGGCCGCGATCCTCAAGCCGTCGCTTTGGACGGTGATCTTCGTGATCGGGCTCACGTCCTGGCCGAGCACGGCCCGTGTGATCCGGGCCCAGGTTCTGTCCGAGAAGACCAGGACCTACGTCGAACGTGCCCGGGCCCTGGGAGCCTCGAGCTGGCATCTCATGACCCGCCACATCCTGCCGAACGTCGGGCCGCTGATCTTCGCCAATACCATCCTGATCGTCGCGATCGCGATCCTCACGGAGACGACTCTTTCGTTTCTCGGAGTCGGCGTCGATCCCACCGTGAACGTGTCGTGGGGGAACATCCTCGAGCAGGCGTTCGGGCAGGGGGCCGCATATTCCGGCTACTGGTGGTGGATCGTCCCGCCGGGCGTGGCGATCATCCTGCTCGTCCTCGCCTTCACGATGATCGGGTACGCGATGGACGACATCCTGAACCCCAAGCTGAGGGCGCGATGAGCGTCCTGTCGGTCCGGAATCTCTTCGTGACGTACCAGACCCAGGCCGGACCGGTGCCCGCGGTCCGCGGCATCGATCTCTCCCTCGAGCGCGGCGAGGTCCTTGGACTGGCCGGCGAATCGGGCTGCGGCAAGTCGACGATCGCGGGCGCCATCTTGCGCCTCCTGCCCAAGGGAACGGTGGTGAGCGGCGAGATCCTGATCGGCGGTGAGGACGTGCTTCGCATGACCCCAGGACGTCTCCGGGCGGTTCGCTGGACGCAGGGTTCGATCATCTTCCAGGGGGCCATGCACGCGTTGAATCCCGTGCAGCGCATCGGTGAACAGATCGCGGAGCCGCTCATGGTGCATTCGATGGCCGGTGAGCGCGAGGCGATGTTCCGCGCCGGCGAGCTTCTTGAGGAAGTCGGGCTCCCGCCACGGCGGTTGCGAGACTACCCGCATGAGCTGTCCGGGGGCCAGCGCCAGCGGGTCATGATTGCGATGGCGCTTGCCTGCAGCCCGGACTTCGTGATCGCCGATGAGCCCACGACCGCTCTGGACGTGATGGTCCAGGCCCAGGTGCTTCGCCTCCTCAAGGAGCTCCAGAAGGAGCTCGGCCTTGCGATGATCTTCATCACGCACGACCTCTCGGTTCTGGTGGAGACCTGCGATCGCCTGGCGATCATGTACGCGGGTCGGATCGTCGAGACGGGGCCTGCCCAGCGCGTGTACCGCGAGCCTCTCCACCCGTACACCGAGGCCCTGGCTGCCGCCTTTCCCGAGATCGGCGATCCACGGTATCGAGGTCACCCCTCGGGACTACCGGGCGACCCGCCATACCCGTCCGACCTGCCACGTGGGTGCACATTCCATCCCCGGTGCCCGAGGGCGTTCGACAGGTGCTCGACGGAGGACCCACGTCTTCCCGACGGCTCATCCGAACGCCGGGCCGCCTGCTTCCTGGTTGAGGAAGCGAGCCGGCTCCCGGGTCGCTCCATCGCCGGCCTGCAGGAGCCGGGGGAACCGTGACCTCAGTGGACGTGGGCGGAGGGAACGAGCCCCTGCTCGAGGTCGACGACCTGCACGTCGTCTTCCAGGGCCGACTCGGCCTGGGCGCCGGGATCTTGGGAAAGAAGGCCGCAGAAGCCCGCGCGGTCGACGGCGTCTCTCTCCGCCTCGAAAAGGGTGAGATCCTCGCGCTCGCCGGCGAGTCCGGATGCGGCAAGACGACCCTGGCTCGCACCATCATGGGCCTCGAGCGGCCGAAACGAGGCACGATCCGGTACCAGGGGCGGCCGATCTGGGAGGACCTTCGCGCGTACCGGCGAAGGGTGCAGATGGTGTTCCAGGATCCAACGGGGGCGCTCAATCCACGGCAGACCGTGTACGAATCCGTCGCGGAGGGGCTCCGGATCCATCGGGTTTCCGGCGACGAGAAGGAACAGGTCGCTCGCGCCCTGGCGAACGCCGGCATGCGCCCTCCGGAACGGTTCTTCCTCAACTACCCGCACGAGCTCTCCGGGGGCCAGCGACAGCGCGTCGTGATCGCCGGAGCCTTGGCGCTCGAGCCCGAGATGATCGTGGCCGACGAGCCCGTCTCCAACCTCGACGCCTCGGTCCGCGGAGAGATCCTTCGGCTGCTCCTTCAACTGCGGGACCAGCTGGGCCTTTCCATCCTGGTGGTCACCCACGACCTCGGACTCGCGTGGATGATCGCCGATCGGGTCGCCGTGATGTACCTGGGTCGGATCGTCGAGATCGGACCGGCCGAGGAGGTCCTGACCCGGCCCCTCCACCCCTACACGAAGGCGCTGCTCGACGTGGTGCCGGAGCCAGGCGGAATCGACCGGCCGATCCTGGCCGGAGAGCCGCCCGACCCGACCCGCGTCCCGCCCGGATGCCGGTTCCACCCGCGGTGCCCGGAGGTCGCCTCCGGCCGGGCACGTACCGCCGGCGTCGAGGATCGGTGCCGCGGCGACGATCTGGGGCTCGTGGAGCTCCGGCCCGGACACTTCGCCGCGTGCCATCTGGCGATGCTCGCCGCCCAGGGCGACCGGACCGCAGAGCCGGCGGAGGCCGACGGCGCCGGCGGGGGGTAGCCCCGGGACCGGTGGCGGTTCGGCGCGGCCCGCGAGGACCGCGGCAACCTCGGACTCAGTCGGAGCCCCGCTCGCGCTCCGACTTCAAGACGCCCAGGATCGCCTCCATCTCGCTGTCCCCCATCGGGACCTCCCGCGCAGAGCCGCGCGCGGCCGCAAGCAAGGTGCGCAGGTTCGACTCCGCCATCTCGGCCCTGGCCTCGAGGTCGCGCACGCGACCCGCGAGGGCCTGCGCCTGCCGCTCGGCCTCGTCGCGAGCCTCGCGAGCGAGCCTCGCCTCCTCGCGCGTCGCACGCAGTGTGGCTCGAAGGGTGGCCACCTCCCGCCCGAGCTCGATCAGCCGCTCGACGGCCTCGCGCCCTACGTCCGAGTACGTCGGCCGCGACGGAGCCTCGGGGCGGGGCGTCCGGCGCTCTCGCGCGCGCTTGGGCCGTCTTGGGCGTGGGATCTGCTCGCGCTCTCCAGGCTCGATCGGCTTGGAATCGAGCAGACGGTACTTGCCGTCGACCGCCTCCAGGCGGCGACGGGCGAGCAGGGCCCGCACTGCCCTGGCGGCGGCGAGGGGCTCGGCCAGCCCGAGGTCCTTCCCGATGTCCGCCGGCGAGGCCTCGAGCAGCTCGCCGGGAGCCACCCGGGCAGCCACGGCTGCGAGAAAGGCGTTGGCCCGCTCCAGGCTCTCCTGGTTCATCGGCTCCTATCCTCCCAATTTGCGGCCCCCGGTGCCACCCATTTGGCAAGGCTCCATCCGCACCGGCGCCGATTTGACGGCGGCCCGGCGACGGTGTAGAAACGAGGTGGAGCCGCTGGGACCTTCGGGTTCCGGCGGCTCCACTGTTGCCTCCGTCCAGGAGCTCTCCCGGTGCCCGACGATCCAGGCCGGGCCGCCGGCCACGCGGCGGCCGACGAAGGACCACTGTCCGGCATCCGCGTGGTCGACTTCTCGCGGGTGCTGGCAGGACCGCTGGCGACCATGATGCTCGCCGACCTCGGCGCCGACGTGATCAAGATCGAACGGCCCGGCGTGGGCGACGACACCCGCACGTGGGGCCCTCCCTTCCTCGGCGAGGACGCCGCGTACTTCCTGGCGCTCAACCGCAACAAGCGTTCGGTGGTGCTCGACCTGACCGAGCCGCGAGCCGCTCGCGCGGCCCGCGCACTCGCGGAGGGCGCGGACGTGCTCGTCGAGAACTTCCGTCCGGGGCTCATGCGAACGTTCGGGCTCGACTACGAGACCCTGTCGAGGGCCAATCCGGGCCTCGTGTACTGCTCGCTGGTCGCCTTTGGTGCCGATGGCGAGGCCGCCGCCAGGCCCGGATACGACATCATCGTGCAGGCACTCTCCGGCCTGATGAGCTTCACAGGGCAGCCAGAGGGCGAGCCAACCAAGGTCGGCGTCGCGCTCCTCGATGTGGTGACGGGGCTCTTCGCCGCGATCGGGATCCAGGCGGCGCTGATCGGTCGGTCGCGGACGGGGCGAGGCCGCCGCCTCACGGTGTCGCTCTACGAGGCGAGCCTCGCGGCGCTCGTGAATCAGGCGGCGAACTTCCTCCTCGGCGGGATCGTGCCGAGGCGGATGGGCAACGCGCACCCGAACATCGTCCCCTACCAGCTTTTCGAGTCCGCCGACCGCCCGTTCATCCTTGCGGCCGGCAACGACCGGCTGTTCCGGCGGACGTGCGAGGTCATTGGTCGTCCCGAGCTCGCCGACGACCCTGCGTTCGCGACCAACCAGGCCCGGGTGCGCAACCGCGAGGGGCTCGTGACGATCCTTCAGGAGGCCTTTCGGGCTCGGCCCGCGGCAGAGTGGCTCGCGAGGCTGGAGGCCGCCGCCGTTCCATCGGCCCTCGTGCTCGCCGTGGACGAGGTGTTCGCCACGCCAGAGGGCTCGGCGACGGTCCAGGAGGTCGAGGACCCCGTCCGGGGCCTGTTGCGACTGGTCGCGAACCCCATCAGGGGTCCCGGAGGACCTCCTCCGGTCCGGCGGCCTCCTCCGCGCTTGGGCGAGCACACCCGGGAGGTCTTGGCCGAGCTCGGCTTCGAGCTCGAGGGCTGACGACGGCGCGCTCCGGGGCTTCGAGCCCGCCCGCGGGCTTCTCATCCCTAACCAGGGCTTAACCGGCGCGGGGCCGGCCGCTAACCTCCCGCGTGATTCCCTGGGGTCGTGGAAAGCCGAGACCACGGGGGGTGGGTCATGAAGAGACTGCTTGCCGCCGGAGCGCTCGTGGCGCTCCTGGCCGCGTTCGCTCCTGCGTCGTCAGCGGCCGCCGACGACGGCCAGGAATCGGAGGCCAAGCTCACCGGCGTCGTCGAGTCGCTCCCGTCGACGCCCGGGTTCGTGGGCGACTGGGTCGTCTCGGGGACGACCGTCCACGTGACGAGCTCGACCGAGATCGAGCAGGAGGACGGAACGCTCGCCGTCGGCGCCACCGTCGAGGTGAAGGGACTGGCCGGGTCCGACGGCTCGATCACTGCCGACGAGATCGAGGTCAAGGACGCTTCGGATGTCCAGGAGGGATCGGCCAGTCTCGTGGGAACCCTCCAGGCGATCCCGAGCACACCCACGCTCGTCGGTCGCTGGAAGGTGAGCGGCCACGTGGTCCGTGTTCGCGAGACCACGAGGATTCGTCACCGCAGCCGACTTCACCGCGGGGCCCGCGTGCGCGTGCTCGGACGCTGGATGCCGGACGGCACGGTTCGCGCCTCGACCATCGTGGCCCGAGCCGGCTGAACGCCCAAGCGGGTTGGCCGGGCGCGGGGCCCGGGCCCCGCGCCCGGCACTTCGCGTACCCTGATCGCGTGACGGCGCTGGAACGCTGGGCCGAAGACCTGCGCGGGTGGGGGATCCCCGAGGAGATCCTGGCGCGGGCGCCCGAGCCACCGTGGAGCTTCCCTCCGGAGCCCATGCGCCGGCGGGTGAGCGTTGCGCTCGCCGGGCCGCCGACGCCGTCGGTCCGTCGCGCTCGGGAAGCGCTCCCGCCCGGCGGAAGCGTCCTCGACGTCGGCGTCGGCGCGGGCGCCGCCTCCCTGCCGCTCGCGGATGTCGCCGGTCAGATCACCGGAGTCGACGCGTCGCAGGACATGCTGGCAGCCTTCCTCGACACGGCGACTCGGCTGGGCGTACGGGCGAGGACCGTGTGCGGGCGGTGGCCCGACGTCTCGCGGGAGGTGGCACCAGCCGACGTCGTCGTGTGCCATCACGTCCTCTACAACGTTGAGGACCTCGCTCCGTTCGCGCGGGCCCTCGACGAACATGCACGCCGCCGCGTCGTCCTGGAGATCACCGACCGGCACCCGCTATCGTGGATGAACGGCCTCTGGCGCCGATTCCACGGACTCCGCCGGCCGGCCGGACCATCGGCCGATGACGCCGCGGCAGCGCTCGGCGAGATCGGTCTGCAGGTCGGGGTCGAGCGGGTCACGCTCCCCCCTCGCGGCGGCGGGTTCGAACGTCGCGAGGACGCGGTCTCGCTGGTTCGGCGCCGCCTGTGCCTTGCTGCCGAGCGAGACGGCGAGGTGGCCGAAGCGCTCGGCGACCTGCTGGTCGAGCACGACGGGCTGTGGTCGGCGGGACCGCTTGAGCAGACCCTCGTGACCCTCTGGTGGGACAGCGCGGATTCCTGACCGGCTTCCTGACCGGCACGGAGGGGTGGACCCGACCCACCGCCCCGTCGCCGCCTCCCCGCCTCAACAGTCCTTGCACTGCAGACGCACCAGGTTGGTCGACCCGAACTCGCCGCGGTCCTGGTCGGGCGCCTGAAGGCTGATCCGATCCTCGACCGCCCCGTGTCGCACCCGCGCGTGCATCACGATGGACAGGGTGGTGGCCCGAAACCCTCCGAGGTCGTCCGAGCCCGCCGCAGGCACGTGGCCGGCGTCGATCAACCGGATCGCGAGCTCACCGGCGCGCAACTCGCCGATCACCTTCAGACGAAACCGCCGGATCTGAAGCTGCCCGATCGGAAACGGGCACGGGGATGTTCGCGACGTGAGCGTCGCGAGGCCGCGGCCCCGCACGGTGCCGCGAGGCGCCACCTCGAACCGCACCCGGGTCGCCCACTCGGTCGTGCAGGTGCCACCCACATAGAGCCGGTGGAACGAGGTCGATCGAATGGTTCCAACCCATTCCTCCGTCGCGCGCGGGGATGGCGAAGGGCTCCCGGGGGGTCTCGTGACCGCTGGTGAGGGGGTCGTCCCTACCTGGGGAGGAAGCGGATTGGAATGCGCCGCGATGAACGCCCCGGCACCCGCCGAGCCGCCCAGCAGCAGTACCCAGAGCGCCACCCTGACCGCGAGCCTCATGTGCCGACGTTACCGCGTCGACCGGCGATCAGCGCTCGCGCCGGGCCACGTAGTCGCGGACGACGAACTCGCCCAGCTCGCGGTCGTCCATGAGGAACACGCGCCCGGCCGTGAGCCGCGCCAGCCGCTCCATGAACCGCACCAGCCCGGGCGAGTCCTCCAGCATGAACACGTTGAGGGTCACACCGGCCTTCGAGAGCTTCAGCGCCTCGGCGAGCGTGAGCTGGATCGTCTTGGGAACCGGAGGCCAGGAGAAGAACACCTCCTCGCCCTCGAGATGGGCCGTCGGCTCGCCGTCGGTGACCATGATTACCTGCCGGGTCGCCCGAGGATGCTGTCCCAGGAGCCGTCCGGCGAGGTTGAACGCATGCTGCATGTTGGTCCCGTACACGCGCTCCCATCCGGCAGCGGTCAGGTCCTGCGGCTGCAGCCGCCGGGCGTAGTCGGAGAAGCCGATCATGTACAAGCGGTCGTGCGGGTAGCGGCCTTCGATGAGCGCGTGAAGGGCCAGGGCCATCTTCTTCGCGTGCACGAAGTGGCCGCGGAGGGGCATCGAGAACGACAGGTCGAGGAGCAGGGCCGTCGCGGCCTCGGTCCGCTGCTCGGCGTCGACGAGCTCGAAGTCCGACGGCACCAGCCGAAGCGGCATCGCTCCCCCACCGCGCACGACCGCGTTGAACACCGTCCGCTGCACCGCGATCTGCCCCGAATCGCCGAACTGCCACGGTCGGGTGGATCCGATCGGCTCGGCCAGCCCGCCGGCCTCGCGCACTTCGTGCGTCCCCTCGCGATCACGCCGCAGGCGCTCGAACACCCGCACCAGCGCTCGCTCGCCGAGCTTGCGCGCGCCCTTCGGTGTGATCTCGAGCCGGCCGCTCCGACGGGTGACCAGCCCCGCCTGTTCGAGCGCCCGCTCGACCTGCTTGAGCCGGCGGAGGTCGCGCGCAGCGTCCTCGCCGAGCGTTCGTCGGAGCGCCTCCTCGTCGATGTCGTCGAGCGACGCGCCCGCGTAGTCCCCGCGCATCGACCGGTCCAGGTCCTCGTAGTCGTGGAGGCGCTCCATGGCGTCGACGGTGGCCGCGAACGGCATGGCCTCCTCGCCGCCAGCGAGCGCCGGCTCTCCCCACGGCATGTCGGGAAACATGGCAGCCAGATTGGCACCGAGCCGATCGACCTCGAACGCGAGGTCCATGTCCTGCAGGACCTGCTCCGCGAGCTCCTGCAGCTCCGCTCGCTGCTCGGGAGTGAGCGAGGCCATCAGCCTGCTGAGCGCGGCCATCCGTCGGGCCATGTTCTCGAGCAGCTCGTCGAGCGTCTTTGGCCGATCCGGGAACAGGTCGCCGTAGCGGCCCATGAATGCGTCGAAGTCGTCCTGCACGGGTTCGCCGCGGTCGCGCTTCTCGATCAGGTCGTTCAGCTCGGCCAGCATGTCGCGGAAGCGCCCGAGCTGCTCCGGTGACAGGCTTCGGAGCCCTTCGGCCATGTTCCGGAAGTAGGCGCCGAGCACCTGCTCACGCAGGTGCTCCATCAGCTCGTCGAACTCCCGCTGGGCCTGGGGATCCGCGAACCGGTAGTCGGCGAGCTCCCGGATCGCGCCCGGCACGTCGGGCGGGAGCTGGTCGAGGAAGGCCTCCCGCATCCTCGCGTCGTCCTCCGCCCGAAAGGACAGGGTCGAGCGCTCGCGCTCGAGGATCCGCTCGAGACGCTCGCGCACCTCCTCGAGAGGGCCCTGCAGATCCAAGCGGGCCTGCTCGCGCGCCCTCGCCTCCCGGAGCCGCGCCCGAAGCGCATCCAGGCCCGTGAACCGACCCTGCATCCCGCGCCGGAACAGGCGCGACATCGCTCCCTGCGCGCCGGCCCCCGAGAGCAGGTCCTCCGACATCTCCTCGAGCAGGTCGGCGGCCGGAACGTCCGGCCCGAGCGGATCCTGGGTCCCGTCCCACTCCGAGTAGCGGCTGCGCATCCAGCCAGGGTACGCCCGGTCAGGCGATCCGGCATGGATGCCCGAGGGGTATCCGGCTCGGCCTCCGCTAGCCCTTGAGCAGGCCGGTCATCAAGGCGCGAAGCGTCAGACCGAAGTTGAAGAACGCCGCCCACGCGAAGGGTACCCAGGGCCGGTGCGCGAACCTTGGCTGGCGCGCGTACCCGTGGCCGATCACGAGAACCACAAGGGGCCCGAACCCGTAGACGAGGTGCAGCCAGGTGTTCGGCCGGTACCCGAGCGCGAGCAGCACCACGCCGAGGAGCGCCTGCAAAACGGCCACGACCTGCACGGAGGCGAGCCAGCGCCAGAACCACGTGCCCGCGTCGCGTTTGGCGACCCAGATGACGAGCCCCCAGATCCATCCAACCGCGAACAGGGCGACGACGAGGAATCCAACGACTGCGTGGACGTCGGGCACGCCGGAAATCCTACGAGGTCTCGACCGCCCCGTAGCGGAAGGTCCCGAGCCTGCCCGTTTGCTCCTTGTTGAGCCGCCGCGAAAGGTGCAGACCGTCGAGCGCGAACTCCACGGCCGAGGCCGCGACGCCCGGGCTCTCCTCCTCCACGCCCAGGCGCTCGAGAAGCCTGGCCAGGCCCGGCAGGTCGCCGAACTGGGAGAGCAGCTCGGACGCCGGCATGAGGTCGGAGGTCTCGGCGACGAACCCGCCGTTGAACTTGGCGAGCATCGGGTGGAAGTCCATCCCGGAGAGCCGCCGGCGGAACACCTCGAGCTCGGCGGCACGAACCGAGCGGAGCAGGATCTCCTCCTCGCGGCCCTCCTCGATCGTGTCGAACTCCACCCGCCCGAGAGACGCCTCCAAAACGGCCGGCAGGTCGCACACGCGGGGTACGGCCTCCGACTCCCCGGTGCGGGCCGCGCGCCGGACGGCCGCCGCGATCAGGGTCTCGAGGTTCCCGATCGAGTAGCGAACCGAGATGCCGGAGCGGTGGTTCACGTGCGGCGAACGGCGCAGCTCCGCGGTGAGCGCGGCGAGCACCTCCTTCATGTATCGGGGGACGCGTACCGGAACGTCGCCGGCCGGTGACCTCGCCTCCTGGTCCATGATCCGGATCTCGTCATCCAGCGTCTCGGGGTAGTGCGTCCGGACCTGCGTTCCGAATCGATCCTTGAGCGGGGAGACGATGCGCCCGCGGTGCGTGTAGTCCTCGGGGTTGGCCGTGGCCACGAGCAGCAGGTCGAGCGGAAGCCGGATCCGGTAGCCGCGGATCTGAACATCGCGCTCCTCCAAGATGTTGAAGAGCGCCACCTGGATGCGCTCTGGGAGGTCGGGAAGCTCGTTGATGGCCACGATCCCACGGTTGGTCCGCGGGATCAGCCCGTAGTGGATCGTGAGCTCGTCCGCGAGATACCTCCCCTCCGCCACCCGGATCGGATCGACGTCCCCGATCAGATCGGCCACCGAGGTATCTGGGGTGGCGAGCTTCTCGGCGTACCGTTGATCGCGGCCGATCCAAACCACCCGCACCTCGTCGCCCTTGTCCGCGACGAGCTGTCGACAGCGCGCGCAGATCGGGCGGTAGGGGTGGTCGTTCACCTCGCACCCCTCGATCGCGGGAGCGGACTCGTCGAGGAGCGCAACCACGTTGCGAATGAGCCTGGTCTTCGCCTGACCCCGCTCGCCGAGCAGGATCAGGTCGTGTCCGGCGAGGATCCCGCGCTCGAGAGCGGGCAGCACCGAGTCGTCGAATCCAACGATCGAGGGGAAGAGCGGCTCCCGTCGGCCGAGCTTCGCGAGCAGGTTCAGACGAAGCTCCTCTTTGACCGAGCGGTCGGGGTATCCGGCGGCGCGCAGCTCACCGATGGTCGAGGCTTGGGGCATGCAGACAGGGTACCGAGTTCTCGCGAAAAGGCGGTCGCTCGGACGCACGTCAGCGAAGGACCCGGGCGGTTACGAGACCCGTCGCCAGCAGCACCATGGCGATCCAGAGCCATCGCAGCGCGCCCTCGGGCGCCGCCCGCAGCCGCTGGGCGTCGAGGGTCTCGACCGTCCCGTTGTGGAGCAGCAGCGAGCCCTCCACGCTCCGAACGCTCCGCCGGAGCTTCCTAGCGGATCTCGACAGCGTCCGCTGAGCGAAGGACGCCGCGGCGCACGCGCCGGCGACCATCACGCCCGCGGCGTTCAACCGCCCGCCCTGAGCGAAGCAGCCCGTGAGCGCGGGAAACGCCCCCCACGCAAGCGCGAACCAGAGATCGGAGTGAAAGGCGCCCCCAAGCAGCTCCAGGTTGTAGGCGACGACCAGCCACCCGCCCGTCACGATGAACGCCGCCAGCCACGGCGAGACCTCGATGGCGCCGTCCACCCCGAGCGCCACCGCCCCCGCGATGCCGAGAACCGCGATCGCCCCGAGAGCGGTGCCGGGGATCCGGGTTCGAAGTGGCCGTCCGTGCAGCTCGTCCAGGGCATGCGCGGCCAGACCTACGGCGAGGAAGAACGCGAGGAGCGTTTCGGCGAGCCACCGTCCGTTCAGCGTGGGGGCGACCGAGGCGCCGATGGCAACGTAGGACAGATGCCACAGCGTGTACGGCGGATGGAGCAGCGTCCAGTAGTCCCGCCATCCTCCGGGCGCGAGCGCGTAGAAGGCGGGAGCGTCTCCGTCGCGACCCACGTCGTCACTCATCGGCAAGCGGGTTTCGCTTGATCGCCCAGGTCACGACCGCCGCGCCGAGCCCCAGGACGCGCGTGCGCACGCGTCGCAGGCCCGCCTGCTGCCACATCCGGACCTGAACGGGAAGTGGATAGCGCTGGGAGAAGCGCGAGATGTCGGGGCCGAGGAACCGGCCGGTGCGGCCCCAGGCAGGAGACGCGAGCCGGCCGACTGCCGGCATCACCATCCTGGTGTAGACATACCAGCCCGCGCGGGCCCATCGAGCGTCAGGGACGTGGAACTCGAGCGACGCCATCGTGCCCCCCGGCCGCAGGACGCGGGCAAGCTCGGCGAGCGTGGCCGCCGGATCCTCCACGTACCTGAGCAGGTACGTGAAGGTCACGGCGTCGAAGGTCTCGTCCGGAAACGGCAGGCTCTCCGCCCGCCCGAGGACGAGATGAACCTGCGCTCCCAGCCCCTCTCGCCGGACCGCCTGCGCGGCGCGGCGAAGCATGGGCTCGCTCTGATCGAGCCCGACCACCCTCAGGTTCCGGACGGCGAGCGCCCGCGCCACCAGACCGGTCCCGGTCGCTGCGTCCAACACCCACGATCCCGGGATCGCGTTCACCCGCGAGACCAGGTACCGCCGCCAGCTCGGGTCCTGTCCGAACGAGAGGAGGGCGCCCATCCACTCGTACTCGGGTGCGATGCCCGCGAACAGCCGGCTCGCGAACCGGTTGCGATCGGTCGCCATATGCGGTGCCCAGGGTACGCCGGGGGGGCAATCGGCTACGACAGGCGCTCGAGGAGCTCCGGCAGGGAGCCGATGTCATCGATCACGTGGTCGGGTACTCCCGGCGCTCGCTCGAGGTCCTCGGCACGGAACTTGCCGGTGCGAACGAGCACGCCGGTCAGACCGACGGCCTGGGCACCGAGCACGTCGTTCACGACGTCGTCCCCCACCATGGCCGCCCGCTCAGGCCTCACGCCCATCGTCGAGAGCGCGGAGTCGAAGTACGCGGCCGCCGGCTTGCCGCACACGACGGCCCGGCGGCCCGTCGCCTCCTCGAGTCCGGCGATGAACGCACCGCCGTCGAGCTGCCACCCGTCGGCTGTCCGCCAGTACAGGTTCCGGTGCATGCCGACCAGCTCTGCGCCGTCCATGAGCATCCGGAACGCGCGATTCAGCGCCTCGTAGGTGAAGCCCTCGTACGCCCCGCCGAGAACCACCACATCCGCACCCTCCTCGACCAGCGAGATCCCTTCGAGGTCGGCTCGGGCGTTGCCTTCGGAAAGCACGAACACCCTTGCTCCCGGGCGATGGTCCCGCAGGTACGAGGCCGTTGCCACCACCGCGGTCACGATCTCCTCCGCCTCCACCGCGATGCCGGTAGAGGCCAGAGTGGCCGCGAGGTCCGCACGCGTGTGCGTGGTGGTGTTGGTGATGAGGCGGAAGGGCAGCCCGCGTCCTCGCAGCCACTCCACGGTCTCGATCGCCCCCGGAAGCGCCCGCCACGACACGGTGAGCACGCCGTCGATGTCCAGGAGGAGGCCCTCGATCCCGTCCATCGAGGCGAAGTCTATCTTCGCCCGTCGACCATCCGGCCGGGACGGATCCCGGCGCGCCGGCGCGCTTCGGCAAGGACCGCCGGGGGCCGCCGGCCCCGGCGGCGCAGGCGCCACTCCTGATACGGAGCGATGTAGCGGTAGCGCGGCGGAAGGGCGGGTCGAAGCGTGCGGAGGGTCCCGAACGTCGCGCGGGCGGCGAGCCCGCTCGCGGTGGTGGGCCGGACGCCATACATCGTGCCGAGGGGCTCCGGGAGGGTCGCGAACGCGAGCCGCGAGACGCCCTTCAGCACGGGTCGCCACCTGGCGTCGTGCGGCGGGTCGCGGAACAGGGCCGCGACCTTCTCGGCGGCCTCGGTGACCATGAGGACTCCCGAGGTCGCGACATCGTCGATGTACGCGCGGAGATCCGCCACGGTGGGAGGGATGATCGATCGCGGGACCTTCACCATCTCGGCGACGAGCATCTGCTCCTCGTGGAACCGTTGCCGGCCCTCCTCGTCCAGCCTGCCCACCGTCAGCCGCTCGAACAGCAGGGCGCTGTCGACCAGGCAGGCGTGAACCCAGAGCAGCAGCCCGGGATCGAGCCCGTCGTAGGGCCTTCCCGTCACCGGATCGATGCCTTTGACGCGCGCGTGCACCTCGTTAATCCGCTCCGCCGCCGCCTGGGCCTCCGCCTTGGTCCCGAACGTGATGGTGTACGTGAGCACGAGCGTACGCTCCAGGCGCTTCCAGGGGTTGCGCTCGTAGAAGCCCGTTTCGCGAGCCCCGGCGATGACCAGTGGATGAGCCGCGTGCATGAGCACCGCACGCGCCCCGCCGAACAGCACGGTCACCTCGCGGTGGACCTGCCAGGAGACGCTCTCCGGACCGAAGTAGCCCTCGTCGGCGACGCGATCCATGCCACCAACTGTAGCGAGGGGCGACGGCCACTCCCGCATCACGTGCCCTGCGTCCGGGAGCGCGCGAGCTCGCGAAGCTCTCGGGCGACCGGCTCGGCGGCGAGCACGATGAGCTCGTTTCTCGCCCTCGACCCCCCGACGTACAGGTAGGTCGCCAAATCCTCGCGATGCTTGTCGCCGAGCTCCGCGAGGATCACCACAGGCCGCTCGAGTCCCTTGAAGCCGTGAACGCTCTCGGCCAGGACGGCCCCCGGCTCGACGTGGTCGGAGAGCCGGAACCCGTCGACCCGCTCTCGAGCGCGGAGCCGACTCTTGGACGTGCCCGAGGGCGTGAGGATCACGATGTCCTCCAACGGGACTCGCTCGGTCTCGACGAGGTTCCGGAGCACGGTGGCGAGGAGCCGGGCGAGATCGTCGTCGTCGCGGTAGCCGAGGATCTCGGGCGCCCGCCCCTCGGGTCCGCGCGCCGCCGGCCGGGTCCCCCCCGCGTAGAAGACCGACACGAACTCGTGGATCGCCCTCGTGTTGCGCAGGTTGGCCGGGAGGGGAGGACACAGCTCCACTTGGTCCAGAGGGAGTCGCCCGCCATAGAGGTTCTGGTTGTCGTCGGCGAACAGGTAGAGAAAGCCCTCGTCGGGATCCCTATGCAGGGCAAGCAAGGCGGGCCACCACCCGTCCCGGAAATCTTGCGCTTCGTCGACCACGATCGCGTCGTAGCGCGGTCCGAGCGCGCGAGCGCCCCGTCCGAGCAGGTCCGGAAGCTCGCGCTCGAAGTACGGGGACCCTGGATCCTCCGACTCGATCGGCAGGGCGAGTCCAGCTTCCCGCGCCACCCGGACGCAGAGCGCGTGAAAGTGGGCGACCTCCAGGCCGGAGACATCCCGGGTGGCGTCACGGAGGTGATCGGCAAGACGGCGGTTGAAGCAGGTCAGAAGCGTTCGGTGCCCCATCGCCGCCAGGCGCTTGGCGATCTCCACGGCGAGAATCGTCTTCCCGCATCCGGCGGGGCCCGTCACGGCCGCGCGCTTGCGGTGCGCGATGAACGAGAGGATCCAGGCCTGGTCGTCGGTGAGCTCGACGATGGTCTTGTCCTCCTCGTCGAACTGCAGCTTGAGCGGCGTTCGGATTTCGACTCGGAAGCCCAGCGCCGACGCGAGCGCCTCCATGCCCTCGGCCCCGAATCGTCTGTCCGGGCGTCGCCAGAAGGCCATGATCTGGGCGACCCGCTCGCCAAGCCGCTCCATGTCGTCGCGGTCGACCACGACCTCGACCGGCGCTCCCCGATGGGCCGCCCGCTCGTAGGAGCCGTCCGGAAACGCGACGGCGTAGCCGTACGAAGGCCTCCACCGATTCCATCCCGGCTGGGCCGAAAGGATCTCGACCAGCGAGTGCATCTCCTCGCGCGCCTGGTGGAAGGGGTCTTCGATCAGATCGTGCGTGCCCGACCGTCCGGTCTGCCGCCAGCGTCGCGTCTGGGGGTCGTAGGCGAGCCGACCGCCCTTGGCCTCCATCACGAGAACACCATCCGCGGGATGGGCGATCACGAAGTCCGCCTCACCCTGGCGTGGTCCCTCCGATCCCGCGAGCACCCAGTCGACGCTGTGGTACACGACGTACTGGTCGTCGAGCTGTTCGAGGAACCCATCGTAGAGACGGCGTTCGGCCGAGCTCTCCGTCGGCAGCATCGGGAAGGGCACCATCCGGGCCACGTCGACCAGCATGCTAGCCCGGCTGGACTTCGACGGGTCCGAGGCGCGAGAATCCACGGCGCCCGAGACCATTGGAGCGTCGATGACCCTGTTCCTCGCGGTGCTGGTGGTCGCCGTTCTGATCGGATATCTGACCGGCGGGCGCCTGCGCGGGTTCGAGCGTCTCCGGGTTCGATGGTGGGTGCTGGCCCCGCTCGGGCTGGCGTTGCAGGCCCTCCCCCTCCCGAACGGCCGCCACGGCACCGACCTGTGGATCCGCGTGGCCGTCCTGGGATGCTCCTACGTGCTGCTCCTGGTCTTTGCGGCCCGGAACTTCCGGATCGCGGGCGTACCGGTCGTGTTCGTCGGGCTCGCCCTCAACATGGTCGTGATCACGGTGAACGGCGGCATGCCGGTCAGCGGGCAAGCGCTCAAGGCATCGGGGCAGGGCGACCTCCTCCAGGTGCTGCTCAAGGATGAGGGCGCCAAGCATCACCTGATGACCCCCGACGACCATCTCACGCCGATCGGAGACGTGATCCCCGTCGGGAAGCCGATCAAGCAGGTGGTGAGCCTTGGGGACGTGTTCGTCTATCTGGGG
>Ga0070741_10006322_pt1 | contig 25560 bp, 18 predicted proteins | sample Coa_R1_4_FD_66440 | JGI IMG/M metagenome (GOLD analysis project Ga0070741, IMG submission 66440) | Surface soil microbial communities from Centralia Pennsylvania, which are recovering from an underground coalmine fire - Coalmine... | ecosystem: Environmental > Terrestrial > Soil > Unclassified ... | reverse complement strand
ACCGAACCTTGAGCACCCTGCGCTCCCTGAGCGCCTGTTGCACCTTGTGAACCTGCGGCGCCTTGGGCGCCCTGAGCGCCGGTCGCGCCTTGCGGGCCTATCGAGCCCTGCGAGCCTTGAGCGCCCTGCTGGGCGACCAGCGACCAGAACAACGGGGTCGAATCCGGCGAGTTTCCGCGGTTGTTGTCGGCAAGCGAGATGTAACTCGAGCCGTTGAAGAAGACGACGTCGTTCTGAGCGTAAGTCTGGGGGCTCGCGCCGCCGACCCACGCGCCCTGCCAATCGATGCCCGTGGCACCCGTCGCGCCTTGGCTGCCCGTGGCACCCATACTGCCCTGAGGACCTGCCGCACCGGCGCTACCCTGCGGGCCTTGTACACCTTGCGGACCGGCCGCGCCGGCGCTGCCTGCGCTACCCTGAGGACCGACCGGTCCTTGCGGTCCTATCGCACCCTGCGCACCCTGGCCGCCAGCGGTTCCTTGCGGACCCTGCAAGCCCTGCGCACCGTTCGCTCCCTGCGGGCCTTGCGGCCCCTGAGCGCCGGCGGGGCCTTGCGGTCCGGTGGCACCTTTGGCGGCATTCATCGCGTATTGAGCGACCGGCACTGCGGTGATCGGCTGCCGTGCTGAAAGCACCTGCTGGTTCGCGAACGACGTGCCGACCGAAATCTCGAGCCAGTACTGCTGCCCGTTGAAAATCTGGCCGAAGTCGAGATCGGCGGTGAAGATGCCGCCACTGCCGACCAAGATCGACTGCTGCACGCTCGCGACCGGACTACCTCCCGTCGCGACGGTATAGAGCGAGAACGTGAACGCGTACGTCTGGCCGGCGGGCAAGGTGCCACCCGCGTTGAGTTGGCCCTGGTACGTGAACGCGGTGGTCTGCGTATCGGCGTGCGCATTCATGACGGCCGACGACATCAGCGCCGATGCGATGAACAGCGAAAGTTGGGTGCGTTTCATGATCAGCAGCTCTCAAAACCGTTGAAGAAGACCTCATCGAGCCCCGTGGTCGGAGCTTCGGCCCAAAAACCTGCGTAGACGGAGTACGTGAGCGGCGTCGTGCTCGAATAACCGGGAGCCGCCTGACCGATCGTTCCGGAGAGTCGGAAGCAACTGTTGGTGAGCGCCGCCCCACCGGAACTCACGGCATGGAATGCGATGCCCGTCGGCTGCGGTTGCGCACGCGAATCGGACCATCCTGCAAGACAGGCGGTCGCCGCGATCGCGGCAGCGAACACGCGCAGGCTCAGGCGAGCGCGCATGCGCGCCCGATTCGGTGTATCCCACATGATTCCCCCCTTCGGGAATGTCTGGGTTATGAACTTCCGCGCCCGCAGCAGTCACCTGCTGCTCGCGGCGCGCAATCCATGTTCGATTTTGTGAACTCTATCATGGTTTTTTTCGCAACCTGTCATTCTTGACAGGTATTTAGCAATAACGAGGCCAACAGTAATTCGACGTAGGCCACACGCGACGATGGCCGCACGCTGCAGACCAGCATCCGTCGAAAGGGTTATGCAGAAACCAGCTATATAGCTGATCGTATTTGGTTTTCCGTCGCGACTGCGGGGGCGCCGCGGAACAGACGAAGCACTAGGAACCGATTCGCCGCGACGATGCTGGACGACGAACGACGGCTACCCGCCGCGGTTTGCGACACCGGGCGGCACCAGCGCGACGCAGGTGGTCGTCAGCGTGTGGCAGAGGGATAAAGCGGCGGCAAGGCGGCGTCCGACGAGCCCCGGGTCGGGATCACGAATTTCGGCCCGCCGCGGAACGCTGCGAGGAGGCGCTGCCCGAGATCCGGCGCCGCCCCCGAGCCATAGCACGCAGCTTCGAGCGCACGGATCGCACCGGTTTGCTCGGGGTCCGCTACTTCGCGCGCAAGCTCGCCGAGATTTCGCAACCCAGGCCGATGCCGGCGCGCGCCGACGAGCAGCGCACGTGCAGCTCCCGGCCAGTCGGCGCGCCGACACGCCGCATTGAAGTCGGGAACATCGGTGTCGCCGGATCGAACCGGGGCCGGGCGCGGCGAGGTGCGCGTACGCTGGCGTATCAGCCAGACGATCCACGCAGCCAGCGTCAACGCCCACAGCACGAGTGCGCAGAGCGCGAGCGATCGCCACCAGCGCAGCTCGGCCGTGTCGACGTAGACGTTGGCCGGCGCACTCGTCAGGGGAGCGGCGGTTTGCGGCGGGGATGGAGGAATCGCGGCCGCCGGCTGGGTGACCTGGGATGGTGCCGCAGCCACTTCGATCGTCTGCGCGGGCAACAGGGCCGTCTCCGCGCGATCATGGGCGGTATCCCACCAGGTGAGGCTGATCGGCGGAATCGCGAGCTCGCCGGGACGGTTCGGTACGATCGCAAACTTGCGTTCGCGCTCGCCGTAGATCCACGTGCCGTCGTCGCGGTTTTGCGTGTTTTCCTTATCGGGATAGATATCGGCGCCGTCGATTTTCGGCAGCTTGAGTTCCGGCAATTGCTCGAAGCCGAGCCCCTGCGCCTTCTCGCGCAAGGTGAGCGTGATCGGATCGCCCACCTTCGCTTTGGTATTCGCGTCGATACCGTCCGCATGGAGGTTCACCGAACGCGCGGGTAGCCAGACATCGTTGCCGGAAGCCGCGGGGCGCGCCCGGACATCGAGCGTGATCGGCTGCGAACGCGCTCCGACCCCGCGCCCGCGGCTGAAGAAGCTGTTGATGTCGCCGGGGTCGATCGCATGGCCGCGGAATGCGATCGGGGGCAAGGTGATCGCCCCGCTTTTCTCGGGCAGCAGAGCGTAATGGCGCTCGACGACGTGATAGCGCCGGCCGCCTACATCGGCCGAGTAGTTCGCGTCTTGTCCGAGCTTGCGCACCACGACGCCGTCGCCGTGCGGGTCGTCGAGATCGCCGTCGCTCAAGTTCAGCGCGAAGTAGAGCTTCACGGTCAGGAGCACCTGCTGCTGTACGTACGGTGCAGGCGGCTCTGCCGTCGTTTCGATGTATACATCGCCGCCCGCCGTGCCGGCCGGAGCGGCAGGCAGCACCGTCAACGCAAGGGGCTGCGTGTGCTGGCCGGCGACTTCGATCGACGGAATCGTGAGGCTGCCTTCGCGTTTGGGCTCGAGCGCCACCGCCCAGAGCATCTTCGCCGAGGTCTGGCCGTTGATGACGTTGACCGACGTCGAACTTTGCGTGGCGCCGACATCGAAGTCCTGGCGCAGGGCGCTGAAGTCGGGCTCCGCAGCGTTCACGCTGCCGGTCGCCTCGACGTTCAAGGTCACGGTTTCGCCGAGCTGCATGCTGTTGCGATCGAGCCAGGCGCGGACGTCGACTGCCTGCGCGGTCGTAGCGAACATGCAGCACGTGAGCACCAAAGCCGCCGCGAACATGCGAATCGCGCGTGTCATCCACCCTCTCCTGTCGAGTCCCTGCCTTGGCGACGGCGCTCGTATTCGAGCTGGAACTTGCGTCGCAGCAAGCCGCCCGGATCGTCCGGTACGCGCTCGAGCCATTGATCGATTGCCTGCCGGTGCTCATCGTGTTCGCGGCCGTCATCGACGGCGCCAAGGCGCACCGGCTGCTGTGCTTGTTGCTTGTCTTGCGCACGCTCGCGCAGAGCGCGATCCATGCTCTGGCCGAACGCTTGTTCGGCTTGTTTGTCCTCCGCACGCGCGGCATTCTGCTGTGCGGCGGTTTGTCTCGTTGCGTCATCGTTGGCGTCGCCAGCCGATTTCGACGCCTGCTGCCGATCACCGTTCTGCGAAGATGCGTTTGCATCGTCGTGGCTGCCGTCGCTGCCGTTCTGCGGTTGCTTTTTTCCCTGCTGACCGTCCTGGCCCTGGCCGCTCTGCTGCTGTCCCTGATCGCCTTGGCCGTTCTGATCGGCGTTCTGCTGCTCGTTCTTTTCGCCTTCGGAGCTGCCGGAGCCGGATTGCGACTGTTCGTGGCCTTGATGATCCTGCGCGCCGCTCTTCTGTTGCTGCTGCGAGGATTTCTGGTCGCGTTGCCGCTTGAGCCAGTCTTCGACCGCCTGCTTGTTGGCCCGTGCATCGGCGAGATCGGGCGCCCGCTTGAGCGCCGCGTCGTAGGCGGCGATCGCTTCTTCGTATCGACCTTGCTTGGCGAGCGCGTTGCCGAGATCGTACTGAGCGTCGGCCGTGTCGGCGCTGGCGAAGTCGCGCGCGGCACTCGCGAAATCGCCTGCGCGATAGGCGGCCGATGCACGCAGCTCGGGAGATTCCGCAAGCGCCTGCGCCTGTTTCGCATTGCCGGCGTCGAGCTCCGCGCGCGCCTGCTGATCGCTGCGCAACCAGAGGTCCTGCCAGGAGAACGCGTGAGCGGTGCCCACATGCAACATCGCGAACGGCAGCACGAGCAGCCAGCCGCGCCGGAAGGCGAGCGCTGCGAGCGGCAGCAAGAGCAGCACGAACCACGGCCCGCGATCGAGGAATCGCGCCGTCTGCGCCAGCGTCTGCGTTTGCGCGCTCGCGTCCGGAGCCGCAGCAAGGGGTTCGAGCAAGCGATCGAGATCGTTCGCGTCGGCGGTGTACGTTACATAACGTCCGCCGCCGCTCGCTGCCACCGACGCCAGACCCGCGGTGTCGAGCTTGGGCATGAGGATGTTGCCGTCGGCGTCCTTGCGCAGGAAACCGCCTTGCTGCAACACGACAGGCGCGCCGTGCTCGGTACCGATGCCGAGCACCGAAACGCGCACGCCCGCGGCATGGGCGCGGCGGGCAGCGCCCGTCGCAGCATCGTCGACCGAATCGGCGAGCAGCACGATTTCAGCGTCGGGCACGCCGGCCTGCTTGACGAGCTTTACGCCGAGATCGATCGCACGCGAGGTCGCATTGCCGGTCACCGGCATGACGTGCGGGTCGAGCGCGTCGACGAGATTGGCCACGGTGTTCGCATCGTCCGTGAGCGGCGCAACGACGAACGCATCGCCGGCATATGCGATCAGCGCGGTCTGCGCATCGCCGCTGCGCTTCAGCATGTCGGCGAGCTTGTAGCGGGCGCGCTCGTAGCGGCTCGGGCTGACGTCCTGCGCGAGCATGCTCGGCGCAAGCTCGAGCGCGAACACGCGCGCCGCTCGATTTTGATAGAGCGGCTGCGGCAGCCGCTCCCACGCGGGTCCCGCCAGCGCGAAGGCGGCGAGCGCCCACGCCGCAAGGGCGAGGCGGCGCGGCCAGCGGCTCGGCGGTGCGTCGCCGGATCCGACGAGCAGATGGCGAAGCAGGTGCGCATCGACCGCTCCGCGCCACGCGCCGGCATCGCCGCCGCCGCCCGCGAACACGCGCCAAAGGAGCGGCAGCGCCGCGAGCGCCAACAGCCACCACGGGCGCAAAAAGTGGAAATTGCTAAAAATTTCACTCATCGCGCCAGCCTTGGGACGAGAGTGCGCGGCAACACGGCGGGCACGGCGCCAGCCAGCGCGAGCAGCAATGCGCAGGAAAGCGGCCAGTAGAACAGCTCGTCCGCCGGACGGTACATCTGCTGGGCATCGTCCGCGGGCTCGAGCCTGTCGATCTCGCGGTAGATTTGCGCGAGCGTCGCGGTGTCGCGCGCGCGGTAGAAGCGCCCGCCGGTTCTCTCGGCCATTTCGGTGAGCAGGCGCACGTCGAGTTCGGCGGACGGGTTGATGATGCTCGGACCCAGGAACCCGTCGACGCGCATCGATTCGGCGCCGATGCCGATCGTATAGATCTTGACGTGCTCGGCGACGGCGAGATCGATCGATTTGTACGGGTCGAGCTCACCGGATTCGTTCTTGCCATCCGTTAGCATGATCAGTACGCGCTGGTTCTGCGGCCGTTCGCGCAGGCGTTTGACGGCCAATCCGACCGCGTCGCCGATGGCCGTACTGCGGCCGGGCAGACCCACAGCCGAATCCTCGAGCTGCTTGAGGACGGTGTCGCGATCGAACGTGAGCGGCGTCAGCAGATAGGCCTGGCTGCCGAACACGACGAGTCCGATTCGATCGCCCACGCGGCGGCGGATGAAATCGCCGGCGATCGCCTTGACCGCGCTGTAGCGGCTCACGGGGCGGCCGCCGATGGACATATCCGGTGTTTCCATGCTGCCCGAGGCGTCGACCGCAAGCAGCAGATCGCGGCCGCTGCGCGGCAGGCTTTGCGCATCCCCTATCCATTGCGGACGGGCCGCCGCAGCGACGAGCAGCGCCCAGGCGACGAACGCGAGCACCCAGCGCCAACGCGGCGCGCTTGTAGCGCCTCCGGCCGCGTCGATGACGCCGAGCGCCATCGGCAGGCGCAATGCGGCACCGGCCGTGGTCTTCGCCGGCGGCAGTGCGTACGCGACCAGCAACGGAAGCGGCAGCAGAGCGAACGCCCATGGCCATGCCCAGTCAAGCATGCGAGCGCTCCGTTTCGAGGGCTTTGCGTGTCCAGCGCCGCACGAGTGCGACGAGCGCCGGAGCATCGTAGGCCGGCGCCGGCCGAAACGGCGCTTCGAGCAGCGCGCGGCCGATGCCGCGTGCGAATTCGTCGCCGCCGAGCCGCGCATCGAGATAGGCGAGCCAGCGCTCGTCGGCGTAGGCAGCGGCGGCCGGCGTCTCGCGCAACGCCATACGGCGCAGGAAGGCCGAGAGCGCCGCCGCCAGCGTGGCGGGTTCGCCGCGCGCCTCGGCGATGCAGCGCTCGAGTTCGCGCAATACATCGCGCCGTATCCTGCGGCGGCGTCGCATTTTGCGCAAAATATAGAAAGCAACTATGCAGCACACGGCGCATGACGCGGCGAGCAGCCACCATCCCGGTGCCGGCGGCCACCATCCGGGCGGCGGCGGCAGATGGATGTCGTGCAGGGTCGGACCGGCTTGGTTCGTCATGCTGGCGCCCTGGCGCGCAGGCGCCGGTCGAGGCCGAGCACGCGGGCGAGCTCGGGTTCGGGCTCCGCGGCAGTGTCGAGCTCCGTCCATGCGAGCCCGCGGCGTTTGAGCATCGCGACCAGCGCGCGGCGCCGCTCCGCGAACACTTCGGGCCAGCGCGCGCGGGTGCGCGCCGCGGCGAAGTCGAGCACGACGCGTCCCGATTCGCTCGCCAGCGCGTAACGGCCGGGCGGCGGCGCCGCGCGCTCGAGCGGGTCGCTCAACAGCAACGCCGCAACGTCGCAGTGCGCCGCGAGCATCGAGAGCGGCGCCTCGGCGGCGGCATCCGCGCAGAAACCGTCGGTCAAAAGAATGACGCGGCTGCCCGGGCGTGCCAGGCGATGGGCGCGTTCCAGGGCGTGCGAGAGCGGAACGCTTGGACCGCCTGCGGCGGCGATCGCATCCCACTCGACGAGCGACCGCAGCACGCGCAGCGCACTGCGCGGGCCGCCGCCGGGGCGCACTTCGCCGTCGAGGCCGGGCCCGAACGCTAGCGCGCCGATGCGATCGCCCCCCATGACGGCCGCCCAGGCCACGAGCGCGGCGGCGCGCGCGAGCTGGACGGACTTGAAGCGCACGCGCGTGCCGAAGCGCAGGCTGGGATTGGCGTCGACGAGCAAAAGTATACTCTGTTCGCGCTCCTCCTGGAAGAGCTTCGTGTGCGGCCGGCCCGTGCGCGCGGTGACGCGCCAGTCCATTTGGCGGATGTCGTCCCCGGGCTGGTAGCCGCGCGATTCCACGTAGTCGATGCCGCGCCCGCGGAAGCGCGACGCGTGCGTCGCCGCGCGGCTGCCGCCGACGCGGCGCTCCGGCCGCGCGAGCCGGCGCGCGCGCAGGCGCAGCGCGATGAGTTCGTCGAGATGGACGTGGATGCCGTCGGAATTGCGCATGGCGAATCGATGCGTGCGGCCGCACGCCGGTTGCTAGGGCAGCGGTACGCGCACGAGCAGTGCGTCGATGATTTTGTCGGGCGTTACGCCTTCGGCTTCGGCCTCGTAGGACAAGAGCACGCGGTGGCGCAGAACGTCGTGCGCGACGGCGTGGACGTCTTCGGGCGTGACGAAATCTCTCCCGCGCAGCCACGCGTGCGCGCGGGCGCAGCGGTCGAGTGCGATCGTGCCGCGCGGGCTGGCGCCGTAGGCGATCCAGCGCGCGACGTCCTCGCCGTAATGCTGAGGCGCACGCGTGGCGAGCGTCAGCTGGACCATGTAGTCCTCGAGCGGAGGAGCCAGGTGCAGCGCGAGCACTTCCGCGCGCGCCGCGAAGATCTGCGCCTGCGTGAGGCAGCGTGCCGGCGCCTCGGTGTGCAGAAGCTCCGCGCGCGCGCGGTCGCGCGCGAATTTGAGGATCGCTGCCTCGGCCGAGGCGTCCGGATAATGGATGCGCACGTGCATGAGGAAGCGGTCGAGCTGCGCCTCGGGCAGCGGATACGTGCCTTCCTGCTCGATCGGATTCTGCGTCGCCATGACCAGGAACAAGGCCGGCAGCGGATAGGTCGTGCGCCCCACGGTCACTTGGCGCTCGCCCATGGCCTCGAGCAGCGCCGATTGCACCTTGGCCGGCGCGCGATTGACTTCGTCGGCCAGCAGCAGATTGTGGAAGATCGGACCGCGCTGGAACTCGAAGCTCGCTTGCTGCGGGCGGTAGATCTCGGTCCCGGTGAGGTCGGCGGGCAACAGGTCGGGCGTGAACTGGATGCGGTGAAAATCGCCTTCGATGCGGGCGGCAAGCTCTTTGATCGCCGTCGTCTTGGCGAGACCCGGCGCGCCTTCGACGAGCAGGTGACCATCCGCCAGCAAGGCGATGAGCAGGCGATCGACGAGATCCGCCTGGCCGATGATGCAGCGGGTGAGCTCGTTGCGCAGGCGTTCGAATGCCGCTGGCAGCGTGCTCGTCGGGGAAGTTTCGGGCATGTCCATGATGTTCGGATCGCGGATTGGGGATCGTACACGACGGCGCACACGAGCGCCGCTCGCATACGACAGCGGCAACGGCAGAAGGTTTCAGACCTGGACGCGGACGCCTTCGAGCGAGGCCAGCGCCTCGCCGACGCTTTGCGGCTTGCCGACCAGATAGCCCTGGGCGTATTGGCAGCCGAGCTCCTTGAGCTCGACGAGATGCTGCGCCGCTTCGACGCCTTCGGCGACCATGTCGCAACCGAGTGCGCGCGACATGTCGACGACGGCGCGAACGATCGCATGGCAGCGCCGGTTGTCGAGCTGGCGCACGAAGCCCTGGTCGAGCTTCAGCGTGTCGAAGGCGAGCTTGTGCAGGTGCTCGAGGTTGGAATACCCCGTGCCGAAATCGTCGAGCGCCACCCGCATGCCGGCGCGGTGGCTGTGGTCGACGAGAGCGGCCACCTTGGCGTAGTCGAGAATCAGGCTCTCGGTGATCTCGAGCTTGAGCTGCGCCGGCGCGATCGCGTGCTCGCGGACCTGGCGCAGTACGCGTTCGATGAAATCGGCGTCTTCGAGCTGGCGCCCCGAGACGTTGAGCGCGATGAACAGATCGCCGTGCGACGCGTCCGCGAACCGGCGCAGGATCGAGCAGACCTCGCGCAGCACGTAGTCGCCGACCGGCAGGATCAGCGATGTCTCCTCGGCGAGCGCGATGAAATCGGCCGGCGACACGGCACCGCGTTCGGGATGGCTCCAGCGCGTCAGTGCTTCGAAACCCGCGATGCGGCCCGTGGCGATTTCGAGGATCGGCTGCAGGCGGATTTCGAGCTCGTGACGCTCGAGCGCTTCGCGCAACTGGTTCTCGAGACGGATCTTGTCGATCGCGAACGCCGCTTCCTGACCCGGCGCTTCTTCGCTGCGCTCGACGGTCGGTGCTGCACCTCCGGCGAACGTGGCGAGCGCCGCGCGGTAGCGCGAAAGCTGACTCAGGAGCAATGCCCGCACGACCGGGTCGGCGTTCTGCAAGCGCTCGGCGAATTGCGCGCGATCGATGGGCGTCAACACGCATGCCTCGAGCGCCGTCGCAGTAGCGCTGCGTGGCGAGTCGTCGAGCACCGCCATCTCGCCCACGAGCGCACCCGGTCCGAGATCGCTGAGCGTCACGGGCGCCCCGTTGCGCTCCGCCGTGATGCGCAGCGAACCCGATTCGATCAGGAACGCGGCCGTCGGTGCGTCGCCCTCGCGAAAGAGCACGTCGCCCGCTGCCAGCTCGATGCGATACGCCGAAGCCATGCTGTCATCATCTCCGATGCCGGTCCCGACCACAACCGCAACGCCCGACGGCGCTGTCGCCGAACAAAAAAGGGCCGCATCGCTGCGGCCCTTTTTCTTTACCGTTGACTCACCGGTTCACGGCGACGGACTGAACCCGCCGCTGCAGGAACCCGTGCCGTTGGTCGTGAACGTGATCGACGCGACCAGGTTCGGGAAGTGCGTGGTCGTGAACAGGCAGCGTCCCGTCGTACCGGCCGGGTTGACCGTGATCGGGGCGATCGTCAGACCCGTCTGGTCGGTCGCCAGAATCGTACCGGCCGTGATCGAGCCCGTCGCCGAGGTCACCTGACACGACGCTTGGATCGGCTCGTTCGTGATCGGATGACCCGAGCTGTCGAGCAGATGCAACGTGACGTCGTAGACGCTGCCCGTCGGTCCGACCGTCGGCGTGGTGCACGTCGTCTGCAATTGCGCGGCATCGACCACGAACGGCACCACCGCCTGCGCCGTCGTCGGCTCGACGTTGTTGCCGGTCTGATCGGCCGGGCCTGCGCTGAACGTCACGTTCGGCAGTGTCTGCGTGCCCGCGTTGCCGGTCGGCGGCAGACTCGCCGTCGTCACGGTCGCCGTCGCGCACCCGTTCGCGCCCGTCAGGTGCGCGAGCTTGCCGCTCTCGTTGACGCCGTCGACGCTGCCTTGGCCGATCCCGAGTAGATCGAACGAGAAGCTGATGTCGAAATTCGGCACCGGACGACCCTTGTCGTCGTAGTAGCACACCGTCACGTTTTCGGTCGTGTTGCCGAGCAGCGGATCGGGCGAGGCCGTGATGACGCCGTTCTTCCCGGTATTGAGACCCGGCAGCGTGAACACCTTGATGTCGGCCACAACCTTCGTCAGACCTGGGCTCGCGTTCTGGTCCGTGCCCGTGCCTTGCGCCCACACCGCGACGGCCTTGCCCACTTCCGATGCCGGATAGCTCAGCACCGTCAGCGCATTGTCCGCTTGGGTGCCAGCACCCGACGTCGTGCTCGCAGGCGAGGAAATGACCGCGAACTCCGCGCGACCGATGATGTACGGCAGCACGTTGTGGTTGTCGACGCTGACGCCCGTCGTGTCGTTGAGATTGAACGGCGTAGCCACGTTCAGGCTCGTCGCGCTGTTGATCGCCGTGATCTTGTCCGAGGTTTCGAGATCGTCGTTGCCGGCCGGGGCTCCTTCGCTGGCCTTGCCGATCACGAGCAACGTGTCTCCGGGACCTGCGCCGCCGCCTGCCGTCGTGAAGTGGCCGTCGGTCGCTGTGAACAGGTTGCCGCCTTCCTGCGGATCGCCGTGCGAGCCCGAGATCTGGAACCAGTTCAAGAGCGGCAGCGTCGCACTCGGCGCCTGCGGCGTATCGATGTCGCCGAAGCCGATGACCGTGCTCGGCAGGACGAAATTGCCTTGGCGATCGACCGCCTTCGCTAGCACGTTGATCTGATAGTTGCCCGGATTGTTCGCATCTTCGGCGACGCCCGCCGAAATTCCCGTGGCCGTATCGGCCGCCGGCACGTCGAGCGTGAGGCTGTAGAGCTTGCCGTCGGAGACCACGACCGTCGCCGTCGAGCTGACCGGGTCGGTGATGCCGTTGTCGACGTTGTTGTCGGCGCGGTCCGCCGTCACTTTGACCTGCACCGGACCCTGCTGCGTACCGGACTGGAACGTCACGGTGGCGACGCCGTTGTGCGTCAAGGTCGATACCGTCGTGCCGGTCTGCTGCTGACCCGCCGCATTGGTGGTCGTGAGGCGTGCGTCGCTGTTGGCCGGTCCGACGATCTGGAACGTCACGTTGTCGCTGTTGTTCGGGTCCGCGACGAACGCGTTGCTGCCGTCGAAGACTTCCGCCGTCACGACCGTGCTCTGCGGGCCGTTGGAGCCCGAGATGTAAGCGGTGCCGTCCGTCGACGCGACGACCGACGAAGGATTCGTGTTCGGCGCCGCGCCGGCTACCGTGAACACCATCTGCGAACTGATCGTCTCGCCGTCGTCAGGATCGACGGCCGTCACGCTCAGGAGCGCCGTTCCGGGCACGTCGCCCGAGTGTACGAAGATAGTGCCGACGCCGGCGCTCACGCTGACGGATTCGCTGCCGACGAGCGTCAGGAATTCGTTGCCGTCGATTTTCGGCGGATTGCTGTTGGCGCCGCTCCACGTGGTATTCGGATCGTCGAGTTCCGACAGCGTAGCGATCGTGGTGGGCGTGACCGCATCGTTGATCTTGCCCCCGCTGACGAGCTGGCCGTTGGAATGGCGCCAGGTCACCGTCACTTCGGAGATGTAAGGCGAGCCCAAGCTGTTGGTGAAAAATCCCTTGGAGCCGTCCTCGGCTTCGCCGATGAACGGATTCAGCGGCAGCACTTGCGTGGTGGCCGTGAGCTGCAAGCGCGGGTCTTGCTTGTTGCCGACCTGGATATTGACGTTCGTCGCACCCGTAAAGGTATACGTGCCCTGGATGTCGCCGACTGCCTGCACGCTGACCGACGCCGTGAGCACGACCGTGCCAGCCTGGCCGGAGCTGTTGAATTCGAACGTCGCTTGGCCGCCCGAGAGACTCTTGGTCGCGGTGGCTCCCGAATTGCCGCCGCCGCTCACCGTGCCGAGGTTGCCCGGCGTCACCGTCAGGGTGACTCCTTGTCCGTCGGGCGCGGGAGCGCCGTCGGACGTCTTCACCGTCACGATGATGTTCGCTTGCGAATTCGTGTAGATGGTGCCGGCATCCGAAGTCACCGTGACCGTTTCCGTCACGTGGTTCGTCGCCGTGTTGCTTCCGCCACCGCCGCCGCCGCAGCTGGCCAGACCGGTGGCCGCCAGCAGCAAAAGGAAGGTGTTGCGCAGGGCTCTCATGTTCAATCTCCAGGCTCGCAATTCGTTCGTGGTCACAGTGTGTTGCTGTTGTCGCGATCGCTCGGCATCACTTCAGATTTTCGTTCAAGATGCGTGGGGTGACGAAAATCAGCAGTTCGGCTTTTTGGTCGCGCTTCTTCGTATCGCGGAACAGGGCGCCGAGTCCGGGCACGTCGCCGAGGAACGGCACCTTCGTGATGTCGGTGGACTTGTCGAATTCGTACACGCCGCCGAGCACGACGGTCTGGCCGTTGTCGACGAGCACGGAAGTGTTGATCTCGCGCTTGTCGAGCTGCGGGACGAAGCCGCCGCCCGGATTCGGGACCAGCGAGTTGATGGCGTCTTTCTTGACGTCGAGCGTCAGGAAGATGCGGCTGTCGGCCGTGATCGTCGGCGTGGCCTTGAGCTCGAGCACGGCTTCCTTGAACTGCACCGTCGCGGTCGCGGCGCCGCCCTGTGTGCCGCCCGAGAACGTGACGTAGCCGATTTCCTGGCCCTGCTTGATGTCCGCTTCCTGTTGGTTCGCGGTGATGACGCGCGGGCTCGAGATGAGTTCGCTGCGCCCTTCGGTTTGCGCCGCGGAAAGCTCGAGATCGAGCAGGTAGTCGGCGCCGAGAATCGACAGGCCGAAGCTCCCCGACGGGCTCGTCGCCGGGAGGTTCACGTTGAGCCGGTTGCCGAGGTTCGGTACGAGCACGCCGGGGCCGTCCTGCGCAGCCGGCGAGGTATTCGGCAGACCGCCGAACCCTTGGAAGCGATTGAGCAACGCGGCGTTCGTCATCTGGTCGGTACCGGCGAGCGATCCCGAGGTCGATACGATCGTGTTGCCGCTCTGATAGCCGCCGCTGATGCCGAACCGAGCACCGAGCTCGCGCGCGAAATTGTCCGTGGCAACGACGACGCGCGATTCGATGAGCACCTGCTGCACGGGCTTGTCGAGTTTCGCCACGAGGTCGCGGATCTGGGCGACGCGTTCCGGCGTGTCGACGACGAGCAGGGTGTTCGTGCGCTCGTCGTAGGTCACGCGACCGCGCTCGGACAGGAAGCCACTCGTTCCCTGCGTGACCTGCGCAGTGCCCGTGCCCTGCGCCTGCTTCGTCTTCTGGGTCAACAAATCGGCGATGTCCCTGGCCTTGCCGTAGCTGATCGGGATGTACACCGTGACCGTATCAGACAATTGTTGCAGCTTGTTCTTCGCATCGGCGAGCGCCTGTTCGCGCTCGGCGATTTCTTTCTGCGGCGCCACCCAGATCACGTTGCCGTTGCGGCGCTTGTCGAGGCCTTTGGCCTGCAGCACGATGTCGAGCGCCTGATCCCACGGCACATTGATCAGGCGCAGCGTCACGTTGCCCTGCACCGAATCGGCGACGACGATGTTGAGATCCGAGACATCGGCGATGAGCTGGAGCACCGACCGCGTCGGGATGTCCTGGAAGTTGAACGTGACGCGGTTGCCCGAGTATTCGGGCGGCGCGTTCGGGTCCTTCTTGACCTCTTCCTTCTTCGGCGAGATCTCGATGATGTACTGGCTGCCGGCTTGGTACGCGAGCTGATCGAAGGGTCCCTTCGCGGTGATCTCCATGTGCGCGCCGTTGCCCTTCGCATGCGTCTCGATGAACTGCACGGGGGTGGCGAAATCGAGCACGTCGAGCCGCTGCGCGAGCTGCGGAGGCAACCGCACGTTGTACATGTCGAGCGTGACCTTGTCGCCGACGCGCTGCAGGTCCGCGCCCGCGCCTTCGCCCGAGAAGCTCACGACGATACGGCCTTCGCCGTTCTTTCCGCGACGGAAATCGATATTCGACACTTCGACGCCGGGCGCTGCGATCGTCTTCGTCTGATCGGTCGTCGCGACGGCCGTGACGGTGGCCGACCCCGACATGCCGTTGTTCACCGTCAGGATGAGATTGTTGCCGTCGATACGCGTGTCGTAGGTGGCGTTGCGGAACAGGTCGACGACGACGCGCGTGCGGCCCGCTGCTTCGACCGCGCTCACCGAGCTCGTCGCGCCCGTGTTCACGTCGATCCGGCGCTGCGTCATGCCGTTGCGCGTGTCGGCCATGTCGATCGCGATGCGCGCCGGGTTCTCGGTCGTGAACACCTGCGGCTCGCCGACGATGGGCTCGGCGAACTTCATCGTGACCTGCACCTTGCCGCCGGACAGCGGCGTATAGGTGATGTCCTGGAGGATGTTCTCGGCGAGCGCGGAGGCGGAGAGAAGCATTGCCACCGCGGCGACGAGCCACGCCAAGCCGCTGCGCAATGCCTTGCTCGAGCCAGGTTTGGACGTACGTCCCTGGAAGTCAGCAACTGTAATGGTCATTTCGAGTTACCCCCAATGGGTCGTCTATTTCTCGCCCAGCGCAACCGACGCCTGGCGTTCCATCCAACCGCCGGTCCCGTTCGGGATCAGCTCCACGAGATCGATATGGTCTTCGGCAATGGCGGTGATCTTGCCGTTGTTCTGGCCGAGGTAGTTATGCAGGTGCACCCGGTGGATGACGTTGTCGGGATCCTTGATGAGACCCTCCATCGTCCCTCCGGTGCCGATCGTTCCCACCATCTTCAAGCTGTCGAGCGGGAAGTTCTCGAGCGGCTCCTTGGGATGCTTCTCGATCTGCGCCCCGGCATTGGCGTTCGCACGCTCCTGCTGCTGCTCCTCGAGGCTCGGCGCGAACGGATCGCGCTTCTCCTGATCCTTGTACTCGAACGTCTCGAACGTCTTGAGCACGGGCAACGGAGGAATCGGCGTCCCTTTTTTCGCTTTTTCGCGCGCGATCCACTCGCGCAAATCGGAATCGCCATCCGAGCAACCCGCGAGGAACGCGAAAGCCGCTCCGAGTGCGAGCGCGCGTGCGAGCGGGAGATGAACGATGCGCATGCTCACTTCCCTCCCTTAGGTGCCGCGGGCGGCGCGCCCGGCGCAGGCTTCTGCGCGTTGTCGTTTTCGTCTTCTTCGACGTAGCGGTACGTCTTGACCGTGCCTTCGAGCGTGAGCTGCCCGGCGCCGGCCGTGGCCTTGGCATCGCTCGGCTTCAGCGATACATCGTGCATGGTGAGGATTACGACACGCGGCAGCGCCGCCACGCCGCTGATGAACGTACCGAACTGGTGGTAGGTGCCGAGCATGCGCAGCGTTATCGGCTTCTCCGCGTAGAAGCCTTCCTTGATCGTCTCGGGTCCCGGCTGGAACAGCTGCACTTCGAGACCCGACGACAACGCCGTTTGCGAAATGTCGACGAGCAGTTCCGGCATTTCGGTCTTGCTCGGCAATTGGCGCAGCAGCTGGCGCAGCATGTCGCGCATCTCGTCGAGCTGCTGGCGCAGGGCTTCGAGGTTGACGACCTTCGCCTGTTTCTCGGAGAACTCCTTCTTGAGCGTCTCCTCGCTGGCTTGTTTTTGCTTGAGATCGTCCTGCTGGTCGGCGATCTTGAACCACCAGCCTGCAGCGACGAGGATCAGGAACAGCACCGCGCAGAGCGTGAATTTCACGCTCTGCGGCCACGCGCCGATGTTGTTGCGGTCGAGATTGCGGAAGTCGGAAAGTTTCACGGCGCATCCCCTGGCGTAGCCACGGCCTGCGGCGGTGGCGGTGGGCCACTCGGATTCTTGACCGGCGACGGCTGCGCGGCGCCCTTCGCGGGTGCGCCCTGCGTTCCGTCCTGCGCGTTGTCGGCATCAGCGGGCTTGCGCAGCTTCACGTTGAGCGCGAACTCGTAGCGGTTGCGCTTGTCGTTGCCCTTGGCTTCGGTCTTCTGCAGGTCCGAATGCACGAGCCACGGCGAGTTCTCGAGGTTGCGCATGTAGGTCGCGACGCTCGCATTCGATTGAGCCACGCCTTCGAGCGTCAGCGTATCGCCGCTCTGTTTGAGCGCGTTCAGGCGCACGCCGTCGGGTATCGTCTTCACGAGCTCGTCGAACAGATGCACCATCTGCGCGCGGCTCGCCTGCAGCTGCTCGATGATCTGCTTGCGCGCGAGCAGCTTCGATTTCGTCTCCTCGAGCTTCTTGATCTCGGTCAGCTTGCTGTCGAGCTGCTTGATCTCGTCCTTCATGAGCGTGATGCGCTGTTCCTGAACGTCGATGCGCCCGCTCATCCACCACGACCACAGGATCACCGCGAGCACCGCCGCGACCGCCGCCATGCCGAGCATCGTGTAGAACTCGCGTTCGCGCTGCTTGCGCCGTTCCGCACGCCAAGGGAGTAGATTGATCTTTGCCATCAGTCGAAACTCCTCAGCGCTAGCCCGCAGGCGATCATGAGCGCGGGCGCATCCTGCGCGAGCGTCTGCGCCTGGACGCGCGACGACAAGGACATGTTGGCGAGGGGATTGGCCACGACGCACGGCACGCCGAGCTGCTCTTCGACCATTTCGGCGACGCCCGCGATCGACGCGCAGCCGCCGGCGAGGACGACCTGATCGACTTTGTTGTATTCGCTGCCGGCGAAGAAGAATTGCAGCAGTCGGCTGATCTGCTGGACCATCGCCTCCTTGAACGGTTCGAGCACTTCGATTTCGTAGGACTCCGGCAAGCCGCCTTGGCGCTTGGCGAGGCCGGCTTCTTCGTACGACAGACCGTAGCGGCGCATCACCTCGTCGGTGAGCTGCTTGCCGCCGAAGACTTGCTCGCGCGAGTAGATCGTGCGCTGGCTTTTGAGCACGATGAGCGTCGTCATCGTCGCGCCGACGTCGACGACCGCGACGACGGCGTCCTTCGGCACGGCGAGCTGATCGGCCACGAGCTTGAACGCGTTCTCCATCGCGAACGCTTCGACGTCGACGACGCGCGCGCTGAGCCCGCCCAAGTCGAGCGCCGCGACGCGCAGGTCGACGTTCTCGGTGCGCGAGGCCGCGAGCAGCACGTTCATCATCTCCGGGTTGTCCTTGACCGGACCGACGATCTCGAAATCGAGGCTCACTTCCTCGATCGGATACGGGATGTACTGATTCGCCTCGACTTGGATCTGACCTTCGAGGTCTTCCTCGGAAAGGTCGGCCGGCATCGGGATCACTTTCGTGATCACCGCCGAGCCCGCGACGGCGGCGGCGGCGTATTTCGTCTTCGTGCCGGAACGATTGAGCGCGCGCCGAATCGCTTCGCCGACGGATTCCACTTCGACGATGTTCTTCTCGACGACGGCATTGGGAGGAAGCGGCTCCACCGCATAGTGCTCGACGCGGTAGCGTCCGCCGGATTGACTCAACTGCAGCAGCTTGACGGCCGTCGAGCTGATATCCACCCCGATCAGCGGCGGCGATTTTGCACTGAGTAGGCCCACACTTTTTCCCCTTCCCACGCGCCCTTACGAGCGATATATGCGCATCTACATTAAATACGAATCTTAACGGATTATCAACAGTGACTTTACTTGGAGGCCAAGGCCGTGATTTGTCAGGGATTTATCCCAAAAACGCCACATTTGGCTATGAGCCTTCCACCTGCCCGTTCTATACTCTGCGGCTTGCCTCTATGACCTTGATTGCGGTCACAGTCCGCGCACTTCATGAGAATCTTTCTACGTTTGCTGCGTTACGCCTTGATTTTGGGGCTAACGGGAATCGTGCTCGCCTGTGCCGCGATCGGCATCGCCTATTGGTTGATCGCGCCCCGCCTGCCGTCGGTCGAAGTGCTGCGCGATGTGCGTCTGCAGGTGCCGCTCAGGGTCTACAGCGCCGACCATAAACTCATGGCGACGTTCGGCGAGACGCGCCGCATACCGGTCAAGATCGAACAAGTGCCGGCGCAGCTCAAGAATGCGTTCCTCGCCGCCGAGGACGCGAACTTCTACAACCATCCGGGCGTCGATTGGCAGGGCGTGCTGCGCGCGGTCGGCCTCATGATCACGAAACGCACGCTGCACGTCCCGGGCGGCAGCACGATCACGCAGCAGGTGGCGCGCGGCTTCTTCCTGAGTTCGGAGGTGAGCCTCACGCGCAAGATGACGGAGATCTTCCTCTCGTTCCGCATCGAGCACGAGCTCACGAAGGACGAGATCCTGCAGCTCTATCTCAACAAGATCTTCTTCGGCAACCGTGCGTACGGCGTGGCGGCCGCGGCCGAGTTCTACTACGGCAAGACGCTCGACCAGCTCACGCTCGGCGAATGCGCGATGCTCGCCTCGCTGCCGAAGTTTCCGTCGAGCAGCAACCCGCTCAACAACCGTGCGCGGGCGAACGAACGTCGCAACTACGTGCTCCAGCGCATGCTCGAGAACGGCTTCATCAACGAAGCGCAGTTCAAGCAGGCGAACGCCGAGCCCGATCTTTCCTACGCGCATGAACCGCCCATCGAAGTCGAAGCGCCCTACCTCGCCGAGATGGTCCGACTCGAAGCGCTCGAGCGCCTCGGCAACGACGCGCTGACCGACGGTTACGTGATCCACACGACGCTCGATTCGCGCGACCAGGACGCGGCCAACCAGGCCCTGCGCGAGGATCTGCTGAGCTACGACGAGCGTCATGGCTTTCGCGGTGCGGAAGGCCACGCCACGCTCTCCGAGCATCCCGCGCCGGCCGAACTCGACAAGCTGCTCGACGCTTACCATCCGGTCGTCGGCTTGATTCCCGGCATCGTCACCGAAAGCGCGGAGAAGATGGCGACCGTGTACCTTTCCGATGGCCAGAGCGTTCCGCTCGAGCTCGATGCGGTGAGCTGGGCGCGCGCCTACCAGGACGAGAGCCACCGCGGCGCCGCGCCGAAGCGCGTCGACGCGGTGCTCAAGGTCGGCGACATCGTGCGCTTGGCGCGCAACGCCGAGGGCAAGTGGAAGCTCTCGCAGATCCCCGCTGCGCAAGGTGCGCTGATCTCGCTCGATCCGGAGAACGGCGCGATCAAGGCCGAGGTCGGCGGCTTCAGCTATGCGCGCAGCAAGTTCAATCGCGCCGTGCAGTCGGCCCGCCAGCCGGGCTCGAGCTTCAAGCCCTTCTTCTACGCGGCCGCGTTCGAGCACGGTTTCACGCCCGCCTCGATCATCAACGACGCGCCGATCGTATTCGCCGATCCCTCCAAAGCGAACGGCCTCTGGACGCCGAAGAACGACGACGACAAATTCGACGGCCCGATGCGCCTGCGCGAGGCGATGGTGCAGTCGAAGAACTTGGTCTCGGTGCGGCTGCTCGATGCGATCGGCGTGCACTACGCGCGCGAATACGCGACGCGCTTCGGCTTCTCGCCCGACCAGATCCCCGAAAACCTGTCGATGGCGCTCGGCACGGCATCGGTATCGCCGCTCGCGATGGCGCGCGCCTATGCCGTGTTCGCGAACGGCGGCTTCCTCATCGATCCCTATTTCATCGAGAGCATCAGCGATCGCGACGGCAAAGAAGTCTACAAAGCGGAGCCCGTCGTCGCCTGCCGGCATTGCCCGCAGCGGCTGCTCGACGATGCGCGTACGCAAACCGCGGTCAACGATGCGAAAAGCGACGGCGGCGCGACGACGTATGCGTTGTCCCCTGCCGCAGGCGCACGCGCTGCGGCCCCAGCCCAGGCGCCGGCACCGGCTGAGCCGAATGCGCCGAAGCTCGCGCCGCGCGTGCTCGACCCGCGCATCACCTACCTGATCGGGTCGCTGCTTCACGACGTCGTGCGCCGCGGCACCGGCCATGATGCGATGGTGCTCAAGCGCAACGACCTCGCCGGCAAGACCGGTTCGACGAACGATCATCGCGACGCCTGGTTCAACGGCTACAACGACGCGCTCGTCGCCAGCGTCTGGGTTGGCTTCGACGATTTCTCCTCGCTCGGCCGCGCCAACGGCATCGGTGAATTCGGCGCGCAGGCCGCACTGCCGATGTGGATCGGCTACATGCGCGAGGCGCTCAAGGGCGTTCCCGAGAAACCGTTCGAGATGCCGGCGGGCATCACTACGGCGCGCATCGACCCGGCGACGGGCCAGCTCGCACCGAGCGGTGCACCGAACAGCATGCTGGAATACTTCAAGGTCGAAGACGTCGCGCGCCTCGCGAGCGGGCCGAACAATCCGACCGAGGAAGAAAAAAAGGTGCAGCAGGACGCCTACGGAATCTTCTGATGCATTCGCGCAATTCCGCCCGCGGCTCCGAACGCGCGCACGAAATGCGCCGTCGCATCGCGCTCGAAGCGGCGCGGCTCATGAGCGAGCACGGCATCCGCGACTTCCACCTCGCCAAGCGCAAGGCGGCGCAGCGGCTCGGCATCGCCGACGACTTGAACCTGCCGAAGAACAGCGAGATCGAAACCGCACTGCGCGAGCACCAGCGCCTGTTCCAGGCCGACGAACAGCCGCAGCGGCTGCGCCGCTTGCGCGAAGTCGCGCGGGACGCGATGAAATTCTTCGCGCGCTTCGAACCGCGCCTCGTCGGCGCCGTGCTCGAAGGCACCGCCGATCGCCATTCGGCCGTATGCCTGCACTTGTTCAGCGACGCCTCCGAAGACGTGGCCGCGTTCCTGCACGACGAAGGCATTCCCTACGAAGAGCAGAACCGCCGGCTGCGCATGAACGCGGAAGAGCAGCGCGAATTCCCCGTGCTCCTGTTCTCGGCGGACGATGTGGCTATCGATCTCACCGTCTTGCCGCGCGACGCCGTGCGTCAGGCGCCGCTCGACCGTATCGGCGAGCGCCCGATGCGCCGTGCGACGATCGCGATGCTCGAGCAATTGCTTGCCGAATCCGCATAGAACGCGATCGAAGGAACGCTTCCCCCGCTAGCGGGGAAGGGAATCTAAGCGCTGCGCCTCAGCGCTTCTCGATCGGCACGTACTCGCGCTTCGGCGAGCCCGTGTAGATCTGCCGCGGCCGGCCGATCTTGGTTTCCTTGTCCTGATGCTGTTCGAGCCAATGCGCGACCCACCCGGCCGTGCGCGCGATCGCGAACATGACGGTGAACATCTCGGTCGGGATCTTGAGCGCCTTGTAGATGATGCCCGAGTAGAAGTCGACGTTCGGATAGAGCTTGCGCTCGACGAAGTACGAATCCTTGAGCGCGGCTTGCTCGAGCTCGATCGCCACGTCGAGCAGCGGATCGCTGATGTGCAGATCGGCGAGCACCTTGTGCGTCATTTCGCGGATGATCGTCGCGCGCGGATCGAAGTTCTTGTACACGCGATGGCCGAAACCCATGAGGCGGAAGCCCGAGTTCTTGTCCTTGGCGCGATCCACGGCCTTGCCGACGTTCTTCGCATCGCCGATCTCGGCCAGCATCTTGAGCACGGCCTCGTTCGCGCCGCCGTGCGCGGGACCCCACAGCGCGGCGATGCCCGCGGCCACGCAGGCGTACGGGTTGGCACCCGTGGAACCGACCAGACGCACGGTCGAGGTGCTCGCGTTCTGCTCGTGGTCGGCGTGCAGGATGAACAAGAGGTCGAGCGCTTTGGCCACTACCGGATCGAGCGACAGCGGCTCGCTCGGCACCTCGAACATCATGTGCAGGAAGCGCGTGCAGTACTCGAGATTATTGCGCGGATAGCGGATCGGCCAGCCGATCGAATAGCGATACGCCGCGGCGGCGATCGTCGGCATCTTGGCGATCAAGCGGATCGCTGCGAGGCGGCGCTGCTCGGGGTCGTTGATGTCGAGCGTATCGTGATAGAACGCCGAGAGCGACGCGATCGAGCCGCACAGCATCGCCATCGGATGCGCGTCGTAATGGAAACCGTGCAGGAAGTTCTTGAGCGACTCGTGCATCATCGTGTGATGCGTGACTTCGTGCTCGAAGGATTTGAACTGGTCCGTCGTCGGCAGTTGTCCGTTGATGAGCAGATACGCCACTTCGAGGAAGCTCGAGTGCTTGGCGAGCTGCTCGATCGGGTAGCCGCGGTACAAGAGCACGCCGGCGTCGCCGTCGATGAACGTGATCGCGCTGCGCGTGCTCGCCGTGGAGACGAAGCCGGGATCGAACGTGAAGTAGCCGAGGTCCTTGTAGAGCTTGCCGATGTCGACGGCGGGTTCGCCCAAGGTTCCGTGCAAGAGCGGCAAGGTGCTGGATTTATTGCTCGCGTTGTCGGTCAGCAGAACGGTCTTGTCGGACACGGCGGACTCCCTGATTTTTGTTCGCGTGGGACCGGCAGCGGCGTGGCGCGCCGGACGGCCGGCACGAGGCGGCCGGCGGTATGCGGATTATCGCATAGGCGATTGCGGGAAGGTTACCGCGCAAAACGTGTCGCACGAACGCACGCGAGCGCACCGTGACCGATGCGCTCGCGGGGAACTCGCGGGGCGCGTGCGCGTCGAAACGCGCGAGCGCAGACGGGCTTACTTGCCGCCGTAGCGGCGACGGAACTTGTCGACGCGACCGCCGGAATCGACGATCTTGTGCTTGCCCGTGTAGAACGGATGCGAGTGGCTGGAGATTTCCACCTTGACGACCGGGTATTCCTTGCCGTCTTCCCAGGTGATCTTGTCCTTGCTCGTCATCGTCGAACGCGTCAGGAATGCGAAATTCGTGGAGACATCCTGGAACACCACGTCGTTGTATTGAGGATGGATGTCGGCTTTCATGGAACTGGCTCCGCAAAGCAGGCGAAAAAGAGTGTTATGTTAGCGTTTTTGTCCCGGGTTTTGCAAGCTTCCTCTGAGTTTTGATCGGAATGTGCATGCGCTCGACGTTGCTACTGTGCGGCCTTTGCCTCGTTTCCCCGCTGTTTGCCGGCTCGCCGGGTACGACGGCGCTACCCGCTAGCAACGCCGCCGCGGTCACGTCCGCGCTCAAGGCGCTGCCCGCCCAGCGCGGGCTCGACGACGCCACACGGGCCCAGGTGGAAGGCCTCCTCAACGAAGCGCTCGAAGACGACAGGCAGGGCGATCAGGCTGCACAGCAGCTCGAGGAGATGCGCCGCGTTGCCGAACACGCCGACGCCGACGCGCAGAAGCTCGAAGACGCGCTTGCCCGCTCCGACGCGGATGCATTGCGGACTTGGCGCGCGAGCCTGCCGCAGCACGCGGGCGTCGACGAGCTCGAATCGCTGCTCGCGCACGAGCGCGACGCGCTCGCGCAGGCGCGCAGCGCCGTCGAGTCGCTCGATGCCGAGTTGCGACGGCAAGGCGCGCGGCCCACCGAACTGCGCGACGAACTCGCCGCCGCGCACGCCGTGCTCGATGCCGCACCGCCGGCCAGCACGCACGAGGCGCCTGCCGCGCTCGTCGCGGCGACGCGACTCCAAGCCGAAGCACGGCGGCGCCTGGCGACGATCCAAGTGGCGCTGCTCGATCTCGAGAGCCGCAGCTACGAGCCGCGCTTGCGCCTGCTCTCGGCGCAACTGCGCGAGCGTCAGCGTGACGCCGACGAACTCGGCCAGCACGTGGCAGCGCTCGAGGCGCTCGCACTGAGCCGCACGGGCGCCGACGTCGATGCGCTGCGCGCCCGCGTCGAACGCGAGCGCAGCGAGATTCCGACGCGTTCGAAGCTGCTCGACGACGCCGCCGAGGCCAACGCCGCGCTCGCCGACGAACTCGCGCAATCGATCGCGCGGCTCAACGAATTGCGCACGCAAAAGCAGCGGCTCGACGCCGCGCACCACGACGCGACCGAGGCGCTCGCGACGACCGAGGAGCGCATCCGCGTCGGCGGCATCAGCGAAGCCGTGGGCCTCATCCTGCTCGCCGAGCGGCGCAAGCTCGAGCCGCTCTCGGTGCTCAAGCGCGAACTCGACCAGACCGAAACCGAACTCGCCCGCACGCGCATGGACGTGATCGACCTGCGCGAGCGGGAAAGGGCGCTCGCCGACGTCGGGGCGGCGAGCAACGAAACGCTCGCGCGCTTCGGCGATATTCCCGCCGAAACGCGCGAAGAGCTTCGCGCCGGACTCACGCGCCTTCTCGGCACGCGCGCGGAAATCCTGCCGCGCGTCATCGCGCAGCAGACGCGCCTGGCCAGTGCGCTCGCCGATGCCGAGCAGGAATTGCGCGATCTCGTCGACACGACCGCGAAGCTCGGCGCGATGCTCGATGCGCGCTTGCTGTGGACGCCGAGCCACACCCCCGTCACGCTCGGCTGGATCGGCGCACTGCCCGGCGACACGCTGCAGTTCTTCACCTCGCGCCGTTGGCTGCGTTCGTTCGATGCGGCCACGACCGCGGCGCTGCACGCGCCGCTCGCCAGCACGGCGGCGCTCTGCTGCCTCGCGGTGCTCGTGTGGCTGCGCCGCCGCGCGCCGCGCCACTGGGAGCGCCTCGCCGCGCCGATGCGCCGCATCCGCACCGACAGCTACCGCCACACCGGGCTCGCGCTGGGCTGGACGCTGCTCGCCGCCGCACCGCTGCCGTACGCCCTGTGGTGGCTCTCGCGACTCTGGCAGCACGCAGCGAGCAACGGCAGCAATTTCGCCGACGCCGTCGCGCCGGCCCTCGCCGCGCTCGTGTTGCCAGCGGCGACGCTCGCCTTCCTGCGCGCATTGACGGCCGAGGATGGCCTCGCGCGCTACCATTTCCGCTGGCCGCGTCCGCGTCGGGCGGCGCTGCACCGCGCGGCGCCGCTGTTCGGCCTGGTGCTGCTGCCGTCGATCTTTCTGCTCACCGTGATGGGGCATCCGGGGACCGAGGCGCCGCTCGACACCGTCGGCCGCGCGCTGCTCGCGCTCGCATTGCTCGGCATAGGGGTGCTCGGCTGGCGTTTGCTCGCGCCCGGCCGCATCTGGACGCTACGCGACACCGTGCTGCG
>Ga0070741_10006321_pt1 | contig 25564 bp, 16 predicted proteins | sample Coa_R1_4_FD_66440 | JGI IMG/M metagenome (GOLD analysis project Ga0070741, IMG submission 66440) | Surface soil microbial communities from Centralia Pennsylvania, which are recovering from an underground coalmine fire - Coalmine... | ecosystem: Environmental > Terrestrial > Soil > Unclassified ... | reverse complement strand
GGGCAATGCGCTCATCGGCGGTCAGATCCAGGTCAGGAAGCTGGTACTCCTCGGGCCGGATCCGGTAGCCCACCCGGCCCCCCTCGCCGTCCAGCGACACGGCCTCGACGGGGATGCCCTCCTCCCGCAGCACCCGCTTGTCCCGCTCGAACGCCTGGCGCCGGGCCTCGTCCGCCCCCGGATAGGGCGCCTCAGGGTCCAACTCCGCGGCGATCTCCTCCAACGTGAGCGGCCGCCGGGCGTTGAGCAGCAGGGCGACGAGGTTGGTGAGCCGGGCCAGCCGGTCGGGCACTGCAGCCTCCTTCCAGGCAGGGGTCCGCGTCACTGTTACACCCCCTCTGTACCGTCCACCAGTGATGGTCCGGTTCCTCCACACAGCCGATCTGCAGCTGGGGATGACCCGGCGGTACCTCACCGCCGAGGAGCAGCCCCGCTTCACCCAGGCACGCATCGAAGCGGTGCGGGCCCTGGGTCGGCTGGCCGCGGCCGAAGGCTGCCAGTTCGTGGTGGTGTGCGGGGACGTGTTCGAGGCCAACCAGGTCGACCGCCGGGTGGTGGCCCGCACCCTCGAGGCCCTGGCCGACGTGCCCGTGCCCGTGTACCTCCTCCCCGGCAATCACGACCCGTTGGACGCCGGCTCCGTGCTCACCTCGCCCGCCTTCGCCGCCCGGCAGCCACCGAACGTGACCGTTCTCGCCCAGGCTGTCCCACTGTCCGTGGCGCCTGGGGTGGAGCTGGTAGCCGCACCGTGGACGTCCAAACGCCCGCTGGCCGACCTCGTGGGCCAGGCCGCGGCCGCCCTCCCGGCCGACGGGACCACCCGCATCGTGGTCGGCCACGGCGCGGTCGACGTCCTGTCGCCCGACCGGGACAACCCTGCCCTCATCAGCGTGGCCCCGCTCGAAGCTGCCCTGGCTGCGGCCCGCATCCACTACGTGGCCCTGGGCGATCGCCACTCCACCACCGCAGTGGGCGGCACCGGCCGCATCTGGTACTCGGGCGCGCCCGAGGCCACCGATTTCGACGAGGTCGATCCGGGCAACGTCCTCGTGGTCGACCTCGGCGACGGCAGCGCCAATGTCACCCGCCACCACATCGGCCGCTGGGCCTTCGTGCGCCAGGCCTTCACGCTGGACGGGCCCGCCGATGTCGACGCCCTCGCCAGCTGGTTGCAGGACCTCCCGGCCAAGGACGAGACCGTCCTCCGGCTCGACCTCGCCGGCCTGCTCACCCTGCGGGAGCAGGCCCGACTCGACCAAGTGCTGGCCGCCGCCGCCGACCGCTTCGCCGCCCTCGACGTCTGGGGCGCCGGCATGGTCGTCGCCCCCGACGCCGACGATCAGTCCACCCTGGGCCTCAGCGGCTTCGCCCAGCACGCGCTGGAGGCGCTCGAGGCCGAAGCCGTGGGAGCCGACCCCGCGGTGGCAGCCGAGGCTCAGGCGGCGCTGGGCCTGCTCTACCGCTTGGCGAGGGGGGCGGCATGAAGATCCTGCGCCTGCGCGTGCGCAACTACCGGGGTGTGGCCGAGCACGAGGTCGAGTTCGCGCCGGCCGGCGTCACCGTGGTCCAGGGCGACAACGAGGTGGGCAAGTCCAGCCTGGCCGAGTCGCTCGATCTCCTGTTCGACTACCGGGACGACAGCACCCACCGGGCGGTCAAGGCCGTGCGCCCCGCCCACCGGGACGCCGGCGCCGAGATCGAGGTCGACGTGGAAGCCGGCCCGTACCGCTTCACATACGCCAAGCGCTTCCACCGCGACCGCTTCACCACCCTCACCGTCACCGCACCGCGGCGCGAGAACCTCACCGGCCGGGAGGCGCACGAGCGGGCACTGGCCATCCTCGAAGAGGCGGTCGACATGCCGCTGTGGCGAGCGCTGCGCCTGCAGCAGGGCGTCCGGCTCGACCAGGCCGACCTGTCGGAACAGACGTCGCTGGCCGCCGCCCTCGATGCCGCCGCCGCGGGGGCATTGGCCGGCGAGCGCGAAGCCACGCTGGTCGAGCTGGCTCGGGCCGAGTACGAGCGCTTCCACACGCCCAAGGGCAGTCTCAAAGCCGAGGTGCTGGCCCTGGCCAAGGCCGAGGCCGACGCCGAGGAGCGGGCCGACGACCTGCGCCGCAAGCTGGCCGAGCTCGAAGACGACGTCGAGCACTGCGCCTCGCTGGTCCGCACCATCGCCGAGCTGTCACAGGAGGCCACCGAGCAACGCCAGAGGGTGAGCGGGTACCAGGCCCGGTGGAAGGAGGTCGAGGGCCTGCTCTCCCATCTGCGACAAGCCGAGCTCGAAGCCCAGCTGGCCCAGCACACCAAGACCACGGCCGAGGCCGAGGTGGCCCGGCGCCTGGAACTGATCGCCTCCCTGGCCGAGGCCGAGCGGGCCGAGGGCGCTGCCCGAGAACAGCACCAGCTCAGCACGCCCGCACTCGTCGCCGCGGCCAAGGCGGTGGCGGATGCCGAGGAGCGGGCGAGCGCGGCCGAGGAGCGGGTTCGCACCCTGTCGGCCGAGCTGCGGTCCCACCAGGCCGCCTTCACCCACCACCGGGACCGGCACGACTACGAGGTCCTGGCCGAGCGCTTCGCCCGGGTGCAGGCTGCCCAGTCCGAGCTGGCCGCCCTCGACGCCCTGCTCGACGGCAACCGCGTCGACGACGAGGCCCTGGCTCGCATCGAGGATGCCCATCTGGCCCTGGCCCAGGCCCAGGCCCGGGCCGACGCCGCCCGTCCCGTCGTGGTGATCGAGGCGCTGGCACCCGTCTCCGTCGCCCTGCCCAGCGACACCGCCCAGCTCGTCGCAGGCGACACCACCCGCACGCCCCTCGGGCCCGACAGCGCCGTGGTCGTCGGCGACCTGGCCCGCGTCACCATCGAGAGCCAGACCCAGGCCGATCGGATCATGGCCCAGGCCGAGCACGCGCTGGCCACCGCGCTGGCCGCGGCCGGCGCCCCCGACCTGGCCGAGGCCCGGGGCATGGCCGCGGCCCGCCGGGATGCCGTCCGGTCCGTCGAGCACCTCACGCGCACGCTCACCGACAACCTGCGCGACCTCACCCCCGAGCGCATGCAGGCCAAGATCGAGCGTCTGGCCGAGCGAGTGCAGGGCGACGGGGAGACAGCCACCGTCGTGCACGACTTCGAGACAGCCCGGCAACTGGTGGACACGGCCGAGCAGGAGTTGGCGCGGGCCGAGGCCGACGCCGTGCTCGCCCGCGAGGAGCTCGACGGCCACCGGGCCACCTTCGCCCGCCTGGAGCAGAAGGCCGACAAGCTGGCTCGGGACCTGGAGCTGGCCGCGCACCAGGTTGAACGGGCCCGCCAGTCCCTCACCGCCGAGCGGGCCGGCTGCGCCGACGAGGCCCTGCACGACCGCCTGCTCCAGGCCACCGACGCTGCTCGCCGGGCCGAGGCCCAGCTCGCAGCCGCCGCCGACGTGGCCGACCGGGCCCGCCCCGACGACCTCAAGGCCGCCCTCGACAACGCCACTGCCGTGCTCGACAAGCTCGACGCCGAGCGGGCTGGTGCCGAGCGCACCCACACCGAGATCCGCACCAAGTTGGCCCTCATGGGCGACGAGGGCCTGCACGACAAGCTGGCCGAAGCGGAGGCCGATGTCGAGCATCGGCGCCGCCAGCGCACGCGCACCGAGGAGAGGGCGGCCGCCGCCCGCCGCCTCTACGACACGCTCCTGCGCTGCCGGGCCGAGGCCCGCCACGCCTACGTGGGCCCGCTGCGGGCCAAGATCGAGTCGCTGGGGCGAGTGGTGTTCGGTGACGACTTCGCCGTCGAGGTGGCCGACGACCTGCGCATCACCCGCCGCACCCTCGGGGGCGTCACCCTGGATTTCGACCAGCTGAGCACGGGCGCCCGGGAGCAGCTGTGCGTCCTGGCCCGGCTGGCCTGCGCGGCCTTGGTGGCTGAGGACGGGGGTGTGCCCGTGATCCTGGACGACGCCCTGGGGTGGTCGGACGCCCGGCGCCTGGAGCGGCTCGGGGCGGCGTTCAACGTGGTGGGCCAGCAGGCCCAGGTGATCGTGCTCACGTGCATGCCTGAGCGCTACCGGCACATCGGCTCGGCCACGCGGGTGCGGCTGGAGAACGTGCGATACTGAGAGGGACGGTGAGCCGGCCGGGTGGCCGCGGCGTCGCCCTGGCAACGGGGACGGCGTCGAGGAAGGTCGGGGCTCCACAGGGCAGGGTGCTGGCTAGCGGCCAGTCGGGGCGACCCGCAGGACAGTGCCACAGAGAACAGACCGCCGATGGCAGCTCCGGCTGCACAGGCAAGGGTGAAACGGTGCGGTAAGAGCGCACCAGCGCCCGGGGTGACCCGGGCGGCTCGGCAAACCCCACCCGGAGCAAGGTCAAGCGTGGGAGGGCCGGCCCGGCCAGTCTCCCCAGGTAGACCGCACAGAGGGATGGCCACCGAACCGGTGTCCCGCAAGGGCCCGGGGAACAGAACCCCGCCTACAGGCCGGCTCACCGTCACCCACCAGGGCTTTCGCGGGGAGAGGCGCCCTGACCTGCGATTTCATCTCCGGCTGTTTCCGGCCCTATTCGCTGCTTTCCGATCCTCCCGCGGCCTGGCCGCGGCCTGGCCGACCCCGTGCTGACCGTGCCCGCCGATGACGCGGGCCGGGCGCGAAGGGACCCCCTCGCCGTCGGGCCAGGGGGTCCTCAAACGAAGAGGCACGGGCCGAATTGCTTCAGCAGCCGGCCCGAATGGTGCGCACGACTGCACACGAGACGATGGCGCTCGGCGTCCGGTCAGCCGCCCGCCGCGCTCTTGTGCAAGGCCGGATCATCGGGCGTGGCCGTGACGGGCATTCGGAGATCGCCGCTGCCGGCCGCCCCGTCGCTCAGACCGCGGCGAAGCGGCTGGCGGGCGCCTCCAGGCTCCCGTCCACCGGGCGGATCTCCACCAGCCGGGGCGATGGCGTCTCGATCCACGCCCTGCTCGACCACTCGGCGGCCAGCGTGTCCCACCCGGGGATGGCCGGCCAGCCGTGCGGTCCCAGCGACCCCTCGACCACGGGCTCGTGCACCGACTGGTAGCGGTAGTCACCCGACAGCCGCACCCGGTCGCTGGCGTTGGCCGGGGCGCAGTGGATGGTGAGGCTCAGGAAGATGACGGCGTCGCCGCACTCGAAGTCGGCCGTGCGCCAGCGGGTCTCGTCCTCGGGCACGACCACGCCCACGCCGCCCACGCCCTCGGCCAGCACCGGCTCACGCAGCCCATCCCGGTGCGACCCCTCGACCAACCGCAACGACCCCAGCTCCTGCGAGCAGTCGCCGAACGGCATCCACAGCGTGAACACGTCGGCACCGCCCTGGATGAGCGGGTAGTCCTGGTGGGGCGGGGTGGGGAAGGCGGAGCCGGGATAGGTCACCCGGGCGATCTTGCGAGGGTGCACCAGCACGTCGTCACCCGCCAGCACCCGCACCGGCGCCAGCAGGGCCGGGTCGTGGGCCAGCCGGTGGAAGCTCTCGAGGCTCTGGATGGCGGTGTACCCGTCCCACCAGTTGGCGTCCCCTTCCCGGCGGATCAGGTCGCCGGGCTCGGCGTCGACAGGATCGGAGTCAGGGGCCAACCACCCCAGGGGCGCCAGCGCGTGCGCGATGTCCCGGCGCACGGACCACACCAGCTCCGGGTCGACCAGCCGGCGGAAGAACAGGTACCCATCCTGGTGGAACCGCCGCGTCAGCTCATGGGCGCCCATCGCCAGCGACGACTCTCGCAACTCCCCCACGTTCGTCATAGTTCCTGACAATCTAACGCGAGACCTGCACGACGTGTAGGTTTTCCTACTGAACAAACCCGTCCTCGATCTGGAGCAACGTGCGCGCCACCTACCTGCGCTGTGAGTACCTCGTCGACCCCCTCGGCATCGACGAGGCCCGCCCTCGCCTGAGCTGGCTGCTGGAGTCGACCGAGCCGGGCCGGCGGGACGAGGTGCAGACCGCCTACCACGTCATCGTCGGGTCCGAGCCGCACACCAACGACGTGTGGGACAGCGGCCGGGTCGCCAGCGACCGGACCAACCAGATCGAGTACGAGGGTCCGCCCCTCCGCTCGGGCCAGACGTGCTGGTGGGCCGTGCAGGTGTGGGACGGCGAGGACCGACCGTCCACCTGGTCACCCCCCGCCTCGTGGGAGATGGGCCTGCTCGACCCGGCCGACTGGGTGGGCACGTGGATCGCCCCGCCCGCTCCCCTACGCCAGGCCGTGGCCACCGACATCGTGCTGCCCGGCTGGTCGGCGCCGCCTGCCGTCCACCTTCGCCGGCGCTTCACGCTGCCAGCCGGCGCCCGGCGGGCCCGGGTGTACGCCACCGCGCGAGGCGTGTACGAGCTCCACGTCAACGACCAGCGCGTGAGCGACGACGTGTTCGCGCCGGGCTGGACCGACTACCGCAAGCGCATCCCGTACCTGACCTACGACGTGACCGACATGCTCGCGGCGGGCGACAACACGATCACCGTCCACCTGGCCGACGGATGGTGGTGCGGCAAGCTGGCCTGGCTCGATCGCCAGCAGTACGGCACCCACACCAGCGCCCTCCTCCAGCTCCACGTCGAGCTGGACGACGGCACGACGGTCACCGTCGCCACCGACGACCAGTGGGAGGCGACGGTCGGGCCGATCCTGTGGTCGGACTTCCTGGTCGGCGAGGCCTACGACGCCCGGCGCCGGATCGACGCGGCCACGGCATGGCTCGCCGTCGAACCCGTGGACCCGCCCGACGGCGCGGCTCTCGTCGGCATCCGCAGCCCGACCGTGCGCCGTACCGAGGAGCTGGCGGCCCGGACCGTGGCCGAGCCCACGCCCGGTGCCTTCGTGTTCGACCTGGGCCAGAACATGGTGGGCCGGGTGCGGCTCAAGGCGCAGGGGGAGGCCGGCGCCGTCGTGCGCATCCGCCACGCGGAGATGTGCAACCCGGACGGCACCATCTACACACAGAACCTGCGGGGGGCGACGTCCACCGACTTCTACGTGCTGGCCGGCGATCCCGACGGCGAGGTCTACGAGCCCGCCTTCACCTTCCACGGCTTCCGCTACGTCGAGCTCACCGGGTACCCGGGGCGGCCCGACCTCGACGCCGTCACCGGCATCGTCCTCGGCTCCGACCTCGAGATGACGGGCACGTTCGAGTGCTCCGACGAGCTGGTCAACCAACTCCAGCGCAACATCGTGTGGGGCCAGCGGGGCAACTTCCTGGAGGCACCCACCGACTGCCCCCAGCGGGACGAGCGCCTGGGCTGGCTGGGCGACGCCCAGGTCTTCGTGGCCACCGCCTCGTGGAACATGGACGTGGCCCCCTTCTTCACCAAGTGGATGCAGGACGTGGTCGACGGCCAGCACGAGTCGGGCCTGTTCCCCGACGTGGCCCCGCTCATCCCCGGCGACGTGGCCACGGGCGCACCGGCGTGGGCCGACGCCGGTGTGATCGTGCCCTGGAACATCGCTCGGTGGTTCGGCGACCGGCGCATCGTCGAGCGCCACTACGACGCCCTGGCCCGGTTCGTGGACGGCGTGCACGAGGCCAACCCCGACCACCTGTGGCGCAACACCGCCCACGACTACGGCGACTGGCTGGCCATCGACGCGCCCACGCCCAAGGACGTGGTCGCCACCGCCTACCACGCCGAGAGCACGCGCCTCATGGCCTGCATCGCCACCGCTCTGGGCCGCGACGCCGACGCCGAGCGCTGGCACCGCCGGTGGGACGCCATCAAGGGGGCCTTCAACCACGCCTACGTGACCCCGTCCGGCCGCATCGTGGGCCACACCCAGACCAGCTACGTGCTCGCCCTCGCCTTCGACCTCGTGCTCGAGGAGCACCGGGACGCGGCCGTGCGCTACCTGGTCGAGGACATCACGTCCCGTGCCGACCACCTGTCCACCGGGTTCCTGGGCGTGGGCCACCTGCTGCCCGTGCTGGCCGACCACGGCCACCTGGACGTGGCCTACCGCCTGCTCCTCCAGGACACGTTCCCCTCGTGGGGCTACTCGATCAAGCACGGGGCCACGACCATCTGGGAGCGCTGGGACGGCTGGACCGACACCACCGGGTTCCAGACCTGGCACATGAACTCGTTCAACCACTACTCGCTCGGGTCGGTGGGGGCCTGGCTGTACCGGGACGTGGCCGGCATCGGGCTCGACCCGGCGTCGCCCGGCTACCGGCACGCCCTCATCCGGCCCCGGCCCGGCGGCGGCCTCACCCACGCGTCGGGCAGCTACCGGTCGATGCACGGCACCTATGCCAGCGCCTGGCGGGTGGAGGGCGACACCTTCCACCTCGACGTGACCATTCCGCCCGGGGCGTCGGCAAGTGTGCACGTGCCCACGTCCGACCCGGGCGCCCTGACCGAGGGCGGCAGGCCCGTGACCAGCGTGGACACGGACGGGCCTGCTGCCGTCGTCACCGTGGGCTCCGGCAGCTACCAGTTCGCCGCTCCCGCACGTTCATTCGGATAATGAACTATTGTGGGACGTCGATGACCTCAGCCACCGAGGACCTCATGCTGGCGGCCAAGCGGGCCATCGCCCAGTTCGAGTCGGAGGGGTACTGCTTCGCCCCCCGCCTCCTGAGCGACGAGGCGCTGGAACGAGCCAACCGCATCTGCGACCGCATCATCGCCACCGACTACGCCACCGGTGTGGCCCCCCACGCGGTGTCGTGGCGACCGGGCGACGATCCCAACCTCCTGGTGAAGATCGACCAGCCCCAGCGAGCCGACCACGGCCTGAGCGCCCTGCTCGCCGAGTCCGGCATCGGCGCCTTCGCGGCCGGCCTCACCGGTGCCGACATGGTGCAGGTCTGGGCCGTCCAGCTGCTGCACAAGCCGCCCAACACCGACACCGGCTCGGTCGCCGTCGTGGGGTGGCACCAGGACGAGGACTACTGGCACGAGTGGTGGGAAGGCGAGGTCTTCACCTGCTGGCTGGCCCTCAGCGACGTGACCGCCGACTCCGGCCCCATGAACTTCGTGCCCCGCTCGCACCGCTGGGGCTTCCTCAAGAGCGGCAACTTCTACGACACCGACCTCGACTCGCTGCGCCAGGGCATGCCCGTTCCCGAGGGCGAGACCTGGCGCGAGGTGCCGGCCGTGCTGGCGCCCGGCGAGGCCAGCTTCCACCACCGGCGCACGGTGCACGGCAGCGGTATCAACCGGGCGAACTGGCCCCGCCGCAGCCTGGCCGTGCACATCCGCACCGAGCGCTCCCGGCCCCTCGTCCTGGCCCCCGAGGGGTACCAGGACGAGCTGAGCGACGCCCGCATCTGCCCCGCTCTCTACGGCACCCTCTGACCTCGACGATCAGGAGGCGGGGAGGCGGAGCTCGGTGCCGCCGGCACACGTCCCCTCGCCGAGCGGGCGCCCGTCGGGCGTGACCGTGCGGCACCGGCGGGCCCGACCCTCGGGTGAGCGCACCACCACACTGGCGCCGTCCAACACCAGCTCGGTGCCGTCGAACAGCCGGCGGCGCTCGCCGTCGGGGCCGGGGGCGACGCGCAGCTCGAGGTCGAACTCGCCCGCCGCGTAGCAGGCGTCGTTCAGGTCGAGGGGCACGTCGGCCAGCCGGGCCACGACCGTTCCCGCCCGCTGCAGCACGGGCCAGCGGTCGAGCGGGGCGTCCACCAGCACCGTCCCGCCCCCCTCGTAGGCCGCGCCCGTCCACGTGTCGACCCACGAGCCCGCAGGCAGGTACACGGCCCGCGCCCGGACCCCCTTTTCGACCACCGGCGCGCACAGCAGGGCGTCGCCCAACAAGTACACGCTGGTCTGCACCCACGCCTCAGCGTCGTCGGGGTCGTGGAGCATGAGCCCGCGCATGATGGGCATCCCCACCGACGACGCTTCGACCGCCGCCGAATACAGATACGGGAACAGGCCCGTGTGCCACTGGGCGGCCCGGCGCCAGCAGTCGACGGTCTCGTCGTCCGTCCAGAGGTCCACGGGCGTTCCCTGGTGGAAGGCCAGGTGGTCGCGCATCACCGGCGACATGGCGCCCAGCTGGCACCAGCGCAGCCACAGCTCCTTGTCGGCGCTGCCCCCGCCCAGGCCGCCGCCCAGCGCGGGGAAGCCCATGTTGCCGCCGATGTCGGGTCCCCACGCGGCCACGCCCATCAGGCCCAGCGAGATCCCCGCCGGCACCACCGACGCGATGCCCGAGGTGCTGCTCCAGTCGCGGGTCTGGTCGCCCGGCCAGAACGCGGGGGCGAACCGCTGCGCGCCCAGCCAGCCGCCCCGGGCGAAGAACACGGCGCCGGGCTTCTCCCGGTCGACCACCTGCTTGGCGGCCTGGTGGTACAGCAGCGGGTAGCGGTTGTGGGCCTCGTCCCCGCCCGTGCCATCGCACATGCGGGCGCCGGGCGGCACGAACTCGCCGAAGTCCTCCATCCACCCGTCGAAGCCCTCGTCCACGAGGATGCGGCGGAGCACGTCCTGCCACCACACCAGGGCGTCCGGGTTGGTGAGGTCGACCATGGCCGCGCCCTGCTCCAGCGAGTGCATGCCCACCTGCTCGAGGATGCCGAAGGCGTCGCCCTCGTAGGGGTGGAGCATGTCGACGTACAGCGGCCGGCCGTCGTCGCCGGTGATGGCGAAGCCGCGCGCCACCGCCTCCTGCTCGAACGGCGTGTTCCGGTACAGGAACGGGTTCACGTAGGTCAGGACCATGACACCCAGCTCGTGCAGGGCCGCGACGGTGGCGGAGATGTCGGGGTACTCGCCCAACTCGTACGTGCCCGCGCACAGGAAGCCGGAGTTGGTGCCCTCCTCGTAGTGGGCGTCCAGCCAGATGGCGCCGGCGCCCACGCCCTCGGCCCGCAGGCGCTCGACCTCGGCCACGGCGGCGTCGTGGCCGCCCCGGCTGGCCTTCCACGGGGCGTACGTCCACGGCGGCGCCAGCGGTGGGCGACCGGTGAGCGCGGTGACCGTCTCGATGGCCACCGCCGGCGGTCCCTCGATCACCGTGACCTCGAGCTCGGCGTGGGCCAGGTCGATGACGACCAGGTGCGGGTCGCGCACGGCGAACTCGATGCGCACGGGCCGGGTGCCGGACACGAAGGCGGCGTACCCGGCCGACGAGTACCAGAGGGGTGCCACCTTGTACCCGCCATCCAGGCCCGGTGCCAGGTGGCACGACTCGTTGACCGACGCGCCGATCTTGGCCTCGATGACCCGGCCCCGCTTGTCGACCTGGGTGAACTGCTCGCCCAGCCCGGCGAAGTGCTCGTCCAGGCCGCAGGGGAGGGTGAGGCGCACCCTCTCCGCTCCCCGAGCGGCGACGCGCAGCACCCACCGCCCCGGCTCGGTCTCCTCGACCGACAGGCCAACGGGCAGCGCCGCCCACGTCGAGTCGATGCGGTAGCCGCGTGCCCCTTCGACCACGTTCATGTCCACTCCTCGCAGCCCCGGAAGGGCATGTGGCGCCCCTCGATCCAGCGGGGGAACGGGTTGTACGCGTTCACGCCCTCGACGGCCCGGCCCCGCAACAGGAAGGCGGAGGGCCAGGCCGGGCCACCGCCAGCAGCGCCGCCACCGCCGTCCCCGCACAGGATGCGGGTCGACGCCGGGATGTACCGGATGGTCAGCCCCCGCCGCCACCGGGCCGAGCGGTTGGCGTCGGAGCCGTGGACGATGGCGGGATGGTGCACGGACACACCGCCGGCGGGCACCACCACGTCGACGGCCGCGGCCTCGTCCACATCGGCGGCGATCTCCGAGCTGAGCACGTTGGCCACGTCGGTGCGGGGCCGCCACCCGTGCACCTCACCGCGATGCGAACCGGGCACCACGCGCAGGCAGCCGTTGTCCCGGTCGGAATGGTCCAGCGCCAACCAGAGGGTCACGACCTCCATTGGGTCGAGGGGCCAGTACCCGGCGTCCTGGTGCCACAGCACGGCCTGGCCGTCGTGGGGTGGCTTGGCGATGTAGTGCGAGGCGAACAGGGCGATGTCCGGACCGACGAAGAGCTGGGCCACGTCGAGCAGCCGCTCGTCGGCCACCAGGCGTACCCAGAAGGGGTCGTCGGTCATGAGGTCGTGGCCCAAGTGCTCCGGGCGGACACCGGGGTGGCGGGCCAGCAACCAGTCGACGTGGGCCCTGGCCTCGCCGACCAGGTCGGCGTCGATCACCGACAGATACACGGCATAGCCGTCGCGCTCGAACGCACCCAAGGGTTCCCCCGCCCCCATAATGTGAGTTACTCTAACAAACGTGGAACCGATCACCGACGAGGAAGTGAAGCGGTACGTCGATGAGGGGTACCTGGTCGTTCCCGACCTGGTCTCCCTCGCCGAGTTGGAAGAGATCAAGGCCGACGCCATGCGCTTCGCTCGGGGCGAGTACAAGGTGTCCAACCCACCCGACGGGACGGCGGGCAAGGGCTTCACGCCCAGCGTCGGGGAGGGCACCGACGACGACGCCATCAACAAGGTGCTCGCCGTCCACTTCCCCCACTGGGTGAGCCCGGTGATGCACTCGACCATCACCCATCCGGGCGTTGCCGGCGTGATCACCCGCATCGCCGCCGCCCACCTCCCCTTCTGGGACGGCGCCGCCAAGTGCATGCAGTCGATGCTGTTCGTCAAGCCACCGGGGCTGCCCGGCCAGGCCTGGCACCAGGACGAGCGCTACATCCCCACGCGCGACCGCTCACTGGTCGGCGCATGGATCGCCCTGGACGACGCCACCGTGGAGAACGGCTGCCTCTGGGTGCGCCCCGGCTCGCACCGCAACGGGTACCTGTGGCCCACCCACGCCCACGGCAACCCTGAGGAGTTCGACCCCAGCGACGAGGCCTTCGGCTTCGACGACAGTGACGCCGTGGCCGTGGAGGTGAAGGCCGGCTCGGTGGTGTTCTTCAACGGCTACCTGCTCCACCGCTCGCTGCGCAATCGCTCGACCGGCTTCCGGCGCTCACTGGTCAACCACTACTGCAACGCCTACTCATTGCTGCCGTGGACCGTCGACGCCCAGGACATCAGCACCTACCAGGTGGCCACGCTCGACTTCCGCAACGTGGTGCCCGTGGGCGCCGACCCGTACGAGGCCAAGGGCTATGACACCCCGCCCGATGCCGTCTTCATCCGTCCCCACGAAGCAAAGTAGAGGGGCATGCTCGAGGGCCCGAAGACCTACGAGCGCGCGCGTCCGATCTTCGATCGGGCGGCGCGCCGGTTCCACCCCGTCACCGCCCTGCGCGGCGTCCGCGTAAGCGAGCGCCACGTCGACCTCGAACTGGAGACGGACGAAGGTCCCCTCCTGTTCGGCCGGGTGACGTTTCCCGACCCGCACGTCGTGCGCTTCCAGTGGGCGTTCGGCGCCGAGCCCGGCGCCCATCTCACCGAGATGCTCGTGGCCGAACCCGAGCGCCTGCCCCTCACCGTGGACGACGGCGAGGGCGACGTCACCATCAGGGCGGCGGCCGGGGGGCCGGCCCTCACCCTGCAGCGCGCACCCTGGCGCCTGACCTTCGGGACCTACACGACCGAGCCGGATGACGGCTCCTTCGTGGAGTGGGTGGCCGAACCCAGCGGCTACGCGGTGGAGGACGGCCGCACGCTGGCCTACGAGACCTTCTCGCTCAGCCCCGGCGAGCAGCTGTACGGGCTGGGCGAGCGCTTCCACGGCCCCGGCCTACGCGGCCATCGACTGTCCCACTGGATCGACGAACCCTTCGGGACCAACACCGCGGACCGCGTGTACAAGAGCGTGCCCCTCGTGGTGTCCAGCCGCGGGTACGGCGTCTTCTTCCATCACCCCGAAGAAGCCGTGTTCGACCTGGGCGCCGGGTCGAACGCGTCGGCCAGCGTGCTGGTGGACGCGGGCGAGCTGGACCAGTTCGTCATCCTGGGCACGCCCAAGGAGGTGCTGGAGCGCTACACCGCGATCACCGGGCGGCCGCCGGTACCGCCCGACTGGTCCTTCGGGGTGTGGTTGTCGCGCTGCATGTACGCGAGCCGGGCCGAGGTCGAGGAGATCGTGGAGACGGCCCGGAAGCTGGACCTTCCGGTCGACGTCATCGGCGTCGACCCGCTGTGGTTGGCCAACCGCCCGGGCAAGGCCTTCGACACGTGCGACTTCGTGTGGAACGAGAAAGACTTCGGGCCCCTCGAGGAGTTCACGGCCTGGCTTCACGACCACGACGTGCGCCTCTGCCTGTGGGTCAACACCCACGTCGAGGCCGGCACCGATGCATGGCAGGCCGACCGGGTGGTCGGCGGGGGCCGGGCCCGCGACCCGCTGTTCCCGGAGCGGGGCTGGGCCGAGCTCACCGGCGCCGGGGCCGACTGGTGGCGAGAAGAGATGACCCGCTTGGTGCAGGCCGGCGTCGACGGCTTCAAGCTCGACTACAGCGAGACCCTTCCCGCCGACGCCACCATGGCCGACGGCCGCACGGGCAAGGAGGTGCACAACCTCTATCCCCTGCTGGCCGCGACCATCGCCGACCAGGCAGGCGCGGCCGTGCACTTCACCCGGGCGGGTACGGCCGGCAGCCAGCGCTTTCCCTTGCACTGGGCGGGCGACAGCCAGTCCACGTGGGCCGGGTTCCGCGGGGCTCTGCGGGGCGGGCTGGCCGCGGCGTGGAGCGGGTTCGCCCACTGGACCAGCGACATCGGCGGCTTCTACCGGCGTGACCTGCACCACGGTGACGACGAGACCAACGGCTTCCGCCAGGTCGATACCGACCTCTACATCCGGTGGATGCAGTTCGGCATGCTGTCCAGCCACACCCGGTTCCACGGCATGAGCCCGCGCGAGCCGTGGCACTTCGGTGACGAGGCCGTCGATGTGGCCCGATCGTTCGGTGCCCTGCGAGCGCGGCTGCGGCCGTACCTCCTGGACTGCGCCGAGGAAGCGGCCCAGACCGGCTGCCCCATCATGCGGCCGCTGGCCCTGGAGTTCCCCGACGATCCGGGAGCCCGCCACGTCGACACCGAGTACCTCCTCGGGCCGGACCTGTTGGTGTGTCCGGTGCTCGACCCCAGCGGCGCGGTGGAGGCGTACATCCCGGCCGGGCGCTGGACCGACCACTTCACCGGTGCGTCGTTCGACGGGCCCCGCTGGGTGCGCTTCGACGACGTGCCCCTCGATCGGCTGCCCCTGCTCGTTCGGGACGGCGCTGCTCCCTTCGCGTGAACTGGACCACCACCCACCAGGACCCTGACGAGCTGCGGGCCGCGTTCGCGGCGCCCGTCCCCGACGCTCGCTACCGGCCCATCACCGCCTGGTGGTGGTCGGGCGAGGCGCTGGAAGAAGAGCGCCTGTGGTGGCAGCTCGATCGCATCGCCGAGTTGGGCTGCGGCGGCGTGGCCGTCACGGGGCTGGCGTTGCACGGGCCGTCGGGCGGGTCGGTGGCCGACGATCCCACCGGCTTCTCCGACGAGTGGCTCCACCTCTACCGCCAGGCCCTGGAGCGCTGCCGGTCGCTGGGACTGGGCGCGGTGTCGTGGAGCCTGTTCGCCGGCGGGTTCCCGGTCGACGCGCCGGCCGTCGTCAAGGAACGGCCCGAGCTGCGTGGCGAGCTGCTCCAGTCACGCGGCGGCGTGCGGGTGCAGCCGTTCGGCTTCGACTTCGGCAACCGCGAGGCCGTCGAGGCGATCATGGCCCCGGGCACGGTGAACGGCCGCCACCTCGACGCCATCCAGGACTACCTGGGCGACCCCATCGTCCTCATGTTCGAGGACGAGATCCCCGCCTTCCCCCGGTGGGCCCCCGGTTTCGCCGAGGACTTCCGAGCCCGCAAGGGGTACGACTTCCCGCCCGAGGCGGTGGACCAGGACATCGGCCCCCGCACGCCGGCCGTGCGCTGGGACCTGTTCGACGTGGCCACCGCCCGGGTGGAGGAGGCCTACACCGCGATCACGGCCGAGTGGGTGGGCAAGCACAACCTGCTGGCCGGCTACGACCAGATGAGCAGGCGGGGCACGCCCGTGTTGTCGAGCGCCTACTACCTCGACCCCTTCCGCACCATGGCGTGGGCCAACGCGCCCGGCACCGACCAGATGGGCGATGCCCGCTTTCACCTCTCGGTCGCCGACCTCACCGGGGCGTCCCGAGTGTGGTTGGAGGGCTTCCATTCCCACGGCTGGGGCATGACCCTCGACCACCAGGCCCGCCTGTTGTTCGAGTGGGGCCGGGAGGGCGCCAACCTGTTCCTCCCCCACGGCATGTACTACGCGGGGCGGGCGTTCTGGTGGGAATGGGCGCCCCCCGAACAGGGATGGAAACAGCCCTACGCCCGCCACTACCCGGCGTTCGCAACGGCGGTGGGCCGTCTGTTCACCGCTCTCTCGGCCGGCCGCCACGTCCCCGAGGTGGCCGTGCTCTACCCGCTGTCGACGGTGTGGGCGTCCACCTCCGGCCACCTGGAATGGCAGCCGGAGGCGCAGGCCGCGGAGCGGGCGTTCATCACCCTGTTCGGCGTGCACGGCGCCCCCTCGGGCCAGGAGCCCGAGCGCTTCATCAACCCCAGCCTCCTGGCCGACGCCGGCTACGACCGCATCGCCGTGGACGAGGCCCGGCTGGATGCGTTCGACGTGCCCATCATCGTGCCCGCCTGCTTGTGCCTGCAGACGTCGACGGTGGTCCGGTTGATCGAAGCGGCCGAGGCGGGCCGGCTGGTGATCATCGTGGAGCCCGTCCCCGTGTGGTCGGCCGAGGTGGGCCGTGACGATGCTGCGTTCGCGGCGCTGGTCGAGCGGCTCGTGTCGGTGGCCGTGGTGGTGCCCACGCCCGCGGACGCGGTTGCGGCCCTGCCCCCGCCGCGCGTCGACGGGCAGATGAGCCAGTGGCGCCGGGTGGGCGATCTGGACATGGTCCTGGTGAGCGGCACCGGTTCGGTGCGCTTGCGGGGCATGGCCGGGCGCCGGCCCGAGGGGTGGGATGTGCGCACCGGTTCGGTGGCCGCGTACCCGGCCATGGTCGACGGCGACGACCTGGTGCTCGAGGTGGAGGGCCCGGCCACGCTGCTGTCGTTGCCGCCAGGCGAGCCCGAGCCGCCCGTTGCCCCAGCCGCCGGCCGCGAGCTCGCCCTGCCCGAGGCGTGGGAGTGCGAGTACCTGCCCTGGGGCGAGAACCGCTGGGGTGACTACCGCCTGCCCGCCAACGAGGGCACCCCGCCCGTGGAGCGGCGCACGTTCGCCCACCGGGAGGGTGACGACCCGTCGTGGGCCGCCGCCCCCGTCGTGCCCGAGGACGTGCAGCACGCCACCGTCGACCTCGGGTTCGAGGACCGCATGGGCCAGGCTCGGGGCCGCCCCCTGCCGTCCGAGCGCGCCCTTCCCGGCGGCTGGCACGAGGTCGTGTCGACGTACGGTCCCAAGGCGGTCGTCGACGGCGAGCGGCTGGCCGAGTACTCCGAGCGGCTCGGCGTGGAGGACATCCTGCTGTCCACGCCCATCGGCCTGAAGGGCTGGGTCGAGCCGGTGAAGGTCGACCTCGGTGAAGCCGGCTCCGGGACGGTGTCGTCGTGGGCGCTCGTGCCCGAGGCGGCCGACACGCACCTGGTGGTCGAGGGGGCGGGGGTCCTCACCGTGTCACTCGACGGCGCGACCTTGATCGGCCCGGTGGAGGGTGGCGTGCTGGCCGTGCCCGTGCGCCTCGACGCCGGGTGGCACGAGGTCGTCATCGACGTCGAGCCCCGCCGGGCCCTGGGCGGGCACCTGGAGGGGTACCGCGCCCTGCCCCGCACCCGGTTGGCGTGGTCGTTCACCGAGCCCTACCGGCGGTCGCCACTCGGCATCTGGGGCGGCCAGGTGATGCACCCCGACTACAAGGGCTCGCAGGAGGGCCGGCTGTTCCGGCGCCGGTTGGTGGTGCCCGAGCGGGCCGAGGTGCGGGTGGCGTGGTCGGCCGCAGCACCGTGCTCGTTCAACATGGCGGACGGCGACGCGCTGGAGCCGGGCGAGCATGTCATCGAGGCGTTCGTGGGCGGCGCCATCCACCCGGCCGGGTTCACCTGCGAGGTCGAGTTGGTGATGGCGTCGGGCACCGTGCGGATCGGGAGCGACGACCGGTGGGAGACGCAGGGCCCGGGTGAAGCGTGGGCCCGCCCCATCGCCATGGGCATGGTCGGCGCCCTCGGCCACGCGGCCGACGACAGCGTGTTCGCCGAACCGCCCCGGCGCAGCCCCCTGCTCGACGTGGCCTGGCTGGAAGGCGACGGCTCGGTTGCCGGCCACGTGGAGGAGGTGTGGGCCGACTCGCCGGACGCGCCCCCACCGTCGTGGTTCTGCTTCACCGCCCCGCCCGGCGCCCGGTCCATGACCGTGCCCGTGGTGGGCGAGGTGCAGGCCTGGGTGGGCGGCCAGGCGGTCGCCGTCGAGGACGAGCGCCTCCCGTTGCGGGAGGGCGAGCGGGTGGCGCTGCGAGTGCAGGCCCCGGCCGGCTACCGGGGTGCCGCCTGCTTCCGCGAGCACCCGATCATGGAGTTGGGACCGGGGCACATCCGCACCGGCCTGTCGTGGCACCGCCAGGGGCTCGACGTCTTCTCCGGCGTGATCCTGCACCGCACCGTCGTGGCCGTGGACGCAGCCAGCGAGGCCGTGCTCGACCTGGGCCGGGTGGCGGGCACGGTGTCGGTGCGGGTCAACGGCGAGGAGGCGGGCGTGCTCACGTGGGCGCCGTACCGGCTGCCGGTCACGCTGCGGGCGGGCGACAACACCATCGAGTTGGAGGTGGCGAACACGTTGGGCCCGATGGCGAGCCGGGGGATCCCCACTCCGTTCGGCCCCGAGGACCAACGGTTCTCGGGCCTGCTCGACCGGCCTCGCTTGGTGGTGCAGCCGTGAGCGCCGGCGCGGGCCTGCCTTGGCGCACGTTCGGCGACGGGCCCCGGCGGATCTTGTTCGCCCACTCCCTCACCGGCAACGGGTTGCGGGCCGAGCCGTTCATGGCGCCGCTGATCGAGCAGGGGTGGCAGGTGCTGGCCATGGACCAGCGCGGGCACGGCCAGGCCACCCGCGAGACCGACCCGGCCCGCTTCGCCGTGCGCGCCATGGGCGCCGACCTGCTCGACGTGCTGGACGAGGCGGGCTGGGACACGGCCTGGTTCGCGGGCGGGTCGATGGGTGCAGCCACCGCTCTGGCCGCGGCCGTGCAGGCGCCCGAGCGGGTGGAAGGGCTGGCCCTCCTGGCCCCGGCCGTCGGTCGCGCCGCCAACGCCGGCGCCCCCATGTTCCGGCGCATCGCCGACGGGTTCGCGGCCGGGGGCATGGACGGCGGCGTGGCCGCGTGGCGCCGGGAGATGGCCGCGGCGGGCGCCGCCGATCCCCAGCACCTCGACGGGCAGGAGGCGGAGCTGCGGCAACTGGGCGCCGAGAACCTGGCCTGCCTGCTCGCCACCATGCCCTGCTGGACGATGGCCGAGGAGCTCGACGCCGTCAGCCAGTTCGACGTGCCCGTGCTGGTCCTGGCATGGGCGGGCGACGACATCCACCCCATGGCCCTGGCCGAGGAGATCGCGGCGTCGGCCAAGCACGGCCGCTTGTTGCCGGTGCCGACCGGCGACCCGTTCGGCCTGTTCACCACCCTGGCCGGCGCCCTCCCCACCCCCGCCTGAGCGTTCTCGTAACGCTGGCGCCGCCTATCCGGGCGCCGACGTTTCGAGAACGGAGGTGAGGAAGGCGCACATGCGGTCGAAGCACGCCTGCCAGTCGGCCGGGTGGAAGTCGAACCCGTGGTCGCGGCCCTTGAACACCAGCAGCTCGTTGCGCACGCCATGGTCGGTGAGTTGCTCGTGGAAGCCGGCGATGTCGTCGAGGGTGGTGACCGGGTCGACGTCACCGGTGAACGTGAGCATGGGCGGGGCGCCCGCGTGCACGTTGCCCACGGGCGACGCAGCCAGCAGGGCGTCGTGGTCGGCACCGGGAAGCAGGGCGTCGGTCATCGGCGCGAATTCGGGCACCTGGGCGAACGAACGCAGGTCGACGGCCGGGTACCAGAGCACGGCCGCCTGCACGCCGGCGTCCGGGTCGAGGGCGGCCATGGCCGACAGGTGCCCGCCCGCCGAGCCCCCGGCCACGGCCAGCCGCCCCGGATCCAGGCCCAGACCGTGGGCATTGGCCCGCAGCCATCCGATGGCCGCCCGCACGTCTTCGCCGGGAGCCGGCCACGTCGCTCCGGACGCGGTGAGCCGGTAGGTGATGATGGCCGTCACCCAGCCCCGCTGGGCCAGCTGGTGGGCGTGGCGCAGGTGGTAGCACGGGCTGCCCGCACCCCAGCCGCCGCCGTGCACGAACAGCACACCGGGCCGGCGCTCGGACGGGTCGAGGCGCCCGTGCGCCCAGAGGTCCAGCCCCGGCTGGTACTCGGACCGCCGCAGCTCGGTGGCGCCCGCCGGCGGCGCCATGGGGGCCAGGAACTCCAGCGAGTAGGCGATGCCGGGCGCGGTCGCCAGCTCGGCCATCTCCGGAGGGGTTGTCGGATGCACCTCGTAGTCCACCACGCCAGTTTAAAAGAAAAGTGTTCTAACTTATTGACGACGACCGGCTGCTCCCCTGAGGATGATGGGATGGCCGACAACCGCGGAGTTGCATACATCGAGCCGGGCAAGGTCGAGGTCCAGACCATCGACTTCCCCGAACTGGCGCTGGGGAACCGGCGCTGCGATCACGGCGTCATCCTCAAGGTCGTCTCCACCAACATCTGTGGGAGCGACCAGCACATGGTGCGGGGCCGGACCACGGCTCCCGCCGGGCTGGTGCTCGGCCACGAGATCACCGGCGAGGTGGTGGAGGCGGGCAGGGATGTCGAGTTCGTCCAGGTGGGCGACCTGGTGTCCGTGCCCTTCAACATCGCCTGCGGCCGCTGCCGCAACTGCAAGGAGCGCAGGACGGGCATCTGCCTGAGCGTGAACCCGGCCCGGCCCGGCGCCGCCTACGGCTACGTGGACATGGGTGGCTGGGTGGGCGGCCAGGCCGAGTACGTGATGGTGCCCTACGCCGACTTCAACCTGCTCCGCTTCCCGGACCGGGACCAGGCCCTGGAGAAGATCCGCGACCTCACCTGCCTGTCCGACATCCTCCCCACCGGCTACCACGGCGCCGTCAGCGCCGGCGTGGGCCCGGGCAGCATCGTGTACATCGCCGGCGGCGGCCCCGTGGGCCTGGCCTCGGCCGCGTCGGCCCAGTTGCTGGGCGCCGCCTGCGTGATCGTGGGCGACCTCATCCCCGAGCGCCTGGCCCAGGCCCGCAGCTTCGGGTGCGAGACGGTCGACGTGTCGGCCGGCGCCACGGTGGCCGAGCAGATCGAGCAGATCGTCGGCGTGCCCGAGGTCGACTCGGCCGTCGACTGCGTGGGCTTCGAGGCCCGGGGCCACGGCCACGACGCCTCGCACGAGGCGCCCGCCACCGTCCTCAACTCGCTGATGCAGGTCACCCGGGCGGGCGGGTCCATCGGCATCCCCGGCCTGTACGTCACCGACGACCCGGGTGGCGTGGACGAGGCGGCCAAGACCGGCAACCTCAGCATCCGCATCGGCCTGGGCTGGGCCAAGTCCCACGCCTTCACCACCGGCCAGTGCCCGGTCATGAAGTACAACCGCGAGCTCATGCAGGCGATCCTCTGGGACAAGATCCACATCGCCGACGCCGTCAACGTGCAGGTGATCTCCCTGGACGAGGCGCCCTCGGGCTACAAGGACTTCGACCAGGGCGCAGCGAAGAAGTTCGTGCTCGACCCCCACGGCGCCATCAGCCGGAACTGAGCCGACCTCTCCCATGCGCCGCCTCGCACTCGTCGTCACACTCGCAGTCACAGTCGCCCTGTTGCCCACGGTGGCCCAGGCCGGGCCCGGCCCTGCCCTGTCCCGCGTCCTGCAGCCGGGCCCGGCCCAGTTCGTCCGGGCCCGCCTCAGCGGTCCGGCGGGGCACACCGTCGTCCTGCGGGCCGGCGGTCGCACGTCGGCTCCCATCCAGGTGGACGGGAGCTGGCAGAACGCCGGCCTCCTGGTGCCCGCCAGCACCACGCCCACCGTGCTCACCGTGGCACCGGCCGTCGACGGCCTGCGGCTGGACGTGACCGTGTCCGCCGCGGCCGCGAACCCGACCACCAGCACGGTCACGCCCGACACCCGAGTGGTCAACGTGAACGGCACCGCCTTCACGGGCAAGGGGTTCCTCTACTGGCCAGCTCAGATCGGCGAGCAGTGGCCGGCCAACACATGGGCGGTGCCGGCGACCTGCCAGCAGGACGCGCGCCTCCTGGGCTCGGCCGGCGTCACCCTCCTGCGGGTCCCCTTCGAGGACCACGAGCCCGCCGTCCACGACCAGTACCTCGCCTGCCTGGACGCCTTCGCGGCCAACGGCATCTCCGTGCTGTGGCTCCTCGGGCCGCCCACCCAGTTCGAGACCGTCCAGGACAACCCCGACTACGTGGACCTGTACGCGTCCAAGAACGCCACCGCCGTGCAGGACGTGGGCGACCACCCGGCTACCGCGTTCTACACGATCGGCAATGAGATCGAGCGCAGCAACTCAGGGCAGTTGTGGCTGGGCGACAAGGCAACGAACCACCCGGCCATGCTCGAGACGCTGATCCAGCGCATGAAGGCGGCCGACGGTGGCCGGCATCTCATCGGCTCGACCATCTGCTGCCCCATTCCCGGCTGGCTGGCCAACGCCAACGTGCCCTCCCTCGACTTCTGGGGCCTCAACGCCTACGGGCAACCCAAGAATCCAGGCACGTGGTTCACCGACATCAGCAATGCCGACCCCCGGCCCAAGATCATCACCGAGACCGGCGTCGACCGGTACCACTGCTTCCCGGGCCTGGTGCAGTCGAGCGGCATCGTGGCCACGTGCAAGACGAGCTACAAGAACCCGGGCGCCCACAGCGGTGAGAACCAGACCGAGCAGCGCGACTGGGACCTGGCCGTGTGGGACAACATCGCCGCCAACCTGTCGTCGCCCACCAACACAGGTGGCGCCGTGTTCGGCGTGACCTTCTTCATGTGGTCGGACCTGTGGTGGTTCAGCCTGGGCTTCCTGCTGCCGTCGTCCACGGTCGTGCGCGAGGTCGTGGGGGCCACGCCCTGGTCCGCCCCCGACGGCATCATCAACATCGAGTGGCACGGCGTCTCCAACGCCCAGCCGCCCGGCGCCACCGAGCCCCGCGTCACCAGCCTGGCCTTCGACGGGTTGGCATCGCGCTGGTCGGCCACGGCGCCGCCGGCCATGAGCGGGGTCACCACGAGCTACACGCCCACGACCGTCACCATCTCGTGGACCACGTCCGAGCCGACCACCACCGAGGTCCAGGCCGGCGCCAACCTGGAAGAGAACCGGGACGGCGGCGACATGCGCTCGGACAGCACCACGTTCCGCCGGGTCTATTACGATGCCACGCTCACGACCACCCACACGGCCACGTTCGCGGCTCTCACGGCCGACCCTGGCTTGTGCCAGAAGGTCGTGCCCCGGTCGTTCACCGCCGCGGGCCAGAGCGTGACCTACCCACCGCTGATCGTGGGCTGCCCGTCCACCGGCCGCGCCGGCGGCGTCTAACAGGCGATCGGGAGCAGGCGTCATGTTCCCGTTCGATCCGTCGCACCTGGGGCACGGGCAGGAGTCCCGGGCCATCACGTTCGAGAACCCCACGGGCGCCCGGGGTGCGGGCGGCACCGCCCACGGCGGGCGCAAGGGCGCGCCCAACCGCCGCGTCCAGCCCGGCGAGGTCGTGGTGCTGGCCGACATCGAGGGGCCGGCCACCGTCCGCCACGTGTGGATGACGTTCCCGCCGGCGGCGCCCGACGCCATGCGCGCGGTGTGGCTGGAGGCGTACTACGACGACGCGGCCGAGCCCAGCATCGCCGTGCCCGCCGTCGACTTCTTCGGCCTCCCCCACGGCCGCCCCGTGCCGTACGTGTCCGCCCTCACCGCGTGCCAGGAGGGACGGGGCTTCAGCTCGTGGGTCCCCATGCCGTTCGCCGGGCGGTTGCGCCTCGAGCTGCACAACGCCGCCCCCGAGGCGTTCGACTTCTTCTACCAGCTGGACTACACGCTCGAACCGTCGTTCCCGGCCGACACCGGCTACCTGCACGTGAGCTTCCGGCGGGAGAACCCGACGGTGATGCAGCGGGACTTCACCATCGCCGACGGCTTCACCGGCCCCGGTCGGTTCATCGGCTGCGCCGTGGGCGTGCGGGTGCTGGACGAGGGGCTGTGGTACGGCGAGGGTGAAGTGAAGGTGTTCCTCGACGGCGACCGGGCCGGCGGGCTGCCGACCATCTGCGGCACCGGGCTGGAGGACTACGTGGGCACGGCGTGGGGCATGGGCGCCCACGCCGCCCTGTACGGGGGCGCACCCCTCAGCGTGCGACCCGAGGGCGTGCACCAACCGGACTGGGTGGGCTTCTACCGCTGGCATGTCCCCGATCCCGTCCTGTTCGCCGACGACCTGCGCGTCACCATCCAGCAGATCGGCTTCGCCGGATTCAGGGAAGGCGAGGAGGACGCCTTCGAGCGCTACCGCGAGGGGCACCCGGTGGCGGGGCCGGGCTGGACCATGCACCCGAACGAGGGCGTGCTCGCCATCGGGATCGCCGAACGGGTGGACGACTACTGCGCGGCCGCCTTCGTCTCGTGCCGGGAACCCCAAGGGGTGCTACCCCTCGACATCGCCTCCGCCACGGCCGATCTCGCCCTTCTCCCCTACGAGGTCATGCCCAAGCCCTGGGCTGGCGCATGATTCGCCCGTGACCCGCAAGCACCTGGTCGTCGCCGGACTGGCGGTGCTGGTGGTCGCCATCGGGGCGGCGGTGCTGGTCTCGCGCCCGGACCCGGGCCCGGGCCTGCCCAAGCTGGCGCCCGATGAGGCCAAGGCCCATGCCGATGCCGAGGAAACCTGCTCCCTCATGCGCGAGGTCGAGGCCCTGGTGAACGCCAACGCCGGCGCGTCCACCGTGCTCGACACCGTCGCCCGGGCCGGCACGGCCGGGCGGCAGGCGGCCGCCCGGGACGTGAGGTGGGTGTCGCTGTCGTCCGGAGTCGAATCCGTGCACCTGGGCCTGCGCCGCGACGACAGCGCGGCCGCGTCGGTGGGCATCAGGATCGTGCGGGCCCAGTGCCAAGCCGTGACCGGCTCGCCGACCCCCTGACCTCATGGGGGTCGATCTCGACCGGCTGTCCCTTGCGGGCACTCTCCTGCCAGGCGGCGGCCACCTCGGCCACGTGTACGGCCCGCTCCAGGCTGGCGGCCGCCTCTCCCCGGCCCCGCACGGCGTCGACGAAGCGAGCGAACTCCAGCGTGAGCTGATCGGCGATGTCGTCGAACGGCACGGTCGATGCGCCGTTGTCGTCGAGCACCTGCACGCTCTCACCCGGGCCCGAGAACCGAAGCACGCCCTTGGTACCCACCAACTCGCCCTCGTGCATGGGCATGGACCAGGCCCCGATGGTGAAGTAGGCGACGCCCGTGGCGTGGCGACCGTCGGCCAGCTCGAAGATGCCGGCCAGATGGTCGGGCATCTCGCCGTACGACGACGCCAGCTGCCGGCCCACGCCCATCACCCGCTCGATGGGCCCCATGGCCGCGGTGATGGCCTCCACCGGATACCACCC
>Ga0070741_10006320_pt1 | contig 25565 bp, 27 predicted proteins | sample Coa_R1_4_FD_66440 | JGI IMG/M metagenome (GOLD analysis project Ga0070741, IMG submission 66440) | Surface soil microbial communities from Centralia Pennsylvania, which are recovering from an underground coalmine fire - Coalmine... | ecosystem: Environmental > Terrestrial > Soil > Unclassified ... | reverse complement strand
GACGCGATCTGGAGCGCCGACAACGTCGAGCTGACCACGGTCGGCATCGACATCGGCTCCTCCACCTCGCACCTGATGTTCGCGCGCGTGCACATGCAGCGGCTCGCCACCGCGCTGTCGAGCCGCTTCGTCGTGGTCGACCGGAGGATCCTCTGGGAGTCGCCGATACTCCTGACGCCTTATCTTCCCGATTACACGATCGACACGGCGAAGCTCGCGAGCTTCGTGGAGTCCTGCTACGCCGGCGCCGCGCTCGAGCGCGCCGCGATCGACTCGGGCGCGGTGATCCTCACCGGCGAGGCGCTCAAGCGCAGGAACGCGCGCGCGATCGCGGATGTCTTCTCGGCCGAGTCGGGCAAGTTCGTGTGCGCCTCCGCCGGCCACCACATGGAGGCGGCGCTCGCGGCGCAGGGGTCGGGGACGATGAAGCTCTCGGCCGAGCGCAGGAAGACGCTGCTCAACGTCGACATCGGCGGCGGCACGACCAAGTTCGCGCTCGTGCGAAACGGCGAGCTCCTCGCCACCGTCGCGATCGCCGTCGGGGGGCGGCTGCTGGTCGAGGACCCCGAGCAGGGGCTCGTGCGCATCGAGGAGCCGATCGTCGACGTGGCGCGCTCGCTCGGGGTCGGGCTCTCCGCGGGCAAGAAGCTCGCTCCGCGCGAGCGCCGGAAGATCGTCGGGCGGATGGCCGAGATCCTGGTCGCGATGATCTCGCGCCGGGAGCCCGATGCGCTGGCGTCGCGGCTCCTGGTGACCGCGGGCTGGCCGAAGCCTTTCCTCGACCTGAAGATCGACGCCATCACCTTCTCCGGCGGCGTCGCCGAGTACGTCTACGGGCGCGAGACGCGGGGCTTCGGCGACCTCGGTCCCGACCTCGCGCACGCGCTCGCGCACGCGATCGAGGACGGCGGTCTCGGCGCGCCGATCTGGGACCCGGGCCACGGCATCCGCGCGACGGTGACCGGCGCCTCCCAGTTCACCGTGCAGGTGAGCGGCAACACGATCTTCATCGCCGATCCCGCGAGCGTGCCGCTGCGCAACCTGCCGGTGCTCGCGTGCCGCATCGACATGAACGAGGCCGTGTCCGCCGCCGCGGTCGAGCGCGCCGTGCGCGCCGCGCTCGCGCTCACCGACTTCGAGGACGGCTCGGGGCCGGCCGCGCTCGCGTTCCCCTGGAGCGGCGATCCCGACCACGCGCGGCTGCATGCGGTCGCCTCGGGGATCGCGGCCGCCGTGCCGCGCACCGTCGCCGCGGCGATGCCGGTCGTGCTGCTGATCGACGGCGACGTCGGCCTGACGCTCGGGCGCGTCCTGCACCACGAGGTCGCGCCGGGAAGCCGCGTCGTCGCCATCGACAATGTCCGGCTGAACGCCTTCGAGTACGTCGACATCGGGACGCCGGTCGCGAAGACCCGCGTCGTCCCGGTGATCATCAAGTCGCTCGTGTTCTAGCTCAGCGCGGTTTTCCGAACTTCAGCACGAACTCGTCGACGGGGACCGCGGGGCGGAACACGGGCGTGTCGCGCGGGTCCTCGGGGTGGCGCAAGAACTCGCCGCGCTCCACGAGGCGAAAGCCCGCGGCCTCGACCTCCCTGATCAGCGTTCCTTCCTCGATGCGGTGCAGGCTCTTCCCCACGCTCGTGCCGTCGCCGGGCTTCGCCGAATGGTCGGCGATCACGAGCACCCCGCCCGGCTTGAGCGCGTCGAAGAGCGCGCGGTTCATCCTCGCCCGGTCGACCGCCATGTAGGTCGTGTCGTGGTAGAAGAAGAAGAACGTGATCAGGTCGAGGTCGTGCACGCCCGGAGGCGCCGGGTCGTCGAACGGGCGCTCGAGCCGCACCACGTTCTTCATCGCCGGCGTCTTCATGCGCGCCTCGAAGCGCTCCTTCGCGCGCGGGCTGACGTCGGGCGAATCCTGGGCGTAGACGACCCCGGTCGGGGCGACCGCGCGCGCGAGCAGCTCCGTGCTGTAGCCGCCGCCCGCGCCCATGTCGAGGACCTTCATGCCGGGACGCGCGCGCGTGAACAGGAGCAGCGTCGCCGGGTCGCGGCGCCGGTCGGTCTGACGGTCGGCGTCGCTGCGGTCGGGCGCGGCGACGATCGCGGCGTAGTCGGGCGCCTGCGAAGCGCGGGGACCCGCGCACGCGGCGAGCGCGAGCGCGAGGAGGATCGAGGCAGCGCAAGCGGCATGAATTCTCATGCCGCCATTCTACCGGCGTCGGCTAGCGCGCACCCGCCATGCACTGGTCGACCGCGCCCGCCGACTTCCCGGCGGCGGCGATCGCGCCGCTGCGCAGGCAGTCGGCGAGATTGTCGGTATAGCCGCGGGCGTCCGAGGCCGGAATCGACGCGGGCGCCGTCATCATGAACGTCCTGCGGCAGAACACCCAGTTGCCGCGCACCAGGTCCGCGCACCGGGCGGCATCCTTCTTGATGTCGACGCCGAGGCAGCGCATGAAACGGCCGTCCTTGTCGCAATACTGCTGGACGAGCGCCTTCTGGGTGCCGTCGGCGAGCGCCGCGGGCTCCATGCTCGCCCCCGCGCCCTGCGCCAGCGCCGTGCCGGCGAGCACGGCTTGCACGAGCAATGCAATGAACGTCCTCATCATGGTTCCCTCCTCCAGACAAAGCGCTTTCCGCGCCTGGCCGCGGTCGGCTCCTTCGGACGGGAGCCTTGCGCGGTGCTTACAAAGGATATGCAAACGGAATGCCGTCGGGGCGTCGGAAACGGCCCGAGAGCGAAGTAAGTCACGCCGCCTTGCGCTTCGCGCTGGCTTCGGGGTACGGGTACAGGATGTTGAGCGCCACGCTCTGCCCCGCGCTCTGCACGATGCGCACGTGCTCGCGCCGGAGCTCGCGCGCGTGGCGGCAGCCGCACGAGTGCGCGATCATGTCGATCTCCTTGTTCATGCCCTGCGCGTAGTTCGCGACGCGCAGGTACTTCTCCTCGACCACCAGGCCGCGATGCAGCCGCGGGTTGTGCGTGGTGACGCCGGTCGGGCAGGTGTTCTGGTGGCAGCGCAGGGCCTGGATGCAGCCGAGCGAGAACATGAAGCCGCGCGCGGTGTTCACGAAATCGGCGCCGACGCACAGCGCCCAGGCGGCCCGCGCCGGGTTGACGAGCTTGCCCGCCGCGATCACGCGGATGCGCTCGCGCAGCCCCGACTCGATCAGCGCGTCGACGACGCGCGGCAGCGCTTCCGCGATCGGCAGCGCCATGTGATCCATCAGCGCCTGCGGCGCCGCGCCCGAGCCTCCTTCTCCGCCGTCGATCGCGAGGAAATCGGGCGCGACCTCGAGCCCGCGCCGGTGCACCGCGTCGGCGAGCTCGTTGATGAACCGCCAGCCGCCGATCGCCGTCTTCACGCCGACGGGCTTGCCGGTCAGCTCGCGGACGTAGGCGATCTTGTCGAGCAGCTGGTCGACGTTGGCGACGTCGCGGTGCCGGTTCGGGCTGATCGAGTCCTGGTGCGGCGGAATCCCGCGGATCGTCGCGATCTGCTCCGTGACTTTCGCCGCGGGCAGCACGCCGCCCTTGCCCGGCTTCGCGCCCTGCGACAGCTTGATCTCGAACGCGCGCACCTGCTCGTGGCGCGCGAGCTCGCGCGCGCGCTCGGGCGAGAATGCGCCGTCGCTCGTGCGCACGCCGTAGTTCGCCGTGCCGATCTGCATGATCACGTCGCAGCCGCCCTCGAGGTGGAACGGCGACAGCCCGCCCTCGCCGGTGTCCATCCAGCAGCCGGCCATCTTCGCGCCGCGCGAGAGCGCGCGCACCGCGGGCTCCGAGATCGCGCCGAAGCTCATGCCGCTCACGTTCACGATCGAGCGCGCGACGAAAGGCTTGTCGCACCAGCCCTCGCCGATCGCGAGCGGCGGCGTCGGCAGCCGGTCCTCCTCGAGGATCGGATACGGATGGTTCACGAAGATGATCGAGCCCGGCTCGTTGGTGTTGTTGGTCGAGCCGAACCCGATCACGCCGCCCTCGGCCTTCGCGAGTCGATACACCCAGCCGCGCGTCGCGCGGTTGAACGGCATCTCCTCGCGGTCGTTCATGAAGAAGTACTGGCGGAAGTACTCGCCCTGCTTCTCGAGCAGGTAGCGCAGCCGCCCGATCACCGGGTAGTTGCGCAGCACCGAGTGCTTCTTCTGCGTGACGTCCTGGACGAACCAGAAGAGGAGGACGCCGATCAGCGCGAAGCCGACGATCGTCCCGAGGCCGTAGGAGACGACGCTCAGCATGCCGGACATGATTCCCCTCCTCCCGGGATGGTGGAGGGATGATACAGGGCTACGGCAGGACGCGAAGGATCACCGACTCGGGATCGTCGGCGGCGCCGTTCTCGATCTCCCCGGGCGTCGCGGGGCGAACGTCGGCGACGCGGGCGACGAGCTTGAGCGCCATGCCGGCGAGCGGATGGTTGCCGTCGAGCACGACCTGGCCCTCGGCGATGTCGGTCACGGTGTAGACGCCCTTGCCGTCGTCGCCCTCGACGCGCATGCCGACCTCGAGCCCTTCGGGGAACTTCGCGCGCGGCTCCATGCGCAGCAGGTTCTCGTCGTAGTCGCCGAACGCGTCCTCGGGCTCGAGGCGCGTCTCGACGCGCTCGCCGACCGGCTTGCCCTCGAGCATCGCCTCGACCGCCGGGAAGATGTTGCCGTAGCCGCCGTGCAGGTACTGCACCGGCTCGTCGGACTTCTGGATCAGGTTGCCCCAGATGTCGGACAGCTCGATGTCGAGCGAGACGACGGCGTTCTTGGAGACTTTCATGGATCCGCCCGCGGGCGGGAAGACAGCGGCGCTAGCGCAGCGACTTGACCAGGCTCAGCACCTCGGCCGCGTGGCCCTTGGGCTGCACCTCGTACAGCGCGTGGCGCACGGTGCCGCGCTTGTCGATGATGAAGGTCGAGCGCACGATGCAGGGCTTCTTCGTGCCGTTCGTCTCCTTCTCGACCAGGACGCCGTAGGCGCGGCACGCCTCGCCCTCGGTGTCGGCGAGCAGCCGGATCGACACGCCGTGCTCGTCGCGGAACGCCTGGTGGCGCAGGCAGTCGTCGGGGCTGACGCCGATCACGACGCAGTCGTAGCGGGCGAAGTCCTGCTCGTGGTCGGAGAAGTCGGTGGCCTGCATGGTGCAGCCGGGCGTGCCGTCCTTCGGGTAGAAGTAGAGCACGACGTGCTTCTTGCCGCGGAAGTCCGCGAGGTCGCACGACTCCATGTCGGCGTCGGGCAGGCTGAACACCGGCGCGGGCTGACCCGTGAGCAACATATCCCCCAAGCCTAGACGACCCATCTTCCACACGCGGAGCGCTCCCGCCCCGTCCCCTTGTTCGTCTCGCCGCAGCTTAACTCAAAGCGCGCGACCCGGATCAAAAGCAACGACAGACTATAATCGCCGCGGTGGGAATGCAACTGCTCGGCGGCCTGTCGGCAAAAACATTTCTGTCGCGATTCTGGCAGAAAAAGCCGCTGCTGATACGCGGCGCGATCCCCGAGTTCGACGGCATCATACAAGCGCCTGAATTGTTTCGCCTCGCCGGGCGCGACGACGTCGAGTCGAGAATCGTCCGGCGCAGCGGCCGGCGCTGGAAGCTCGCACAAGGGCCGTTCTCGCGCGCCGACATCGAGCGCCAGCCGCGCGCGAACTGGACGCTGCTCGTGCAAGGGGTGAATTGCGTCCACCCGCCGGCGGACGATCTGCTTCGGCGGTTCGATTTCATTCCTTACGCGCGGCTCGACGACGTCATGGTCAGCTACGCCGCTCCCGGCGGAGGCGTGGGTCCTCACCTCGACTCCTACGACGTGTTCCTGCTGCAGGGCTCGGGGCGTCGGCGCTGGCGTTTGAGTCGCAAAGTGGCGCCGGAGTTTCGCGAGGACGCGCCGCTGCGCGTGCTCAAGCGCTTCCGGCCGGAGCGCGAATGGCTGCTCGAGCCGGGCGACATGCTGTACCTCCCGCCCGGGTGGGCGCACGAGGGCACCGCGGTCGGCGCCTGCACGACGTGCTCGATCGGCTTCCGCGCGCCCGCGCGCGCCGAGCTCGCCGGCGAGTTCCTCGCCTGGCTCGGCGCTCGCGCCGACCTTCCCGGCCTCTACCGGGATCCGGGCCTGCGGCCGGCGAGGAACGCGGCCGAGATCCCGCGCGGGCTGGTGCGCGCCGCAGCGCGCGCGGTGCGCGCGCTGCGCTGGACCGAGAAGGACCTCGCGAGCTTCGTCGGGAGCTACCTGACGGCGCCGAAGCCGCGGACCGTGTTCGAGCCGCCGCGGCGCGCGCTGTCGCCGGCGGCCTTCGCGCGGCGGTGCCGCGACGCAGGGCTCGCGCTCGACGCGCGAACGCAGCTCCTGTTCCTCGGCCGCGACTTCTTCGTGAACGGCGAGGCGCTCGCCCCGCGTCCCGCGCTCGCGCCGCCGCTGCGGCGGCTCGCGCACGAGCGCCGCCTGGGCCCGGGTCGCGCGCCGGCGGCGCTTTGCGAGCTCGCGTACCGCTGGTATCTTTCCGGCTGGTTGCGGCCCGGCGACGGACATGGATGAAGCGGAACGAGACGCGGCTCCGCAGCGCAGGCTGCTGGCGACCCGCAAGGAATACCTGGAGGCGATCGAGCAGCTGCTCGGGCTCGCCGCGCGCGAGCTGCGCGTCTTCGATCCGGACCTGGCCGAGCTCGGCATGAACGCCGAGCCCCGGATCGCGCGGCTGCGCGCCTTCCTCGCCGCGAGCCCCACGCGCCGGCTCTACGTCGCGCTGCACGACACCGACTTCGTGACCCGGCGCTGCCCGCGCCTGCTCGCGCTGCTCGGGTCGTATCCGCGGCAGATGTTCATCCAGCAGACGGTCGGCGAGGCGCTCAAGGCGCAGGACTGCTTCGTGATCGCCGACGACCGGCACCTCGTGCGGCGCTCGGTCGCCGCCCAGCCGCGCGGAGTCCTGATCCTCGACGACCCCAGGGACTGCGGCTCGATACGCGATCGCTTCGAGGAGATCTGGGAATCGTCGGAGGCGACCGTCTCGCCCAACGTGACCGGGCTGTGATGCGCGGCCTTTGACGCCGATCCTGCCGCGGCGCAAAAACCCCTCTAGAATTTGAACTCGGGACGTTGGCGTTTGTCCTAGCCTTCGCCCTCCATTACCCCTACAGGAGAACAACAATGAAGCGCACGCTTCTCATGGTCGCCGGTATCGCGGCCGCCCTGGCGCTCGCCGCTTGCCAGAAGAACGAATCGTCCACGCCCAAGACCGGCTCGACGCCGCCGGCGTCCACGGCGCCCTCGACGCCTCCGCCGTCCTCGGGCGCCGCGCCCGCGACGCCGTCCAGCCCGTCGGACGCCGCCAAGAAGTAGGCGTCGCGAGCCCGGAAAAAAAGCCGGCCCCGGGCCGGCTTTTTCATTTCCGCGGGCGCGTCAAACGTCGCGCCAGCCGAGGCCCTCGTCCTGGGTCGCCACGGCGATCCACTCGGGAGCGCAGCCGAGCGCCGACGACAGCGCGGCGCGCGCGAGCTCCGGCGTATTGTTCTTGCGCGACAGGTGCGCGGCCACGACGTGCTTCAGCCGGCTGCGGTCGAGCGCGGCGAGGATCGCGGCCGACACCGCGTTGTCGAGATGGCCCCAGCGGCCGGCGATGCGCGCCTTGAGCGACGGCGGGTACTCGCCGCCCATCAGCAGATCGACGTCGTGGTTGCATTCGAGCACGAGCGCGTCGCACCCCGACAGGCTCGCCTCGATGTGAGCCGTGGCGCTGCCGGTATCGGTGAGCACGCCGAGCCGGCGCGCGCCGTCCCCGAACACGTACTGCACGGGCTCGCGCGCGTCGTGCGGGACGGTGAGCGGCCGGACCTCGAGGCCGGCGACGGCGAACGCGGAGTCCGGATCGACCAGCCGCACCTCGACGTCGCGGCCCGCGTCGGGCTCGGTCAAGCGCATCGCCGAGAACGTGCCCCAGGTCATCCACACCGGCAGGCCGAAGCGCCGCGCCAGCGGGAACACGCCGTCGGCGTGGTCGGAATGCTCGTGAGTGACGACGATGCCGGCGAGGCGCGAGGGCTCGAGGCCGAGGCGCTCGAGCCGGGCGACGCACTCGCGCGGGCCGAAGCCGCAGTCGAGCATCAGGCAGGTCCCGCCCGCCTCGACGATCAGAGCGTTGCCCTCGCTGCCGCTGCCGAGTAGAGCGAAGCGCACGCGCCCCGCTACTTCAACTGGTCGTGCAGCAGAGCGAGGATCTTGCGCGCGACGGTGGACGGGTCGGCGGCGCCGTCCTTGTTCAGGACCTGGACCTCGCTGATCTCCTTCAGGTCCTTGACCTGGACGCGGTACTGCTCCGTGGAGCCGATGCCCTTGTTCTTGCCGAAGAACAGCTTCGAGAAGAAGCCCTGCTTCTCGGTGTCGAGCGCGTCCTTCTCGGGATCGACGTAGCGCACGAAGTAGTAGCCGTGGGCGCGGTCGCGGTCCTCGACGGTGAAGCCGACGCGGTCGAGCGCGAGCCCGACGCGGCGCCAGGCGCGGTCGAACGGCTCCGACAGCTCGAGCGAGCCGGTTCCGTCCTGCATCGTCACGATGCGCGCGCGCTCCTGCTTCACGCCTTCGGCGATCTGCTGCTTGGCGCGCACCTCGTCCGCGCCGAAGCGCACCATCAGGCGCCGCAGGAACTCGGCCTCGAGCTCGGGATCCGAAGGGCGCGGCTGCCACACGGTCGAGTCGCGCTGCTGGTTGGTGTAGACCTCGACCACGCCGCGGTGACTGATGTAGACCTCGGTCGTGCCGGGCTGCACCCCGCGCTCCAGGCGCGTGCGGAACTTGTCGCGCTCCGAGGTCGAGTACATGCCGTCGATGACCTTGCCGAGGATGTTGCGCACGATATCGTCGGGGATCTTGGCGCGGTTCTCGGCCCAGTCGGTCTCCATGACCCCGATCTCGGCGTTCTCGCTCTTGATCAGGAAGCCCGCCTCCTGCCAGAACTCCTTCACTATCGGCCAGACGCGCTCGGGCGGCATCTGCACCACGAGCCAGCGCTGCGCGCCGGCGCGCTCGACGCGCGCCTCCTTCACCTCGGGCAGCACGTCGTTCGGGTTGGCCGTGCGCGCCGCGCCGGAGCGCTCGTTGCTGTACGCCGAGAAGGTCGCCGTGCCGGTCGGGCTGACGTCGGGAACCTGGTAGCGGTCGTCGCGCGTCGGCGAGGTGAGATCGGGCGGCACGTCGAGCTTCGTCGTCCGCTGCGCCTCGGCCGACTTGTAGTCGATCTTCTTGCCTTCCCAGAAGCTGGTGGAGCAGCCGACCAGCGTCAGCGTGACCGTCGCCGCGAGCAGCGCGCGGCGTGCTGCGCGCGTCATGCCGTCCTGCCCTCCACCACGCGCAGGCCCGCCGGGGCGAGGTCGGCCTGCCGCATCGCCTCGCGCACGACGTCGTGGAACTGCGCCGAGAGCGGCGTGAGCGGCAGCCGGATGCCGGGACCGATCAGGCCCATCTGCGCGGCGGCCCATTTCACGGGAATGGGATTGGCCTCGACGAATAGCTTCTGGTGCAGCCCGAGGAGCTTGAAGTTCAGCTCGCGCGCGCGCTTCACGTCCTCGTCGAGACCCGCCGCGCACATCTCGTGCATGAGGCGCGGCGCGACGTTGGCCGTGACCGAGATGATGCCGCTGCCGCCGAGGAGGATCAGCGCGAGGCCGGTGGCGTCCTCGCCGCTCCAGATCATGAAGCCCTTCGGCGCGCGCCGCAGCAGGTCGCTGCCGCGCTCGATGTTGGCGGTCGCGTCCTTGATGCCGGCGATGTTCGGCACCTGCGCGAGGCGCAGCGTCGTGTCGTTCGCGAGATCGGCGACGGTGCGGCCCGGGACGTTGTAGACGATCTGCGGGATGTCGACGCGCTCGGCGACCGCGCGGAAGTGGCGGTACATCCCTTCCTGCGTCGGCTTGTTGTAGTACGGCACGACCGAGAGGCAGGCGTTCGCGCCGGCCTTCTTCGCCGACTCGGTGAGCTCGATCGCCTCGGCGGTCGAGTTGCCGCCGGTGCCGGCGATGACCGGGATGCGGCCGCGCGAGTGCTCGACGGCGATCTTGATCAGCTCCTTGTGCTCGTCGAAGTCGACCGTGGGCGACTCGCCCGTCGTGCCGACGACGACGATGCCGTCGGTGCCCTCGGCGATGTGCCAATCGATCAGCGCGCGGAAGCGCGGCAGGTCGAGACGCCCGTCCTCGTGCATGGGCGTGACGATCGCGACGATGCTGCCGCGGGGAAGAGAGGGCTTCGTCATCAGGCGGATATTCTATCGCGCTCGAGGTCGGGCGGCCATTCGGACTCGCGCACGGCGCAAAGGCGCTGCACCACGGCGGGCTTCGGGCGCGCCACGACCCCCTGCTCGAAGGCGACCGGCCGCAGCGCCCGCGCGCGCTCCAGCAATTCGTTGGGCTGCAAGAGGAAATCCGGGTTGCTCGGACGGCCGTAGCGCTCGTTGCCGAGCGCGAAGGTTTCGTAGATCAGCACGCCGCCCGGGGCGAGCGCCTCGACCAGGCGCGGGAACAGCGGCCGGTGCAGGTAGTTCGTGACGACGACGCCGTCGAAGCGCTCGTCGCCGAGCGGCCACGGCCCGCCCTCCAGATCGGCGACGCGCAGCTCGACTCCGGCGACGCCCGCGAGCGCGCCGGGATCGCGGTCGACGGCGAGCACGCGCAGGCCCAGGCCCGCGAGAAAGCGCGCGTGCCGTCCCGCGCCGCAGGCGACGTCGAGCACGCGGCCGCCGGGGCGCACCAGGCGCGCCCAGCGTCGCACCCACTCCGACGGGGCCTCGAGATCGTGAGACATCACGGGCCCAGTTGTAGCACACTGCGACCGGAACGGAGGAACCGCCATGGCCCCCAGCTCGAAACCGATCACCTTCCCCGGCGCGTCGGGCGCCGCGCTCGCCGCGCGCCTCGACGGCCCGCTCGCGCCGCCGCTCGCGTACGTGCTGTTCGCGCACTGCTTCACCTGCTCGAAGGACACGAAGGGCGCGGTCTACATCAGCGAGGCGCTCGCGGAGGCTGGCCTCGCGGTGCTGCGCTTCGACTTCACCGGGCTCGGGGGCAGCGAGGGCGAGTTCGCCAACACCAATTTCAGCTCGAACGTGGCCGATCTGGTCGCCGCCGCCGACTGGCTCAGGCGCGAGCACAAGGCGCCCGCGATCCTGGTCGGCCACAGCCTCGGCGGCGCGGCCATGATCGCCGCCGCGGCGAAGATCCCGGAGGCGCGCGCGCTCGTGACGATCGGCTCGCCGGCGGAGCCCGCGCACCTCGCGCACCTGCTGCGCGATTCGCGCGAGACGATCGAGCGCACGGGCGAGGCGACGGTGGAAATCGGCGAGCGGTCCTTCCACGTCAAGAAGCAGCTGATCGAGGACATCGAGTCGCAGAAGATCGCAGAGACGCTGCCGCGCCTGGGCAAGGCGCTGCTCGTGATGCATTCGCCGAAGGACGCGATCGTCGGCATCGACAACGCCTCGAAGATCTTCCTCGCCGCGAGGCACCCGAAGAGCTTCGTCTCGCTCGACGACGCCGACCACCTGCTCGGCCGCCGCGGCGACGCGCGCTACGCCGCGGGCGTCCTCGCCGCGTGGTCGCAGCGCTACCTCGGCGTCGAGCCCGAGAAGGTGCCCGAGGCGCCCGAGGGGCGCGTGCTCGTGCGCGAGACGCGCGAGGGCAAGTTCACGAACCAGGTCGTCGTCGGCCGGCACGTGTTCCGCGCCGACGAGCCCGTCGCGGTCGGGGGCAACGACACCGGGCCATCGCCCTACGACCTCCTGTGCGCGGCGCTCGGCGCGTGCACGGCGATGACCATCCGCTCCTACGCCGACCTGAAGAAGCTGCCGCTCGAGCGCGCCTCGGTCGAGCTGCGCCACGACAAGATCTACGCCGCCGACTGCGCCGACTGCGAGACGCGCGAAGGCAAGATCGACCGCATCGAGCGCGTCGTGCGCCTCGAGGGCGACCTCAATCCCGAGCAGCGCGCGAAGCTCCTGGAGATCTCGAACAAGTGCCCGGTGCACCGGACGCTGCACTCGGAGGTGAGCATCGTCACCGCGCTCGCCGAACCGTCATCCTGATGCTTCGCCTGTCATCCCGGGCGCAGCGAAGGATCTGCTTTTTCCTCCTAGAACCTCGACCCCGGCTGCTTCAGGAACTCGATCTCCTCCGGCGTCGATTCGCGCCCGAGGATCTCGTTCCGGTGCGGAAAGCGCCCGAAGCGTTGGATGATATCGTCGTGCCGCCGCGCCCATTCCCGGTGGTCCACACCGTGCGCGGCGAGATCCTCGTACATAAGCAGCGAGCAACTTTGAGCGATTGGGTCTTCCGCGTGTTGAAACGGCAGGTACACGAAAGCACGCTCGATCGGCCGAAGCAGGCGATCGAAGCGCCGTTCGTTGTCGGTAATCCACATCGCGAGTCGCAACGCGCGATCATCGGAAGCGAACGCCGCGGCCTTACCGCGGAACATGTTCCGGGGGAACTGGTCGAGGACCACGATCAGCGCCAGCGCCGCGAGCGGAGTCCTGCCCCAGGAATCCAGATCGCCTCGCATCGCTGCCTCCCAAACCTGGAGAAAGCGGTCTCTGACCTCGCGATCGAGCTCGTCCGACTTGGCGAACCACGCCTTGCGCGCGCGCCCGCGCGACGGCGAGTCGGGCGCGCCGAACCAGAAGTCGAGAACCTCGGAGAAGCCGCCGCCCGGTGTCATCCTGAGCGAAGCGAAGGATCTGCTTTACGTCAGCTGCAGAGGCGGACGACGAAGTCGACCAGCATCGCCGGCGTGAAGTAGCCCTGGAAGGCGACGGCGACGAGCGCGAGGAAGACGAGCGCGCCGAGCGCGGAGAGGAGCTTCTGCGAGCGCGTCATGATGCCGAGATTGTAGCGCGGGACGACTGCGACTTCACCCAGAAGGCGAGCAGCAGCGCCGAAGCCGCCGCGACCGCGCCCGCGAAGGAGAACGCGATCGCGGCGCTCCCGAGCTGCCACAGCGAGCCGAAGATGGCGCCCGCCGGGATCGCGGCGACGCCGACCAGCAGGTGATACCAGCCGAACGCGGTGCCCTGCTCGCCCTCGCGGCCGAATTCCTTGATCAACGCGCGCTCGGCGCCTTCGGACAGGCCCTCGAGCGCGCCGTAGAAGAGCGTCACGGTCCACAGCCCGGCCGCGGTCGACGTGCCGCACACGAAGTAATACGCCAGGGCGAACCCGATCCAGCTCGCGAGCATCACGGCCTTGCGCCCGACGCGGTCGGACACCACGCCGCCCGCGTACGCGCCCGCCGACTTCATCGCGTTCAGCGCCGACCAGAGCAGCAGCAGCTCGACCACGCTCATCCCGAGGCCGTGGCCGTAGAGCACCAGGAACGTCTCCGACACGCGCGCGAAGGTGAACGCGCCGAGCACGACGAGATAGCGACGCATCCCGCCCGAGAGCGCGCCCCAGCGCAACGGCGGCAGCTTCTCGGGCGCCGAGCGCTGCGGGACGTCGCGCACGCGAAGGATCAGCAGCAGGCACAGCGCGCCGGGAACCGCCGAATAGAGGATCACATTGTGCAGGCTCGTCCCGGCGTACGCCATCGCGGCCGCCGCGAGCAGCCCTCCCCCGACCGCGCCCGCGTTGTCGAACGCGCGGTGCACGCCGAAGGCCTTGCCCGTCAGCTCGCGCGGCGTCACGTCCGCGACCCAGGCGTCGCGCGGCGCGCTGCGGATGCCCTTCCCCACGCGGTCGATGCTGCGCAGGACCAGCACTGTGATCCAGCCGCCCGCGAGCGCGAGCAGCGGCCGCGCGAGGTTCGAGAGCGCGTAGCCCGCGATCACGAGCGGCTTGCGCCGGCCGAGCGTCACGTCGGAATGCCGCCCCGCCCAGAGGCGCAGGAAGCTCGCGACCGCGTCGGCGACGCCTTCGACCAGCCCGAGCGCGACCGGGCCCGCGGCGAGCACCGTCGCGAGCACGATCGGGATGAGCGGGATGACGATGTCGCTCGCGACGTCGTTCAGGAGGCTGACCAGCCCCAGCGCGATGACCGTGCGCGGCAGCCTGTCCTTACGATGGGTGGACGATTTCATTTCGAGACGCAATATACGACGCCGCGATCGGCCCCGAGCGGAATAAGCCCGACCGCGCTATGTTAACGCCAGCGAACCGGATGTCGTAACCGACTTCCGGATTGCTCAACCACGATAGGAAGGACGAAGTATGCGATATCTCGGCCTCGTGATCGTCTTCAGCGTGCTGTCCGGCGTCGCCGCCCTGGCCGCCGTCGAAAAGCCGGCGCCCGCACCGAACGGCATACAGATGCCCCGGGATTACAAGGACTGGCGCCTGATCAGCGTTTCCGACCGGTCGGACAACCACACGATGCGCGCGATCCTGGGCAACGACGTCGCGATCGCCGCCGCGCGGAGCGGCCGCACCGATCCCTGGCCCGACGGCACCACCTTCGCCAAGGTCGCGTGGAAGGAGACGACGCATCCGAACTGGAAGACCGCGACCGTGCCGGGCGATTTCGTGCAGGTCGAGTTCATGATCAAGGACGCGAAGAAGTACGCCGCGACCGGCGGCTGGGGCTTCGCGCGCTGGCGCGGCATGGACCTGCAGCCTTACGGCAAGGACGCGGGCTTCGTGCAGGAGTGCTTCGGCTGCCACACGCCGGTCAAGAGCAGCGACTACGTCTTCACGCGACCGGCGCCGATGCCTTAGCACGCGAGCTCGTGGCGCCCCGAAGACGAATCGAACGTCCGACCTGCCCCTTAGGAGGGGGCCGCTCTATCCACTGAGCTACCGGGGCGCTGAACGCGAATTATCGCATGGACGATAATACGGGCGTCTGTATACGAACGCTCCGGAGCCCGCATGCTGGTCCTTTCCAACGAAGACGTCGAGCGCCTGCTGCCGATGCCCGACTGCATCGCGGCGCTCGAGCCGATGTACGCCGACTACGGCTCCGGCCGCGCGCTGCTCGCGCCGCGCGTCGACAACATCGCGCCGGCGAAGCTCGACGGCGCCTACTACGCGTTCAAGCACATGGGCGGCACGTGGCCGGCGCGGGGGATCCAGGCGCTGCGCATCAACTCCGACGTGATCACGCATCCGCTGGTCGCCGGCAAGCCGCGGCGCGTGAAGCAGCCGCTCGCGAACGGGCGCTGGGTCGGGTTGGTGCTGCTCTTCTCGACCGAGACCGGCACGCTGCTCGCGATGTTCCCCGACGGCGTGATGCAGCGCCTTCGCGTCGGCGCGGCGAACGGAATCGCGATGAAGCACCTCGCGCGCGAGGATGCCAGGACGCTCGCGCTGATCGGCGCCGGATGGCAGGCCGGCGCTCAGCTGATGGCGGCGCTCGCGGTGCGCCGGTTCCGCGAGGTGCGCGTCTTCAGTCCGCGCAAGGAGAGCCGCGACGCTTTCGTCGCCGAGGCGCGGAGCCGTCACGCGGGCGTCGAGATCCGCGCGGTCGATTCGACGCAGGCGGCCGCGGCCGGCGCGGACGTGATCGCGGCGGCCACGTCCTCGATGGTGCGCGTGATCGATCCGGCGTGGCTGAAACCGGGCGTCCATGCGAGCTGCATCAAGTCGCAGGAGGTCGACCGCGACGTGTTCGCGCGCTGCGACCGGCTCGTGCTGCACACCTCCGAGCAGCCCAAGGCGGCGGAGAACGTCCTCGCCGGCACGCCGAACCTGTCTTCGGAGAGCGGCCGGGGCTGGTGGAACGACGGCGCGACCGACTTCGCGCAGTTCTCCGACCTGGGGCGGATCGTCTCGAAGCAGGCACCCGGCCGCCGCGACGCGCACGAGATCACCTGCTTCGTGAACAACGTCGGGATGGGCCTGCAGTTCGCGGCCGCCGGCGCTCTCGTGCTCGAGCGCGCCCGCGAGGCGCGCGCCGGGCACGAGCTGCCCGACGACTGGTTCACCGAGGACGTGCACCCGTGACGGGGCTCAGACGGCGTCGGGCTGCGTCGAGGGCTGGGCGCGCACGAAGGCGTCGAGCTTCATGCACTCCTCGTGCACCCGCATCACCGTCGGATAAGGCGCGAGATCGCACTCGTAGCGCTGCGCGTTGAACACCTGGGGCACGAGGCAGCAGTCGGCCATCGTCACCCGGTCGCCGAACACGTATTTCCCGTGTCGGCGCTCGCGCGCGAGGAACGCCTCCATCATCGCGAAACCCTCGGCGATCCAGTGCCGGTACCAGGCGTTCACGCCGGAGTCGTCGAGCCCGTACGTCTTCCGGACGTACTTCAGCGTGCGCAGGTTGTTCAGCGGGTGGATCTCGCACGCGACGATCTGCGAGAACGCGCGCACGTAGTGCCGGTCGAGCGGATCGGCGGGCAGGAGCCGCGGGCCGCCGTGGACCTCGTCGAGGTACTCGATGATCGCGAGCGACTGCCCGAGCAGCCGCCCGCCCTCCTCGAGCGTCGGGACGAGCGACTGCGCGTTGATCGCGTTGTACGCGCCGTTGAGATGCTCGCCCTTGGCGAGGCTGACGGTCGCCGCCTCGTACGCGATGCCCTTGACGTTGAGGGCGATGCGCACCCGGAACGAGGCGGAAGAGCGGAAGAACGTATACAGTTTCATGGCACCTCTAGCCGTAGCGCATTTTCATGATCAGGTGGTGAGGACGCCGGCGACGAAGCCGAGAAGGTTGAGCGCGAGGTTGGACATCCCCCGATTCTAGGATGAGCAGCGCTTGCGCTGCAGCTCCCGCTCGCGCAGCACGCGCCGCTGCACCTTGCCCGTCGTGGTCATCGGCAGCGCGTCGATGAACTCGATCTCCTTGGGATACTCGTAGGGCGCGAGCTTGCCGCGCACGTGCGCCTGCAGCTCGGCCTGGAGCTCGGGCGAGCCGCTGCGGCCCGCGGTGAGCACCACGAACGCCTTCACCACGTGCGTGCGCTCGGGATCGGGGCTGCCGACCACCGCGCAGTTCGCGACCGCCGGGTGCTTCAGCAGGCAGTTCTCGATCTCCGAGGGCCCGATGCGGTAGCCCGCGCTCTTGAACATGTCGTCCGAGCGTCCCTGGTACCAGAAGTTGCCGCGCTCGTCGCGGCGCGCCAGGTCGCCCGTGCGGCACCAGCGGCCGGTGTACTTCGCCTTCGTCGCTTCCGGGTTTCTCCAGTAGCCGAGGAAGAACACGGGGTCGCCCTCGTCCCAGGCGGCGATGTCGCCGGCCTCGCCCGGCGGGACCTCGTTGCCGGCGTCGTCGATGCAGGCGACGCGGTGGCCGGGGTACGGGCGTCCGATCGAGCCCGGCTCCGCGGGCCACAGCGTGTGCGAGTTGCCGACGATGTAGTTGATCTCGGTCTGCCCGAACATCTCGTTCACCGTCGCGCCGAGCGCCTCGCGGGTCCACGCGAACACCGTCTCGCCCACCGACTCGCCCGCGCTCATGATCGAGCGCAGCGCGAGGTCGTAGCGCTCGCGCGGCCGCGGCACGGCCTTCATGATCATCTTCAGCGCGGTCGGGAAGAGGAACGTGTTGCGCACGCGGTACTTCCGCATCAGCGCCAGCGCGCGCTCGGGATCGAAGCGCCCGCGGTAGCCGACGAGCGGATAGCCGTAGTACATCGTCGGCAGCAGCGCGTCCATGAGGCCGCCCGTCCAGGCCCAGTCGGCCGGGGACCAGAACACGTCGCCCGGCTGCGGGAACAGGTCGTGCGAATACGAGAAGCCGGGCAGGTTGCCGATCACGGCGCGATGCGCCTTCAGCGCTCCCTTGGGCGGACCCGTGGTGCCGCTCGTGTAGACGAGGATCGCCGGGTCGTCGGCGGCGGTGTCGACGGGGGTGAAAGCCGGCGACGCGCGCTCGAGCAGCGTCTCCCACGGCGTCACGCCCGACTCGCGCGCGCCCGCGACGCCGATCACGTGCTTCAGCGCCGGCAGGCCGTCGCGCACCGCCGCGAGGCTCGGCAGCGAGGCCGGGTCGACCAGCGCCGCGACGGCCTCGCTGTTCCGGATCCGGTACTCGAGCGCGTCGGGGCCGAACAGCACGGAGAGCGGCATCGCGACCGCGCCCATCTGGTACAGCGCCATGTGCGCGACGGCGGTCTCGGGACGCTGCGGCAGGACGACGGCGACCCGGTCGCCGCGCGCGACGCCGAGCGCGGCGAGCGCGTTCGACAGGCGGTCGGCGCTTCTCTGGATCTCGCGATAGGTCCAGACCGACGTCGCGCCGGTCTCGTCCTCCCAGAGGAGCGCGACGCGCGCGGCGTCGCCGGCGTGCCGGCGACAGCACGCGTCGGCGATGTTGAAGCGCGCCGGGACCTCCCAGCGGAAGCTGTCGTAGACCTCGCGGTAGCGGTCCGGCGCGCCGGCCATGCCTTCCTCCGCGGCGAAACTTACCACGGAGGCCGGCGCGGCGCGGCCGGCTACTGCAGCAGCTTCAGGCGCTTGTCGGTGAAGGCGGCGAGATCGGGGGCGAGCGTCCCGGAGGCCTTCGCGCGCTGGAACGCCTGCACCGCCTCCTTGGGACGGTTCAGCGCCTGCTGCGAGATCCCGAGGCCGAGCCACCAGACGCCCGCGTTCGGGGCGAGCTTGAGCGCCGCCTGGTACTCGGCGACCGCGTCGCCGTGGCGCTCGAGCCTCTGGTAGAGCGCGGCCGCGAACGCATGGTACTGGGGATCGCCCTCGCCCGCCGCGGCATGCTGCTGAAGGAGCCCGAGCGCCCCGGCGACGTCGTTGTGCTCGACCAGCACGCGCGCGAGCAGCACCGCGAACCCGGTGTTCGAGGGCTCGAGCGCGAGGCCCGCCCGCAGCACCGTCGCCGCTTCGTCCATCCGCTTCGCTTCGATGAGCAGCGCGACCAGCGTCTGGCGCACTTCGTCGTAGCTCGGGTCGATCTTCAGCGCCGCGCGCAGTCCGTCCAGGCCCTCGGCCACGCGCCCCGAGTTGATCAGCCCCACGGCCCGGCGGAACTCGGCCGCGGCGCGCTCGCGCGCGGTCCCGCTCGCGCGCCGGTCGATCTGTCCCGGCGCCGGCACGAGCGCGGACTGCGACTTCAGCAGGGCGAGCGTGCGGGCGTCGGTCTTGGCGCGTGCGGGCTTGCGCGCTTCCGTGGCCGTGCGCGTGCGCGCGCGCCCCTCGACCGGGGTCGCGAGCTCGGTGGCGAGCTTCAGCATGTCGAGCTTGGCCGTGTCCGTATTGGCGACCGGCGGCTTGTCGGGCGCCGGCGCGGCCAGGGTCTGCGCGTCGACGCTCGACTTCGGATTCGCCGGCGCTGCGGCGAGCGCCTTCGGCGCGGCGGCCGGCGCGACCGGCTTCTGCTGCAGCGCGAAGTCGGTCACGACCGGCCGCGGGTTGAGCTGCCAGGCGAGCCAGATGATCCAGGCCACCGCGAACAGCATCAGCACGGCCATCACGTACCAGAACCACTCCGACACCACGGCCCGCTTCACCGGCCGCAGCTGCTGCGCGAGCGCGGCCGAGCGTCCATAGGCGGCCGACGTCGACGCATTGCGCTGGTCCAGGTCCTGCAGCATCTTGTTGATCAGGCTCATCGCAGCACCATCCAGCCGATGCTCGAGAAGGCCACGCAGGCGAGCGTGAGCCAAAGCCACGCGCGCGACAGTCCGAACGACGCGGGCGTGTCCGACATGGCGGCGACCGCATGGCGCCGCTTCACCTTGCGGCTGCCCTCCCCGTAGGCGAGCATCATGCATTTGTTCGCGAGGATGTTGACCAGGCGCGGCACGCCGCGGCTCGCGCGGTGGACGAGGCGGATCGCGGCCGGCGAGAACACGCCGTCGCCGTTGTAGCCGGCGATCGAGAGCCGGTGCGCGAGGTAGTGCTCGGTCTCGGCGCGCGTCAGCGCGCCGAGATGGTGCTGGAACGTGATGCGCTGGCGCAGCTGCCGGATCGAATCCTGCGACAGGCGCTCGTCCAGCTCGGGCTGGCCGAACAGGATCACCTGCAGGAGCTTGCGCTTCTCGGTCTCGAGGTTGGTGAGCAGGCGCAGGGTCTCGAGCGTCTCGAGCGGCATCGCCTGGGTCTCGTCGAGGCAGACGACGACGCGCTTCTTGTCGCGCGCGAAGTCGAGCAGCGCGTGGTTGAGCGCCTTGATGAGGTGATGCTGGTCGAGGCCGCCGTCGATCCTGACGCCGAGCTCCTCGGCCAGCGCGAGCAGCAGCGTGCGCGGCTCGAGATTGGGATTCGGGATGTAGGCGCTGACCCAGTTGTCGTCCAGGCTCGCGAGGAACTTGCGGCACAGCAGCGTCTTGCCGGTGCCGACCTCGCCGGTGATCTTGATGAAGCCCTCGCCGTTCGCGACCGCGACCAGCAGCGTGTTCAGCGCCTGCTGGCTGCTCGCGCACGCATAGAAGAAGCTCGTGTCGGGCGTGATCCCGAACGGCGACTCGCGCAGCCCGAAGTGCGGGAGGTAGATCACTTCAGCTTCCCTCCATAGCGCATCATGCGGTCGCGCGTCTCCTGCAGGTCCTGCTGCAGGTCGCGGTCGCTCTGCACCACCGTCGGCTTGATCAGGATGACGAGCTCCTTCTTCACCGCCGTGCGGCGATTGCTGCGGAACGCCTGGCCCGCGATCGGGATGTTCTGGAGGAACGGCACGCCGGACTGGTCATTGGTGATGTCGACTTTCATCAGGCCGCCGATGGCGACGATGTTGCTGTCGCCGACCTTGACGATGCTGTCGGTCTCGCTCACCGTGCTGCGGGCGAGCGGCAGCGTGACGGTGCCCCCGAACAGCGTGCCGAGGTTGACCTGCCGGTCCTGCTCCTGCACGTCGCTCACCGACGGGTGGATGTGCAGGATGATGTTCGAGTCCTCGTCGATCTGCGGCGTGATGTCGAGCGCCACGCCGGAGAAGAACGGACGCAGCGTCAGCGTCGGGAAGGTGTTCGTGCCCGTCGTCCCCGCGACCGCGCCGGTCGTGGTGGTCGTGCCGCCCGTCACGTTGGTGATGAAGAACTCGTCGGTGCCGACCTTCAGCACCGCCTTCTGGTTGTTGAGAGTCGCGATGCGCGGGCTCGAGAGCACCTGGACGCTGCCCTGCGACTCGAGGAAGGTGAGCACCCCGGCGAAGTTGTCGGTCTGGAACGCGAGCCCGAGCAGCGCGCCGCCCGGGACGCCCTGGAGGAGCGTCCCGGCCGTCGGATTGGTCGCGAGCGCCCGGTTCGCCACGCTGGCGGCGAGCGACGAATTGGAGATCGACCCGGTCGTCGCCAGCGCCGCCCCGGGCTCCAGGACGCCGCCCGCGCCGCGATTGGTGAACCGGGCCCAGTTGACGCCCGCCTGGAACTGCTCGTTGAGCGTCACCTCGATGATCTTCGCCTCGAGCATCACCTGGCGGTCGACCGAGAGGCGGACGGCCTTCAGATAGCTCTCGACGCTGCGCAGCTCCGAGGGCAGCGCGCGCACGACGACGACGCCCGCCTGCGGATTCACGATCACGCTCTTGCCCGCGCCCTCGCCGACGATGGTCTGCAGGGTCTGCGTGAGCGACTCCCAGAAATCGCTGCGCACCTGGGTCTGCACGCGGCTGCTGTCGTTGACGACGCTGCTCGCCGACGTCGCTCCCGGCACACCGGGGACCGTTCCGGGCGCGGCGACGCCCCCCGGATAGGGCGAGCCCGGCACGCCCGCGACCGGCGCGTCGGCGACGGAGCCCGACGTGACGCGCACGTCGCTTCGGCCCGTGCGCTGCCCGATCAGGTAATTGACGTGGAAGACGCGCGTGCGAATCGCGACCGGCTCGATGAAGATCCGCGTCCCCTCGATGCGATACTCGTAGCCGTAGAGGTCCCGGATCGCGTCGAGCGCCTCGCGCACGGTGACGTCCTTGAGGTTGACCGAGATCGCCCCCGTCACCTGCGGGTGCACCAGCATGCTGTAGCGCGTGCCCGACACGATCGACATGAAGACCTGCTGCGCGGGCGCGTTGTTCACGGCGAGATCGAACTTGGGCTCGATCGGGCGGTCGCCCAGGCCCTGCGGGATGTCGGCCCGCAGCGGCGGCAGCAGCGCGTCGTTGACGGCCCTGTCGGTGGGCGCCTTGAGCGGCTGGGCGGCGGACTTGTTCAGCTCGTCCTGGATGCCCGGATCGATCTTTCGCGGGGCCGGGATGCAGCCCGCGAGCGCGACGACGACTGAGAGTGCGACGAGTGATCTCATGATCCTGGTTCCGCCTTTCTTCCCTGCGGCGCGCTGCCGGCGCCTTTCTTGTCGGAGCGCGGAAACATGCGGAGGACCTGCGTGGTGCCGCCGCGCAGCGTCACCTGGTCCGGACCGATCGAGATCACACGCGCGTCGCCCACCATGTCGCCCAGCGCCACCCTGCGCCCGTTGATGACCGCGAAGACGCGGCCGTCGCCGAGCACGATCTGCTCGAGCACCGGGCCCACGGCGCGCGCGGCCGCGCCATCGCTCTCGCCGACTCCGGCGGGACGCATGGGGTCGACCAGCGCCTGCGCCGCGGCAGGCCCCGCGGACGCAAGCAGCAGGAGGAGGACCGCGGCTCTCATACGACCAGCCATGCGCGGTCCAGGCTCAGCGTGTAGAGCGTGAGCTTCATCGTGACTTTCGGGTAGTCCGCCGCCGCGAGATCCAGCCGGCCCCAGAGCACCTGGGTGGGCAGGCCCTCGAGCTGCCTCACGTATTCCAGCAACTCGAAGTAGCCGCCCTGCAGCGTGATCTCGACGCCGTGGCGGTAGATGGCCGCTTCGCCCGCGCGCTCCGCGGCTTCCGCGGCCGCCGTGCCGACCTCGCCGGCGCCGACGCGCGTCGCGGGCAGCGTCTTCAAGGCGACGAGCTCGAGGTTGCGGTTGCGCGCCACGAGGTCTCCGAGCAGGCCCGCCATGCGGTCGGCCGCGATCAGGGTCGACTGCTGGCGCGCCAGCGAGTCGCGCGTCTCGGCGATGCGGCGGCGCAGCTCCTCGAGTCGCCGCCGGTTGGCCGCGTCCGGGTCGTCGCGGCGCGCGACGACCATGGTCCCGAGCTGCTCGTTCGCGACGCGGATCTGGCTCTGGTGCTGCGCGAGCGTGCGCGAGACGATGCGCTGCTCGTCCATCACCGGCCGCAGCAGCATCGAATACAGCAACCCGAACGCCACCAGCGCGACCGAGAAGAACACCAGGCCGCGCTCGCGCAGCGACAGCGCATCGATCTTCTCGGCGAGGCGCTCCCAGCGGGCCTTCATTGCCCCTCCTTCGCCTTGTCGCGGGTCGCGAGCGAGAACTCGACGAAGCGCTCGGGCCCTTCCGACGCGGCTGCCGGCTGCGGCGACGGGGCCTTCGCGGGCTCCGCGGTCGTCTCGGGTTCGGCGATCCTCCCGCGGCTTGGGGGTACGCCGAGGACATCGAGGTAGCGGTCCGTCGTCGTCCGCGGCGCGGCCGCGGGCTGCGCCGGAAGAGTCCTCGCGGCGTCTCCGGACCGGGCCGTCACGCTCACCGCCGTGAATCCCTTGCCCTTCAGCAGCTGCTCCTGCGAAAGCTTGCGGATGAAGACGGGCAGCAGGTCGGCGCGCAGCGCGCGTCCGCGGACCTCGAGATCCTCGCCCGCGACGGTGAACCCGGTCAGCCACAGCCCGGTCACCGGCTGCCGTGCGAAGGCCGCGAGGTACCTGGAGAATCCCTGGTTCCCCGTCGCCACCTCGGCCTCCACGGCGCCCGCGACGCCTTGCAGGGCCTTGAGCTCCGAGTCGGCGCGCTTGATCTGGTCCTCCAGCCCCTTGCTGACCTTGCCGCCGGTGGCGGCCAGCATCTGCCGCGTCGCCTGGTCGGCCTGCGCGCGCATCGTCCGCTCCTGCGCGCGCAGCGAGCCGAGCTGGTACTGCTGCAGCCCGTAGACCACGGCGACGCAGGCGACGATCACGACCATCGCCTGCAGCATCGTCCTCGCCGAGAAGTGCTTCTTCTGCTTGAGGAAGATCGGGTTGAAAAGATTGATCTGCTGGCTCATAGCACCTTCGTCTCGTGGCGCAGCGACGCCCCGATGAGGTGGAAGAGCTGCCATTGCAGCCCCGGCTCGGCGTTGGCGTCGGCGAAGGCGATCTTGTCGCGCAGGTCGACCGGGATGACGGCGATGTCGAGGTTGGACCGCAGGAACTCCGCGAGGCCCGTTTCGGTGGGCTCCGGCGCGAGCAGCAGCTTGGTGACGATGACCCAGGGAAACTGGCGCTCCAGGTGATCGAGCGTGCGCTGCAGCTCGAGCAGGATGCGCTGGAAGCAATCGTTTCGCTGCTCCGGCTCGTCGTCACGCGTGAGCGAGGCGAGCGGCACGTCGAGCCTGCGCGAGAGGTACAGCTCGCCGGCGTAGCTCACCGTCAGAAGCCCGCCGTCCTCCCCGAGGTAGAGCAGCGCGGCGCCGCGCCCCTTGTCCTCGTACAACCCGGAGATGTTCCGCTGCGCAGTCTCCGGGATGTCGATGACCGACAATGGAATGCCCGCGCCCTGGAACTTCTCGACGCAAGCCTGGATGATGTCATTGCGGGCCGCCACGGCGAACATCGTGCGGGCGCGGCCCGCGCCTGCGCTCTTGTCGACAGGAATGTCCAGCACGTCGACAGTGGAGTCGTCGACGTGATAGTCGATCATGTCCTTGATGCGCCAGCGGATCGCCGCGCGCAGCTCCTCCTGCGGCACGTTCGGCGCATCGAGCACCAGGAGCTGGTAGTCGCCGGGAAGGAGGACGGTCGCGCACTGGCATCCGTCGAGGGCCAGCGTCTTCGCGGACTTCGCGAGGTCCTCGGGATTTTCGATGAGCTCGGAGGCGAGACGCAGAACCGCCGGGTTGCCCGCGCCGTCGTAATTGCCGTGCACGCAACGAATGTCGCGCTCAGTGACCGCGAGGGCCACCCATCCGGGGTGGCTATGTCCCTTCTTGGTCCACCACACGGCCCGCTCCCTGTATTCTTTTAATGGACTTGAACTTACGGCAATAACACATTGTTGTCAATGAGTTTTTTGTCGGCGAGCGCTTTTTCACGGCGCTTGCCGCGTAACCGTATCCGATCGTCAAGTCTTTGAAATTCAAGTTAATTGCCTTTTCTTGCCAGCGTCATACCCTAAGCAAGATCGGTGCCTTGTCGGAAAACGCACCTGCGGACGCGAACGCCGGCGTCCCGGCCGGACGGGGTCCGAATCAAGAACGGCTAGAAGTTTTCCCTGCGGAAGATGACGTTGTTCGGCAAGCGGTCCTGCCCGTAGGTGCCGAACGTGGCGCGCGCGATGGGGTCGTCGGTCGGCGTGCCGGCCGGGTTGGTCCAGGGGTACTGCAGGTACGACATCGCGGCGCTTCCGGCGGCCGAAGCGCCCGGCGTGCACGCCGTACCGGTCGCGCCACCCAGGTTGACGCGCAGGTCGACCGCGCCGCTCGACGAAGCTCCAGGCGCCGTCAGCACCCAGCTCGCCGCGCCCGCGCTGAACGTGACCGCCGCCGTCGTGAACGGCGTGGCGCACGACGCCAGCCCGTTGAACGTCATGCCGACCTGCGAGCGGCTGAGCGCGGTGCAGCTGTCCTGGTCGTTGGGGGCGAAGACCGATCCGTTCCAGTACTCGGCGCGCACGCGGACGGGCAGCGAGACGTTGCTCGCGCCCGAATTGCCGATGATGTTGATGCGGCCGAAGCGGGCGCCGGTC
>Ga0070741_10006319_pt1 | contig 25566 bp, 21 predicted proteins | sample Coa_R1_4_FD_66440 | JGI IMG/M metagenome (GOLD analysis project Ga0070741, IMG submission 66440) | Surface soil microbial communities from Centralia Pennsylvania, which are recovering from an underground coalmine fire - Coalmine... | ecosystem: Environmental > Terrestrial > Soil > Unclassified ... | reverse complement strand
TGCGCAAATTTCTCAAGGTCGTGGGCGTGACCTCGCAGCAGGAAATCGAGAAAGCGATCCGCGCAGCCGTGGCCGACGGCCGGCTGAAGGGTAACGAGACCATCAACGCACAGATGGTGCTGACCATCGGCAAGATCGGGCTCAATCACAAGGTGGACGGCGAAATCGAGCTCGAATAGGGCCGCTAAACGGTTTCGGCGCCGACGTTGCGCCGGCCGAACGCGGCCTCCATCTCCCGGCGGACCTTCACCGCCGGGTCGTTTGGATCGTAGGCAACATCCGTCCATCGCAACGGCTGCCCTTCGGCGATATCGCGCTTGAGCTTCACGTCGTGCGCAAGGCCCAGCGGCAGCAGTTCCCTTGCGAGCGACACCTCGGCGGGCGTCTGCCTGCCCCAGACACAGAACCCGCCCTCGCCATCGAGCATTTCGCCGGCTTTCAATGCACGTTTCGCGGTTGCCACGACGTCGGACCGGAACCCCGTCGGTGCGCCGGTCGGCTCGTTGCGCAGAGCGGCGTTGGCAATTGAAATGCCGAGCTCGAGGCCGATCATATGAATGGGCCTGTACAGCGCCGCGTACTTGCCGGTCTTGTCCGGAAGCATCGCGTATTCCTTGAAGCAACGCCGGGCGTAGTCGGTGTCGCCCTCGAACACGACGTACGTGCCCAGCGCGAGGTGATGCGGCACGTCGCGGCCGTCGCGATAGACCGATGACGTCACTTCGGTGACGCCGGCCTTTTCCAGCGTGCCGCCATCGGCCTTCGGCTTGCACACGTCGGCCAATTCGAAGCGTGTCGCGGGTGGAAAGCCCAGCCCATTCGTCTGCGGCACCAGTCCGGTGGCATTACACACCGCCGTCATTTCGATGCCGGATTTGGTGCCATCGACGAACGAATTGAACATCTTCGGGTTGATCGACTTGCGGTCGGAGATGTTCAGGTATTTGTCGAGAATCTCCCAGACATTGTCGGGATTCGACTTGTGATAGTGCGGTTCGTAGCGCGTACCTTTGCCCGCGCATATGACCTTGAAGCCGGCGGCCCGCGCCCAATCGACGTGCTCGCATATCAGCGCCGGCTGATCGCCCCACGCCAGCGAATAGACGACATTTGCCGCCCTCGCGCGCCGGGCCAGCAGCGGACCTGCGACCGCATCGGCCTCGACGTTGACCATGACGATGTGCTTGCCGTTGGCGATCGTCGCCAGCGCGTGACGGATACCGGCGGTGGGGACACCGGTCGCCTCGACAACGACTTCAATCCGCGGATCGGCGATCAGCGCTTCTGCATCGTCCGTGACAAATGTCGCTCGCTTCCTGTACGCGTCGGCAGCCGAAGCCGCGGCATAGGATTCGTCCGGCCAGCCCGCCGTTTTCAGCTGGCTTCGAGCGCGTGCGATGTTGATGTCGGCAACGCCAACGACGTGCATCCCGCGGGTCAGTCGCGCCTGCGCGAGAAACATTGTGCCGAACTTGCCGGCTCCGATCACGGCAACCGTTACTGGCCGGCCGGCAGCCTCACGCTCCAGAAGCTTTGCATGAAGATTCAAGACAAACTCCGTCGCTGACGCGCGACGGAAACACAAACGAGCCCGCCGGACAAGCAGCCGCAGGTCGGCGGAGGCTTCACTGGCAGAACGCGCGCGAAACGAACGTCTCGGTGTGACACTCAGGCCCCGTCGAACGCCCCGACATCCAGACCTTGGGCGGGCAAATTTCCGCTGTCGTCATGTCGAGGCTGCGGCCGGAGTCAAAACCTTTCGCCTTGCACAGCGCATTCGCGGCGGCGATACAGTCGGGCGCGCCGTTCGGCGCGGTCTGACATTTTTCATGACCGCTCACGGAACGCGCGTTGGGAATGCGCGCGACGGCTCCGGCCGCATCCTTGGCGCCCTCGACCGTCGATTTGGCGGCGGCGCCGGCCTCCTGGCCGAGACCTTCGACCTTCTGGCGGGCATCATTGAACGTCGCGCCGACGTTCGCGGACTGCTGCGAGAACCAGCGCCCGATGGTTGCAAAAAATCCCCGATCCTCGTTTGCCTTCTCGCCCGGGGGTGCGGCGTCCTGCGCGATGGCCAGTGCCGACGTCAGAACAAGAGCGATCGAAAACGACCAGACAAACGCCGACGGCCCCGCCAGACCGGTCCGACGAAAAATCAAGCTTCGTTTGCAGCCCATGGCCCGCCAAAGATCGGGGATAACCGCCCGACGGCATCCGCTTACCCATTCTCGGTGGCGAAATTGAGGAGCGGCGATGCCGTCAGAACAAGTATAGCGCAGCGACAATGCCGATGACGAGGACGGCGGCGCCGAGTAATACCCAAAGTCCCAGACGCTTTTCGATGATGTGCCGCGCGCGTTCGCCGTAGCGGTACAGCAGAAACGCAAGCAGGAAAAACCGGCCGCCGCGCGTGATAATGGAAAAAAGGACGAACAGGCCGAAGTTGTAGCCGGCGAACCCGGACGTGATCGTGACGATCTTGTACGGGATCGGCGTCAGGCCCTTCAAAAGAATGATCCACGCGCCCCATTCCGCATAGGCCTCGCGAAAGGCCTCGACCTTGTCACCGTAACCATAAAGCTGGATCAACCAGAGACCGATTGAATCGTACAGGAGCGCCCCAATCGCGTAGCCGAGCATTCCGCCGGCAACGGACGTCAGCATGCACCAGAAGGCCATTGCGAAGGCACGATCCGGACGCGCCAAGGCCATGGGGATCAGCATCACATCGGGCGGTACCGGAAAAAACGAGCTTTCCGCGAACGAAACCGCGCCCATAAGCCACATCGCGTGCGGCTTATGGGCTGCCGCAATGCACCAGTCGTAAAGACGGCGCAGCAGGGATTGTGGCTCGGCGGCCTCAGCAGTCATCGGTCCACTCGCCGGGAGAATTGTGACGGATCAACGGCGCTTGCGGAGGCGCCTGCTCTCCAACGTGACGACTTTACGCCGTGAGGCTGCCCGCACCAAATCCTTTGGTATTTTTTCGGCAATGCCGAACATCAACTCCCGGCGGCGCATTTCAGCCCAGACATCTTCCGGCCGCACGCCGGCGTGGACCCAAAGAACGACAAGATTGTAAATGAGATCGGCGCTTTCCATGACCACGGCCTCGGGCTGGCCATGCATGGCGTCGATGACGACCTCGACCGCTTCCTCGGCGAGTTTCTTCGCCATCTTTGCGCGGCCGGCACGCAGGAGCCGCGCGGTTCGCGATTTCGCCGGGTCCGCGTCGCGCGCTGCGATCACGGCGTCATAAAGCCTGGCAACCGAATCAGCCATGCATGCCAGAATACCCGAACCGCACGCGAAAGCGGTTAACGCGTGCGCCCGCCTTTGTGACAGTCGGCGGCTCATGCGGTCACGGTAATCGAACGATTAATGGGTAAAACGGGCCGAAAGAGCGGCAATTCGGCTTCAAATACGCCGTTCCGGCGCGCGCCCGCGCGACGGTGCGGGCGCTATTCCTCCTCAGAGAGAAGCGTTGCGTTGCCGCCCGAGGCTGCGGTGTTCACCGTCACGACCTGCTCAAGCGCGAAGCGGCGCAGATAGTCCGGGCCTCCAGCCTTCGGCCCGGTGCCCGACAGATGACTGCCGCCGAACGGCTGCGAGCCGACCACCGCGCCGATCATGTTCCGGTTCACGTAGACGTTTCCGTGCGGCAGACGTGACACGACACGCGCAGCGAAGGCTTCGATGCGCGAATGGATGCCGAGCGTCAGTGCCGTTCCATTTTCGGCAATATCGTCGAGCAGGGCCTCGAGCTCGTGCGAACGCCAGCGCACCACGTGAAGGATCGGTCCGAACACTTCCTCCGTAAGTTCGCGCGCGCTGTCGATCGCTATGATCGCCGGAGCGAAATAGGTGCCTCCGGACGGTGGTTTTGCCGGGAGGCGGAACAGAACCGCGCCACGCGCTTCCATCGTGCCGATCCAGCGGTCGAGCCGGTCCTTGGCCTCGACATCGATGACGGGGCCCACCTGTGTCGTGAGCTCGCGCGGATCACCGAGCCTGAGCTCGCGCGTGGCGCCGACAACCATCTGCACTACACGATCGGCAATGTCGTCCTGCACGCACAGCAGCCGCAGAGCCGAGCAACGCTGGCCAGCGGAACGAAAAGCGGACGTTATGACATCGTCGGTGACCTGCTCGGGCAATGCCGTGGCATCGACAATCATGGCATTGATGCCCCCGGTCTCGGCGATCAGCGGCGCAATCGGACCGTCTTTTGCCGCAAGTGCCCGATTGATCGCGAGACCAACTTCGGTCGAACCCGTGAAGGCGACGCCGGCAACCCGACGGTCCGCGACCAGCCGCGCGCCGACTTTTCCATCGCCTGGAACAAGGTTCAACGCCCCGGCCGGAATGCCGGCGCGATGCAGCAACCTCGTGACCTCGAACGCAACGAGCGGTGTCTGCTCCGCAGGCTTTGCCACGACCGCGTTGCCGGCGGCGAGCGCAGCGGCAACCTGGCCGGTGAAAATCGCGAGCGGAAAATTCCACGGGCTGATGCACACAAACACGCCACGCCCGCGTAGCCGCAGCTCGTTGGATTCGCCGGTCGGGCCTTGCAAGGCGCGCGGTACAAGAACGTTGCGCGCTTCCTGGGCATAGTACCGGCAATAGTCCGTCGCTTCGCGCACTTCCGAAACGCAATCGTCGATGGTCTTGCCGCCCTCATTCTGCAGGAGAGCGATCAGCCGGCCGCGATTCTGTTCGATCAGGTCGCCCGCGCGATCAAGCGCCGCCGCACGATCCGCAACCGGAGTCGCACTCCACGCAGGGAAAGCGGCCTCCGCCGCCGCAACTGCGGCCGTAACAAGAGCCGCATCGCCTTCCGTCACCGTGCCGGTGGCTCTGCCGTCGACAGGCGACACGACCTCGCGCTCGCGTCCGGAAACCGGAACACCATCGATCAAAGGCCGCGCGTCAGAGGTTTGCGGAGCCGACCGGATTTCCGCAAGCAGCTGTTCGAGCGCCGCACTGTCGCCAAATTCGACGCCGGCTGAATTGCGGCGCGATGCACCGAACAGGTCGCACGGCAGCGGAATATGCGAGTGACGCGCGTGCGACGCGTCGCCGATCCAGCTTTGCGGCCGCCGCAGGATCGTCTCGATCGGCACCGCGGGGTCGGCAGCAACCGACACAAAAGACGAATTCGCACCGTTCTCCAGCAAGCGCCGGACCAGATAAGCGAGCAAATCCGCGTGTCCGCCGACAGGCGCATAGACGCGGCAGGCCACATCCGGCAACTCCGCATGCAGCATCTCGTAGAGCGCCTCGCCCATGCCATGCAGGCGCTGGAATTCGTAGCCGGCCGTGCCGCCGGCATCCTCGATCACGCAGGCAACGGTCAGCGCATTGTGGGTTGCAAACTGCGGAAAGAGGCGCGGCCTTGCAGCCAGCAGCTTGCGCACACAGTCGAGGTAGCAGAGATCGGTCATCGCCTTGCGCGTGAACACCGGATAGTCGGGAAGACCGCGTTCCTGCGCGCGCTTGATCTCGGTGTCCCAGTACGCGCCCTTGACGAGGCGTATCATCAGCCGCCGGTCCAGCGCTTCCGCCGCCGCGGCGATCCAGTCGATCAACGGGCCTGCACGCTTCTGATAGGCCTGCACCGCGAGGCCGAAACCCTCCCAGCCCGCGAGCGATGAATCGCGCAACACCGCGGCGATGACATCAAGTGAGAGCTCGAGCCGGTCCGCCTCCTCGGCGTCGACCGTAAAGTTGAGCTCGTGACGCCTTGCCAGCCGCGCCAGCTCGAGCAGGCTCGGCACGAGTTCGGCGAGCACGCGCTCGCGCGACAACGGTTCGTAGCGCGGATGCAGCGCCGACAGCTTGACCGAGATTCCCGGACGCCGCGGCAGGGACTCGTTGCCCGCACGCTTGCCGATGGCCTCGATCGCGCGTGCATATGACTCCAGATATCGCTTGGCATCGGTGCCGGTGCGTGCCCCTTCCCCGAGCATGTCAAAGGAATAAAGAACGTCGCCGTGCGAGCCGGCGCGCTCCAGCGCCTCGTCGATGGTCTGTCCGAGCACGAAATGCGATCCGAGCAGACGCATCGCCTGTCGCGTCGCTGCCCGCACCGCCGGCAGGCCAATTCTCTTGACCATGGCGTCCAAGATGCCTTCAGGTGTCTCGCCCGGATGGATAACCTTGACCGTGAGGCCGAGTGTCCATGCCGACGCGGACACCAGAAATGGCGCCGACGGTGAAGTGTAGTGGCTCCAATCGCCTGCCCGGAGCCTGTCTTCGATGAGCCGGTCGGCGGTTTCGACGTCCGGGACGCGTAAAAGCGCCTCGGCCAGCACCATCAAGGCCAGGCCCTCCTTGGTCGACAACGCATAGGCGTGAAGAAAATCTTCGACGCCGCCAAGCCCGCCGGTACGGCCGCGGATGGCCTCGATAAGACGCCTCGCGCGGGTGTCGACCCGGGCCTCGGCCTCGCTTTGGCGGGCGGCAGATGCCAATAAGGTCCTGGCAATGCTCTCGTCGGCCGGGGCGTAGGGCGCCCGAAACGGGGGAATGTCGCGGGCAAGCATCTCTGCCGTCACCGGTGGCATCGGTCGAGCCTCCGTAACGTTTCGCAATTCTATCTCAAAGCCGCCTTTATCGCGCTCAAGACTTGCGCGGTTTTGGTCGCAGGCGGCGCTGTTAGTCATAAAGTCGCAAATTCGTTGCCAACCATGCGTACGCGTATTGCCCTTTGCGGTATCGTGTCCTTTGCTGTGCCGTGGCCGATCCAGGCGAGACGGGCGCGGGCCGCTGAAGAAGGATATCCGCGATGAGGGCTCACCACACCGGCTGGTGGGCATTGCTGCCGTTGCTGATTGCCGCGACGTTGAGCACCAGCGCCGCAGCCGGGGAAACAATCGTCAGATTTTCGCTCGATTCCGGTTTTGAGGGCCCGACGGCCCTGTTCCTGTATCCGCTCGACAAGGGCTACTACAAATCGGAAGGCCTCAATGTCACGATCAGTCCGGCAGCCAACCCGACCGAGCCGATCGAGCGCGTGGCATCCGGCGAATACGACATGGGCTTCGCCGACATCAATACACTGATCAAATACCGCGATGCCAAGCACGGCGGGCCGGTGAAAGCCGTGTTCATGGTGTACAACCGGCCGGCCTTCGCGGTGATCGGACGCAAGAGCCGCGGCGTCATCTTGCCCAAGGATCTGGCAGGCAAGGTCCTCGGTGCGCCCGCATCCGATACCACTTTCGCGTATTGGCCCATATTTGTGCAGGCAAACGGAATCGATACCGCGAAAGTGAAAATCGAGAATATCGGCTTCCCGGTGCGTGAGCCGATGCTTGCGGCGGGACAGGTGGATGCAATAACCGGCTATTCGTTCACGACCTATATCGACCTCAAGGACAAAGGCGTACCCGTTGCCGACATATCGGTACTGCTGATGGCGGATTACGGAGTCGAGCTGTACGGCAATGCCATCATCGTGAATTCAAAATTTTCCACCGAACATCCCGAGGCGGTGCGGGGCTTCATCGACGCTTTCGTCCGCGGTGTCAGGGACGCGGTAAGGCAGCCGTCGATCGCAATCGATTCGGTCATGCAGCGCAACGCGGACCTGAAGAAAAATGTCGAGCTCGAGCGGCTGGCAATGGTGATCCGCGAGAATATCGTTACGCCCGAAATCAGGGAAAACGGCTACGGCACCATCGACGAGCAACGTTTCGGCCGCGCTATCGAACAACTCGCGCTGACCTACAAATTCAAGGCCGGGAAGCCGAAACCGGACGACATCTTCGATGCGTCATTCCTGCCGGCGCGGAAGGACCGCAAGTCCAACTAGTCGCGCTACTTGATCCGCTCAAGAATGCTCACGTAGTTCGCAACCGACGTGCCGCCCATGTTGAAGATGCCGCCGAGGCGCGCATTCCTCACCTGCAGGTCGCCGGCGGTGCCGGTAAGCTGCATCGCCGCCAGCGCATGCATGGAGACGCCGGTCGCGCCGATCGGGTGACCTTTGGCCTTGAGCCCGCCGGACGGGTTGACCGGAAGCCTGCCGTCTTTCTGGGTCCATCCTTCCTTGATCGCACGCGCGCCCTGCCCTTCGGCCGTCAGCCCCATCGCTTCGTATTCGATCAACTCGGCGATGGTGAAGCAATCGTGCGTCTCGACGAAGGACAGATCCGAGAGCCGAATTCCCGACTTTGCCAGCGCGCGTTGCCATGCCTGGGCACAGCCCTCGAACTTGAGTATGTCGCGCTTCGACATCGGCAGAAAATCCTGCACGTGCTCCGCGGCGCGGAAGGCTATCGCCTTCCTGAGCCTGAGTGCGGTCTCGACGTCGGCAAGAACGACGGCCGCGGCGCCGTCCGACACCAGCGAGCAATCGGTGCGCTTCAGCGGTCCAGCAACGAACGGATTCTTCTCGCTTTCGGTGCGGCAGAATTCGTAACCCAGATCCTTGCGCATCTGCGCATAGGGATTGCCGACACCGTTCTTGTGGTTCTTCGCCGCGATCATCGCGAGCGCATCGGACTGGTCGCCCCATTTCTGGAAATAGAGTCCGGCAATCTTGCCAAAAATACCGGCGAAGCCGCCGTCGATGTCGGCTTCCTCGCGCACGTACGATGCCTTCAGCAGATTGCGTCCGATTTCCGGAGCAGGCGTTGTCGTCATCTGCTCGACACCGACAACAAGCACGACACGTGCGGCATGCGCCTCGATCGCCTTGATGCCCTGATGCACGGCGGCGGAACCGGTCGCGCAGGCATTTTCCACGCGGGTTGCGCGCTTGAAGCGCAAATCGCCGGACGCCTGCAGGACCAGAGCGGCGGTGAAGTCCTGCGCGGAGAACCCGGCATTGAAGTGCCCGAGCACGATCTCATCAACGTCTTTTGCCGCAATGCCGGCGTCGGCCAGCGCCTCGCCCGCAACCTTCACAATCAGGCTTTCGACCGTTTCATCGGCAAGCTTGCCGAAGGGACTGTGTGCCCAACCGACGATACAGGCCGTCATTAACGCCTCCTTTGCCGAACTTTGGTCGTTTTCATCAGGCTCAGCTAACGCCTGACGGAATATTCAGCTGCGGTTCACGCACTTTGCCTAGCATTCGTTCCTTAGATAGCCTAACACGGCTGTTTATGGAACTTCACGTTTCCAAGGCTTCAGTCAAAGGCTTCAGGACCCGGCATCGGCACAATGAACGCCCACTTGGACCGTTACCGTCACGCCTTGATGCTCGGCCTTGCGGCCGGCGCGCTCGCGCTTGCTTCAGCGGGCACGGCGCGGGCTGAAGCGCAGCTGCTGATCGAAGCCTCGACAGGCAAGGTGCTGCACGCCGAGAACGCCACCTATCCGTGGTATCCGGCATCTGTCACGAAGCTGATGACGGCATACACCACTTTGCGCGCCGTAAAGGAAGGGCGCCTGTCGCTCAACTCGCTGCTCACGGTATCGCGCAACGCCGCCGCACAGCAGCCGACGAAGATGGGCTTCAAGGTCGGCACTACCATTACCGTCGACAACGCGTTGAAGATGCTGATGGTGAAATCCGCCAATGACGTGGCGGTGGCGATCGCCGAAGGCGTCGGCGGCTCGATCGCCGGCTTCGCCGACCTGATGAACGCCAACGCGCGCCGTCTCGGCATGTCGCAGAGCAATTTCGTCAATCCGAACGGCCTGCCGGCGGAAAACCACGTCTCTTCGGCACGCGATCTCGGCATCTTGGCACGTGCGCTGATCCGCGAATTTCCCGAGTACGACAGCTACTGGCATATTTCGTCGATCCGCTACGGAAACCGCGTGATGCGCAACTACAATTCGCTCATCGACCGCTATCCGGGCGCGGACGGAATGAAGACCGGATTCATCTGCGCATCGGGCTACAATGTCGTTGCCTCGGCCACGCGCAACGGCCGCCGGCTGATTGCGGTCATTCTCGGCTCGTGGTCCGGCGCGGTGCGCGCGCAGAAGGCAGCGCAACTTCTCGAGCGCGGATTCAACAGCGGCGGCCTTTCGTGGCTGACGCCGTCGCTCGGCACTGTCGATGCGCTGGCGCCGATCGACGCGCAACCGCCCAATCTGCGTGAGGAAATGTGCGGAGGACATCGGCGCAAGCCGCCTTCCGAGGAAAACGAGGAGGAGCCGGAGGAGTCGACGACCGCCGCAAGTGGCGAATCCGAAAATGCGCAGGCCTTCATGCTCTCCAGCCTGAAGCCGGCCAACGGCAAATTCGTGCTCGGGCCGCCCGTCGAAACTGCGCCGCCGGTCGTCGTGTTCACGGGACCGGCCGATCGTCCCGACCCGGTCGAGCAGACCGCGAGCGCGGCGCCCAAAAAGAAAAAGAAAGCGGTCGTCAAAGCCGAAGGTTCTGAGAAGTCTGCCAGGTCCACCAAGGCCGCAGGCTCCGATGGCGCCGCAAAGCCGGCGAAGGCCGCCAAGCCGGCCAAACAGGCCAAACCGAAGGCCACTTCGACGACGCAATGAGCGAGCCCACGCCGCGCACCGGGCGGACGACACCGGTGCCGATTCCCTTCACCGTCCTCACCGGTTTCCTCGGTGCCGGCAAGACGACGTTGCTCAACCGGCTGCTGAAGGACCCGGCACTGGCGGAAACCGCGGTCGTCATCAACGAATTCGGCGAGGTCGGTCTCGATCACCTGCTGGTGGAATATGTCAGCGACAACGTGGTGCTGCTGCAGTCGGGCTGCCTGTGCTGCACTATGCGCGGCGACCTGGTCGACGCGCTGGAAACACTGCTGCGCGACCTCGACAATCGCCGCTGCACGTTCAAGCGCCTGATCCTCGAAACCACCGGTCTGGCCGATCCGGCGCCGGTGCTGCACACCGCCATGACGCACCCCTATCTCCTCCTGCGCTATCGTCTTGACGGCGTCATCACGGTCGTGGATGCCGCCACCGGCGAAGCAACGCTCGATGCGCACGCCGAAGCCGTGAAACAGGCCGCGGTCGCCGATCGCATCGTGCTGACGAAGACCGACCTTGTCGGCCCGGCACATCGCGAACAGATCGTCACGCGGCTGCGCGCGCTCAATCCCGCAGCCCCTGTCCTCGATGCTGTTGCCGGCGAGGCGTCGGCGGATCGGCTGCTTGGCAGCGGCCTATACGATCCCGACAGGAAGAGTCCCGATGTGCGGAAGTGGCTCGCAGCCGAAGCCTACGCCGACGCCCACAATTCCCATCACCACCACGAACATCATGACGTCAACAGGCACGATGAGCACATTGCATCTTTCGTCCTCACCGCCGACGATGCGATCCCCTCCGGCACACTGGAGATGTTCCTCGAACTTCTGCGCGCAACGCACGGCGCCAAGCTCTTGCGCGTGAAAGGCATCGTGAAGCTGGCGGAAATGCCCGATACGCCGGTCGTCGTTCACGGCGTTCAGCACATTTTCCACCCGACCGCGCGGCTCGACCGCTGGCCCGATGACGACCACCGTACCCGGCTCGTCTTCATCACCCGCGACTTGCCCGAACGCACCGTGCGCGAGCTTTTTGAGGCTTTTCTGGGGGTAGCCGCGCCCGACCGGCCTGATCGTACCGCGCTGATCTACAATCCGCTGGTCCCGTTTGGAGGTCGTTAGGAATTCCCGGTCTTGCATACAGGCCGGGTTGGACTCATGCTGATACGGAACAGGCTGGCGGTGTCCGGGCGAGGGTTGTCGCGGGGGAACCTCATGGACCGGCTTTGGCTTCGGAACTATCCGCCGGGTGTACCCGGCGAGATCGATACATCGCGCTATCCGTCGCTGGTCGCGATGTTTGAGGAAAGTTTCGCGAAGTATGCCGACCGTGACGCCTGCGCCTGCATGGGCAGGCACCTGACCTATGCCGCGCTCGACGAAGCATCTCGCGCGCTCGCCGGTTGGCTGCAGAGCCGGGGTCTCAAGCGCGGCACGCGCGTCGCCATCATGATGCCGAACGTCCTGCAGTATCCGATCGCGATCGTCGCCATCCTGCGGGCCGGGTGCACGGTCGTCAACGTGAACCCGCTCTACAAGCCACGCGAGCTTGAATTCCAGTTGGCCGATGCCGGCGCGGAAGCCATCATCGTGCTTGAAAACTTCGCCGGCGTGCTGGAACAGGCGCTGCCCAATCTCCAGATCAGGCACGTGGTGATCGCAAGCCTCGGCGACATGCTCGGTGCCATGAAGGGGACGATCGTCAATGCCGTCGTCCGCTACGTCAAGAAAATGGTGCCGCCCTACTCGATCCCGGGCGCCGTCCGATTCAACGATGCGGTCGCCGCAGGGCGCGCGGTCGCCCTCGAGTCGCCGAAGCTCGCGCCTGACGACATTGCGTTTCTGCAATATACCGGCGGCACCACCGGCGCTGCAAAAGGCGCGATGCTTCTGCATCGCAACCTGGTTGCCAACATGCTGCAAGTCGAGGCCTGGAACCAGCCGCTGGTCGATGTGCCGCCAAAGGTCGACCGCGCGGTCATCGTCACCGCATTGCCGCTCTATCACATCTTTGCGTTGACCGCGTGTCTTCTCCTCAGCATGCGGATCGGGGGGATGTGTCTTCTGATTCCGAACCCCCGCGACATTCCCGGCCTCGTCAAGGAACTGTCGCGTTACAAGGTCAACATATTTCCCGCGGTGAACACTCTGTATAACGCACTCCTACACAATCCGAATTTTGGGAAGATCGACTGGAGCATGCTGAAGTGCACGATCGGTGGCGGCATGGCGGTGCAAAAATCCGTGGCCGACGCCTGGGTCAAAGCGACCGGCAGGCCGATCATCGAAGGGTATGGCCTGTCCGAGACTTCGCCGGTGCTTACCTGCAACCGCGGCGACATCGTCGAATGGACCGGAACCATCGGCTTGCCATTGCCTTCGACGGAAATCTCGATCCGCGACGACAGCGGAAAGGAGCTGCCGGTCGGCGAGCAGGGCGAGATTTGCGCGCGCGGCCCGCAGGTGATGGCCGGCTACTGGCGCAGGCCCGACGAAACCGCCATGGCAATGACCGCGGATGGATTTTTCCGTACCGGAGATATCGGCGTAATGGACGATCAGGGGCGCGTGCGGATCGTTGACCGCAAGAAGGACATGATCACCGTGTCAGGTTTCAAGGTTTTTCCGAACGAAGTCGAAGAGGTGGCTATGAGCCATGGGGGCCTGCTGGAATGCGCAGTCATCGGCATTCCCGACGAGCACTCCGGCGAAGTCGGCAAGCTTTTCGCGGTCAAGAAAAAGCCCGACGTCACGGCGTCCGACTTGCGCGCATTCCTGGCCACACGGCTCGCCAGCTACAAGGTGCCCAAGCAGATCGAATTCCGGAACGAATTGCCGAAGACGAACGTCGGCAAGATCCTGCGGCGGGCATTGCGTGACGAATCCGAACCTCGGCCTGACAATTGATGCCGTTCCAATGATTGCAGGTGCGGACGACGTCGTTTCGTTCTGGCAGGAGGCGGGACCCGATCGCTGGTTCGATAAAGATCCCGCGTTCGACGCCGAAATCCGCGCACGCTTTCTTGCGACACACGAGGCGGCCGCCGCCGGGCAGTTGTCCGAGTGGGAGCAAACCGCGCACGGCGCGCTTGCGCTTCTCATTCTGCTCGACCAGTTTCCGCGCAATATGTTCCGCGGCGAGGCTCGGGCCTTCGCGACCGATCCGCTGGCGCGCGCGATCGCCGCCGGCGCAATCATCCGCGGATTTGACAGTCAGGTACCGAAGCAGCTGAGGAATTTCTTTTATCTTCCGTTCGAGCACTCCGAGGATCTTGCCGATCAAGAACGCTGCATCGCTTTAAACAAGGCGGCGGGGGACGCAGAAAACCTCAAGTGGGCGGAAATTCACGCGGATATCATCCGGCGGTTCGGGCGGTTTCCCCACCGCAATGCCGCCCTTGGCCGTACCACCACACAGGACGAGCAGACCTTTCTCGACAGCGGCGGTTTCTCCGGCTGAAAAGTTCGCGCCAAGAAAATTCTGGGACGATACCGGTTGCCTCTGTTAGGCTTGGACCAACAACAACCGGCGGCTAGCCGGCTTTGTGCGCGGGCTGCCGCCTTGATGCTCGGGAGGCGATCCATGTCCTGTTTGGCCGAAGCCCTTCGGCGCTTGCTGACGACAATTTGTCTTTCGATCCTGACAATCTGCATTGCTACAGGCCTGCGCGCGCAGCAGGTGGACGTACGGGCGAATGAAATTGGCGGTGTTGTGACCAGCACCAAAGGCCCCGAGGCCGGTGTCTGGGTCATCGCCGAGACGACAGACCTGCCGACCAAATTTGCCCGCATTGTCGTTACCGACGACCAGGGACGCTATCTCATTCCCGATCTTCCGACCGCAAATTACAGCGTCTGGGTGCGGGGCTATGGCCTCGTCGACTCGCCAAAGATACGCGCGAAGCCGGGAATGACACTGAATCATACGGCGATTATCGCGCCGAACGACGCCGCAGCGGCACACTATTATCCGGCAGCATACTGGTACGCGATGCTGAAAATTCCGCCGGCAAAGGATTTCGGCGGCTCGACCGACATTCCGAAAAACATCACGCAGGACAACTGGCTGCGACAGATGAACAATGTCGACTGCATCGGGTGCCATCAGCTCGGCCAGGAATCGACCCGCACGATCCCCGCTGCGCTGGGCAACTTTAAATCGGGGGCCGAAGCATGGGAGCGGCGCATTCTCTCCGGTCAGTCAGGTGAGATGATGACAAACAGGATCGCCGGCCAGTTCGGCGGCGTCCCCTACAAATATTTCGGCGACTGGACCGACCGGATCGCGAAGGGCGAATTGCCGAAGGCCAAGCCGCCGCGGCCCGAGGGCGAAGAACGCAACGTGGTTGTGACGTCGTGGGAGTGGTCGAAGCCGGACAAGTATCTGCATGACCTGATCTCTTCGGACAGGCGTTACCCGACAGTGAATGCTTACGGCCCTCTGTTCGGCTCGCCGGAATATTCGACCGACAACATGCCGATCCTCGATCCGAAGACGAACAAGGTTTCGTTCTTCAAGATGCCTGTGCGCGATCCGGAAATGCCGGTATCGCTCGGGCCGGGCCACGCCGGAGCCGTGAAGCCGACAGCGGAATCTCCCTACTGGGGGAACGAAGTGCTGTGGGACACGCGCGCCAACAACCACAACGCCATGTTCGACAAGCAAGGCCGCATCTGGCTTACGGCCAGCGTGCGCGGCATGGACAACCCGGCGTGGTGCAAGAAAGGCTCGGATAACCCCTATGCCAAGGCTTTCCCGCTGGAAAAGAGCCCGCGCCAGGTCGCGTTGTTAGATCCAAAGACGATGAAATATGAGTTCATCGATACCTGCTTCGGGACGCATCACCCGCAATTCGGCTACGACGCCGACAACACACTGTGGCTCTCCGGCACCGGACCGGTCGCCGGCTGGGTCAACACGAAAGTGTGGGACGAGACGCACGATGCGCAAAAAGCCGTTGGTTGGACGCCGTTCGTCCTCGACACCAACGGGAACGGCAAGCGTGACGAGTACACCGAGCCGGGCCAGCCGGCTGAAGCGGGAAAGGACACACGCATCACCGGCGGCTCCGGCCCTTACGCCGTCATGCCCAATCCGAAAGACGGCTCGATCTGGTACACGGTCGGCGTGTTCGGCGGCCAGGCCGGTTTCCTGCGTTTCGATCCGAAGACGCAGCTTTCGGAGTTCTTCGCCGTGCCAAAACCCGGCGTCGGCATCCGCGGCGGCGACATCGATGCAAATGGCGTCGCCTGGGGTTCGGAATCGAGCGGACACCTTGTCAGCTTCGACCGCAGCCTGTGCAAAGGCCCGCTCAACGGTCCGCAAGCAACCGGCAATCACTGCCCCGAAGGATGGAAGTTCTACAAGTATCCCGGACCGGGTTTCGAAGGTTTCGAAGACCGGAGCGTCGAAGCCAGCTATTACACCTGGGTAGACCAGCACAACACCTTGGGTCTGGGTGCAAACATCCCGATCTCCACCGCCAATCTCAACGACGGCTTTGTTGCCTTCAAGAACGGCAAGATGGTCATGTTGCGCATTCCCTACCCCATGGGCTTCTACGCCAAGGGTCTCGACGGCCGGATCGACGACCCAAACGCCGGCTGGAAAGGCCGTGGCCTGTGGAGCACCAGCGGCGACCGCACACCCTGGCTGATGGAAGGCGGCAAAGGATCAAGCCCCCGCGCCGTGCATATCCAGGTGCGACCCGATCCGCTGGCGCACTGACGCCATAGTGTCATGCCGAAGGCCTCCACCGACGGAGGAGGCCTTCGCTTTCGCAGGCCTAGGCGGTGGACGAACCTCTGGGGTAGCATCGCCGCCAACGGGCGCCGCGGGGGCAGGCGCCAAAAAACGCCAGGGAGCTGCCATGCGTCACGTCATATCCGCCGCTTTTACCGCAACCATATTGACCCTCAGCGGGCCCGCACAGGCACAGGTCCCGCAAGGCTATCCGGCGGACTATGCCAAGGTCGTCGAAGCCGCGAAGAAGGAAGGCAAGGTGGTGGTCTACGCGACCACCGATGCCGTCGCCGCCAACCATCTCATCAAGGATTTCGAGGCGCTCTACCCCGGCGTGAAGGTCGAATACTCCGACCTCAACTCGACCGAACTCTACAACCGCTTCATCGCCGAGGCTGCGGCCAACAACGGCACTGCCGACGTCCTGTGGTCGTCGGCGATGGACCTGCAGGTGAAGCTCGTGGCCGATGGCCAGGCCGCGAGCTACGCCTCGCCGGAGATCAAGGCCCTGCCGAAGTGGGCGGTATGGAAGAATTCAGCCTACGGGACGACCTATGAGCCGATCACCTTCGTCTACAACAAGCGGCTCGTTCCCGAAGGCGAGGTGCCGAAAGATCACACCGACCTGCTGAAGTTGCTCAACGCCAAGACCGATTTCTATAAAGGGAAGATCACGGCCTACGATCCAGAGCGCTCCGGCGTTGGCTATCTTTTCTGCAACACGGACATCAAGAATTTCCCGCAGGCCTGGGATCTCTTCAAGACGATGGGCAAGGCGCAGGCCAAGCTCTACACCAGCGCGGGCGCAATGATGGAGCGCGTTACATCAGGCGAGCACCTGATCGCCTACGGCATCTTCGGCTCCTACGCACTCGGCCGTTCGAAGAAGGATCCCAACCTCGGCATCATCCTGCCGAAAGATTACACAATGGTGACGTCCCGCGTCGCTTTCGTTTCCAAGCACGCCAGAAATCCGAACGCGGGCAAGCTGTTCCTTGATTACCTGCTGTCGAAGCGCGGCCAGGATATCATCGCCAACAAGGCGGACCTCTACTCGCTTCGATCCGACGTCGACGGCGAGGCGACGATCAAGCGCGTTGCCCAGATGATCGGCGACAAGGCGAGGCCGGTTCCGATCGACGAAACACTGCTGGAAAATCTCGATCAGACGAAACGGCTGGCTTTTCTGTCGAAATGGCAGCAGGCGAAGAAGGGACAATAGGCGTTTTTCATCTGGTTCCAGCGCCGGGCAAAGGCCGGAATCCGGAAAATAACTCAGCGGCACCCGGGTTCGCTCGTTACATTCGCGCCCCGGAATGACGGGGACAAATGCCGATCGCTGCTTACCGTGTCCTTGTGCTCGGCGTCACCGCGCTTGTCGTGGTGGCGCCGCTGTCGCTCGTTGTCTACCAGAGCTTTCTCACCGCCCCTTTTTTCGATCGCTCGGCCAGGTTCGGTCTGCTCGCCTACTCGTTTGTCTTGGCCGATCCCGATTTCTGGCAGGCATTCTGGACAACCGTCACGATTGCCGCCGGCATGGCGGCGATTGCCGTCCCGCTTGGCGCCCTGCTCGCGTTCCTGATGGTGCGCACAGACGTGCCGGGCCGGCGATATCTCGAGCCGCTGATACTGATTCCGATCTTCGTTTCAGCCGTGGTAATCGCCTTTGGCTACGTTGTCGCCATCGGCCCGGTCGGGATTTTTTCAACGCTCGCCAAGGATATCCTTGGCTTCATCCCGTGGAATCTCTATTCCCTGCTCGCGCTGACCGTCATTGCAGGCTTGACGCACGTGCCGCACGTCTACCTCTACAGTGCCGCCGCGCTGCGCGGGCTTAATACCGATCTTGAGGAGGCGGCGCGCGTCGCCGGCGCCAACCCGCTGCATGTTGCGGTAAGTGTCAGCCTGCCGATGATCCTCCCGGCTATCTTGTTTGCAGGCGTTCTGGTGTTTTTCCTCGGCTTCGAGCTTTTCGGGCTTCCGCTGGTCCTCGGCGATCCGCAGGACCTGCTCGTGCTGTCGACCTACCTGTTCAAGCTGACAAACAAGCTCGGCGTGCCATCGTATCAGCTGATGGCAGTCGTCGTGGTCGCAATTGTCGCGATCACGGCACCGCTCGTGTTCATGCAGCGCGTGTTGCTGCGTCAGGCGCAACGTTACGTGTCCGTGCGCGGGAAAGGGTTGAAGATCCGGGCGCTGCCGCTGCATGGTTGGCGCTGGATCGCCTTTGCCGGAATCGTGTTCTGGCTTTTCGTTACGGTCGTCGTCCCAATCGCCGGCATCACGTTGCGCTCTTTCGTGGTCACCTGGGGCGAGGGCGTGCGGCTCCTCGACGTGCTCACGCTCGATCACTACCGCGAACTCACCGACTATCCGAACGTGATCCGCGGCATCCTCAATACGCTCGGTATCGGAATCGTAGGCGGCGCCGTGGCGGTCGGCTGTTACACCGCGCTTGCACTGTCGGTGCATCGGTGGAATTCGGGATGGACGAGGCTTGTCGACTATCTGGTGATGGTGCCGCGCGCCATGCCCGGTCTCGTCGCCGGCCTCGCACTGTTATGGGTATTCCTGTTCGTGCCGTTTCTGTCCCCGCTCAAGTCGACGATGGTGTCGGTCTGGCTGGCTTATTCCATTGTCTGGCTGGCCTACGGCATGCGGCTCGTTTCCGGCACCCTGTTGCAGGTGGCGCCCGAATTGGAGGAGGCCGCGCGTACCGTCGGCGCGAGTGACCTGCGCGCCAAGCGCGACGTTACCGTGCCGCTGATCAGGTACGGCATGCTGGCGAGCTGGCTGCTCGTCTTCCTGATCTTCGTGCGCGAATACTCGACCGGCATCTATCTGCTTGGCCCAGGCACCGAGGTCATCGGTTCGCTCCTGGTATCGCTCTGGGGCACGGGCGCGGTCGATCTGGTGTCGGCGCTGTCAGTCGTTAATGTTGTCATGATCGGTGTCGGCCTGGCCGTCGCCGTCCGCCTCGGAGTACGACTGCATGGCTGAGCTCATCGTCAGGGACGTCGCCCTGCGCCTCGGCGACAACGACATCCTCAAGGGAGTCTCGCTTGCGATTCCCGCCGGCCAAGTGGTGGCGTTGCTCGGCCCCTCCGGCAGCGGAAAGACGACGCTGTTGCGCGCCGTTGCCGGTCTAGAGACGCCGCACCGGGGCTCGATCGGAATCGGCAACACGGTATTTTTCGATGCTGAGCGGCGCATCGATCTTCCCGCAGAGCAACGCGGGCTTGGCCTCGTCTTCCAATCGTACGCGCTGTGGCCGCATCGCACCGTGTTCGAGAATGTCGCTTATGGCCTGAAGTTGCGCGGCATTTCGACCGCCGAGACGAAAGCGCGTGTCGAGAAGACCCTGTCCCAAATTGGACTCGGTCATCTCGCTGCGCGTTACCCGCACCAGCTTTCCGGCGGACAGCAGCAGCGCGTCGCCATTGCACGTGCGCTCGTCTACGAACCGCCGGTCATCCTGCTTGATGAGCCATTGTCGAACCTCGACGCCAAACTGCGCGAGGAAGCCCGCGCCTGGCTGCGCACGTTGATCGTAACTTTGGGTCTCTCCGCGATCCACGTCACCCACGATCAGCTCGAAGCCATGGCCATTGCCGACAAGATCGTCCTTCTCGATGCCGGCCTGGTTGCACAAGAAGGAACTCCGACCGCGCTTTATAACGAGCCCGCGACGCTGTTCGCGGCGGAGTTCATGGGCAGCAACAACAGGCTTGACGGCAGGCTCGTCGAGAATGCGGGCGGGCGAGCCAGCCTCGAGCTGTTCGGCGGGCGGATCACGGGGCTGGCACGCACGAACAGGGTGGCCGGGGCCGAGGCGACCGGCATCATTCGCATCGAACGCGTGCGCGTTGCCTCGAGTCCCGGCGCAAACCGCCTGAAAATGCGGCTTACTGCCCCGATGTACCTCGGCGACCGCTGGGAGCTCGTGTTCGTGCGGGAAAATCTGACCGTGCGGGCCCACGCGGCGGCACCGCCCGCCCCCGGCGAGCACTATGTCGAATTCCCCCCCGACGCGCTGTGGGTGTTCTAGGCTGCGCTCATGGCAGACTTTCACGGCGTTTTCCCGTACCTCGTCTCCCCGATCGATGCGGGCGGTCGCATTCTCACTGATGTCCTCGGTACACTTGCGTCCGACCTGATCAAGGCCGGCGTACACGGCCTGACGCCGCTCGGCTCCACCGGCGAATTTGCCTATCTCACGCGCACGCAACGCGAGGCCGTCGTGCGCGCAACAATCGAGGCGGCAGCGAAACGCGTCCCCGTCGTCGCAGGTGTCGCGTCGACCGCAACGGCGGATGCCATCGAGCAGGCGCGGGCCTATCAGAAATTCGGGGCCGACGGCATTCTCGCGATTCTCGAAGCATATTTTCCTCTCAAGGACGCGCAGGTCGAATCCTATTTCCGGGCCATCGCGGACGCGGTCGATATCCCGGTCGTTCTTTACACAAATCCGCAGTTCCAGCGCAGCGATCTGTCGCTCGACGTAATCGCGCGCCTGTCCGAGCACCCGCGCATCCGTTACATCAAGGACGCGTCGACAAATACCGGCCGCCTTCTGTCGATCATGAACCGCGCGTCGCGCATGAAAGTATTCTCGGCGTCGGCGCACATTCCGGCCGCAGTGATGTTGATCGGCGGCGTCGGCTGGATGGCGGGGCCGGCCTGCATCGTGCCGCGACAGAGTGTGCGTCTATACGAGCTGTGCCGCGCTGGACGGTGGCCCGAGGCGATGAAGCTGCAGCGTGACATGTGGCGCATCAATGAGGCCTTCGCGCGCTTCAACCTCGCCGCCTGCATCAAGGCCGGGTTGCAGATTCAGGGTTACGCCGTCGGCGACCCGGTGCCGCCGCAGGCCGCGCTCGGGCCTGCCGAACGAGAGGCGGTTAAAGCGATTCTTGCCGACGTTGCAAAGCTCGAAATGCCAGAATTGGCGGGCGCCCAGGCCTGACATCAGGCCCGCTCCCGCAACAGGCGGCGGATCACCTTGCCTGTCGTCGTTATCGGCATGTCGCTGATGAAAGCGACCTCACGCGGATATTCGTGCGCCGACAGGCGCGATTTTACGAAGGCCTGAATTTCGGCCGCCAGCGCGTCCGACGCCGCATATCCTTTCTTGAGGACAATAAAGGCCTTCACGATTTCCGTGCGCAGGGGGTCCGGCTTGCCGACCGCCGCAGCAAGGGCCACTGCCGGATGGCGGATCAGGCAGTCCTCGATTTCGCCGGGCCCGATGCGGAAACCCGCGGAAGTGATGACGTCGTCGTCCCGGCCAACAAAGCTGACATAACCTTCCTCGTCCATGACCCCCTGGTCGCCGGTCGTCATCCAGTCGCCGATAAATTTGTCACGCGTGGCTTCGGGCTTGTCCCAGTATTCAAGGAACATCACCGGGTCGGGACGCCTGATTGCGATCTGCCCGATCTCTCCCGGCTTCAGCGGACTACCGGAGGCATTGATGATCGCGACCGTATGGCCGGCCACCGGCCGGCCGATGGCGCCGGGCTTCGAGACCTTTATCGCGCTGCACGCCGAAAGCACGATGTTGCATTCGGTCTGTCCATAGAACTCATTGATGACAAGACCGAATGCCGACTTGCCCCATTCGTAGGTTTCCGCACCAAGCGATTCACCGCCCGAGCCGATCGAACGCATGCTGATAGCGTGGCGGTCTTTCGGATTCGGTACGGCGCGCAGCATGCGAAGTGCCGTCGGTGGAATAAAGGCGTTGCGGATCTGCGCCCGCGCCATCAGCGTGAAAGCCTCTTCCGGATCGAATTTCTCAAAGCGCCGCGCCACCACCGGCACGCCGTAATGAAGCCCCGGCAAAAGAACATTGAGCAATCCGCCTGCCCAGGCCCAGTCGGCAGGCGTCCAGATGCGATCACCCGGCTGCGGAAAAAAATCGTGATGGGTTTCGACGCCCGGAAAGTGACCGATCAGCACGCGGTGGCCGTGCAGCGCGCCTTTCGGCTGACCGGTCGTTCCGGACGTATAGACCATCATGGCCGGATCGTCGGCCGACGTGTCGACCGGAGTGAAGTCCGATGAAGCCTTCGCAAGCATGTCGGCAAATGCGAGCGCGCCGTTGCCGGAGCTGTCGAGCGAAAGTATCAATTTAAGCGCCGGCAGATCTTTCCTGATTTCGGCAATCCGCTCGGCACCGCGTGCATTCGTGATCAGCGCGGACGCTCCGGAGTTTTCAAGGCGATATGAGAGGGCGTCCGTCCCGAACAGCACGGCAAGCGGTAAGGCCACGCCGCCGAGCTTGTAGATCGCGATGTGCGTTGCGGCGACCTCGGGCAATTGCGGCAGAAGGATTGCGACGCGGTCGCCGCGTTTGATTCCGTGAGCGCGCAGGGCATTGGCAAGACGGTTCGATATCTCGCGCAGCCAGCCATAAGTAATCTTTTCGTCCTGACCATCGGGCCGGGCGTGCAGGATGGCAAGGCGATCCGGTTCTTTCGCGGCCCAGCGATCGCAGACGTCGACGCCGATGTTGTAGCGGGTGGGTACCTGCCAGCGAAACTGGCGGTAGAGCGATTCGTAGTCCTTGACGCGCGGAAGTACCGGCATAGGGCGCAAAACTAATCAGGGCATGACGCAAGGTCCAGTCCGGCAGGGCGCCTTGCTATCGGGGCTTCAAAGAAGCCGCCGCGATCAATTCAGCGGCACCCGCAGAAAATTCCAATACGGGGTCGTCGGCGCGACAATGTCGATCGGCTGCTTTTCTCCTGCTTGGCCCGACACGAACGAAAACGTGCTGGCTCCTGGCTCGATTGCCTCGAAACGCAGAACCAACACGTCGTTCGCCGCATAGTCCCGGCGTTCCGGGCAGGTCGTAACGTTCTCACCCCCAAGGTAACGGTAGTTCTGTCCGCTCGCGAGCAAATACGGGCTGTTGGGGCCGCTCGCTGCAAAGCAGACTTTCGACAACGCGGCGAGCGCTCGCAGGTGGATTTCGGTCTGGCCGGGCGCGCGCTTGACCTCGACAATCGCCACCGGCACCTGATTTTCGGCGCGATGGAGAAGCTTCTGTGCCGCAACGGGCTGCGGCACAAATGACGCGGCAACCAGAATGCCCATCAGCAGCTTTTGCCGAACCACGTGCATCATGCTCCTCGCCTTACGGAAAAATTATCGTGTCGGAGGCATCGTCGCCAAGTAGGCTGAATACCTGACCGTCATTCCTTGTCATCGTCCGGCTCGGCCAAGATCATCGCCCAGTACACCTTGTACTTCGAGGCCGGCGTGTACACCGCCGCGATGCCCATGCGGGTGGCGCCCGTGAGCAGCATGTTGGCACGGTGCGGGCTCGAATCGCGCCAGCCGGAAAATGCCTCGGCGAGGGTGTGATAGCCGGCGCTGATGTTCTCGGCCGCTCTTTTCGCGTTATAGCCGGACGCCTTCAACCGCTGCACGAACGGCTTGCCCGCGCCATGATCGAGCTTGTCACGCCTCGCCATCACTTCCGCCTGTGCATGGGCAAGCGTCATCAGGTCCGGATCGATCTCGACTGCAGGCAAACCGTTGTTGGCACGATAGCCGGAGATCATCGACGCTGCGGCCGCCGCATCGAGTTCCGCACCCGGCCGTGCGAGGTTGCGATAGAAGCTCGGCTCCGCCTTCGGAACGTAGGTCTCGGCGCAACCGCCAAGCAGAGCAAGGCCAATCAGCGAAATGACAACGCAAATCGACCTGATCGGCACGTGTTCCCCCTGATTGAAAAAACGCACGAGCCTAACGCACTGACCGTGGCTGAATGGTAAACTCACAGGCCGACGACGAAATGCACGCGGAAGCCTCCGCATCTACTGGCATGTCCTCGAAGCGTCAACTAACCTCAGAAAAGAGATTTACGCGGGAGGCCCCATGTCCAACGAACCTGTCGCACGCACTCCGGGCGCCAAGCGAGCTGCCCCGGGCGAATATGTATTTGACCTCGGCACCGTGCAGAAGATCATGGGCGGACCGGCCTATTCAACTGCGCACGGACCGTGCGTGGAAGGCGACCGTATGATTGTGGGCCTGATGCGGATGAAGGCCGGTACCGGCGCCGAGCCGCACTCGCATCCGAACGAGCAATGGATCTACATACTGGAAGGAACATTCCGTGCAACGATCGGCGAGAAGCAAATTGACGTGAAGCCCGGCTCGGTCATCTACATTCCCGCAAACACGGTGCATGCCGGCAAGGCGACACCGGATGGCGATGTTGTGTTCTTCACGGTCAAAGATGCCTCGCACAGTTTGCATGGGATAAAGGCGTAGCACGACCGGGCCCCACTCCCACGCCTGGTCAGCAAGGAGAGGAACCGATGAAACGTCTGACCATGATCCTGTTTGCCGTCCTCTGTCTCACGGGGGTGGCCGTCGCGCAGGACAAATATCCGAACCGCCCGGTCAAGGTGATCGTGCCTTATGCCCCAGGTGGAGCGACCGATATTGTCGCTCGCATCGTGGGCGATGCATTCCAGAAAATTACCGGTCAGGGCTTCGTCGTGCTCAACAAGCCGGGAGCCTTCGGCATGCTGGCGCTCGACGAAATGATGAAAGCGGCCCCCGACGGTTACACGATCATGATCGGCAATGTTTCCACCAATGCGATCACGCCGATCCTCTACGGTACGAAGATGAGTTTTGACTACGGCAAGAGTGTCACGGCGGTCACGAACTTGATAGATGTGCCGGCCTTCCTGCTGGTGACGACTGCCAACGATTTTCCGGTAAAGTCAGTAGCGGAGCTCGTGGACTATGCGAAAAAGAATCCGGGCAAGGTCCGCTACGGCACCGTTGGTGTTGGCTCCTATCCGCACTACGACATGGCCTATTTTGCCAAGCGCGCGGGCGAACTGGACCTCGTCGCGCTGCCGAACAAGAACGGCGCCGCAGGCGTGATCCAGGACATGCTGCGTGGCGACGTTCAGGCTGCCTTTCTCAACGTTGCCTCGACCGCAGGACAAGTTCAGGCGGGAAAATTCCGTCCCCTGGCAGTGGTCAATCATGCGCGGCTCAAGGAATATCCCGACGTTCCGACCATGGAGGAGGCCGGGTTCCCCGACGTAGGGACAGTCGCCTGGAACGGGCTGTTCGCGCCGGCTGCAACGCCAAGGCCCGTGCTGGAAGCGCTATTCGTGGCCGTGACTCAGGCGCTGCAGTCAGCCGAAGCAACCGAGAAACTTCACAAACAGAACTTCAATATTGTGCCGAACAAATCGCTGGCCGATGCGCAAGCCTGGCTTGCGAGTGAAATGAAGCACTGGCAGACCGTCACCAGCACGGTGAAGATCGAAGTGGCCCAGTGATTTTTCTGAAGTCGCATCGGACGGCAACTTAATTCGCCACGGAGTG
>Ga0070741_10006318_pt1 | contig 25580 bp, 23 predicted proteins | sample Coa_R1_4_FD_66440 | JGI IMG/M metagenome (GOLD analysis project Ga0070741, IMG submission 66440) | Surface soil microbial communities from Centralia Pennsylvania, which are recovering from an underground coalmine fire - Coalmine... | ecosystem: Environmental > Terrestrial > Soil > Unclassified ... | reverse complement strand
CTAGTCACGCTCGCCGTGGTCATCGCGCTCGCCGCGGTCCTCGGCTGGATCTTCTCCGGGCGGGCGCTGCGCCCGGTGCACCTGATCACGACGGCCGCGCGCGCCGCGTCCGAACACAACCTGTCAGCGCGGGTCGCGCCGACAGGTCCCCGCGACGAACTCCGCGAACTGGCCGAGACATTCGACGAGATGCTCGGCCGGCTCCAGGCCGCGTTCGAGGGCCAGCAGCGGTTCATCGCCAACGCCTCTCATGAACTGCGTACCCCGCTGGCCGTCATGGGCGCCACCGTCGACGTCGTGCTGGACAACCCCGGCAGCACGCCCGGCGACTTGCGCGCCATGGCGACCGACATCCGCGCCGCGGTCGATCACGCCGAGCACCTCATCAGCGCGCTGCTCATCCTCGCGCGCAACGAGCGCGGGCTCACCGTTCGCGAGAAGGTCGACCTGGCCACGGCCGCCGAAGACGTCCTCGACACCGCCGGCCTGGATGACCGGCGGGTGCACGCCACGCTGGAGCCCGCCGTCATCTCTGGCGATCCGGTGCTGGCCGAACGCCTCATCGCGAACCTGGTCGACAACGCGGTCCGGTACAACCACGCCGCCGGCGACATCTGGATCAGCACCCGCACCACCGCGGGCAGTGGCCGGCTGACCGTGGCCAACACCGGCCCGGTCATCAGCCCGGCCGACGCCGGCCGCATCTTTCAGCCGTTCCAGCGGCTCAGCGACCGTACCTCCCATGACGGCTCCGGGCTCGGCCTGGCCATCGTCGCCTCCATCGCCGCGATCCACGGCGGCACCGCCACCGCCCGCCCCCGCAACGACGGCGGCCTGTCCGTGACGGTCACCATCCCCTCGGCCGGCGCCCCGGCCCAAGCCTGCCCCAGCCCGCCGCAGGCGTGAGCTGGCCAGCCCGATTCCATCAAACCGATGTCTCCACGGTTTGAGGGGAATCCAGCCGGTTCCGCCAGCGGAGGCAGGCCATTGAGCAGCGACGTCCCGGAGTCCGAGCGGTTTGGCTTCGAGTCCGCGATGCGTTTGTCGTGGAACCGGTTGTTGGCATCCTCCTGCGTGTCTACGGGGCTGCTTCTTCCGCTCGGAACGACCGCCGGTAGTGAGTCGGCGGCACGCCGATCAGCCGGGCGAAGTGGTGACGCATATTGACCTCGCTACCCAGGCCGCAGGCCTGGGAGATGCGGGGCACCGGCTCGTCGGTTGATTCGAGGAGTTCCCGCGCGCGGTGCACGCGCTGGGTGAGCAGCCATTGCAGCGGCGATGTGCCGGTGGTGGCGTGGAACCGGCGGATGAGGGTGCGCGGCGTCGTATGGAGGCGAGCGGCCAGCCTGCCGATAGTCAGCGGCTCGTCTAGGTGCTCGCGAGCCCAGTCCAGCAAGGGCGCCAGACTAATGTCGTCGCGTGGCGCCAGCGGTGTCTCGATGTATTGCGCCTGCCCTCCCGGGCGGTGCGGCTGGATGACCAGCCGCCGGGCAAGCACATTGGCGACTTCCGCGCCGAGGTCGAGCCGGACCAGGTGCAGGCACAGATCGAGGCCGGCCGCGGTCCCGGCGCTGGTGAGCACATCGCCTTCGTCGACATAGAGCACCGCCGGATTGACCGTGACCTTCGGGTAGCGGCGCGCCAGCTCGTCCGCGTGCATCCAATGCACGGTGGCGGTCCTTCCGTCAAGAAGTCCGGCGGCGGCAAGGACGAACGCTCCCGTGCAGAGAGACACGATGCGCGCGCCAGCCTGATGCGCAGCGCGGACCGCCTCGACCAGCCGCGCCGACGGCTCGAAGGCCGGTTCCGGCAGCGCCGCCACGATCACGGTATCCGCCGCGGCAAGCTCGTCCAGGCTGCCTGCGTCCGCGACCGCGAATCCGGCCTGGGTGCGGGTCTTCCCTGGTTCCGTTGCGCAGATCCGGAAGTCGTACCAGGGATCGGCGAGTTCCAGGCGAGGGCGGCCGAATATCTCGCACGGTATGGCGACCTCAAAGATCGGAGAACCCTCAGGGACGGCCAGCGCAACACGGCCAACAGGCATGTCACTATATTAGCGCATGTTGTCGTTCTTGCCACTGGCGAGCGGGCGGCACGGCTGGGATCGTCGGTGGAATGAGCAAGCAAGGCACGACCAGCCGGCCCTGGGCGGTCCTCGCGGTCGTGTGCGCGGCCCAGTTCCTGACGATCATCGACTTGTGGATCGTCAACATCGCCCTGCCGTCTTTGCGACACTCCTTCGCGCCGGCGTCGCTGTCCGCGGTTTCCTGGGTCCTGGACGCCTACGCGATCGTGCTAACGGCCGTGCTCGTCCCGGCCGGGAGGATCGCCGACGACGCGGGCCGGCGAGCGTGCTTCCTGGCCGGCCTTGCCGGGTTTGGCCTCGCATCGCTCGGCTGCGGACTTGCCCCGGATTTGCCGGTACTGATCGGCTTCCGTGTGCTCCAGGCTGCTGCCGCCGCCCTGCTCATGCCGGTCACGCTCGCGCTAGCGCTGCCGACCTTCCCCGCTGCGCAGCGTGGCACAGTGATCGGAATCTGGTCGGCGGTGGCCGGCGTGGCCGCCGGCGGCGGCCCGGTGCTCGGCGGGTTGCTCGTCGCGGTGAACTGGCGCTGGATCTTCTTGATCAACGTCCCGGTGGTAGCGGCGGCGCTAGCGGCGGCGGTCCGACTGCTGCCTCGCGGCGTCCGGCGAGTGCGGCCGAGCTGGCCGGACCCACTCGGAACGCTGCTGGTGCTCTGCGCGACCGGACTGGTATGCCTGGCCCTCACCGAGGCACCGGCCTGGCCGGCGGTTCGCACGGCCGTGGTGATGGGGTCCGGGCTGATCCTGGCGGTGGCGTTTGTCCGTCACATTCGCGCCGTTCGTGGTCCATTGGTCTCGCCGCACATCTTCGCGGCTGGCACGATTGGCGCGGGTGCCGCGGGCCTCGTTTCCTATTATCTCGGGTTCGGCGCGCTGCTGCTCGGCACGACTTTGCTGCTGACCGACGGCATGCACTACACCGCTCTGCACGTCGCGCTGGCCATCGCGCCTGCGCCGGCCATGAATACTGTGCTGTCGCCTCTCTCCGGTCACCTGGTGACCCGGCTCGGAAGCCGCTGGGTCATCGTCGTGGGTTCGGCGCTCTTTGCCGCGGCCGCGGCCTTGCCTCTACTGCATGCCGGCAACATCAGTTACCCGGCCATCGTGCTGCCCAGCATGTTGCTCTGGGGCACCGCGAACGCGCTCATTTACCCAACCCTGTTCGCCACCGCTGATACCGCCCCGCCCGCCGAGCTAACGTCAGGACTCGGCGTGCTTAACATGGCGCGACAGCTCGGATCGGCACTCGGCATCGCGCTCGCTGTACCTCTGCTGGGGCGCGCCTCGCTGGAGAGCGCCACAGTGGTATCGGCGGGAACGCTGCCGCAAGCCGGGCACGCCTGGCTGCTCGTGCTCGCGTCCGCGGTACTCACTGGCGCTGCAGGGTTCGCCCTGTCGGCGCCGCGACAGCGCCGTGTGCGAAACCAGCCCGAAATCTCGCCTGACAGCGACCGCCAGAAGCAAGGTACCGGGTGATGATGTCACGCATGCAACGCCGTGCCAGCAGCCAAGCGCGAACTCCGCCTGCTGAATCGGGAACCTCGGCTGAAAGGCCGTGCTGGGTAACGCCGCTGCCACCGCTGCGCGGTCAGGCGTGGAGTAGGGGTACGTCGTATTTGAGGATGTACTCGTCACGAGTGGCGAGAGTGAGTCCTTCGGCCTTGGCTTGGGCGATGAGCATCCGGTCGAACGGGTCGCGATGGATCATCGGCAAGCGGCCCGCCGCGATGGCGTGCATCGCGGTGATGGGAAGCTCTCGCAGCCCGGTGGCGAGAATGCGCTCAGGCAGGTCAGCGGGACCGAGCTTGCCCTGCGACTGCTTGATCGATACCTCCCAGAGGGATGCCGCGCTGACGAAGACGTCCAGGTCCGTGTCAATCGAGTCCTTGACCTCACTGGATAGCGTGGAATCGTCCTCCAGCCACCACAAGATGACATGGGTGTCGAGCAGCAGCCTCACGATCAGAGCCCGAAGTCGTCGGCAATGGCAGCGTTCGTCGCCGCGGAGTCCCAGTCCGGAGACCGGTAAAGCTGCCCGGCTAGCGACCCCCGCCCGGTGCGCTGCGCGACACGGAGCGGAACTACCTTGGCGACGGGCTTCCCGGAACGGCTGATCACAACTTCCGCGCCTTGCTCGACACGTTCGATGATCCGCGAGAGCTGGGTTTTGGCCTCGTGAATGTTGTACTGCTCCAGCGCCTTTTCGGCCATGCGGCACCTCCTTAGCTAAGTCTAGTCTAGTCCTCGCTATCAGGCAGCACACCAGGCCCTCGCGTCCGGACCGAAATCTCCAGGCTGCCCAAGGTGTGGCGTGCCGGTCTTGGTGGTTGAAATGCGGCAATATGGACCGATGTCTGGATCCGGAAGCCGGGAGTCGATGGGTGGGTACCGATCGTGGGCCACGAACGGATCGTAGGCCTGGCTGGGAGCGACGGGCGGCGCTTACCCGCCGGAGCGTGCTCGGCGTCGGGGGAATCACGCTTCTGGTCGGCTGCGCCGCCGAGGCGGGCAAGCTGATCTCTCCCGTCCAGGCGAAACCGGCCGGGCACATCGCGAGCAAGACCTCGCATCCCACAACCGGTACCGCCGGGCACGACACGACCGGCCTGGCCACGGCCGGCAAGCCAGTGTTCTATCTCGACGCCGGCCCCAAGGCGATAGCGCTCACCATAGACGACGGCCCGGACGCGAGCTACACGCCGCAAGTGCTCCGGCTGCTGGCCAGGTACCAGGTGACCGCGATGTTCTCGATGATCGGCATCGAGGTAGGCAAGCTGCCTGGCGTAGCGCGCGACGTGGCGGACGCCGGCCACGTTATCGCCAACCACACCTGGCAGCACGTGAACCTGGGCGTCTTGTCGCCGTCGGCGGCCGTATCGGAGATGGATCAGGCCACAGAGGCCATCCAGAACGCGACCGGCATCGCGCCGAGCAGGTTCCGGGCCCCGTACGGTGTCTGGTCGCGGACCGTGCTCCAGCGCTGCGCGGAAACCGGCATGACGCCGATCGACTGGTCTGTGGACCCGAGGGACTGGGCACGCCCGGGCGTATCCTCGATCGTGCGCGACATCATGCGCACCACGCGCAGCGGTTCGATCATCCTTGAGCACGACGGCGGCGGCAACCGTTCGGAAACGGTGGCCGCCCTTAAAATCGTCATCCCCCGCCTGCTCGACGCGGGTTACCATTTCGTCGCCCCGGGATAACCGGTTTGGCGATGTACTCCGCCGCCGACCGTCCTGACCGCCGCGCTCCCGGCCGCGACCGACTGCGCGAAGACCTCGGCTGCTTGTCGTCGCCCCGATTACCGTTCCCAGCTCATCCGCAGCTGCCCCGCGCTGTCTGGGCTAGCCAGAACGGCAGTGGTACTCCGTCCCCTCAACGCTCATCCTCGCCCATGGGGGCGAACTAGGCCGTGCTCGTAGGCATAGACGACTGCTTGGACGCGGTCGCGGAGGGCGAGTTTGCTGAGCATGCGGCCTACGTGGGTTTTCACGGTGGCTTCGGCTAGGACGAGGCGCTCGGCGATCTCGGCGTTGGAAAGGCCGGCTGCGACCTCGGTGAGGATCTCGCGTTCGCGCGGGGTCAGCTCGCCCAGTTCGGGCGGCTCCGCGGGACCGGGTCGAGTGCTGTCCGGCTCGGGCAGGTAGGGGAGGAACGCGTCTAGCAGGCGGCGAGTGATAGCGGGGGCTACGACCGCATCACCGCTGGCGACCGCGCGGATCCCGGACAGCAGGTCGGGTGGCGGAACGTCCTTGAGCAGGAAACCGCTTGCACCGGCCCGCAGCCCCGCGTAGGCGTATTCGTCGAGGTCGAACGTGGTGAGTATGAGCACCCGCGTCGTGCTCGCGCCGCTCACGATGCGACGCGTGGCTTCGATGCCGTCCATCCGGGGCATCCGCACGTCCATCAGCACGACATCCGGACTCTTGTCCGCCACCAGGCTCAGCGCGGCGATGCCATCGCCCGCCTCACCGACTACGTGCATGTCGTCCTGGGCGTCAAGGACCAGGCGGAAACCGAGCCGGAGCATGGGCTGGTCGTCGGCGAGCAGGATCGAGATGGTCACGTGGTCTCCCTCAGGGCTCCCCGCCTAGCCGCAGTACGGTATGTATCCGCCAGCCGCCGCCGGACCGCGGGCCCGCGGTCACCTGCCCGCCAAATACCGCCGCGCGCTCCCGCATGCCCGCGATGCCGTGACCGGCCGAACGATCAGTGCTTGGGGGGGCCACGGTACCGGGGCGGCCGGTGTCAGTGATCTCCAGTCCGACTTCGCCGGGCAGATAGGCCACGCGCACCTGCGCGCCCGCCGCGCCTGGCGCGTGCTTGAGGGTGTTCGTCAGCGCTTCCTGGATCAGGCGGTAAAGCGCGAGCTGAGCGGCGGCCGGCAGCGGGAAAGGCTGTCCGGTCACGGTCAGTCGCACCGGCAGTCCGGCCGCCCGGATGGTTGCCAGCAGGTCCTCGATATCGTCCAGGGTGGGTTGCGGCGTGCGCTCGAGTTGATCCGGCTCGCGCAGCACGCCCAGCAGACGGCGCATGTCGGTCAGTGCCGAGCGCCCGGTCTCCGACACCTGTCCCATGAGCGATACCGCCTGGCCGGTGCTGGTCGACGCGGTGTAGGCGGCGCCCTCGGCGAGCGCGATCATCACGGCGATGTTATGCGCGACGATGTCGTGCACCTCCCGCGCGATCCTGGTCCGCTCGGCGGCTGCCGCCAGCTGCGCCTGCTGGTCCCGCTCATGCTCTAGCCGCTCGGCTCGTTCTACCAGGGTCGCGAGGTAGGCGCGCCGGGTGCGCGCATAGTAGCCCAGAAGCCCGGCCACGAGGACGAGGGTGGAAAGGAGCGCCCAAAGCCCCAGGGTCCGGAAAGCGGCCGCGAAGAATATGGCGCCGGCCTCCAGCAAGGCAGCGGCGAGGAGGATACGCTTCAGAGGTTCATACGCCGCGACCGTGTAGAACGCGACTATCAGCCCGATATCGACGTTCAGTTCCTCATTGTTGACCACGAGCTGCGCGAGGGCCAGCCCGGTCATCACCAGAAACACCGGAAAGGGTGCCCGGCGCCGCCAGATCAACGGGCATACGAACGCGATGACCAGCGCGAGGGACAGGCCGTGGCGATGGCCGGAAATCGCGCTTACCGGGGGGCCCGATAGGGCCAGCACGGCCACGGCCAGGGCAGCGTCGCCAATGTACGGATACCGGCGTATCCAGGCTCCCGGCCATGAGGTGCTCCGGAGCCTCTGGAGCACCTCATCAACCATCACAGTCAACGGTAAAGCGCTAGCGGGTTGCCACGCCGAACGGGGTGCCGTCCTGGCGGCAGACGGTGCCCGCCGGCGGCAGGGCACCCGCAGTCAGGTACCCCACCTCATAGTTCTCCGCGCAGGTACTCGGGTTGGTGAACTCGGTGTGCCCGTAGCCGTCTATGGTCAGCAGCCGCGCCCGGGCGAGGTCGTGAGCCAGGGCGATCGAGTTCGAGTACGGCGTCGACGGGTCCACGGTGTTGCCGAGTAGCAGGATCGGGTTGGCGGTCGGCCGGTTCCACGGCCCGGTGTAGCGGTCCTGGGCCGCTGCCCGCGGCCACATTGCACATGGTTCGTGCATCCAGGCGAACGACGGTCCGAACGCGCCCGACCGTGCGTAGGCCAGCTTGGCCGCCGCCTCATAGGCCCGCGGATCGCCGGGATTGGGGCTGTCGGCACAGCCCACCGCGAGAATCTGCTCCACATTCCCGTCCCCCGGCTGCTGCGAAAACGGCGGGGGCCCGGCCGGCCCGGGCGGAGCGGTCGAAGCGAGCCATAGCTGCTGGAGGATGACCGCATCGGTTGGCCACGCGCTGAACGAATATTCGGGGAACGCGGTCAGGACGTCCTGATAGGTCCAGGTCTGCGCCGGGTTGCCAATCGTGACCGGATGGCGGAGCAGACGTCGCAACAGCGTGTTCCACTTGTTGGTGGTGGCCGCCGACGTGCCCGCCGAGAACGCGCAGGCGCTTGCCGACGCCTTGCCGCATAGGTTCAGGAAGGCCTGCATGGTCTGTGCGTCGCCGATGTCGCGACCCTGACGGAGATCCGTCGGCAGCGGTCCCCCGTGGGTCTCCGCGTTCGGGTCGATGTTGCCGTCGAAGACCATGTGCCCGACCCGAGCGGGGAACAGGTTGGCGTAGGTAGTGCCGATGAAGCTGCCATAGGACTGCCCGAGATAGTTGAGCACCGGGTCGCCCACGGCCTGACGCAGCAGGTCCATGTCGCGGGCCACGTCGGCGGTGCTGTCGTGATCGAGCAGCGGACCGCCATGGCTGGCGCAACGCGCATCGAACGCGGCAACCCTCCGCTCCCACGTCTTCTCCTGCGCATGCCCGACCGGGAAGATCGGCAGGCTCGCCAGGAACTTATGCTCCGCCGCCGACGACGAGAAACAGCTGATCTCGGTGCTGAAACCGAATCCCCGCGGGTCGAAGGTGACCACGTCGAAACGCGCCCGCACTTCGGCGGGGACTTGCGAATAGGACTGAACGAACCCATCGATATCGGTGGCAGGACCTCCGCTGTTGAAGAACAGCGAGCCCAGCCGGTGCACGGGGTCGGTCGCCAGGTGCCTGATCACCCCGATGCTGATCGTCTTGCCCAGTGGCTGCCGGTAGTCCAGCGGCACCTTGGCGGTGGCGCACTGGAAGCTGCCATCACAAGGAGCCCAGTGCAGGACCGGAACCGGCGGCGCTGGAGAGTGCGGCACCGTGCCCAGTTGTGTTGTCGTGGCCAAGGCGGATGTCGGTGCCATGACGGCACCCATCGCAAGTACCACCGCTGCCAGGATTGATCTCATGACGTCACGCTAAGAACCGGAGCCGCGATACCGCGTCGGTCCCAAGGACCCACTTAAGAGGCACCATGCGCGACCTGCGGCGTACCGGGTACGCCGCAGGTCGCAGGGATTGTTTAGGGCCATCCCTGAATGTGACACTACTGGCCTCAGCGTCATTCCCGGGAAAAGGAGCATCATGATGGCGCAGCAATCGGCGAACATATACATCACCAACAACACCGATGGTACGGCGTACATCAAGCTGTATCACAGCAACGACTACACCGGCATCCAGAATGGATCCTGGACGGTCTTGCCTGGAGCTACAGCGGGGCCGATGACCGTCTTGTTCGAGGAGGGGTGGACCTCATTCGATTGGTGGTCGGTGAACATTGCCGTGGAAGGAGGGTCGGCGCCGGGAATCTATCAGAATCCCGGGACATCTCTCTATCCCGAATGGAAGGAATGCCAGCTGCAGGGCGCAGACGCCGGGCAGAACCTCACCTTCGCCGTCACCACCACTAGCTTCGACATCAACCTGACCTCGGGCGGAACCACGGACTCCATGGGCAGGCTCGCCGACTTCTCGAAGATCACCAACGTTTTCGTGCTGATGCTTGAGAATCACTCGTTTGACAATATGTTCGGCCAGTCCGGTATCAGCGGCATCACCCATGCGTCAACCACGGACGGCAACGAATATAAAGGTGTGAACTACCAGGTCGGCAAGGACCCGGCGCCGAAGGCGATGCCGACCGACCCTGGTCACGAGTTCCAGGACGTCGTCGAGCAACTCGCGGGAGAGAAAAGACCTACCCGTATGGCGGCCCTTACCCTCCCATCCACATGTCCGGATTCGCCGCCAATTACGCCACCAGCAGCACAGAGGGACCAGTCCCGCCCGCCGCCGACATCGGCAAGATCATGCAGGGCTTCGCCACCAGCACTCAGCTCCCCGTCATCTACACGCTAGCCACCGTGTTCGCGTTGTGTGACCACTGGTTCTCCTCGATGCCCGGGCCGACCTGGCCCAACCGGTTCTTCGTTCACGGCGCTTCGTCGGCCGGGTTGGATCACAGCCCCACTCAGGAGGAGATGGCGACGTGGATAATCCCAGGCTTGGGCCTCAACTACCCGAACGGCAGTTTCTATGCCAGGCTGTCGGCTGCCGGACTGGCATGGCGCATCTACAACGATGACACCAACGCCTACAGTGACGACCCGGACAATGGCTCCCCTCTGGGCGCGGTTCCGCAGGTACTGGCGGTGAACGGCGTCACGTGGAACGACGTCTACTCCCTCACCCAATTCGCCGCTGACCTGCAGAGCCCCTATACCAATCAGTACACGTTCATCGAGCCGAACTACGGCGACATCACCAGCACCTATGAAGGCGGGTCTTCGCAGCATCCGATGGACGACGTCTACGGCGGAGAGGGCCTGATCAAGGCCGTGTATGAAGCCATCCGCAACTCGCCGGTGTGGGACACCAGCCTGCTGATCATCACATACGACGAGCATGGCGGCTTCTATGACTCCGTCGCGCCGGGACAGGTCACGCCGCCTGACGACGGCAGCCCTGACACCTACAACGAGTTCGGCTTCCCCTTCAACCAGCTCGGGGTCCGTGTCCCGGCCGTCGTCGTATCGCCATGGATCCCCGCGCAAGTCAGCACAACGACCTACGACCACTCGTCCGCCCTAGCCACCGTCGAGCGGCTGTTTGGCCTGGATGCGCTCACCAAGCGGGACGAGAACGCGGCCGACCTCCGGACGCTGCTAAGCGAGGCGCAGCCACGCACAGACACGCCCACCGTACTGCCCGATCCGGCATCTCCGCGACCCCGCACGGCGGTCGAGCCGGAAACGCTGCGAGCCCGGCTGAACGAACCAGTCCCGGAATCTGGCAACCTGGCCGGCTTCCTGGTCAACACGTTGAAGATGGACCTCGAACTGTCCGCGACACCGCAGGAACGAGAGGCGGCGCGGACGAAACATGCCGCGGTGACGACACGCGGCGATGCTCGCTCCTACGTCCAGGACGTCATGGCCAGGGTCAAGGCGGCCCAAGCCGCCCGGGCGCGGCGCACGCCGGGCCGGCCTCCGGACGGCGGAGGAACCCCGGCAGAGCCAGTCGCCTGAATCTGCCAATCGATTCCCAGCCGAGGTGAACTCCGCCGGGCGCCCGGGATGGCGCGCTACTGCACGGAGCGTGTGACGGTTTTCTCTAGGCCGAACTGGTTGTAGCCGATCTCGATCTGCTGGCCGCGGACCGGCAGGTCGGTCTGGCGCAGCCGGGTGACGTCTGTGGCTCCGACGCGTGTGAGGATCTTGCCGGTGAGCGCCTGCTGCTGGCCTTGCTGATCGGCGGTCACCTTGAACCTGTGGATGGTCCTGCCCTGGACGTCTGTCACCGTCGAGTAGTCTGCCTGCAGGCCCAGCATGGCAAGGGCCGCGAGGACTCCATCGCGGTCGACGGCCGGGGGGTCGACGGGAAGGGACAGCACGCCCTGGACCGATAGCGCGCCGGCTTGCACGCCGGTGCGGTCACGGACAGCTTGCGGATTGCAGAACCGGTACACGTTCACGTACAGGGCTACCTCGCCGTGGTATGCCAGCGGCGCGTTGTCGCTCGGGTCGAACGGCAGCTGCCGCCACGCTGAGCGGCCGCTGACCAGGACGTCGTATCCGTCACGCACCATGCTGACCACCATCTGCACCACCTGGGCGTAGCTGGCGGCGATGTCCTTGCCCGCTCCGGAGGCCCCGCGCATATCAGCGCGTCCTGGCGGTACGGGCTGGTCGATGACCAGGTCGACCGGGCAGGAGCTTACCCACCACACCGCCGAGTAGCCGTTCTGGTAACCCTGGATGAGGTAGCGTGCGCCGCTGCTGTGCACCTCGATCAGGAACGTATGGATGCCCTCCAGGGTGCACTCCAGCAGCAGGACCTCTCCCGGCCCGGGCGTCGCCATCATCGCGGGCGTGATGCCGTCGCTGTCCGCCTTCTTGAAGGTCAGCGCCTGTGTCTTTGAGATGGTGGCACCGTAGTTGTCCCGGAGCCGGCCGATGACTACCTCCGGCGTCTGACCGCACTTGGCCCAGGCGACGGAAACGGCGTTGCGGATGTCCTTGAAGTCCGTGCCGGACAGCGCGCTCTGCCTCCAGCGCGTCGCTACCTGATGCTCGGCTGGTAGCACCGGACGGAAAACGGAGGCCGGCAGCAGCCGCGAGGCTCCCGCCAGCAGATCGGCCCAGGTGCCGAAGACGTCAGGTGCCGGGGACTGCTCCGCGATCAGGGCGTTGACGAGCGCGATGATCGCGGCGCGAGTCGGCTCGTCCGGCGCCTTGACCTGCGCCTGCACGTCCTCCGGGAACTTATCGACCGGGTTATCCGAGTACTCCTTGACGATGATCACGGCATTCCCCTCATGACTGGAGCGGCCGCAGCCGAAATGTGCTGCCGTTCCCGATCGGACCTGCCAGCGGCGAGGTCGCGCCGCCAGCCGGGTTTCAGGATGGCCATCCGTGATTAACCGGCTATTAAGCGTGCACGACACTGCCGGACCGCCGCAGGGACGTGTCACAGGTCGATCAGGAGGTGGTGCTGCACGCAGTAGCAGGACCACGCTGCCGCGTTCAGTTCAGCCGAACGTGGATGGCTGGCCTGCGCTAACATCGCCAGATGAGTGACCCGTTGTTCGTTCCCGCCGATTTCGCGGTGCCTGATGGGCTCACGGCCGGGGAATTCCTTCTGGAGCCGCTCGGGCCGCAGCACAACGCCGCGGACTACGCCGCCTGGACCGCCAGTATTGACCACATCCAAGCAACGCCGGGGTTCGCCGGGTGGGGCTGGCCGCACGAGATGTCCCAGGCGGATAACCTCCGCGACCTCCAGCGTCACGCACAGGACTTCGCCGAGCGTCGCGGGTTCACCTACACCGTGCTCAGCACTGGCACAGGCGAGGTAATCGGCTGTGTCTACATCTACCCGCCCCGCGGAGACGGCCCGGACGGCACCGAGGCCAGGCGGCACGCGGTCGTCCGTTCCTGGGTCCGCGCGGATCACGCCGCGCTCGACCCCGTCCTTTACCAGGCGGTTCTCGCATGGCTGGAGCGCGATTGGCCGTTCCGCTCGATCGAGTACGCGCCACGAGCATGACCTGCTGTCCGTCGGCCCGCATCGCGTAGGCCCTCGCCTCTCGGCGGCCTGAGATCACGAGCCAGGAATTCGTTCCCGCGGGCAACAGCAGCCACGCGCAGTCCTGGGAACACCGGCCCGTACCGCAACCAGCGCTATTAGACAGAACCGAAGACATAATTGATCGCGTGCTCGACGTCCTTGGAGAACGTGGAGCTGCCCCGGTACTTCTCTAGACCGCTCCAATGCGCTTCCACGTGCTCCATGCGCTCCCAGATCCGCGCTCGCGCCGTCGGGTGGTCGGGCATCGGTCGCGGGAACAGTAGCGACTGCGGCGGCTTCAGGGACGGCAGCGACTGCGGCGTCGTTAGCGATGGCGGCGGCAAATGCGACGTTAGCGTTAGCCGCGCACCGGGCAGCCGTGGTGGCGTTTGCGTCGGCCCGGATGACGAACCTACACCGACATCACCAGGTAGTGGGCCTCGTTCTGCTTGCGGCCAGCGTTCTGGTGACCATGCTGACCAGTTCGCGCGGGGAGTTCGTGGCACCGATAGCGCCGTGCTGCCGGACTTCCCGCACATGCTCGGGGGCACGCGAGCTGGCATAAATGACGAACGGCGTGCTGTCGCCGCACTCCCGGATGTCGTCCAGCAGCGTATAGCCGGCCCGCGGGTTCGGCGGACGCCCCATGTCCGAGATGATGAGGTCATAGGGTCGCCGCCGCAATTGCCTGATCGCCTCGTCGGTGGAATTGCTGAGGTCGACCTTGATCCCCAGCGCCTCAAGGGCGGACCTTTCGAAAAGGTTGTTATCCGGCCTGTCGTCGACCCACAGCACGCGCGATCCCTGTATGGCGCGCTGTACCCGTGGTCCGGGCAGTGCTTCGGCGATGTCCTGGGGATCCAGCGGCTCATCGTGCGCCGCACCGGCGGACGCGCGTTGTGCCTGTGCGGCGCCCAGGGCGGCCGCGGCCTCGACACGGCGCTTGGCGGTCGCCTCAATCGCGGGCGTCTTGACGTTGAACTCCCCCAGGTTGGCGATGAAGCTGCGCAGGCCGCCACGGAAGTACACGAAGAAGAACACCAGTGCGGCCGGCCAGACGACGACACCTATCATCTGAGCGATCGCGCTGATCAGCCGGGTGATTTCGTCAGCGGTCAACCTCGCCTCCCGTCGGCCGGTCAGGCTACGAAAATCGCGGAACGCGCTATCTCCGCGGCCACGATCGTGATCCCCTCCAGATCGGTGGAGGGCTGGGTAGCGGCGGCGAGACCAGCCGCGCAATCGTGCAGCGATCCCGCCGCGTGCTCGGTCGCGACCGCGCTCACCGTCTCTGGGGTAAAGGCGAAAGAGCGGCTGCTGGTCGTGATGAAGAGCCGGTCGCCCGCCTCGGCGCGCCGGTGACCGATCTGCGCGATCACCGAGCCGGACATACCGATCGCACGCAACAGCGGTCCGCCGGCGATGGTGTGTGACTCCGTGAGCAACTCCACTGACATGGACGCGGTGCGCTGCAGCCAGATCGACGAGCTTCCGACGTGCGCGAAATGCAGGAGCGGCTGGTCACCCTCGAACGTGGCCAGCACAACGTCGAGGGTGGTCGCCATGCCCGAGTACCGCGGCTCACGCGCTGCTACGGACCTGACCAGGGCATTAGCTGCGGTTACGCCAGCTCGGAGAGCTTCCTCGATGCGCAGATCCTGACCCAGGCTGGAGGTCATCACCGCGCTGAGCGAAAGCGCCGCGGCCCGCTGGCAGACCTCGGCATCGGTCAGCCCGCGCGCTATCGCGATGGTGTTTCGCTGCACGTAGTAGACATCCTGGTGCGGATGGCCAACCGAAGGAGTGGCCAGCCCGGTGACGGCCAGCCCTAGGCGGGCGTCGTCGACAAGCGTCTGTGCCGGCGGCACATCGACGACTCGAGTCGGCTGGAGATCGCGCCTGGTTACCCGGCTAGCGGCCGCGATCCCCCGCCGGGCCGACCGCCGCGCCGCGAGCCTCGCCCACGCCCGCGTGCGCCGGCCATGGAACGCGGCGAGCGTGATTGCCGTCACGAGCAGCAGCACGGCGAATGCGATGATCATGCGTACCTCGCTCATCTCGGCCGCCCGCGCCGTCGGCCTGTTATCTGTCCGACCGGCACGTCCGGCATCGGCGTCAGCGCGCGCAACTGCTCGCGGGCGACCCGTAGAGAATCGACCATGGCCGTTCCCGGCGGTACGCGCTGCGCCGGATCAGCGCTGAGCCAGCTGTCGATCAGCAGACCGAGCGGCCGCGGGACTCCCCGAACAAGCTCGTGCACCCACTGTGGCCGAGCGCCGCCCATGATCAGATTCCGGAACCCGACGAAGTCCTTTCCGTCGCCAGCTTCGTATTCCAATGGCGCCTCGCCAGTCAGCAGCCAGTAGACGGTCGCCCCGACGCCATACAGGTCCGCACGTGGCGTGTCCCAGCCAGCGCCCGGCATGAAGAGCTGCTCCGGACACGCGAAGAACGGAGTACCCGCCGCTACCCAGGTGCTCGGACGGCTGGCGTTCCAGACCCGCGACAGACCCCAGTCGATTACCCGCGCCTTCGCGCCGTCCAGCACGATGTTCCCCGGCTTGATGTCGAGGTGCACCAGTCCCAGGACCGATGCGGCGATCAGCCCGGACAAGACCTCATCGATGACTTGGGCACACCAAGGGAGCCTGATCCTGTGCTGGTTCCATCGCCAGTAGACCGCCAGGCTGCCTGGTTTGTACAAGGGATAGACCAGATAGGAGAACCCGCGATCGTCGCCGTAACCCACGATCTGCCCGATATGGGCATCGATCAGCCCGACGGTGCGCTTTTCCTTAATCATCTCAAGCTGCTGGATGTATTCGGCTGCCTGCCGGTCCATCTGCCCGCTCGGCACAGTCTTCACCACGTACCAGTCCCGCGGGTCTCCCAGCCGATCCTTGGCTCGCCACACGGTTCCGCCGCCGCCGCTATCCGCGCCGGGAAGCGGGCCGTGCAATTCCCAGCGCCGATCCAGGACGAACAGGTCGGGCGTCTCGCGGAATCCTGTGATGAGGCCGGCCAGCCCGTTGACTTCCGCTGAGTCTGGCAAATCGTCCGGGTCCGGCGGCGGTCCAGGGGCATCCGGGTCGGCCTCTGGCGCCAGGCCGTCGCCCCGGTCCGCGGCGCGGGCACCCGCCGGGGCGACCACGTCCGCCGGAGTCGGCGCCGCGGCAGGGACCAGGCCGAGGATGTGACCTTGGTGAGGGTCAATGACGTCGTCGGGCTCAGGTGGCGGGCTCGGCCTCGCGTGCGCGGCGTCAGGTAGAAGCGCCGCCTTCGCGGCTTGGTAGGAATGATGGTGCCGATACTTACCCAGGCTGGCGTCTAGCTTGATCCCGTAGATGTCGACGTCAGCCTTCGCGCTGGCCTCGGCCCTGGCCACGTCGGCGTCTCGCCGCGCCCGGTGAAGGACGGTTTCCAGTTCGATGTCATAGACGTCCCGGTCCACTCCGCTCCGCCTGGCGTACTGATAGACTGCGGTGCCGACCTCGTGCCTGTTCTTCTCCATCTCGAGGAAATCGTCACTGTACGTACGGAGATCATGGACGCTGGTCCGGCCGGTCAGCTTGGTCAAGATCGGGGCCAGGTCTATCCCGAGAATCAGCAGCGAGAGCAGCAGCCGGACTACGAGCACAGTGCCGTTCTTGACGGTGAGCTGCCAGAACGCCTGTTCCTGGCTCAGGATCTTGTCCGCGTTCGTGATCGCCGGCGCCGCCCCGTTGATGGCCTGCTGTTCCGCGGTGGTGAGCTGGTTGATCTGGGGCTGGTCCGTCGTCCGTACGGACTGCAGCTGGTTCTGGGCGGCGGAGAGCCGGCCGACGGCGTTCTGCCAGTTCACCTTCGCGGCGGCGAATCCTGGCCCGAGCCCGGCGGTTATACCGGGGCAGCCGAACTCCTGGCAGTTCATCGCGTGGTACGCATTGCTGACGTCGTCTTGCCGCTTGCTGACAACGCCTTGCGCGGCATCGATCTGGCCTTGCAGCGTGCCGATACGCGCCTGATAGTTGGCGGCGATGCCGCTGCCGGCGACCTTCTCGGCGGCAATGTGATCGATCTGGATCTGCTCGGTGATGTCGCCGGCGAACACCTGAAGAAGGACCATCTCCGACATGAGCAGCGCCGCCGCCACCGCGATGACCACCCGGAGTCCAAGCACCCACGATGCCTTCTTCGGCGCAGCCAGGGTACCCTTCTCGTCCTTCCTGATCGGCGACGCGAAACTGATGATCGACCGGTCGATAAAGTAAACCGCCGCCGCGAAGAAAATCCCGTATCCAGCCTCAGCGCGGAATGACTTCCCAAGGCTCACCGATGCGAACAGCGTCGCCGCGTAGAACGCCTGAGCCGAAGTAACGAGCATGAGCAGGCCCACGCCGCCGTAGCGGTAGCGTTCGGACCGAGAGCCGACCTTCTCGCTATCCGCGGCGGTGAGGAAGAGCAGGAAATCGCCCAGGCGACCGAACGGGTGCGTCCGCCTCAGCGCGCGCCAGGTGTCCCCGATCCGCCAGCGGCGCCTCAGCAGCGGCCAGCGCGGTTGCGGCCAGCGGCGCCGCGGGCCGGATTCCGGGCGCGGGACGATGGGCGTCGAACTGGCCGGACCATCGTCGTAGACGAAGGTCAGCATCTGGTCCAGGCCGTGCGGATCAGTCATCGCCTGCCGTCCCTCCTTCATCGGTCGCGCCGTATTCCTCGTCCGGGCCGCGCTCGTATGGCCAGTCCTGGCTCTCCCGCCGGCTGAACTCCCGGAGATATCCGGGCATGTGGTCGTCCGTTCGCGGGGCGTCCGTGTCCGGCACCAGCCGCTCTGACCGCTCGGCCGCGGCTGATTCCGTCCACGGGCTCGCGGCTGCGTCTGGCTCCCGGAAGGTCTCGGTACGCCAGGCGCGCTCCGGTTCGCGCATGATGCCGGTGACATTCCTTGTGATCTCCGGAAGGCGGGCCTGAATCGACCTCATCGTCCACACCGGAAGCTGGGCGAGCGCGTCGTCGCGCTCCAGTTCCGCCACGATCGCCGTGGACAGTTCGCCGAACCACGAGCGGCGCCGCAGCGCGAGCCCGTAAATCGTGACCTGCTCCAGATCGATGATGCTGACGGGCGAGGCTCCCTGCCGCCAGAGGTAGCCATTACGTTGCGCCGCACGCAACGTGGCGGCCTGAGCCCGGCCCAAGTCAGCCACCGTGGTCGTGATACGCCTTTCGGCTCCCGGCGCCTCGTCGTTGCGGATCGCACCGGCCAGCTGCACGTACTCGCCAAGCGGCCGGCCCAGCGGCCCCATCGGGCTGCGGCTCTCCGCTGCCAACCGTTGTTCGGCCCCGTCGAGCACCTCGCGCAGGGGATCTCGAAGCCACGGCCGGGACGCCGCGGCCAGCAGCAGATAGGTGAGCTGGACGGGATGGCGGACAGCGGTTGTCGCATTCGCTCCACGGAACGGCAGCACCAAGTCGCGGACGACGGCGCTGTCGCTGAGCGTCTGATCATCGAGCAGCCCGGTAAGCAGGCAAAGCCCAAATGGCAGCCTGGCCGTGACATAGGCCATGCCCGCCCGTACCGCCAGCTTGGTGGCCCAGCGGGAGTCGACAAGCGCCGCGTGCTGGGCGGCCCGCCGGTACGCCGTCGCCAGCATGGCCTGGCCGACCCACTGCCCGGGAGGGTAAACCTCCTGTACCCAGGAGTCACCGGGGCCACGAGGCCGGCGACCGGCCTCCAGCATCTCCGCGTACGCCACGTAGAACTCCGCCTGCCGCCGCGCGCTCTCCCAGATCCGGTAGCCGCGCGGGGCTGACGGCTCGGCTTGCGCGGCCGGTGCGCTGTCGACGTCGCGGGCATCGTCAAGCGCGGCGAGAACGGCGCTCAGGCTGTCGAGGCGAGTCATGTCAGCCAGTCCCGGTAGTTCGTCACACCGTGCGGCTCGACGTAGTCCGGGTTGTCGTAAGTTCCCATGCAGGTGAACTGCGGCTTCCCGAGACGACCCTTGCGGTACTCGTAGTGCTCAAACTTCTTGATCTGCCGTGCGGGCACCGCGATCTTGGCGGCTATCTCGCCTTCCAGCTGGAATCGAGAGTACGGAGGATACGTGTTGAGCTCGCGTACCTCCTCTGCCAGATGGCGGACCGCCGCGCTGGGCCGCATCCCGACCAAGACCCAGCAGTAGAAGACGAAGCACTCTCCATAGCGGCCGAAATCGGTTCCGAAGTTCATGGCGATCTCGTGCGCCGGATGAATCTCGTTCTTCGCCAGGAACTTATGCCGCTCGACCGAGCCCGCGGTCAGCGAAATGAAAGGCGTCTCCTCCATCACCCGGCCGGGACGGGTCGGATGCTGGCTCTCGAACGCGTTGACATGCAGGTCGAGTTCCGCCTCGGTCAATCGCTCATCGATCTCTGCCGAGGTGATATGGCGTGCATTACGCCACCAGCCGCAAGCCAGACCCCGCCCGCCCAGAATAGCCTTGGCGTCGGCAAGAGTTATGCCGCGTATACCTTTTAAGCACATTTGTACAAACATGCGGATCCCCACCCACGCTGACTGCCGAATGTGTGCATGGGCGCAGAAAGGTACCAACCCCCCAACCGCTCCCACGGTCAACGTATCCGTCTATATCACATTGTTGTGGTGCCCGGACGGCACGCCGCCCGACAGCGTGGAGCATGTTGCCCTGTTGTGTCCTGGCCGTAATGATGCATGCTGGCGCGCCAGTTAATTCAGCCGTCGGGCTTCAGCTTGTGCGCGCGCCTGGCTGGGCGGCGAGCCGCCAAGCCGGCGCCAACCCGTTGAACAGCAGCGGCCAAGTCCTCCGGCCGATGATGGTTGCACGCTGCATTGGGAGGCGATGTCATGACACATTCGCCGGCCGCAGTATCCGCGCGGCTCAGCAACCTGAACCCGCCCGTCGGCACGCCGCTGGTGCTGAACGCCGCCGTAGTGCTCGGCGGCAGCTTCGCTGACCTCATGGCCGCCCGCGTGCTCTCCGGTCATTCAGTCACAGTCGAGCGAAAGACAGATCTCTGAGGAGGATTGCGCGTATGCCCAGCAAGGTCATGGCCACCAGTCAGGCGGAAAGTTCCCGCAAGGTCCAGGACTGTGACGTCTTCATACTCGGCTCGGGGCTGGCCGGCTCGGTGAGCGGAGCGATCCTGGCCCGCCAGGGTGCCAAAGTGGTACTGGTCGATGCCGGATCGCACCCGCGGTTCGCCGTCGGCGAGTCGATGGTCCCGCAGCTCATCGAGTGGCTGCACATCCTCAAAACGCGGTTCGATGTACCCGAGATCGGCGCCCTGCTCGACGTGCAGGCGGTGATGAAGAACATCGGCACGACGCATGGCAAGAAGACGGGCTTCGGGTTCGTCATGCACCACGAGGGTCAAGAACCGCTCCCCGAAGAGAACACGATCTTCGTCATCCCGAAAATCCTGCCGGCGGCCAGTCATCTCTTCAGGCAGGACAGCGACCAGTATTACTTCACCGTCGCAGCGAAGTACGGTTGCGTCACGCGGCAGAACTGGCGTGCGCAAGACCTGGATTTCGACGACGACGGGGTCACCGTCACCGGCCAGAATGGCGAGACGTTCCGCGCGAAGTACCTCATCGATGCCAGCGGTTTCCGCTCGCCCCTAGCTGCCAAATTCGACCTACGCGAGGAGCCTGCGCGATTCAAGCATCACTCGCGGTCCTTGTTCACGCACTACATCGGGATCAAACCGTTCGACGATGTCTCCCGCCATCCGGCGGACAAGCGCCCGCCCGCCGCGTGGGATGGCGGTACGCTGCACCATCTCATCGATCGCGGCTGGTTCTGGGTTATTCCGTTCAACAACCACAAGGGCTCCACGAACCCGATGTGCAGCATCGGCCTGACCATCGACGAGCGCCGGTACCCGAAGCCGAAGGACATGTCTCCTGAAGAGGAGTTTCAGTCCTTCCTTGACCGCTACCCGGCGGTCAAGCGTCAGTTCGAGGGCGCACAGCGGGTACGCGAATGGGTCTCCACCGACCGGCTGCAGTACTCCTCATCCAGATCGATCGGTCCCCGCTGGTGCCTGATGTCACATGCGGCCGGTTTCATCGACCCGCTGTACTCACGCGGCCTGTCCAACACGTTCGAGGTCGTGTACTCCCTGTGCACCCGGATCCTCGACTCGCTGCAGGACGGCGACTGGTCGATGGAGCGGTACGAGTACGTCGAGCGCCTCGAGCGCGGCCTGCTGCAGTACAACGACGACATGGTCAACAGTTCGTTCATCGCCTTCTCGCACTTCAGGCTGTGGAACGCGGTCTTCCGGGTATGGTGCGGCTTCCTTACCCCGGCAGTCATGCGGCTAGCCCGCGCTCGCCTGGACTACGAGCGGACCGGTGACGAGGAACACCTGCGGAAGCTCGAGCGGACCGATTACCCGGGGCTGTGGTGGCCGAACATCGAATTCAAGCAAATTCTCGAGCTCGCCGCCGAGACCTGCGAGAAGTACGAAGTGGGCGATCTTACCGGGGACCAAGCCGCCGACATCATCTTCAAGGCGATCGAGGACTGCGACAGCCTGCCCCCCGCCTACGGCTGGCAGGACGAGACCCATCGCTTTATGGCCCCCACGACCGCGGAATTGGCCAAGTTCATCTACTGGGGCATACGGAAAGCACCCGAGGGCGACCTGCGCGAGATGTCCAGGGCCCTATTCGCCAACCTCGGGCGCTTGGCCCTGAAGGGCAAGAAGCCACGTTAGACACCATTCAGGGCCACGTCGAGACGGCCGAGAGGCGCATGTGAGCACGGCAGACATCGAGCGACTGCATCAGGCCGGTCCGGTCACAGCCGACCTGCTGCGCCGCGTGTGCGGCCACTTCGTGACCGGCGTGACCGTGGTAACCAGCGGCTTGGGAGAGGGATCCGTTGGCACCACGGTCAACTCGTTCACGTCGGTTTCGCTGGAGCCGCCACTCGTCCTGTTCTGCCTGCACAACAAGTCCCGGATACGCGACGTGATCGAGGACACCCAAGCCTACGTGGTGAACTTCCTCGAGGGCCGGCAGGAAAAGCTGGCGCAGGCATTCGCGGGCAAGAATACGGCGAATGTCAAAGACGTGGCGCACCATAGCTCGGCAGTCGGGGTACCCGTCCTCAGCGAAGCACTGGCCTTTCTCGTCTGTCAGCAGGTCAACGCATTCGACGGCGGTGACCATACGATCTTCCTCGGCAAGGTGGTGGAGCTGGGTGCACCGCGACCCCACCTGGACCCTTTGATCTTCTTCCGCGGGTCACTCGGAGCACTGGAGGATCAGCCGCGCGGCATTCACCCGATCGTCGACGGGTGAGACGGTGGACGCGATAATTACCGCGGTTATGGGCGACATCGCGCTGGTTTTTGTGGTCGCCTCGCTGCTTGGCGCGGCAGCACGGAAGTGCGGGCAGCCTGCCGTTATCGGACAGATACTTACGGGTGTTGTCCTGGGCCCCAGCTTCCTCGGACGGCTGCCCGGTCACCTTACCAGCCATTTGTTCCCGAGTGATGTGCTTCCTTACCTGAACGTGCTGTCCCAGGTCGCCGTCGTGATCTTCATGTTCTCGGTGGGATACGAGATCGAATTCGGGGCCCTTCGAGGATATGGCCGGGTGGTGCCGCTGGTCGCGCTGGTCGCGCTCTTGGTGCCCATGGGTCTCGGAATAGCCTGCGTGCTGCTTCTCCGCCCGCAATTCGCGCACATTGGGATGGGGCATGAAAGCCGTTCTCTCGTGCTGTTCATGGGGACGGCCACCTCCATAACGGCGCTGCCCGTGCTCGCGGCCATCGTGCGGGAACGGAACCTGGCCGGGACCACTGCTGGTATTGTCGCGACGGCCGCGGCAGGGATTATGGACGTACTGGCCTGGCTGGTGCTGGCCGCCGCGCTGATCGGGACCGGGCATTCCGGCCGGTTCTCCGTGCCGGTCACTGTGCTGCTGATCGGTTGCTTCACGGTGCTCATGCTGGTCGTCGTGCGCCCGGCGCTGTCCTGGTGGACGAACCGCCGTCAGTCCCCGTTGTCTAGTCCGGCGCCGGTCGCGTTCACGCTCGCGATTGCGAGCGCGTGGGTCACCGCTTCGCTTGGTCTGCATCCGGTGTTCGGCGCGTTCCTGGCGGGCCTGACCATGCGTGGCAGGAACCAGATGCCGGACGCTGAGGTGGTCCGGGCCATGGACCAGTCCGGAGGGCTGCTGCTGCCGCTGTTCTTCGTGGTCACCGGGTTGTCGCTCAATGTCAGCGCCATGCAGGGGACTGCGTTCCTCCTGCTTGCGGTCATCGTCATTATCGCGTGGGCGGGGAAGATAGGCCCAAGTTACGGGATCTCCCGTGCAAGCGGGCTCTCGGTGCGTGACTCCGCCACTATCGCCGCCCTGGTGAGCACGAGAGGCCTCACCGAGCTGATCGCGCTCAATGTAGGACTCGTCGACGGAATCATCAACCAGCGGCTGTTTACCGTTCTTTTTCTCATGGCGCTGATCACGACGCTCACGACCGGGCCGCTGCTGTCAATGATCCGGCCGGTACGCGCGCCACACCCGGCGCCGGACCGGAAAGCAGAGCCAGCGACAGAATAGGCGGTTTGCTGAAGTTGGGGAGGAAGGTACAGCTGAAGCGAGCCGGGCTGGTTCTGGCATCGCATCCCCTGGCATCACATGTCGAGGACGATGTCGGTGCTGGGCTGGGCGCAGCAGATGAGCACCTGCCCGTCGGGTGGGGATTCCAGCGGGACCGTGCGGTAGGTGATGTCGCCGGACAGCAGGGACGTGACGCAGGTGTGGCAGACGCCGGTCCGGCAGCTCCACCGGGTGGGGACGTCGCAGGCGTCGGCGAGGTCGAGCACACTGGCCCGGCCGGCGCCAAAGGCCGCGGTGATGCCGCTGCGGGCGAAGGTCACCTGCGGCCCGGTGCCGGACGGGCCTGGCGGCTGGTGGGGTGGGCGGCGAGCCTGCCCGGTGAGTCCGGGATTGATTGAGGGCAGCGCCCCGAACAATTCGGTGTGGATCGCGGCAGTGTCGACGCCAAGCCCGGTAAGGGCATCCCGCATGTCAGCCATGAACGAGGCCGGCCCGCAAATGTACGCACTCGCGCTGGCCGGGATACCCAGTCCCGCCAGCGACTCCCTGGACAGCCGCCCGCGGGCAGCGTGGACACGGTCACGCCCGCCGGGTGCGGCGGCGCTGTAAAACACGTGCTCGCGGGCATGTGGCAGGGAGATGAGCAGGGTGTGTGCCTCGGCCGCGAAGGGGTGTTCCCGCGGCCCGCGGGCGCCATGCAGCCACCAGATGTCCCGCTCGCTGCGGGCGGCCGCGAGCCGGTGCAGCATGGCGAGCACTGGCGTGACGCCAATCCCCGCCGAGATCAGCAGGACCGGGCCGGGGCCGTCGTCTAGGACGAATTCGCCGCGGGGCGCGGCCACTTCCAGGACCGCACCGGGCCGCACGTCCTGGTTGAGGAAGCCGCTGGCGATGCCGTGTGGCTCTTGTTTGACACTGATCCGGTAGGTGCCGGCATCCGGCGCCGAGGACAGCGAGTAGCTGCGCACCGGGGAAGGCGTACCGGCACCGGCGATCCGCAGCGTCAGGAACTGGCCGGCCTGGGCCGCCGGGAGCGGGCTCCCGTCCTCGGCGCTGAGGTAAAAAGAGGACACGGCCGTGCTCTCGCGAACTACCCTGCTCACGAGCAGCGGCCGGAAGCCCGCCCAGGCCGGTTGGGCGTATGGCGGCGCGGCCTCCAGCAGTTCGCGGAATGACTGCTGCCAGCCGGGGCTTAGGGCGGGAATCCGCAGCGCCAGCTGTAGCTTGGCGTGGTCGCGGCCGGGCAGGTAGAGCAACGCGTCGGTGTCGGCCACCGACAGAGCGCCGGGCCCGGTTCTAGTTTTGACGATCGCATCGCCGGCTTGGATATGCCCCTCGGTGATGACGCGCATGTAGAACCCGGGTCGGTGGTGGCTGACCAGCAGCGCTGGCAGTTCGGGCTCACCGAAGCGCAGGCCGACGCGGTAGCAGGTGACCCGCGGCTGGGTGACCTCGAACTCGGCCGCGCCGATCCGGTATCTATCGCCGACGCACACCTGGTCGTCGGCCATGCCGTCGACGGTGAGGTTCTCCCCGAACACGCCGTAACCCAAGTCGCCGCGCCCGAAGTGCTGTTGCCAGTGCCGGTAGGAATCGAGCTGGTAGACCAGCACCGCGCGCTGCTCACCGCCGTGCCCGGCCAGGTCGCCCTGGCCATCGCCGTCGATGTTGAGCCGCCGTACCATCGCCGGGCCATGAACCGGGTGCTTCCAGACACCGGTGTGGACGGTCTTGCCGCGCCAGGACACATCCTTGGGCGCACCCACATTTACTGAGACAAGCACCGAGTTCCGTTCGGTAGTCACAGCCGCCCGCCGGGGGGTGCCTCATCGAGGCTGAGGTCGAGGCGGTCAGCGGCAGGTCCAGCCGCCGTCCACGTAGAGGGTCTGCCCGGTGACGTAACTGGAGGCGTCTGAGGTCAAGAATAGCAGCGG
>Ga0070741_10006317_pt1 | contig 25583 bp, 25 predicted proteins | sample Coa_R1_4_FD_66440 | JGI IMG/M metagenome (GOLD analysis project Ga0070741, IMG submission 66440) | Surface soil microbial communities from Centralia Pennsylvania, which are recovering from an underground coalmine fire - Coalmine... | ecosystem: Environmental > Terrestrial > Soil > Unclassified ... | reverse complement strand
CGGGGGGCAGCGCGGGGCGGCGCGGGCACGGCGGGCGGGGGCCGGCGCGGCGCGGGCGGCGCGGGCGTCAGGGGTGGGTGGCGGGGGTGGGGCGTGCCCCACTGTCGTTATGAGAATTGACGGGCTGACCAGCCACCGGCGGAGAGGGCGGACAGCAGCGCCGCGGCCTCGGCGGGGCGGACGGAGAGCTCGGCGACGCCGACCGGGAGGCCGGGCGAGTGCTCGATCCGGATGTCCTCGATGTTCACCCGGGCGGCGCCGGCGGCCGCGAACAGGCGGGACAGCTCGCCCGGCTCGTCGCGGATCACTACTTGGACGACGGCGAACTCCGCGGGAGCACCGCCGTGCTTGCCCGGAATGCGGGCCACGCCGGCCTGGCCGGTTTCCAGCAACGCCGCGACCTTGTCGCCGGAACCGTCGGCCAGCAGGCGGGCCGCCTCAGCCAGGTCGGCGGCAACCGCGTCCAGGACCGCGGCCACCGCAACAGCGTTGGCGGACAGGATCTGCGTCCACAAAACGGTGTCCCCGGCCGCGATCCTGGTCACGTCCCGCAGGCCTTGCCCGGCCAGCGAGAGCGCCGAATCGTCGGCGTGCTCCAGCCGGGCCGCCATCGCGGCGGCGACGACATGCGGGGCGTGCGAGATAAGCGCCACCCAGCGGTCGTGCGTGGCGGCGTCGGTGATCACGGGCACCGCGCCGCACGCCGACACCAGCGAAGAAACACAGGAAACAGCCTCGGACGACGCCGACGGACCAGGACACAGCGCCCACGAACGCCCCAGGAACAGGTCAGCACGAGCGGCGGCGGGCCCGTGCTTCTCCCGGCCGGCCAGCGGATGACCCGGCACGTACGATGTCATGTCGCATCCGGCCGCAACCGCCGCGGACACCGGCAGCTGCTTCACGCTCGCCACGTCCGTGTAAAACCGGGCGGCACCACGGGACTGCAGCTCAACAAGCGTCCCAGCCACCGCGGACGGCGGCACGGCCAGCACCGCCAGGTCCACCGAGCCCAAGGCACCGCCAGAAAGCACCCCGGCGCCCATGTCAGCAGCGAGCCGCGCCGCCGACGCATCGGCATCGGACAGAAAGACCGAAAAATCCGCCGCCCGCAGCGCCAGGGCGACCGAAGTCCCGATCAGCCCGGTCCCGACGACGAGAACAGAGTTCATTGCGCGATATCGAGCCGCAGCGCTGCCGCGCCGCGCAGGTAGACGTGCTGAATCTCCGACCGGGGCCGCAAAGTCTCCACGTGCGCCAGCAGCCGGACAACCCTGGGCATCGCACCCGGCACGGGGATCTCGCCGGCGCAGATCAGCGGCACGTCGTGAAAGCCCAGTTTGCGGGCGGCCAGCGCGGGAAACTCGGCGGTGAGGTCCGGCGTCATCGTGAACAGCACGCTGATCACGTCGTCGGTGGTGAGGTCGTTACGGCTCATGACCTCGCTCATCAGCTCGGTGGTGCCCTCTAGAATGGCGTCCCGGTCGTCGGCATCGACCTGTACCGCCCCACGAATAGCCCTGACTGTCATCTACCCCAATCTACAGGCCCACGGCAGCGTAAAGCTCCCCAATTTCCCTGGTGGTGAGCTCGCGGGTCGAGCCCGGCTTGAGCTGGCCCAGCCGGATCGGCCCGACATCGGTCCGCACCAGCCGCGAAACCGGGTGCCCGGCAGCGGCCAGCATCCGCCGGACGATGTGCTTGCGGCCCTCGTGCAAGATGATCTCGACCAGCGCCCGGCCGCCGTGCTGGTCCACCACCCGGAAGCGGTCGGCCACCGCCACCCCGTCGTCCAGTTCGATTCCGGTGGCGAGCCGGCGGCCCAGGTCGCGGGACACCGGGCCGGACACGTCCGCCAGGTAGGTCTTGGCGACCTCGAAACTCGGGTGGGCCAGCCGGTGTGCCAGTTCGCCGTCGTTGGTCAGCAGCATCAGGCCCTCGGTGTCGTAGTCGAGCCGGCCGATGTGGAACAGGCGCTCGGCGGGATCGCGGTCGCCGAGGAAGTCCGATACGGTCTTGCGGCCCCGCGTGTCCGACATGGCCGTGAGCACCTGGGCCGGCTTGTTGAACGCGAGGTACACCAGCCCCGGCCGCGCCGGAATCCGCTTGCCGTCCACGCGGATCACCTGCTGCTCGGGGTCCACCCGGGCGCCGAACCGCCGCACGATCTGCCCGTCAACCTCGACCCGGCCCGCGCCGATCAGTTCCTCACAGTGCCGGCGACTGCCCACGCCGGCCTCGGCGAGGACCTTCTGCAGCCGGATGCCGCCGGGCACGTCGACGAGCGTGTCATCCGGGGGGGTCTGGGGGGAAAGTTCTCCCCAGTCGGGGGGGTCACCGGGGGGTCGCCCCCGGGGGCTAACTCTGCTCATCGTCGATGTCCTCGATCTCCGGCAGGAACGGGGCCAGATCGGGCAGGTCCTCCAGGCTCGCCAGCCCCAGCCGCTCCAGGAAATAGCCGGTCGTGCGGTACAGGATCGCGCCGGTTTCGTGATCGGTGCCGGCTTCTTCCACCAGGCCCCGCAGGGTGAGCGTACGCATCACGCCGTCGCAGTTCACCCCGCGTACCGCGGACACCCGCGCCCTGCTCACCGGCTGCCGGTAGGCCACGACCGCGAGGGTCTCCAGCGCCGCCTGGGTCAGCCGGACCTCCTGCCCGTCGCGGACGAACCGCTCGACCAGCGGCGCGTACTCCTCCCGGGTGTAGTACCGCCAGCCGCCGGCGATCTCGCGCAGGTCGAAGCCGTGCCCGGCCTCGTCGTAGGAAGCCGCCAGGTCCTTGAGCGACGCCGCGATCTCGTCCCGCGGCCGCTCCAGCACCTGGGCGAGCACGACGACCGGCACCGGCTCGTCGGCAACCAGCAGGATCGCCTCCAGCGACGCCCGCAGATCGAAGTCAGGAGAGTTCATTCGCTGCTTTCCGTTATTTCGCCGACGCTATCAGTATCGCCGCCGGTCCACGTCACGTAGAGATCGCCGAGCGGGGAGACCTGCTCGAACGAGATCAGATCCTCCCGGTACAGCTCGAGCAGCGCCAGGAACGACGCGACGATCTCATAGCTCACCGCCCCCGCGGTGAGCTGCCGGAAGCTGGCCCGACCGAGTTCGCGCAGTCGCCCCGCCACAATGCGAGCCTGCTCCCGCACCGAGATCACCGGGGAGTGGATGTGGTCGGTGCTGACCTTCGGCGGGGCCTTGGGCGCGAGTGCCAACGAGGCGATCCGCGCCAGTTCGTTAGGCCCGAGCCCGAGCAGCACCTCGGGAAACAGCGACGCGAACCGCGGTTCGAGCGGTACCCGCCGGGGGAACATCCGCGACGCGACCGCCATCCGCGCCGCGAATACGGCCGCGACCTCCTTGTACGCGCGGTACTGGAGCAGCCGCGCGAACAGCAGGTCCCTGGCCTCGAGCAGCGCCAGGTCCTCCTCGTCCTCGACCTCGCCGGACGGCAGCAGGCGCGCCGCCTTCAGGTCGAGCAACGTCGCCGCCACGACCAGGAAGTAGCTGACCTGATCCAGGTCCCAGCCGTCGGCGCGCTGCGAGATGTAGGCGATGAACTCGTCGGTGACGCGCGACAGCGCGACCTCGGTGATGTCCAGCTTGTGCTTGGAGATCAGCGCGAGCAGCAGGTCGAACGGTCCCTCGAACACGTCGAGGTGAACTTCGAAACCTCCCGTCGCGCTTGGCTCGGGTTCAATTTCGGTCAGTGCTGTTCGCTCCCGGGTCGCAATGATGGCTCTTCGCCGCTGCTGGCGATCCGCCTGGCGAGCAGGCTGTCCTTGCCTCGCGCGTCGAGATCGGCGAGCAGTACCGCGATGGCCTCGCGTACGATCCGGCCGCGGTCGCTGGTGACACCGTACCGCAGCAGCGCGAGCCTCGCGCGTTCCAGGTCGAGGAGTTCCTCGGCTGACAGGTAGACGGTGATCTTCTGGGCATGGTTCTCTCGCCCGCTAGCGCGCCGCTGGTCTCCCCCATCGGGACCGGGAGCGGCTGAGGGGCGCAGGAGCTCCGCGACCCCAGGCAGGCTTACCCTCCGTGACCGGCCCCTGCCACCCGCCACCGCTCCAGTACCTCCTTGGCCAGCTCCCGGTAGGAGCTTGCCCCCTGTGACCCCGAATCAAAGCTGGTTATAGGCTCACCGGCAACGGTAGCGTCCGGGAACCGAACCGTGCGGTTGATTACGGTATGAAAAACCTGGTCGCCGAAGCCGTTCACTATGCTGGCCAGCACTTCGCGTGTGTGCAGCGTGCGCGAGTCGTACATGGTGGCGAGCAGACCGTCGATGAGCAGCTTGGTGTTGAGCCGGTGCGACACCTTCTCGATGGTCTCCATCAGCAGTGCGACGCCGCGCATCGCGAAGTACTCGCACTCCAGCGGGATGACCACGCCGTCCGAGCAGGCGAGCGCGTTGATCGTCAGCAGGCCGAGCGACGGCTGGCAGTCGATCATGATCACGTCATACTCCGGGAGCAGCGGCTGGAGCACCCCGCCCAGCACGTACTCGCGGCCGACCTCGTGGACCAGCTGGACCTCGGCCCCGGACAGGTCGATGTTGCTCGGCAGCAGGTCCATCCCGTCGACGCTGGTCTTGAACAGCACGTCATGCGCGGTGACGTCGCGTTCCATCAGCAGGTTGTAGATGGTGGCGTCGATGTCATGCGGCTGGATGCCAAGGCCCACGGAGAGCGCGCCCTGGGGGTCGAAGTCGACGAGCAGCACGCGACGGCCCTGCTCGGCCAACGCCGCACCGAGGTTGATCGTCGTCGTGGTCTTGCCGACTCCGCCCTTCTGATTGCAGACGGCCACCGTACGCGCGGGGCCATGTTCCAGCAGCGGCTCGGGATCGGGGAAGCCCGACAGAGGCCGTCCCGTCGGACCCAGCTCGCTTCCATGAAGCTCCGCCGTAGGGGTTGTTATCATGCGGGATGCTGTCACCAGCTTGACCTCCCGACCACCGTGCCCGCGGAATCAAGACTGGACTCTATGGCTTGAACAGGGCGCCGGCAAGCAGGCGCGCCGATTGCGCCGGAAATGTACCTGGTAATTCCGCTGCGAGCGCGAACCGGCGCTCGTCCTGTGGCTTGCCGTCGGCGAGGTCCGCGATCAGCTCTCCGGTAAGCGGCGCGAACTTCGCCCCGTGCCCGGAGCACGCGCTCGCGACGACGACCGGCCCGCGCCGGTCGAGGATGAAGTCCTCGCTTGCCGTCGACGTGTACAGACAGGTCTGCTCCGCTACCGGCTCAGGACCAAGACCAGGCATTATGCGCTGAACGAAATGGCGTACCAGGTCCCGGGCAACCTCGCTCACGACGCCATCCCGTGTGTCGGCGGTGGTGGGCGTACCCTGCCGGTGCACCCCCACCTTGACCGCGCCCGCGCGTTCCGCTTCCTGGCCGGCCGGCAGCGCGTACACCTCGGGGTCGGAGTGGTAGATGAACGTCGGCCAGTCGTGTGGCGTTTTTTCGTCGAACACGAAGTACTGGGTCTGGGTGACCGCCAGCGGCGGCAGGTTCAGCTGGCCGCTGAGGAGCGGCGCCAGCCAGGCGCCGGCCGCGACGACGACCACGGGGGCGGTGAACTCCTCGTGTTCGGTGCGCACCGTGTTGTTTTCGATGCTCGTGGCCGGTGTGCTGTGCCGGATGTCCGCGCCGTTGGCGGCGGCAAGTCGTTGCATCGCGGCCATCGTCCGGTCCGGGTCGAGCACGCCGCCCTCGGGGTGGAACAGCACCGGTCCGCCGTCGAACGTGATGCCCGGCCAGCGCTCCGCGGCTTGGTCTGGGGTTAGCAGCTCCGCCGGCACGCCCTGCTCGGCGAGCAGCCGGTACATCCGCTCCGGCACCTCTGGACCCGCGTCTACCGCTGGACCCGCGTCTACCGCGCCGGTGATCGTGACCAGTTCCTCGCCCGCCTGTGCTTCCAGCTCGCGCCATAGCTCGCCCGCCAGCCCGGTCAGCCTTATGTAGAGCGGATCCGGATACGCCCGCCGGAAGATCCGCGCGCTGCCGTGCGAACTCCCCCGCTTGTGCCCAGGCTCGAACGCCTCGAGCAGCACCACGTGCCGTCCCCGCCCGCTGAGCCGCCAGGCGGCGGCGGACCCGGCCAGGCCGCCGCCCACAACGATCACATCAGCCCGCATGCCTCCACGGTAACGCAGGCCAGCTGGGTCGCCTGCCGAGCAGCGCGACGATCCGGTCCAGCGTTGCCGCTCCGTCGTAGCCGGGAACTCGCGGCGCGAACGACGCGTCTGGCGCGCGGCGGGCTTCGCCGTCCGGTACGGCGATGGCGACACGGAGCGCGACGTCGAGCACGTCCTGCGGCAGTTCGTACGGCTGGCCGAGGGAACGCGCCACGTCCCAGCCGTGCGTCACATAGTCGACCAGGTGGAAGCCGATGGCCTGCCGGGCCGGGAAGGTCATGGTCGCGCTGATCGGCAGCACGCAGAATTCCTGGTCGAGCACTCCGGCACCGGCGAACGCTTCTTGCACCTTCGCCGCCGCGCTGACGTAATCGGCTGGGGCGGCGGGCTTGTCCGCCCAGTGCCTCGGGTCCGAGCCGTCCCCGGCCGCCGCGGCCGCGAACCCGCGATGCTGGGAGGTCATGTGCGCGAGCAGGTCGGCGAGTGTCCACCCGGCACACGGCGTGGGCCTGGCCAGATCCGCGTCGGTAATCCTCGACACCAGCTCAGCGCTCACCTTGACCGCCGCAGCGTCCAACCGCACGACATCCGGGACCCCGTCATTATTTATAAGCATCTACATATTATATGCTTACGCTTATCATATGCACAATCCTGCTATCCTGCCCGCATCATGACCGCCACTCCAGACGGGCGCCGCGACCTCGCGGCGATGGCGCTCCCGCTGGCCCGCACGCTCATCGCGGCCGAAGAGCCGGTGCTGCGCGCCCACCACATCACGATGTGGGGCTACGTGGTGCTCACCGCGCTGGCCGACGAGCCGGTCCGCACCCAGGCCGCGCTCGCCCAGGCCATCGGTGCCGACAAGAGCCGGATCATCGGGGTGCTCGACGAGCTTCAGGACGCGGGCCTGATCGACCGGTACCCCGACGCGTCCGACCGGCGGGTGCACCTGCTCTCGCTCACCCCCGCCGGGGAGCAGCGGCGCAAGGCCGTGCAGACCGAGATCCGGCGGAACGAGGAACGCTTCCTGGCCCGGTTGCCCGAGGCCGACCGCGAGCCGTTCGTGCGCGCGCTGAAGCTACTATCTGGCCTGTGATGCGGATCGAAGCGATGAAATACGACACTCCGGCGGCCGTCGAGCTGATCGAGGAGGTCCAGCAGGAGTACGTGCTGCGGTATGGCGGGCCCGATCGCACTCCGGTCGACCCGGCGGAGTTCGAGCCGCCGCAAGGTCTGTTCCTCGTCGGTTTCGCCGGCCCGTCCGGTGTTGGCGTCGCGTGCGGCGGCTGGCGCAGCCATGGCGGCGACGCCGAGCTCAAGCGCATGTACGTGCGCCGCGACGCCCGTCGCGGCGGCCTCGCCCGCGAACTGCTCGCCGAACTAGAGCGCACCGCGCTCGCGGCGGGCCACCGGCGGATGATCCTCGAAACCGGCAGCAAGCAGCCCGAAGCCGTCGCCTTCTACCGCTCGGCCGGCTACGCCGACATCCCCGCCTTCGGCTACTACGCGCAAGCGCCCCTGGCCATCCACCTAGCCAAACCCCTCCTCCCCCGCTAAACCCCCGCCGCTCCTTCCGCGCAGGCTCCCCGCCCCCCGCATACCGAGCGGCGACACCAAAACGTCGAACGATCTTGAGCGACCGCCGCCGCGGGCGGTTAGGCGTTGGCGCGCTTGACGGCGTCGGCGGAGCGGTCGTCGCCGCGGGCGGACAGCCCGGCGATCACGCCCTCGACGTCGGCGGCCGGGCGGTTCTGGCTGAGTTTGGCCTTCGCCTCGATGCGGGTGATCTGGAGTTCCAGGCCGACGATCGCGCGCAACTGGCCCTCGATGTACTGACGCGGGGCGTCGTCGACCGACCAGAGCGGCTCCCCTTTAGCGCTCTCGTGCTTGACGGTCAGCCGGCGGACCACGCCCTCGACCCACTCCGGGTCGTCGTGCACCACGAGCCGGCCGTAGACGTGCGCGGTCACATAATTCCAGGTGGGCACCACCCGGCCGTGCTCGGCCTTGGACGCGTACCACGACGGGGAAACATAGGCGTCCGGCCCGCGCACGATCGCCAGCGACTCACCCACCGCCGGCTTGCGCCACTGGTCGTTGTTGCGAGCCACGTGCCCGTACAGGACACCGTGCTCGCCAGCCTCCGGGTCGTACGCGAACGGGAGCATGGTGGCCAGCAGGCCGTCCTCGGTCTGGGTGATCAGATCGGCCGCGCCGTGCCTGGTCAGCAGCTCCCGCACTGTCGCGTCGTCTGCGCCGAAATGCGCGGGAATGTACATGGGTGCACTTTACCCGCGGAAGGACCTGGCCAGCCCGTGCCAGACCGCGTCATAGTCCTGCTGGCGGTGGGCGGCTTCCATCGCCTGACGAGTGGGCACGATCATCCACCGGCTCTCGAACATGAACGCCAGCGTGCCGTCGATCTTCTGCGGCGCGAGTTCGGCCGTGCTCGCCTTCGCGTAGGTCTCGGCGTCTGGGCCGTGCGAGGCGAAGGTGTTGTGCAGGCTGGCCCCGCCCGGCTCGAAGCCCTCCGCCTTGGCGTCGTACACCCCGTGCACCAGGCCCATGTACTCGGACATGATGTTGCGGTGGTACCACGGCGGCCGGAATGTGTCCTCGCCGACCAGCCACCGCGGCGGGAAGATCACGAAGTCCACGTTGGCCAGGCCGGGCAGCTCGCTGGCCGAGGTGAGCACCGTGAAGATGGACGGATCCGGGTGGTCGTAGCTGATCGTGCCGATCACCATGAAGTTCGCCGTATCGTACTTGTACGGTACATAGTTTCCGTGCCAGCCGACCACGTCGAGCGGCGAGTGGTCGTAGTCGGCGGCCCACAGGTTGCCGCCGAACTTCTGCACCACCTGTACGGTTGTCCCGGTGCGCTCCTCGAAAGCGGCCACCGGAGCCAGGAAGTCGCGCTCGTTGGCGAGTCCGTTTGAGCCGATCGGGCCGCGCTCGGGCAGCGCGAACGGGGCGCCGAAGTTCTCGCAGACGTAGCCGCGGACCGGACCCGCGGGCAGCTCGACCCGGAACCTGATGCCGCGCGGCACCACCGCGATCTCCCCCGGCGTCACGGCGAGCCGTCCCAGCTCGGTGTGCAGCTCGACCGGACCGTGCTCGGGCACCAGCAGCAGCTCGCCGTCCGCGTCCACGAAATACCTGTCGGTCATCGACACGGCCGCCGAATACTGGTGCACCGCCATGCCTGACCGGGTCCTGATGTCTCCGTTTCCGGCCACCGTGAACAGGCCGTCGACGAAGTCAGCGCTCCCTTCCGGCAGCGGCGGCGCGCCCCAGCGCAGCCGGTTCGGGTCGGGCTCGATCTCATCGAACGGGGTGCCGCGCACCGCGCCGTTGCCGATCCTGGCAAACCTCGGGTGGGCCGCCGACGGGAGGATCCGGTAGACCCACGTGCGCCGGTTGACCGCTCGCGGCTGGGTGAACGCGGCGCCGCTCAGCTGCTCGGCGTACAGGCCGAGGGGCGCTCGCTGCGGCGAGTTGCGACCCTCCGGCACCGCGCCCGGCACGGCCTCGCTGGTGAACTCGTTTCCGAATCCCGACTGGTAACCGTATTCGGCGACGTCGCCCATGACTGCCTCCCGGAATCTGCCCGATGACCCCATGAAATCACCACCGGACCGGGCCGCGGGTCTCAGGGGCTGAGCGGGCCGGCGAAGGCTGAAGAGTCGCTGGAGCAGCTGACGTCCCCGGTGATACCGCCGTTGGCCTGGGCCAGCCCGCTGATGCCGGACGCGGACGGAGTGGCGGTGGGCGACGCCGACGCGCCGGTGCTGGGCGCGGCGGTCGGCGACGCGGACACGGACACGGACGGGGAGGCAGTGGCGGACGGATCCGGCGTCAGGCCGGTGAAGTCCGAGCCGATGATCAGCTTGATGGTGCCTGGCGTCAGCGTGCTGTCCTGCCGGATCACCGCGCCCGGGATCTGCTGCTTCAGCGTGTTCACCGCAGCCTTGTCCGAGGCGGCCGCGTACTCGATCACCGTGCTGGTGTAGTCGAAGTTCGCCGCATTACCCGTCCCGGTCACGTCGAACCCGCGCGCGGTGAGCGCGTCGGCGGCGCTGCCCGCGGCCTCGTAGGTGCCGGATCCGTTCAGCACGTCGAGCTTGACCTTGGACGGCTTGGTGGTGAGCACCTGAGCACCGCCGGTCGGCGACGCGGACGGCACCTTGACCTTGGGCACGCTGACGTCGTGCGCGATCGCCGAGAAGACCGCGCCTGCCTGCGGCTGCGCGAACTGGACGCGGCCTGTCTCCGCCGGATACGGCCCATTCGGCGCGGTGAGGAACTGCACGTTCTTGCTGCTCAGGCCCCGGAAGCTGTTCGCGATGCCGATCAGGTCCGACGCCGACATGCCGCTGTCGGTCGTCATCTGCTTGGCCGCGTCGGTGACCACGTGCAGCAGCCGCAGCGGGTTGCCGAGCAGGTCAGCACCCAGCACGGCCTTCACGATCTGCGCGGACATGAACTGGTCCCGCTGGATCCGCTCCAGGTCCGAGCCGTCGCCGAGGTCCTCCCGGGTGCGCCAGAACGCCAGCGCCTGGATGCCGCTGATGTGGTCCTGGCCTGCGCGCAGGTTCAGGCCGGACACCGGGTCGTTCACCTTGAACGGCACGCAGACATTGACCCCGCCCACATCGTTGACGACGTTGACGAAGCCAAGCATGCCGATCTCGATGAAATGGTTGAGGAAGATGCCGGTCTGCTGCTCGATGGTCTTGAACAGGCAGGACGGCCCGCCGATGGAGAGCAGCGAGTTGACGATCACGTACTGGTTCAGGTTCTGCTGCTGACCCGCATACCCCCGGCCGGCATCGCACTCGTACATCGGCACCATCGTGTCCCGCGGAATGGACATCACCGTGACCTGGTGCCGGCCCGGCGAGATGTGGATGACCATGATCGTGTCGGTGTTGTCGGCCTGGTCATGGCCGGTGTGCAGGATGTACTGCTGATGCGGATCCAGTCCGGACCGGCTGTCCGACCCGAAGACCAGGACGTTCATTGACGACGTGCTGTACTCCACCGGGCGCTTGCCCAGATGCGTGAGCGGGATGCGGGTAATGCTGTCGTCGATCTGGCGGTACTTCAGGTAGACGCCGAGCGTGCTCGCCCCCAGGATGACCGCGATCGCGACGCAGGACCAGCGCAGCCAGTGGATTTTGCGGGTACGCGGCGCGCGCCGTCGGCCCCTGAGCCCCACTCCGGCCTCCCTCCGTCACCCGCTGCCCGGGTAACGGGCACCACTACCCGATAGTTCCCAAAATGTTACCCGTTACGCCTGGTCATGCCCGCAATCGGACGATCACTCACAGTGCCCGTAACCCGCCGGTAAGAGGTGCGGCACGGCGGTCAGCGCAGGCTTCGCATACCCCCGTGATCGTCAGACCGGTGGGGTCCGGCTGGAACCGCGCCGCGGCCGACGGACCGGCCCGATGGGCCCAGTAACGTGGTGGTTTTCCCCTTTGTGGTAACGCGACCCTCGGGTACGGGGGTCGCGTTACCACGAAGGGCAAATCGTCCACGTTGCTGACGGGCCGACCGGTGCGCTCGTGTCCCGGCAGCCGCACATTGCACTCCAGCCACAGGCTCCGCACCTAGCGGCCACGCCGTGCGGTAAGGCTGCGTCGGTCTTCAATCTTGGGCGTGCCGCGTGCCCGGGCGGCTTCATGATCGGCCGGGTGGGTCGGAGCGGAATGCGCGGGGTGGCCGGCGGAGAGCGGGCGGGTGGGCGCGCGGGCGCGCGTTAGGGGGCGGGGGTGCGGAGGCGGCGGAGGGCGGCGCGGGTCAGGGTCGGGTCGGTGGTGGTCCAGAACGGCGGGAGGGATTTGCGGAGGAAGTCCCCGTAGCGGGCGGTGACCAGGCGCGGGTCGAGCACGGCGACCACGCCGCGGTCGGTCATCGTGCGCAGCAGGCGCCCGGCACCCTGGGCGAGCAGCAGCGCTGCCTGGGACGCGGCGACGGTCATGAACCCGTTGCCGCCGTGCGCGGCGACCGCGCGCTGACGGGCGGAGGCCAGCGGGTCGTCCGGGCGCGGGAACGGGATCCGGTCGATCACGACGAGCGACAGCGAGTCGCCCGGCACGTCCACGCCCTGCCACAGCGACAGCGTCCCGAACAGGCAGGTTTCGGCGGACGCGGCGAACTGGCTGACGAGCTGGGCGGTGACGTCGTCACCTTGGCACAGCAGCGGCACGCCGATCCGGTCCCGCAGCGCCTCGGTGGCCTGGACGGCGGCGCGCATCGAGGAGAACAGCCCGAGCGTGCGGCCGCCGGCGGCGTCGATAAGCGAAGCGATCTCGTCCAGGTACGCCTCCTGGAGCCCGTCCCGGCCGGGGGGCGGCAGGTGCTTGGCGATGTACAGGATGCCGCTGCGCGGGTGGTCGAACGGCGAGCCCACGTCCAGCCCGGTCCACCGCAGGTCAGAGTCTTTGCCCTCCGGTGGCAGGCCCCACTGGATGGCCAGCGGGGTGAACGAACCGCCGAGCACCAGCGTCGCCGAGGTGAGCGCCACAATTCGCTCGCCGAACAGCCGGTCCCGCAGCATCCCGCCGACCTCGAGCGGCGCGACGCGCAGCGTAACGGGCCGGCGCGGGTCGTCGCCCGGCGGCCGGTCCAGCCAGACCACGTCACCACGCTCGGCGAGCGGCTCGCCGAACGTCTCCAGGATCCGCACCGCCACCGCGCTCATGTCCTCGAGTGTCGCCTGCGCCAGCCGGCACGCGGCGAGCTGGCGTGGGTCGTCGTCCAGCCGCTTGGCCACCGCGCGGACCGCCTCGGCGCACTTGCCGGCCGCCTCGCCGACCGCGTGCAACGAGGCGGCGAGCGTGTCCGGCAACTGGTCCATCCGGCCTTCTGGCGCGGTTTCCAGGTCCACGCCCAGCGAGTTCGCCGCCTTGCGGAGCTGGTCGACGGCGGTGCTCGGGTCGTCGGCGGTGTCGATCAGCCGGCCCGCCCGCCTGGCCGCCGCGTCGGCCGCCGGCCCGGACAGCTCCCCGGTCACCGCCGACGTGACGCGGTCCACCAGGTCGTGCGCCTCGTCGATGATCACCACGTCGTGCTCGGGCAGCACCTCGATCTCCGAGGTGGCGTCGATTGCCAGCAGCGCGTGGTTGGTCACCACCACGTGCGCTTGGCCCGCCTCTTCCCGTGCCTTCTCCGCGAAACACTCTTTACCGAACGAGCATCGCTGCGCCCCGATGCACTCCTGCGAGCTGACCGAGACCTGACGCCACGCGGCCTCCGCAACGCCCGGTACGAGTTCGTCCCGGTCGCCTGTGGTCGTTTCCTCCGCCCACTCGTGCAGCCGCTTCACCTGCCGGCCGAGCGGCGAGATGGTGTCCGTGGGGTCGAACAGGCCGTCCGGCTCGTCGTCGGCGATGCCGCCTCGCTGCCGGTTCAGGCACAGGTAGTTCCGCCTGCCCTTGAGGATCGCGAACCGCGGCTCGCGGCCGAGCGCCGGGGTCAGCGCCTTTGTCAGGCGCGGCAGATCCCGGTCGATCAGCTGGCGTTGCAGCGCGATCGTGGCCGTGGCCACCACGACCGTCGTTTCCGTTTCCATCGCGTGGCGCACCGCGGGCACCAGGTACGCGAGCGACTTGCCGGTGCCGGTCCCCGCCTGCACGGCCAGATGCTCGCCGGACTCGATGGCGTCGCGCACGGCGAGCGCCATCGTCACCTGGCCGGGGCGCTCCGCGCCGCCGATGGCGGCGACCGCCGTCGCCAGCAGCTCCGCGACGTCTGGAACAGGGGACACGAGCGGAACGCTACCGCGCGCGACGCCGTGCCGCGTCCACCCAGGACGGGACGCAGGTAGCCGGGCGTGTCACGCATGCCGTTCTGCTAATGTCGTGGTCTTATGGGAAGCGCTGACTTGCTGGTTGACGCGTTCGGGCGCGTTCAGGAGGAAGTGCACGCCGCGGTCGAGGGGCTGACCGAGGAGCAGCTGGCGATCCGGCTGGACGCCGACGCCAACTCGATCGCATGGCTCATCTGGCACCTGACCAGGGTGCAGGACGATCACGCGTCCGACGCGTTCGGGGTGGAGCAGGTGTGGCCGCGCTGGCGCGACCGGTTCGGGCTGCCCGATGACCACGTCGGTTACGGGCACAGCTCGCGTCAGGTGGCCACCGTCCGCGGCGACGCCCAGCTGCTGACCGGTTACCACGACGCGGTCTACGAGCAGACGATCAAGCTGGTCAGCACCGTGACCGACGCCGACCTGTCGCGGATCGTGGACGAGGGCTGGGACCCGCCGGTGACGCTCGGCGTGCGGCTGATCAGCGTCGTCTCGGACACCCTCCAGCACGTCGGGCAGGCCGCGTTCGTCCGCGGCATTCTGCTGCGGCGCTAGCGCGATCCCGCGCGGAACACCCCGGCCAGCACGCGCAGCGCGAGCAGCGAGCAGATCACCAGCAGGCAGTAGCCGAGGAACTGGTACAGGCTGACCGTGCGGGTCAGCACCGGGCCGCCCTTGATGGCCAGCAGCACGACCGCCATCAGGCCGGCGGTCGCGGCGAGCACGGTGATCACGATCTGCTGGATCCAGCCGCCGACGACGCCGCGCTCCCGCTCGTCGGCGAACAGCCGCACGCCGACGCTCAGCCGGCCGCCCTCCAGCGCGGCGGTGATCCGGTCCACCCGGCGCGGCAGCCTGCGCAGCATCGGGAGCAGCGTCATCGCCTCGTCGGTGACGGCCTCCCGCAGCGAACCGGGGCGCAGTTCCCGCAGCTGGGAGCGGCCGAACGTCTCCGCCTCGGCGATGATGTCGAAGCCGGGCGCGAGCAGGGTCAGGCCGCCCTCGAGCGTGGACAGCGCGCGGAACACCGCGGCGAACTCCGGCGGCACGGACAGCTCATGCCTGGCGACCACCCGGAACATCTCGCCGAACATCGCCAGGCTCGCGTCGGTGCCACGCAGCCGCATGAGCAGCGAGCCGACCGCGCGCTCAAGCGCCTGTTCGTCCAGCTCGTCGGGCCGGGCGGTGACCTCGAGCAGCGCGTCGGTGACCGCCACCGGGTCGCGGCGGTCCAGCGCGAGCAGCAGCCGCCCCAGCGCGGCGCGCAGCTCGGAGTCGAGCCTGCCGACCGAGCCGAAGTCGATCAGGCCGAGCCTGTTGTCGCTGAGCAGCAAGATGTTGCCGGGATGCGGGTCCGCGTGGAACACGCCGTCCACAACGATCTGCCGCAGCACGGTGCCGAGCAGATCCCTGGCCAGCTGGATCCGCTCGGCACCGGGCAGGTCCGCCTTGCTGACCGCGATCCCGTCGAGCCGCTGCATGACCAGGACCCGGGTGCTGGACAGGTCCTCGTAGGCGCGCGGGATCACGACGTTTCCGTTGCTGACCACCGCTTCGAGGTTGCGCAGCTCCACGCGGAAGTCCAGCTCCTCGCGCAACGCGCTGGCGAACCCGTCGGCCAGCGTCACCACGCCGAGCGTGCGGGCCCACGCGGTGCGCAGCTCCAGCCTTCTGGCCAGCCGGGCGATGATGTCCAGATCCCGTTCCACCAGCTCGGCGACGTCCGGACGGCGCACCTTGACGACGACCTGCTCACCGGTGCGCAGCCGCGCGGTGTGCACCTGAGCGATGGACGCCGCGGCCAGCGGCTCGCGCTGGATCTCGGCGAACGAATCCGCCAGCCCCTCCTCGCGCAGCACCTGGTCGACCGCGTCCCAGGACAGCGGGGTGACCCGGTCCTGGAGGCGGCCGAGTTCGGTGGTGAACTCGGCGGGCAGCAGGTCGCGGCGGGTGGACAGCGCCTGGCCGAACTTGACGAACACCACGCCGCTGCGGTCCAGCGCCGCGCTCAGCGAGCGGGCCATCGACCCGGACAGGACACCGCCGCCGCGGAACAGCGGACCGAGGCCGGCCTGGGTGAAGATGCGGACGATCTGCCAGTAGCGTCGGGTCCGCCGGGCGCGGGCACGCAGCCGGCGCGGCCAGGACGAGGGCGGCGGCACGGTGCCGACCGGGACCAGCGCCTGCCAGGTGACCAGGATCGCCATCGACAGCAGCAGCGAGCTGGCGGCGCCGAGCGCGACGAATGCTATGGCGGCGCCGACGTGCTTATCCGGGTGCGTAATCCCGGTGGCCAGCGCGTTGATGATCGTCGTGCCGAACAGCTCGCCGAGCAGGCCGGCGATCAGCGTGCGGAAGAACGGGAAGTAGCGCACGCCGAGCAGCCGCCGTGAGCCGTAGGCGATCAGCGCGACGTTGATGGCGGTGCCCAGGACGAAGCTGAGCAGGGTGGGAAACGTCACCCGGCAAGTCAAGCATGCACATCAGCGGGCTGCTTGCGCGGCACTTGCCAGCGCTGAATAATTGCTTGACGGTGCCAGCCTGGGGTGCCGATGTCAGGGTCCTGAGATGCGGCCCGCCCTTTCCTAGGAACATGGACGGATGGTGCCGCGAGGTGGAAGCTTCTACCCCAGAATTCAGAGTCGTGTGGGACGGCTCGGTAGCTGTGGTGACGCTGCCCGAGGAAATCGACGTCACCAATGCCGACGAGGTCCGCGAGCAGCTGCTGACGATTATCAACCAGGGCGCGACCGTGCTGATCGCGGACATGTCCAGGAGTACGTTCTGCGACTCCGCGGGCATCACCGCGCTGGTCCGCGCGTTCCGCCGGGCCACCGAGAGCGGCACCAAGTTCCGCCTGGTTGCCACCGGCCCCGCGGTGCTGCGCGTGCTGGAGATCACCGGTGTGGACCGGCTGATCGACGTCTACGAGTCGCTCTCCGAAGCGCTGGGCTCGGGCGCTCCCGGTTAGGCGATCGCATCTCGGGGGTCCTGGAACGGCGGCGGCTGGACCGGCTCGCCGGTCACGCTGGTGACGATCGCCCGCGCCAGATCCTGAAGCTTGGTGTTGGTGTTCTGTGAGGCGGCACGCAACAGCTCGAAGGCGCGGGCCTGGGTGCAGTGCCGGCGTGCGCCGACGGCCCCGGCCTGCTCTCGGCCCATGATGATGCCGAGCGCCTGGTCGATGGCGCTCCGCGAGGTGAGCGACGCGCGGAGCTGGTCGTTCATGTCGGCGTACCTGGCGAACCGGCGGGCCAGCGTCAGCGCGCCGGAGGCGGTTTCCGCGAAGCTCTTCGCGCGGTCGATCTGGGCGGGGCCGAACGCCCGCACGGTCCGCGCGTACAGGTTCAGCGCGCCGACCGGCCGGCTCTCGTCGGACTCCTTCGCCGGGGCGGCGAGGGGCACGGCCAGACACGACTTGATGCCGGCGGCCGCCGCCTCGGCCTCGAACTCGGGCCACCTCGTCCGTTCGGCGGTGTCGGGGATGCTGACCAACTCCCCGCTACGCATTGCGTGCAGGCAAGGTCCCGCGTCGAGCCGATACTGGATCTCGTCCACTTCGGCAGCCGTGCTGTCACTGCACGCGACGGTAAACGAACGGCCGTTCGGGCGCATGGTCATCCCGCAAGACACGCCCGCACCGACTTGACGGGCGGCGATCCGGGCCACCGCGCCGAGGAATTCGTCGATTCCGTGCGTGTTAAGCAATGCGTCCTGCAATTCGAGACACGCTTCCATTCCCTGTGATCTACCCGAGGTGCGGAGTCGAAACAGGGAAGGCGATCTGGCAGACCGGGTCACCGGGCGCCGCCGCGCCGACGTCGACGCCGCGCGGGTAGATCTCGCGTGGCGGTCCCGCCTGGCACAGGCCGGCGGCCGCAATCCAGTCGGCGACCGCGTCGAAGGCGGACAAGATCTGCGGGAACTCCAGCTGAGCGCGGGTGATCGTGACGTAGGCCACCCGGTGTGCGGGCTCGGTTCTCGTCTGATGCCCGTCCGGTGGCGGGGCGGGCACCGGGATGCAGGCCTCGACCGGGCCGTCGCTGTCCTCGTTCACCTCGCCGTGGAAGATGGCGTACGGATCTCCGGACAGGCCGCCGTACTGGCCGGCCGCCAGCGTGGCCAGCCGGCGCATCACGTCCGGCAGCCACTTCTTCAACTCGGTGACCCGCAGGCTGCGCTTCTCGACGAGCACGACCTGTTCGGGCACGTCGCGCTGCTTGATGTCGCACTCGTACCCGGCGCCGGAGCTGACGCCGGACAGCAGGCTCAGCCGCAGCCGGTCCACCAGCTCGCGCTGGACCGCGAACCGGCTCTCGGCGTCGGCCCAGTACGCGGTCAGCAGTTGGGCGGCGGCCGGGCCTGGCGTCGTTGTGAGCTCGGCGACCTGGGCGAGCGGGATGCCGGCCCGGCGCATCATGACGATGAGCCTGGCGCGGGTCAGCTGGCTCTCCCGGTAGCGCCGGTAGCCGCTGGCCGGATTCACCTCGGCGGGCACGAGCAGCCCGGACGCCTCGTACAGGCGCAGCGCCTTGACCGACAGCCGGGACCGCCGCGCGAACATGCCGATGCTGAGCAGGGGGTCCCGCGCCTCACTCACCCACCAGACCTTACGCCACCCGCGTTTCCGGCGACGGGCGCCGGCGCCGGCTGTTGCGTCGGCTGTTGCGTCGGCTGCCCGCAATGCCCCGGTTTGTCCCCGCATCGCCTTGCCGTTCAGCGGCATGCGCGGGCTTCGGGAGGCACTCGAAAATCATTGCGGACAGTTACCCCCCCGATCCGGGGGGGTAACTGTCCGCAATAATCTGGGGCGCCTGACGACCCACCAGAAATATGGGCATATATCCGGTTTGGGCGCGGGGCGGGGCGAGCGCGGGGTGGGGCGGGCGTGGGCGCGGGGCAGCGGCGGGTCCCGGAGGTCGAGCCACTGTCGTTATGAACAGCTAGTCAGTGAGGCGGAACGAGAGTTCTGTTTCCCACTTGGTCATGTCGGGCTGGGTCGCGGGGTCGGTCAGGTAGAGCTCGAGGCGGCAGCCCCACAGGGTCCCGTCGGTGTCGAAGGTGAGCCCCTTCGACGAGGCCCACGACAGCAGTTCCCCGGTCGCCCCCACCAGGGACTCGGGTGGGCCCACGTGACGCATGGTGACATAGCGGCCCGCGGGAAGCACGCCGGCCAGGACCCGCCCGTCGTCGCCGGCCACCGGCGACGCCACCGCGACGCCTGCCTCCACCTCTAGGCGGTGCTCCATGTCGACCATGGTGTATCGCCAGAACGGCGGGCCGGCCGGCGCGATGCCTTTGGCCGCGAGCCAGGCGAACACTTCGCCGTTGAGCGGCGGCACCTCGGTGCCGAGGGTCGCCATCGTGACGGACGCCGCGATGGCCACGTAGGGCTGGGCGGGGCGTTCGGTGATTTCCGGTTCTTCGCTCATAGGCATTTAGCGTGGACTCTGCCCTAGGGGACGAGTCAAGCCAGTTCGTGCCGCCATGGTGGTTCGGCTCCCACGCGGGTGCAGGTCAGCGCCGCGACCCGCACCGCCAGCTGGAGCGCCGCCCGGACCGGCGTGGCGCGGTTCAGGCCGGATGCGCCGAGGCGGGATGCGCCTTGGCCGGATGCGCCTTGGCCGGAGTCCACGATGGATCCGAGGAACGCTCCGCCGAACGCGTCGCCCGCGCCGATGGTGTCGGCCACCTCGACGACCGGGACGTCGACCGCGACCGACTCCCGCGACGGCAGCAGCGCGCGGGCCGGCCGCGGGCCATCGGTGACCAGGACCAGGGCTGGCGCCGACCATTCGGTGAGCTCCGTCGCGGCCGCGGTCAGCGGCAAGCCCGGAAACAGGTACGCGAGGTCTTCCGCGCTGACCTTGACGATGTCCGCGCGCCGCAGGATCCGGAACAGGCGCTCGCGGTATGCGGCCTTATCGGCAATGGCGGAGGGCCGGCAGTTCGGGTCGACCATGACGATCACGTCCGGCGGCAGGTCCCGCGTGATCAGCACCTCCAGCGCGGACGCGATCGGTTCCATGGTCAGCGCCAGCGAGCCGGCGTGCAGCGCCGTCAGGTCCGCCGGCAAGGCCGCGGTGAGCGCACCGTGATCAAGCGAAGGCGCCGACGTACCCGCCAGGTAGAACCGGAACCGGGGCGATCCCGCGTCATCGAGGTCGACGACGGCGAGCGTCGTCGGATCGGCCGACAATTCGCTTACGCCAAGCCGCACCCCGTCCCGCGACAGGCTGTCACGCAGCAGCGCGCCGAAGCCGTCATCCGCCAGCCGCCCGAGGTACGTCACCGGCCACCCGAGCCGCGCCAGCGTCCGCGATGTGTTGAACGCCGCCCCTCCCGGTCGCGCCAGCAGCGAGCCGTCCGGCCGCACGACCATGTCGATCAGCGCTTCGCCGCAGACCCCGATCACCCGGCGGCCCCGGTAAGTCGTCCTTTGCTTGGCGCGGCCACGATCGCTACCGCCATCGAAACCCCCGTTCACAGCAAGTGGCGCAAGCGCGATCTCTGCCACGGCAAAGGCCGGCCCCGTGGTCGGAACCGGCCTTCGAGCTTGGTGGGCGATACTGGGATCGAACCAGTGACCTCCTCGGTGTGAACGAGGCGCTCTCCCGCTGAGCCAATCGCCCGTCGCCAGTTCGGGCCAAGCCCTATCCCCAGCGCTCAATAGCGTAGCGCATCCTGGGCGTGCCCTGCCCACGACCGGCCCGCGCCACCCCGCAGCTGCCACCCCCCCGCGACCGCTGCACGACGACCGCACGACGACGACCGCAACGACCGCAACAACTGCAACGGCCCCTCAACTCAACTACTCTAAGTTTCTGCACGACCACGATAAGTGCGAATTCGCCTTTTCCCGAGGCCGCCGCCAAAAATTCTTAAAGTTTTTTTTGGCGCTTCAGAGGCCTCCAGACCCCCAAAATCCGCCCGATACATCCCGGTATGTCGCAATCAAGCCACCCATGGGAGGCGTCGACAGATTCGCCCAAGCTTCTTCCCGCTGAAACTACACTCCGTAATCGCCATTTCATGCAAACGTGAGCATCGAGCCCGCTTTCATTACAGCAGGTAATGGTTCCAGAACCCTTTGTAGATATAGCTTCGGAGCATCCTCACGGGCTATGCAATCGACGTGCAGGAACATTACACTGGCGCAACGTCGTTACTTGGATTGGACGCCATCTGAGCAGGTCAGAGGCCATGGTCAGAGAGTGTTCAGGCCGGGAGTTAAGACGCGAAACGGAAAAAGCTTGACGTTAGTGAAAGCTTCATCGTCCGTACGCGTCATCGTTCCCGGTTAGCGCCGTCAGAGTGGAAGAGCCCGGATATCCGGGATCCTGGTTAGGGTAGGGGTTGGCTTGCGATGAACAGTAGCAGCAGCACAACGGTCTCGGCCGAGCTCGGGCTCCGGCTGGTCGTCCCGCAGCAAACGATTGTTCCGCTGGTGGCCAGCCTGTACTACAGCGGCTCGGACCCGTACGCCATCCGCATGGCGTTCCACGTGGGGACCGACGAGCCGGTCGAGTGGATCTTCGCTCGGGACCTGCTGTCCGCGGGCATCGAGTCGCGCCAGGGTGAGGGTGACGTCCAGGTGTGGCCGTCGGAACCCGCCGACGCCGAAGAGGGCGGCAGCGACGACATCGTCCTCAACATCGAGCTGTCCTCGCCGTTCGGCCAGGCCCACTTCGAGGCCCCCGCCGAGGCGATGGCCGCGTTCCTCAAGCGGACGTACTCGGTTGTCCCGGCCGGCAAGGAGAGCGGTTTCGTCGACATCGAGTCTGAGCTCAACGACCTGCTCCGCCAGGCCTGACCGCAGGCCCCGCAAGAACCCCCAACCCCCTCGCAGCTCCGGCCCGCTCCCCCGTGGTGGGCCGGAGCTTCGCGTTTCCAGCGGCTACTCGAACGACGGGCAGTTCTCCGCAGCCGTCGTGCAGATTTCCGGCAGCAGTTCGTCCACCGCGGTGATCTGCGCCGCGACCTCCCGGTCCACGTCCATCCTTGGTACGAGCGGACGCACGACCCCGTGCACGGCCCGCATCGGCACGCTCGGCAGCGCCACGGTGTCCGCCCGGATGTCCAGCCCCTGCAACGCGCAGAGTATCTCGACGGCGAGCACGGTCCGCACGTTAGCCACGACCTCCCGCAGCTTGCGCACCGAAGTCCAGCCCATCGACACGTGGTCTTCCTGCTTTCCGGACGTGGGGATGGTGTCCACCGAGGCCGGGTGGGCCAGCACCTTGTTCTCCGAGACGAGCGATGCCGCCGTGTACTGGGCCAGCATGTACCCCGAGTTGGTGCCCGCGTCCGGCGCGAGGAACGGCGGCAGCCCGCGGGAGAACGCTGGGTCGAGCATCCGGTCCAGCCGCCGCTCGCTGATCGAGGCCAGTTCGGCCAGCGCCATCGCCAGCATGTCCGCGGCGAACGCCAGCGGCTCGCCGTGGAAGTTCCCGGTCGTCATCACCTCGCCGTCGGGCACGATGACCGGATTGTCCACAACCGATCCGAGCTCGACGTCGATGACCGAGCGCGCGTACGACAAGACGTCGCGCACCGCCCCGTGCACCTGGGGCGCGCAGCGCAGGCAGTAGGCGTCCTGAACCGCGTGCCGCGAATGCCGGTGCGACGCCAGCAGCGGCGATCCCGCCAGCAGCGACCGAAGGTTCCGCGCCGAGGCGAGCTGTCCGGGGTGCGGCCGGATGACCTGGACCCGCTCGTCATAGGGCCGGTCCGTGCCGAGCAGGGCCTCCACGGACAGCGCGCACGCCACGTCCGCGGCCCGGACCAGCATCGCGGCGTCGTACACGGAGAACGCGAGCAACGCCTGCATCGGCTCGGTGCCGTTGACCAGCGACAATCCCTCCTTGGGCGCGAGCGTCAGCGGCGACAGGCCGGCCTCGCCCAGTACCTCGGCGGCGGGCCGGCCGGACAGCGGATCTCCCGGACCGCGCAGCCGCCCCTCCCCGATCAGCGGCTGCGCCAGGTGCGCCAATTGCGCCAGGTCGCCGGAGGCGCCGACCGAGCCCTTCCCTGGGATGACCGGGAGCAGTCCGGCGTTGAGGAATTCCAGCAGCCGGGCAGGCAGATCGGCGCGGACTCCCGAATACCCCGCGGCCAGCGTCCGCGCCCGCAGCAGCAACAGCGCCCGGACGACGTCGTCGCCCAGTGGCTCACCCGTCCCGGCCGCGTGCGACCGGACGATCGCGCCCTGGAGCGTCGCCAGGTCCCGCTCCCCGACCGGCGTGTCCGCCAGTGCGCCGAAGCCGGTATTGACCCCGTAAACCGGCGCGTCACCGCGGAGCGCCTTGAGCACGACCGAACGGCTGGCCTCCATCCGCTCCGGAACCCCGTCGCCGAGCCGCGCCCCGGCGCCGTCCCGCGCCACCGCCACGACATCCTCGACGGTCAGCGCGCCGCCATCGATCACCACGTCAGTCATGATCAACAGGGTGTCATGTCGTCGCCCGGCGGCGCAGCCCGGGCTCGTTTCGACGCCGGTCGAAGTATTGCGGACTTACCGTCTGGAACATGATTACCTGCGTCATTCAGTACACGCTTGATCCGCATCAGATTGATGACTTCGAGAAGTACGCCACCACCTGGCCGCCGATCATCGAGCGTTGCGGCGGCCGGCTGACCGGCTACTACCTGCCGAAGGAGGGTGCCAACGACTACGCGCTGGCGCTCATCGACTTCGGCTCGCTGGCGGATTACGAGCAATACCGGGTCCGGCTGGCGGAGGACCCGGACGCCAGGGCCAATCGCCAGCACGCCATTGCAACCCGTTGCATCCTCGCCGAGCGCCGCTCGTTCCTGCGCAAGGTCTGACCGTAAGTGAGCTGCCGCTAGCGCGGCCATCTGCGGACTCGGGGGCGCCGCGCTAGCAGCCCAGCCGAACGTGGCCGCGAGCCCTTCGGCTCCGGCCGCGGTGACGACCACGCTCCGCCGCCGCCGGCCGTGCTCGATCCAGCCGAGCGCGAACAGCCGCGCCGTGATCGTCGCCGCCAGCGCCCCGTTCAGGTGGCCGCGGCGCTGCGTCCAGTCCAGGCACTCCCCCGCGAAGTGACGTCGCATCCGCCGTACTTCTTCAATATTTACCCCGAACGCCATTAGTTTCTCCCGTCCGGCACCGGAAACCTCGTAACAGGCGGGAGACGTCTCGGTGCGGGTGAGCAATCCGCCGCGCCGCAGCGCATCGAGCAGTTCGACCCCGGCCCGGCCGGCCAGGTGGTCATAGCAGGTCCGCGCCTCGGCCAGCGCCTCCGCCTCACGCGACTGGCGCAGCGAGCGGGCCGGGATGTCCGGGCTGATCACCCCGAGCGCTTCCAGCGCCGCCGCGACCTCATGCCCGGCGAGCTGGTAGTACCGATGCCGGCCCTGCTGAGTGACCGCGACCATGCCGCCATCTAGCAGCTTGGCGAGATGGAAACTCGCCGTGCCCGCGCTCACGCCGGCCAGGCGCGCCAGCTCTCCCGCCGCCAGCGGCCGGCCGGGGGTGAGCGCCTGGAGGATGGCGGCCCTGGTCGGGTCCGCGATCAGCGCGGCGGCCAGCGAGATGTCGGAGTCGTAGACGCGGGTCGCTTGGTCGGTCTGAGTCCGTACAGGCATCTTTCGATCGTATGGCAGCCAGCTTTTGACGGTCATCGAAGCATCCTGGCCCGATCGGCAAGCCAGCGGCGAGCCTCTTAGGCGACATTTAAGTGGGTCGAGTTTGCGTGTGACGCAGGATCGGCTACTCTTCTGAAGGCACCCCCAAGGGGGCGCGCGGACGTGGCTCAGTTGGTAGAGCATCACCTTGCCAAGGTGAGGGTCGCGGGTTCGAATCCCGTCGTCCGCTCGGCGATACCATGAGCGCCCTTGCGGCGGAGTGGCCGAGTGGCTTAGGCAAGGGCCTGCAAAGCCCTGTACACGGGTTCGATTCCCGTCTCCGCCTCCAGGTCTCGCGTATCTGGCGGCCGATCAGGCCATTCTCGTTGCAACGGGTTCCAGTTCCCGACTGCTCGGCCCGAGCATATTCGAACTAATAAACGCTTCCTGATACCCCACGGGGGTATATAGTTCATGATCACGAAGGGTTTTGCGGCCTGTAGGATGCTGGTGGCTTATTCTCCTGGGCTTCGGATGTGCCGGCCCGGCCATCTGCCGGCAGCCGCCTGATAGGGACTGGAGCTGGCGTGCGGCATGGGGCTGGCGATGCGCCAGCGCGCCGCCTGGCTCTGCATCAATGTGGCGGATTTCCCTATCGTGGTGGACTGACCTTTGAAAACGAGGGTCAGCCCACCACAAAGGGGTAATCCGCCACATCGTTCGAGATTTTCGCCGCCAGCGGGCCGCCTGCGAGCGCCGATCGCCTCGCCGCAGGACCCTGAATAAGCCACCAGGATCCTCTAGGCCATAAAACCCTTCGTGATCATGAAACGAGCCACGCGAACCGGCGGAACGCAGCCCCACATAGCAGGACAAACCAGACCGCATACCCCCTGTATTGATGGCCGCCCTCGACACCTCGCTCCGGATGATCCGCACATCGCGCGCTCCGCTCGACGAATCAGCCGGACACCTTCACCGGTCGTTCGGATAATGTTAGAAAGGTTTGAGTACGCTTGCGCGGTGGATGACATCGTGGTG
>Ga0070741_10006316_pt1 | contig 25587 bp, 20 predicted proteins | sample Coa_R1_4_FD_66440 | JGI IMG/M metagenome (GOLD analysis project Ga0070741, IMG submission 66440) | Surface soil microbial communities from Centralia Pennsylvania, which are recovering from an underground coalmine fire - Coalmine... | ecosystem: Environmental > Terrestrial > Soil > Unclassified ... | reverse complement strand
GCGCTCTCCACCGCGTTCGCGGTCCTGCTCATGCGAGCGGTTCGCACGCGGCGTCTTGCCGATCACGTCGCGCTCGCCGGCTGCACCGCAGCGGGCTTGCTCACGCACTACTTCTTCTGCTTCACCGCGCTCGCGGCGCTGGCGTGGCTCATCGGCGAACCGGAGCTGCGCGGCCGGCGGCGGGCGCCGCTCACGGCGGTCCTGCTGGGGGCCGCCGCGACGCTGCCCTGGCTGCCCGACGCGCTCACGCAGATCCGCGCTGACCGGTACTGGTGGATCGGCCCCTTCCACCTGCGCGAGGTCGTCGTGACGCCGCTGCGCCAGCTCGTCCCGGTACCGGCGAGCCCGAGCTTCCGCCTCGCCTGCGGGATCGCGTTCCTCGCGCTGTGCACACTCGGCGCCGTTCGGCTCGCGCGCGCCTCGGCGCGCGGCCGTCTGCTCGTCGTCCTCGCCGCAGGACCGCTCGTGCTGGCAGCGGTGGCCTGGTCCGCGGGCCAGCGCATCTACGCGCCGCGCAACCTGATCGAGATCGCTCCCTTCGTCGGCGTGCTCGCCGTTGCGTCGCTCGTCCACCTCCCGCGCCACGCGCGGTCGTTCGCCGCCGCCGCGGCGGCCGCGGCGCTCGCCGTCGGCTTCTTCACGTTCGGCACACGGGCAGTCGCGGCGCCGTTCGGGCCGATCGCGAGAACGCTCGTGCGCGAAGGGTGGAACCACGACGACCCGATCGCCGTCTTCGGTGGGCAGCCGGAGTTCTTCTCGTTCCGCTCGCCGCTCGAGTGGTACCTGCCGCGCCAGCCGCAGCTGGCGCTCGGGCGGCCGACGGACGAGTCGTGCGAGACGCTGTTCGCGGTCGTTCGCTCGCCGCGGCGGGCCCGGCAGCTGACGGAGCTCGGCGGCGCCGAGTCGCACTGGATCGACGGCTACGACGTGCTCCGGCTTCGACTGCGCAACCCGCGCGCCGAGAGCGCGCTCGGCCGGCCGTCCCTGATCACCGCCACCACCGGCCACGCGAGCTGCGTCGCACCGGTGCTCGCCGGACGCGACGGGCCGCTCGCGTGATCCGCCGGAACGCGGTCGGCCTCGCCTTCCTCGGCGCGTACGTAGCGTTCGCGACGTACGTCATCGTCTCGATCGGCGGCCTGCCCGCCTCGCGGGAGATGCTCCTCGCGCTCGTCCTCGGCGGCTTCGCGGCGTTCTCGCTCGCGAGCCCGGCGCGCCTGCGGCGCCTCGCGCTGGGGCTCGTCGTCGACTGGCTGCCGTTCGCGGCGATGCTCGCGCTGTACGACCTGATCCGCGGCTACGCCGACGGGCTGTGGTTCCCCGCACACGCGCTGCCGCAGATCCGGGCCGACAGGTTCCTCGCCGGCGGCGTGGTTCCGACCGTCTGGCTGCAGCGCCATCTGTGGCACGGGCCGCACGACCTGCACTGGTACGACTACGCGACCTGGCTCACGTACATGAGCTACTTCTTCGTCCCGGAGATCCTGCTCGCCGTGCTCTGGTGGCGGTCGCGGTCGGAGTTTCGCCGGTTCGCTGCGATGGTCGTCGCGCTCGCGTTCTTCGGCTGCGCGACGTACGTGCTGTACCCCGCCGTGCCGCCGTGGATCGCGGCGTACCGCGGACTGATCCCGCACGTCGCGCAGGTCGTGCCCGCCGTGATCCCGCACGTACCGTTCGTCAGCTTCCAGCCGCTCTGGACGAAAGGCCATCAGTACGCGAACAACATCGCCGCCGTCCCGTCACTGCACGAGGGCTACACGATGCTGGTTGCGCTCTACATCGGCCTGCGGACGCGCTCGCGGCTCCGTCACGTCGTCTGGGCGTATCCGTTCGCGATGGGCTTCGCGCTCATCTACAGCGGCGAGCACTACCTGACGGACGTCCTGCTCGGATGTCTCTACGCGGTCGTCGTCTACAGCGCGATCACGCGTCTCTCGTCCGAGGCGCGCACCGCCGCCTCCGCCGCCGCGAGGACGTGGAGAGCGAGCTCGCCGCTGGCGCGATGGGGCCGGCCGGCGCGGGACGCTTCGACCAGCTCTTCGATCCCGTAGCCGCGCGTCTCCTGCGCGCCGCGATCCTCGTACTTCACCGGCTCGGACTCGCGTCCGTGCCGCACCTGCACTTCACCGCCGAACGCATTCGCGTCCGGGAGCACGAGTGAGCCCTCGCTGCCGTAGACGACGAGCCCGCTCTCGTACTGGTTGCGCGCCTCGAAGCTGACCGTCAGGGTCGCGAGCGCGCCGCTCTGCATCTGCAGCACCGTCGCGGCGTGCGTCGGCACGTCGACGGTGATCGTCTCGCCGGCACGCGGACCGGCGCCGAGGGTGCGCTCGGGCGTCGGCGTCTCGGCGAAGCCCGCGACCGACGCGATCGGACCGAGCAGTGAGACGATCGCCGTCAGGTAGTACGGCGCGATGTCGAGCAGCGGCCCGCCGCCGGCCCGGTAGAACATCTCGGCGTTCGGGTGCCAGCTGTCGGGGCCGCCGACGAGCATCGTCGCCGCCGCACCCAGGGGAAAGCCGATCGCGCCGTCGGCGATCAGCTTGCGCCCCGTCTCGTAGGCGCTGCCGAGGAACGTGTCGGGTGCACAACCGAGCCGGAGCCCGAGCTCGTCCGCCCGCGCGACCAGGGCAGCCGCTTCCTCGACGGTCGCGCCGAGCGGCTTCTCGGTGTAGACGTGCTTGCCGGCGTCGAGTGACGCGCGCACGACGGCCGCATGTGCACGCGGCGGCGTCAGGTTGAGCACGAGCTCGACCTCCGGATCGGCGATCAGCTCGTCAACCGGCAGGACGCGAAGCCCGTGCTCGGCGCCGAACGCGTCGGCACACGCGGTGTCCAGGTCGGCGCAGGCGACCGGCTGCCAGTTCTCGAAGGCAGGCGAGTCGGAGACGTACCGCTTCGCAATGATCCCGCAGCCGACGACCCCGACCTTCATCTTCTCGCTCACGCCGTGATCCTCCTGACTGCCTCGAGTGACGTTGCGATCGCACCGTACGGGTCGCCGCCGACGTCGTCCTCTTCGACGATCAGCCATTCGGCGCCCGACTCGACCGCGACCGGCAGGATGCGGTCGTAGCCGACGACGCCGGTGCCGACCGGCACGTCGTCGCGTCCTTCACGGCTCGCGTAGTCCTTGACGTGCACGAGCGGGCACCGGCCGCGCGTCTTCTGGAGCTCGCCGATCGGATCGCTGCCGCCCTGCCAGATCCAGCCGAGATCGAGCTCGAGCCAGAGCTCGTCCTCCGGCAGCTCCCGCAACAGGTCGAGGAACGTCTTGCCGCCTGCGAGCGGCTTGACCTCGCTCCAGTGGTTGTGAAAGCCGAGGTGCAGGCCCGCGTCGCGCGCGGCGCCCGCCGCCTTCTCGATCCGCCGCACGAGCGGCGCCGGATCGTCGAGCGCGTCGGGGTCGACCCAGCTGATCGCCAGGTGATCGGTGCCGTAGCGGCGCAGCTCCGCCGTGAGCGCCGGCAGCTCGTTCTCGACCGAGTCGAGACCTGCGTGACGTCCGGCGACAGCGAGCCCTGCTTCCTGGACGAGCGCGTGGATCTGCTCAGGGTCGTGCGCGTCGCCGAGCGGGAACAGCTCGACGCCGTCGTAGCCGATCTCGCCGACGCGGCGAATCGTTCCGGCAAGATCGCGCGCGCACTCGTCGCGGATCGTGTAGAGCTGCAGGGCAACACGTGTCATGAGGGACCTCTATCGTTGTCGCGATGTCTAGGAAGGTGACGCTCTTCACCGGCCAGTGGGCCGACCTGCCGCTCGCGGAGCTCGCACCGCGCGTCGCCGAGTGGGGCTACGACGGCCTCGAGCTCGCGTGCTGGGGGGATCACTTCGACGTCCCCGCCGCGCTTGCGGACGGAGACTACGTTGCCCGGCACCGGGCGCTGCTCGAATCGCACGGGCTCGGCTGCTGGGCGCTCGGTGCGCACCTCGTCGGCCAGGCCGTCTGCGATCCGATCGACGAGCGCCACCGGGCGATCGTCCCGCCCGAGATCTGGGGCGACGGGGATCCCGAAGGCGTCCACCGCCGCGCCGCGGAGCGCTTGATGGACACCGCGCGCGCCGCTGCTGCGTTCGGCGTCACGCAGGTGAACGGGTTCACCGGCTCGCCCGTCTGGCAGCGGCTCTACTCGTTTCCGCCGAACGACTTCGCCGAGATCGAGCACGCCTACGACGAGGTGGCGGAGCGCTTCGGCCCGATCCTCGACGTGTTCGAGCGCGAAGGCGTCCGCTTCGGCCTCGAGGTGCATCCGACCGAGATCGCGTACGACTTCGTGACCTCGCGCAAGCTGCTCGCGGCCCTCGGCGGCCGCGCGAGCTTCGGCTTCAACCTCGATCCCAGCCACTTCGCGCCGCAGTTCCTCGACGCAGCCGAGTTCGCGCGCGAGTTCTCCGACCGGATCTTCCACGTGCACGTCAAGGACTCGAAGCGGCGGCTCGACGGCAAGCGCTCGATCCTCGCCTCGCATCTGCCGTTCGGCGACCGGGATCGCGGCTGGGACTTCGTCTCGCCCGGTCACGGCGACGTCGACTTCGACGAGCTCTTCCGCGCGCTGAACGAGATCGGCTACGCCGGCCCGCTCTCGGTCGAGTGGGAAGACAGCGGGATGGATCGCGAATGGGGCGCGGCCGAGGCGGTCCGGTTCGTTCGCGGCGCCGACTTCGCGCCGTCCGACGTCGCGTTCGACGCGGCGATGCAGCGGGACTGACGCCGCCCTCATGAGGGCGCGATCGCGGAGATCAGCCCGTGGACTTCGAGCTCGCTCGACCCGTGCCACTGGTGCGGACCCGCAGCGGCGAACAGTGTGTTGCGAGCGCCCGCGAGGCCGCCGTTCCCGAAGGCGATCCCCCACACGCCGTTGACGACGAGCGGCTTGCCGTTCGTTCCCTTGAGCACGCCGTCGAGCTTCCACCCCTGCCTGTCGTGCTTGTAGCCGTAGATCTCGCCGTTGCCGAAGTTCGCGACGAGCAGGTCGCCGCCGAACCGGCCGAACGACCTCGGCGCGAAGGCAAGGCCCCACGGCTCGTACAGCCCCTGATGCGCCACGCGCGCCAGCAGATGCCCTTGCAGGTCGAACTCGTCGATGTAGCCGCCGACCGGCGCGTCGTTGCCGCCGACGAGAGCGCGGTAGACGTACGTGACGAAGACGTGGTTGCCGTGGATCTCGATGCCGTCCGGCGCGTACCACTCCGAGACGTTCGGATCGCGGAACGAGCCGCTCAGATGCACCTCCTGCCAGCGGCCGTCGAACACGTCGACGCGCTGGTTGTGGAAGTCGGTCGCGTACAGCAGCCCGTCGTGGAAGGCGACGCCGCGGAAGATCGCGCCCTTGCCCGTCTCGTTCACGACGACCTCGGCCGTCTTCGACCACTCGTTGGGCACGGTCGGCGTCCACGCGCGGATGTTTCCGTCCTCGCACGCGTAGACGAACCGCGCCGGATCGGAGCGCCCGTTCGCGTGCACAAGGAACGACTTGCCGCTGTAGTAGGCGATACCGGTCGGGCCGCCGGGGACCGACACGGTCAGGACCTGCTTCTGCCCCGTCCCCGAATAGAGCGAGCTCGTGCCGCGCGCCTCGTTACCGGTCCACCACGGCCCGGTCGGGCTTGCGGCGAGACCCCACGCGTTCACGAGCGTCCGGTCGACGTGCGGAGCGGGAACACCGCCGTCGGAGACGAGCGGCCGCACCGAGTACTCGCCGGACGACGCGCCGGCGATGTGCGTGACGAGGCCGATGACGGCCGCTACGGCGACTGCCGCAGCGAGACTAAGCCGCCGGTGCGGGAGCCGTCGATTCACGGACGACGAGTTCTGTCGCGAGCTCGATCCGCATCGCGTCGAGCCGCTGGCCTTCGATCAGGCGCGTCAGCAGGCTGACGCCCATCCGGCCGAGCTCGGCGAGTGGCTGCCGCACCGTCGTCAGCCGGGGCGTGACGATCGTCGCCTGGAACGTGTCGTCGAAGCCGACGATCGAGAGCTCTTCAGGGACCGAGATGCCGTGCCTGCGCGCTGCGTTCAGCGCGCCGATCGCGGCGTTGTCGTTAAAGCAGAAGATCGCGGTCGGGCGATCCTCGCGCGCGAGCAGCTCCTCGGCGGCCTGCTCGCCGCTCGGGATGCTCCAGTCGCTGTAGAGGATCATGTCGGGGTCGGGAAGCAGGCGAGCCGCAGCGAGCGCCGCGCGGAAGCCGATCACCCGCTCGTCGTTCGCATACCAGCCGGGTGGGCCGCCGATCGCGCCGATGCGCCGGTGGCCGAGCTCGAGCAGGTGCTCGGTGGCGAGCTTCGACCCGGTCGCGTGCATCGCAGAGACGCACGGGATGCCGGCCGGCGGCGCCTCGCGCGGATCGACGATCACGATCGGATACCCGATCTCCTGCAGGTGCAGCAGCTCGTCGTTCGATTCCTCCGGGAGCATCAGGATCGCGCCGTCGGTCGTCCCGCGGGAGAGCCGGTCGACGAGCGACACCTCGCGGTCGTGCTCGTGCAGCGTCGGGCACAGCATGATCCGCATGTCCTGCTCGTACAGCGCCTCCGACGCACCGCCGAGGATCGGGCCGAAGTACGAGTCGTTCACGAGCGGCAGCGTGAGGCCGACGATGCCGGTGCGGCCGAGCGAGAGCCCGCGCGCACCGCGGTTCGTCGAGAACCCCTGCTGACGGACGACCTGCATGACCGTCTCGCGCGTCTCGGGTGCGACGTCGGGCCGGTCGTTCAGCACGCGCGACACCGTCGCGATCGACACGCCGGCAAGGTCGGCGATGTCCCGGATCGTCGCGCGTCCCCGGAACTTCTGATCGGGTCTGCGGTCGAGTTGTGCCATAGCTTCGAACGTGGAAGGTACCGTAAGCGTTTCCGGAACGGAAGGGCCCGATTTCTTCCTGGACTTTACGGGTCGTCCGTGGTTCTTCGCTTGACACGGCCGAAACGACCTGTTAACCGTTTCCGGGAATTTCCGGTAGCCCCCGCCCGGTGGTCATGTCATCTTCGCCCGACGCTGGGCGAGAAAGGAACGGCAGATGTCACGTCACATCCGCTCAACCCGCCGCCTCGGTCTCATCGCCGGCGTCGGCGGAGCGGTGATCCTCAGTGCTCTGGTGGTCACCGCGATGGCGTTTGCGTCGCGGACGAGTGGTGCCCCGTCGGCAGTGAAGAAGCTCGTCGCGGGTCACAAGTGCCTCGTCCTCGCTGGATCTGGCGATCCCGCATTCGTCCGCAACTTCAACCCGTTCACCTCGACGAGCACGCCTGGTGGCGCGCTCTCCAAGGGTGCGCTGTACGAGCCGCTGATCATCACGACGGTCGCCGGCGGCGGCCACACGTATCCGTGGCTCGCTCAGAGCTGGAAGTGGTCGAACGGCAACAAGACGCTGACCCTCAACCTGCGCACGAACGCAAAGTGGAGCGACGGTCAGCCGCTCACGTCGGCTGATGTCGTCTACACACTGACCGCCGGCAAGCAGGCCAGCATCCTCGACCAGATCGGCTACACGCATCCCGACTCGAACGTTGCGTCGATCACCGCGAAGGGTCCGTACCAGGTCGTCATCAAGCTGAAGACGATCGACTCGACCTTCATCCCGGTGACGCTCAACGGCGTGATCGTGATCCCGAAGCACATCTGGTCGAAGGTCAAGAACCCGTCCACGTTCACGGATGACCATCCGGTGAGCTCGGGCCCGTTCAACCAGGTTGCGTCGTTCACGAGCCAGTCGTACGTGCTCGGCAAGAACCCGCACTACTGGCTGGCCGGCGCACCGAAGGTGCCGTGCGTCCAGTACATCCAGGCCGCCTCGAACGATGCCGCGCTCGCGGACATCCAGAGCGGTCAGGTCGACTGGACTCACAACTTCGTGCCGAACGCCGCCTCGGCGTACGACTCGAAGGATCCGGCGCACTTCCACTACTTCTACCCCGTGACGTCGTTCGCGCAGTCGCTCGTGTTCGACGACACGCAGTACCCGTACAGCATCCCGGCGTTCCGCAAGGCCGTCAGCCTCGCGATCGACCGTGAGTCGGTGTACAAGCTCGGCGAGTACGGCTACGGCCCGCCCGCCGACGCACTCGGCCTCAACGGCCTGTTCTCGAACTGGTACACGCCGGCCGTCAAGGCGGCGGCGCAGGCAGCTGCGAAGTACGACCCGGCAAAGGCGAAGGCGACGCTCATGGCGGCCGGCTTCACCTACAAGGGCAGCCAGCTGCTCGACCCGAAGGGCAACCCCGTCTCGCTCGACATCCACGTGATCTCGGGTTGGTCGGACTGGGTCGCGTCGGACCAGATCATGGCCAAGAACCTGCAGGCAATCGGCATCAACTCATCCGAGGTGCTCGAGCCTGACTGGAACTCGTGGTACCCGAACGCATCGACGACGAAGAACCCGACGCTGCTCTGGCAGAACGTTGCCGCGAGCACGCCGTTCGGCTACTTCAACGCGAACCTGTCCAAGGCCGAGTACACGGCTCCTGGCCAGGATGCGACGGCGACGAGCAACTGGGCGCACTTCTACGACAACGCGTCCCAGCCGCTCCTCAACTCGTTCCGGTCGGCGCTCGATGCGAAGACACAGCACGCGGACTTCACGAAGCTCGCGAACCTGTTCCTCAAGGATCAGCCGATCATCCCGGTCTACCTGGCTCCGCAGTGGTCGACGTACAGCACGAAGTACTTCCACGGCTTCTCGTCGCCCAAGAACTTCTATGCGCAGCCGATCTTCACCAACTACCCAGACAACGTCCTTTCGTTCACTCGGATTGCCTCTGGGGGCAAGGCAGGCGCCTAACCCGCGCCAGGCTCGTGGGGGGCGGAGCAACCGCTCCGTCCCCCACGTATGTTTTTGGACTCGTAAATGCGTTGGTTCCTGCGTCGACTCGCCTTTTATCTGTTCGCCTTGTGGATGGCGATCACGCTCACGTTCCTGATTCCGCAGTTGATGCCGGGCAGTCCGATCGGCGGCATCCTCCAACGCCTCACACCGCAGCAGATTCAGAACAACCCGGGGATCATCCTCACGTACGAGAAGATCTTCGGCGGTAAGAACCAGTCGTTCCTCGCCGCGTACTGGACGTACTTGAACCACGCGGCGCACCTGAACTTCGGCATCTCGACCTCGAACTACCCGACGCCGGTGTCGCAGGTGATCGCGCGAACGCTCCCCTACTCGATCGCCCTCGTCGGGATCTCGTTCATCCTCGCGTTCGTCCTTGGCACGACCATCGGGATGATCGCCGCGTGGCGGCGCGGCCGCAGCTTCGACACGATCTTCGTCCCGCTCTTCATGGCGCTCGGCGCGTTTCCCGCGTACTTCACCGCGCTGCTCATCGTCTACGTGCTCGGTCTGCGGCTCGGCTGGTTCCCGATCCAGCACGCGTACGGCACGAACCTCGCGCCTGGCTTCGACTGGGCGTTCATCGGGAGCGCGATCGACCACGGCATCCTGCCCGCGCTCGTGATCGTGCTCGCGTTCGCCGGCGGATGGGTGATCAACATGCGCACGGTCATGATCAACACGATCAGCGAGGACTACGTCGCGATGGCGCAGGCGAAAGGCTTGAAGGATCGCCGCGTGATGACGCGCTACGCCGCGCGCAACGCGATCCTCCCGCCGCTGAACGGCTTCGCGCCGCAGTTCGCGACCGCAGTCGGCGGCGTGATCTTCGTCGAGCTCGTCTTCAGCTATCCGGGCGCCGGCTACACGCTGCAGCAGGCGGCGGTCGGCAAGGACCTGCCGCTGACGCAGGCGCTCCTGCTCGTGTTCGCCGTGTGCCCGATCGTCGCCATCTTCATCATCGACCTCGTCAACTTCGTCCTCGACCCGCGCATCCGCGCCACCTGACGATGAGCCAGGTTCAGGTCGAGCTCCACCAGCCCGCGCCCTCCGGCCCGCTCGCGGCGCCGACGACGTCGCAGCGCCGCATCCGGATCCCCGGGTGGCTGTCGCTCCTGCTGCGCAACCCGAAGGCGCAGATCGGTCTCTCGATCCTCTTCGTGATGGTGCTGCTCGCCGTGATCGCGCCGTGGATCGCGAACGCGGCTTCGGCGACGACGTTCAGCTTCGCGACCCGCGAGCCGCCGTCCTGGCACCACCTGTTCGGGACGACCGACCAAGGCTCGGACGTCTGGGCCGGCGTGGTCTTCGGCGCGCGCCGCTCGCTCGCAACCGGCTTCTTCGCGGCGGTCATCGCAACGGTGCTCGCAGCGTCGCTCGGCATCACCGCGGCGTACGCGGGCGGGCTCCTCGACGAGATCATCAGCCTCTTCACCAACGTCGTGCTCGTCATCCCGGCGATCCCGCTGCTGATCGACATCACCGCGTTCCTGCACAGCCGCGGGATGCTGACGATGATCCTCGTCGTCGGCGGGCTGCTCTGGGCGATCGAGGCGCGCATCTTGCGCGGGCAGGCGCTGACGTTCAAGAACCGAGACTTCATCCAGGCGGCGAAAGTGAGCGGTGAGTCGACGTGGCGAATCGTGTTCGGGGAGCTGATGCCGAACATGATCAGCCGCATCGCGGCCGCGTTCATCCTCGTCTTCTACATCTCGATCCTGGTCGAGGCCGGCCTCGAGTTCATCGGGCTCGGCGACTCGGGCAAGTCGAGCTGGGGCGTGTCGCTCTACTGGGCGACCGTGAACTCGAGCGTGCTCCAGGGCGAGTGGTGGTCATTCCTCTTCCCCGGCCTCGCGATCGGGCTCACCGTGCTCGCGCTGACATTGCTCCTCGTCGGCATCGACGAGGTCTCGAACCCGCGGCTGCGCGGGCTGCCCAAGCGGCGGCGGTTCGCACTCCTGAGGAAGCCGGTATGACGGCGACGAGCACGTCGACGACGCCGCGTCCGTTCCGCCGCGGCGAGCCGCTCGTCGAGCTGCGCGGGCTGGCCGTCGAGTACCTGACGAGAAGCGGCCGCCCCGTGCGCGCGGTCGACGGCGTCGACCTCGAGATCATGCAGGGCGAGATCCTCGGGCTGGCGGGCGAGTCCGGTTGCGGCAAGAGCACGCTCGCCAACGCACTCATGCAGATCCTGCGGCCGCCGGCGAGCATTGCGGGCGGCCAGATCCTGTTCAACGGCGACGACATCACCGCAAAGAGCCGCGAGGAGCTGCGGAAGTTCCGCTGGCGGAACGTCTCGATGGTGTTCCAGAGCGCGATGAACGCGCTCAACCCCGTCACGCGCGTCGGCGATCAGTTCATCGACATGATGCAGGCGCACGAGCGCATCTCGAAGCGGGCGGCGCTGAAGGAGGCCGGTGACCTGCTCGAGCTCGTCGGCATCGACCGGCGCCGCGTGCGCGCGTATCCGCACGAGCTCTCCGGCGGCATGCGCCAGCGCGTGATCATCGCCATGGCGCTCGCGCTCCGTCCCGAGCTCGTGATCATGGACGAGCCGACGACCGCTCTCGACGTCGTCGTGCAGCGCGAGATCCTGCAGCAGGTGAAGGCGCTGCAGCGCGAGCTCGGCTTCGCCGTCCTCTTCATCACCCACGACCTTTCACTGCTGGTGGAGATCGCGAATCGCATCGCGATCATGTACGCAGGCGAGATCGTCGAAGAAGCGCCTGCGGACGAGATCCACCGCACGCCCCGTCATCCGTACACGATCGGCCTCATGCAGTCCTTCCCTCCGCTTCATGGGCCGATCGTGCGGATGGCGGGGATTCCGGGCTCGCCGCCGGACCTCGCGGCACCTCCGGAAGGTTGCCGGTTCCATCCGCGCTGCCCCCACTGCCGGCCCGAGGACTCGTTCCTCTACGCCCGGCAGACGTCGGAGCGTCCGCGCCTGCGCGCGGTGAGCGACGGTCACCTCGTCGCCTGCCACCTCGTGGAGCAGGACGCATGACCGGCGTGCCTGCCGAGCTCGAAGTCCAAGGGCTGACGAAGCACTTCCGGGTGGGCGGCGCGCTGTTCGACCGCGCGCGCGTGCACGCGGTCGACGACGTCAGCTTCGTACTGCGGCCGGGAACGATCACCGCGCTCGTCGGCGAGAGCGGCAGCGGCAAGAGCACGGTCGCGCGCCTGCTCGCGCGCCTCTATACGCCGACCGGCGGTCGCGTGCTCTTCGACGGCGAAGACCTGACGACGCTGCGCGGCCGCCGGAAGACGCTCGAGTACCGCTCACAGGTGCAGATGACGTTCCAGGATCCGTTCGGCTCGCTGAACCCTGCGAAGACGGTGCGCCATCACCTCGCGCGGCCGCTGCGCATCCACAACGTCGTCCCGCACGACAAGATCGACGAGCGCGTGCACGAGCTGCTCGACACCGTCGGGCTCGTCCCGCCGGCCGCTATCGCGGCGAAGTACCCGCACGAGCTGTCCGGCGGACAGCGGCAGCGCGTGGCGATCGCGCGTGCGCTCGCCGTCGAGCCGAGCGTCGTCGTCGCCGACGAGCCGATCTCGATGCTCGACGTCTCGATCCGCATCGGGATCCTCAACCTGATGGCCGACCTGAAGGAGCAGCACGACCTCGCGTTCCTGTACGTCACGCACGATCTCGCGAGCGCGCGTTACGTCGCCGACACCGTGCTCGTGATGTACGCGGGCCAGATCGTCGAGCAAGGGCCGGCCGACCAGGTGCTCTCGAATCCGCTCCACCCCTACACCGAGCTGCTGCTGGCGTCGGTTCCCGACCCCGAAGCCGGCGCGCGCGACGAGATCGAGGTGCGCAAAGGCCTCGCCGCGGCCGCGGTCGATCCCGGCGAGCGCTGCCGTTTCGTCGACCGCTGCCCGATCGCGATCGACGTCTGCTCGCGCGTCACTCCGCCCCTCGTCGAAGCGCGGCGCGACCAGAGCGCCCGGTGCCACGTCCGCGCTCCATCCCCTGACCTCCGAGAGGAACTCCATGCCTGAGAACGCCCCCCACTTCCCGCGCGACTTCGTCTGGGGCGCCGCCACCGCGTCGTACCAGATCGAAGGCGCCGCCAACGAGGACGGCCGCGGCGAGAGCGTGTGGGACCGCTTCTGCGCAACACCCGGCAAGGTGCGAAACGGCGACTCGGGCGCTGTCGCGTGCGACTTCTACCACCGCTACCGCGACGACATCGCGCTGATGCGCGAGCTCGGGATCGACGCGTTCCGCTTCTCGATCGCGTGGCCGCGGATTCTCCCCACCGGCCACGGCGCCGTGAACGAGAAGGGCCTCGACTTCTACGACCGGCTCGTCGACGAGCTGCTCGGCAACGGCATCGAGCCGTTCGTCACGCTGTTCCACTGGGACACGCCGCAGGCGCTCGAGGACGACGGCGGCTGGCCGGTGCGCGCGACGGTCGATGCGTTCGCCGAGTACGTCGAGGCAGTCGGCGCGCGGCTCGGGGACCGGGTCGGACACTGGATCACGCACAACGAGCCGTGGGTCGTCGCCTGGGTCGGTCACGGCTGGGGCCACCACGCTCCGGGCCGGATGTCGGACGCCGATGCGCTCGCGACCGCCCACCACCTGCTGCTCTCGCACGGACGCGCGGTCGAGATCCTCCGCCGCGTGTCGCCGAGCTCCGAGGTCGGCATCACGCTCAATCTCGACAACCCGTACGCCGCGAGCGACGATCCCGAGGACGTCGCGGCGACACGCTGGGTCGACGGCCTCCACAACCGCTGGTTCCTCGATCCGATCTTCCGCGGCGAGTACCCGGCCGACATGCTCGAGGCGTGGCGCGAGAGCATGCCGGCGATCGAGGACGGCGATCTCGAGACGATCTCGGCGCCGATCGACTTCCTCGGCGTCAACAACTACACCTCGCCGCTCGTCGGCGCAGACGAGAACGGCGGCCGCTCGCGCATCCTGCGCCGCGCGGACGTCGATCGCACCGACATGGACTGGGAGGTCGTCCCGGACGGGCTGCACGACCTGCTCGTTCGCCTCGACCGCGAATACGGCCCGAAGGCGATCTACGTGACCGAGAACGGCGCCGCGTTCGCCGACGTCCGCGGTCATGACGGCTCGGTGCCGGACCCCGAGCGGCAGGAGTACCTCACGGAGTACGTCTCGGCCGCCGGACGCGCGATCGCCGACGGCGTGCCGCTGCGCGGCTACTTCGCGTGGTCCCTGCTCGACAACTTCGAGTGGGCCTGGGGCTACTGGAAGCGCTTCGGTCTCGTCTACGTCGACTACGCGACGCTCGAGCGGATCCCGAAGGGGAGCTTCTACTGGTACCGCGACTTCATCCAGACGCAGCGGGGAGCGGCAGAGGCGGCCGCCTAGACGGCGCCGGTACGCTGGCGCGCGTGCCGTACTACATCTGCCCGCACTGCAAGGAGCGCTCGCTCGACATCGACGCGCGTGAAGGCTTCTCGATGGACGCGCCGGCGTGCAGGCACTGCGGCTTCGGCTTCCTCTTCGAGCTGCTCGACGACTACTACCCCGCTCCCGATACAGGGATGGTCGTGACCGACCAGGCGCGGCGCGTGCTCGCGATCGGACGCGGCGTCTTCGAGCTCACCGGCTTTCCCGAGGAGGACCTGATCGGGCGCGACGTCGTCGAAGCGCTCAATGTCTCCGATGCGAAGCCGTTCGAGCTCGCGCAGGAATGGGGCGTGCGGCGGCTCGGCGAGAAGCTCTCGATCCGGACGCGTGCCGGCAGCGAGAAGCGCGTCGTCGCCGACGTCTTCCCGGCCTACGACGACGACGGCGGCCTCCTGCTCGCGCTCACACCGCATCGCGGCGTCGGCTAAGGCGCGCGCCCGGGAACCGATCGGCTGCGATCGGGCAACCTCCCTATGTGGGGACGAGCTTCGAGGACGCGTTCAGGGACGAGTTCCCGGCGCTGCATCGCTACCTCCGCCGCCGCGTCGGCGCGTCCGCCGCGGACGACCTGACGGCCGCGACGTTCGCCGTCGCGTTCTCGTGCTGGTCGAGCTTCGATCATTCGCGGCCGCTTCGCCCGTGGCTGTACGGGATCGCGGCGAACGTCGTCCACCGACACTGGCGCGACGAGCGGCGAAAGCTTCGCGCCTACGCGCGGACCGGAGTCGATCCGGTCGCAACCGAGGACGACCTCGAGCGCGCGCACGTCACGTCGCGCGAACGTGAGCTCGCAGCTGCGCTCGCGACGCTGCGTCCCCGCGACCGCGAGATCCTGCTCCTGCACGCCTGGGCCGAGCTGAGCGACTCGGAGATCGCCGAGGCGCTCGGACTGCCGATCGGCACGGTCAAGTCCCGCCTGCATCGCACGCGCGACCGTCTACGGAACCGGCTCGGCGAGAGCGGACAAGAAGCGACGACAACCATGCTGGCGACCGCAAAGGAACACCGATGAGCGACGACATCTTCGACCTTCTCACGAGCTTCCGCGCCGACGCGCCCTACCCGGACGACGAGACCTGGGAGCGAGTGCGGCGGCACCAGGGTCCCACCCCACGCGTACGCGGCCGCCGCCGTGCGGCGATCGCGATCGCGCTGTGCGCTCTAGTGCTCACGGGCGGCTCGATCGCGGCGTACAAGGAAACGCCGTGGTGGCAGAGCGGCGCGCCGCCGGTCGACCCGCAATCGGTGGCCTCCGTCGCCCGCGACAACATGCCGGCGAACGTCGACGTCGCCGACGCGCGCACGGTCGCGCAGGACGGCGACGCCGCGCTCGTCGCTGTGCCGCTCGACACGACCGGCTACTGCCTGATCCCGTCACTCGGCGGGACGGCAAGCCTCGGTGCGTCCTGCGACTACCAGGTGACGAACGTCGAGCAGGGCACCGACGACGAGACCGCGAGCGTCTCGCGGCCGCAATCGAGCAGCGACCCCGCAGACTGGATCGTCTACGGACGCATCACCGATCCGCGCGCGGCAAAGGTCGACCTCGGCGCGTTCACGGTCACGCTCACGAACGGCGGCTTCTTCCTCGCTCATGTGCCGGAGCAGAGCTGGACAGCGCTCAACGACACCGCGAACCGCGGTCGCATCCTCGACAGCTCCGGCGCCGTGCTGCGGACCGGCTGCGTCAACTGGGGGCTCGATCCGGCAAAGACCGACCCGCAGCGTGAGGGCGTCGAGCTCTGGCTCGACACGAAGGGACCGTGCACGCCGCAGCTCCCGCCGCCGATCCCGACCCTCGACATGGCACACGCGACGAAGCTCTTCGACGTGACGCTGACGCAGCAGTTCTCGCTGTGGAAGGCGGGAACGACGGTCAGCTTCGTCTCCGCCCCGGCCAGCGACGGCAGCACCTGCGTCACCGTGACCGGCCCGACGGAGCACCCGCTGCCGAACGTCGGCGGCGATTGCCTCGAGCCGAACGCAGGTTGGAACGGCACGACCCCGGTCGAGGTCGGGTTCTCTGCACAGCGCGTCGAGACGGCGGCGGGTGCGGTGTACGACTGGGTCCTCGAGGGACGCACGAATCCGGCGGCGCAGGTCGCGAAGATCGTCCTCGAGTCCCCGTCCGGAGCGACGACCGCGACGATCGGCGGCGACTACTACTTCCTGCAGTTCCCGCAGACGAGCCCCTCGGCCGACGACCTGCCGGCCGGGCCGTACACGCTGAAGGCCTACGACGCGGCGGGCAACCTGATCCAGAGCACCGACCTGAGCGCACTGCACGCGCAGGAAGTCCCGCACTGAGGGAGGACGAGCAGGTGCCCGGCGCCGAACAGGCGCCGGGCACCTGCTCTAGAGTCGGCTCATGACTCCGGCTCGCGGCACGATCCTCGGCGCGCTCCTCCTCGTGGCCGGCGGCGTCGCCGAGGTCGCGGGCTCGGCCACCGCCGGCACGCTGCTGGCCTTCGCCGGCTTCCTCGTGATCCTCAAGTACCGGGTGCTGCCGGCACGCCGGCGCGTCGAATCAGAGCGACAGCCCGTGCCCGAACGCGAAGAGCGGCTCGGCTGAGTCGTGCGGGACGTCCGGCAGCTGCGCGCGCACGGCGTCCATCGAGCGCGGTAGCTCGAACGGCAGCTTCCCCTCGGCCTGCGCTCGGCCGTGCAGGACGTCCGCGACTGCCTCGTCGGAGGAGCCGAAGACCGCGACGACAGCCGCGCATGCATCCGCCAGCTCCGGGATCACCGCCGGCCGCTCGAGGTGCAGCACGAGCACGGTGGGCTTCGCCCGCGCACGCTCTAGGAGCTCCGACAGCTCCGGCTCCTTGAAGTCGAGATCGCCGGCGTGGAAGACGCTCTCGATGAAGTTCCCGTCGCGCTGCTCGTACGGCGTCGCACGCCGGATGACGTCGACGTCGGCGCCGTCGGCGATCGGAAGCACACCGTCGTTCTTCAGGATCACCGCCGAGCGGCGCTGCAGGCGGTCGCCGGCGGCGCAGAACGCATCGTTGCCGCAGATGCGCTCGGCCTCGCCGGGATCGATCCGGCGCGTGTCGAACAGCCCGAGCCGGAACTTGTCGCGCAGCAGCCGCCGTGCCGATTCGTCGACGCGCTCCTCGCTGATGCGGCCGGATTCGACGAGCCCGATCAGCTCTTCCGGCAGGCGCTCGCCGCCGAGCTGGTCGCAGCCGGCGTCGACGATCTTCGCCAGCCGCTCCTCGGTCGTGAGCTCCTCGACGCCCCACGCCTTCGCCGGCCAGATCGACCCGTCGGGCAGCGGCGTGTCGGTGACGAGCGCCCAGTCGGTGCACACGACACCGTCGAAGCCGTAGCGGCCGCGCAGCAGGCCCGTGATGACGTCGCGGTTGTAGCCGAAGCCGACCTCTTCGTACTCGGTCCCGACGGGCCGTCCGTAGTACGGCATGATCTGCGCCGTTCCGGCCGCGAACGCCGCTTCGAAGACGCGCATGTGGTACTCGAACATGCCGCCGGGGTAGATCTGATCCTTGCCGTAGTGGAAGTGCGGGTCTTCGCCGTCCTTCTGCGGCCCGCCGCCCGGGAAGTGCTTCGTCATGCACGCGACGGAGTGCGGCCCGAGCTCGCGACCCTGGAACCCGCGGATGTACGCGCCCACGAGCTTCGCGGCGAGCTCACCGTCCTCGCCGAACGTGTGCATGATCCGCGCCCAGCGCGGCTCCGTTGCGAGGTCGGCCATCGGGTGCAGCGCGACATGGATGCCGACTGCGCGGTACTCCTGCCGCGCGATGTCGCCGAACTCCTCCATCGCCGCGACGTCGCCGAGCGCCGCGAAGCCGATCGGCTCCGGCCACTTCGAGAAGCCCGCGCCCGACCACGCCGCGCCGAGGTTCTCCTCGTAGCTATGGCGAGGATCGGACGAGATCGTGATCGGAATGCCGAGCCGTGTCGACTCAGCGAGCTCCTGCATCCGGTTGTGCCATTCGGCGTGCTGTCGCGGCTCCGGCGCGAAGTAGATGTTGAAGTGGTTCAGGAACCGTTTCGCGACGAGCTCGGTCGTCCCGCCGCCGAGAAAGCCGGACTCGTCCTCCATCAGCGTCCCGTCCGGGTTCATCAGGATCGGCGGGTGGAACATCAGCCCCGCCTTCTCCTCCATGCTCATGCGGCCGAGCAGATCCTCGACGCGTTGCTCGAGCGGGACGGACGGGTCGCGGTAGGCGGAAGTCACGGAGCGATCATACGGAGGCCACAGACGGGAACCTGGTTCTGCGAACCAGGTTCCCGTCTCAGAGCCGACTCGAAGGGCACAGGCTCGCCGCGAGCGGGCACTCCTCGCAGAGCGGGCGGCGCGCGTCGCAGATGCGGCGACCGTGCCAGATGAGGAGATGCGGGAAGCGTGCCCAGTCCTCGCGCGGTACCAGTCGCACCAGATCACGCTCGATCTTCACCGGGTCCTCCTGCCTGGTGAAGGCGAGGCGCTGCGACAGGCGCCGCACGTGCGTGTCGACGACGATCCCCTGTGGGTTCCCACGCTCGGCCGAGACCACGTTCGCGGTCTTGCGTGCGACACCCGGCAGCTTCAGCAGCTCGTCGAACTCCGTCGGCACCTCGCCGTCGTGCTCTTCGATGATGCGCTTCATCGCGCCGCGGAGCGACTTCGCCTTCTGCCGGTAGAAGCCGGTCGCGAAGATGTCGCGCTCGAGCTCCGCCTGCGGCACCGCCAGGTAGTCCTCGGGCCGCTTGTACTTCTCGAATAGCTTGTCGGTGACGCGGTTCACGTTCACATCCGTCGTCTGCGCGGAGAGCATCACCGAGATCAGGAGCTCCAGGTCGTTTGCGAACCGAAGCGCGATCTTCGCGTCGCTGTGCAAGACGGCGAGCGCGGCGATCACCGGCCGCACGCGCTCTTTCTTCGGCGCGACCTTCTTGCGGCGCGCCTCGGCGACGTAGCTACGCGGCACTGGTCACGAGCTGTGACGGGCCGTTGCGGAGCTTCGGCCCCGCGCAGACGACATCGAGCGCGGGGCAGCCGCTGCAGGTGAACTCGCTCGGCGTCGGGACGAACTCGCCGGCGTCGATACGGCGGATCGCCTCGGAGAGCTCGGCCTCGAGCGCGGGCAGCTCCACGCGCAGGAACGTCGTCGTCGCGACGGCGTCGGGCCGTTCGAGGAAGTGGTAGACGACCTCGACCTCGTCGGCGCCGGCGCGGAAGCACGCGAGCGCGTACACGAGGCGCTGCAGGCGATAGTCGGCCTCGATGATCTCCTCGGGGCTGCCTTCGGCGAGCGAGTTCGTCTTGTAGTCGAGGACGAGCGCGCGCGTCCCTTCACGCCACAGCACGTCGAGGCGTCCGTGGAGCAGGACGCCGTCGTGCTCGAAGGCGAACGGCCGCTCGGGCACGACACCGCTGAGTGCGGCGAGGCGGGCCGCGAGCTCGGACTCGCAGTAGTTCGCGACGAACGCCTCGATGCGCTCGATCTCCTCGTCGGTCACCGCCGGATACCACGTCCGCACGATCTCGACGTCGGGCACGGTCGGTGCCGAGAGATCGACGACTTCGAGCAAGCGGTGCGCTGCGTCGCCGATCTCGGTCGCCTTGAGGCCGCCGCTGCCGCCCTGCATTGTGGCGCGCTCCTCGCGCAGCCCGGCGATGCGCTCGGCGTAGTAGCGATAGGAGCAGCGCTCGAACAGCGCGAGCGCCGAGTACGAAAGGCGCTTCACCTTGTGCAGCGGCGGCACCGGCAGCGGCGCGAGCTCCGGCAGCCGGTAGCCGCGCGGCGCGGGCGCGGAGGGGAGCTCCGTGAACAGCGCGAGCTGACCCACCTCGGGCACCTCCGGCTCGGGAGCGGCCGCGTCGACATGGCGCACGACGCGGAGGTTGAAGCGGGCGTCGCCCTGCTGCAGCTCACCGTCGGTCGCGTCGTCGCCGATGCCGAGCCGCCCGAGCACCCAGCCGATCGGCGTCTCGCGGTCGCTGGAACGCTCCGGGTCGATCGCGCCGGAGACGATCAGCCGGTCGATGGCGCGCGTCATCGCGACGTAGTACAGGCGCAGGCGCTCGGCCTTCTCGTCCGCGTCCTCCGCCTCGCGCACGGCCTGGTAGTCGAAGACGCCGCGCTTCTTGCCGGATTTCGGATCGACGACGCGGAAGCCGAAGCGGCCGTCGGGACGCACGACGATCTCGTCGCCGGAGGGAACGCCGCCGGTGTCGCGCCCCGCGTCCGCGACGATCACCACCTTGAACTCGAGTCCCTTCGCGGCGTGGATCGTGAGCAGCCGGACCGCGTCCGCCCCCTCCTCTTCCGAGACGGCTTCGAGCTGCGACGCGCCGAGCGCCTCCTGGTCGCGGATGAACTTCACGAAACCCTCGATGTCCGGCCCGCGCAGCGACTCGTACGAGCGCGCGAGCCGCATCAGCTTGCGCATGTTCGCGTAGCGCCGCTTGCCGTCCCACTGCGCGAGCACCGCCAGGTCGTAGTCGTGCGCGCTGACGATCTCCTCGCACAGACGCTCGAGCCCGACGCGGGCCGCTGCCGCGACGAGCCGTTCGTAGCGCTGCTTGAACGCGCGCACGAGGCGCTGGTCGTCGTCGGAAAACGCGTCCGGGAGCGAGCGCTCGATGCCGGAGTAGAGCGGCCGCTTCCCTGCGTGCCGGCGGATGTGCACGAGCCCGTCGTTCGAGACGCCGACGAACGGGGACGCGAGCACCGAGACGAGCGCCTCGTCGTCGTAGCGGTTGTGCAGCAGGCGGAGGTACATGAGCAGGTCGACGACCTGCTGCTGGCCGTAGTACCCGCGCCCGGTGGCGCGATACGTCGGCAGCCCTTCCGCACGCAGCGCCGACTCGTAGCGCTCGGCGTCCGTCCCGGCCGCGAAGAGCAGCACGACCTCGCCGGGCGCCGCGACGCCTGCGTCGACGAGCTCTCGCACCCGCGCGGCGATCGCCTTCGCTTCGCCCTCGCGCCAGAAGACGCCGCTATCGCGGAAGCTCCGCTTGTCGGTGACGAGCAGCTCGACGGGATGCCCGAAGACGGGATCGTTGAACTCGCCCGACGCCGCGAGCGGCTGGTAACCGTCGCCGAACTCGTCGTGGAAGAGCTCGTTGACCGCAGCGAGGACCTCGGGGCGAGAGCGGTAGTTGCGCGCGAGCGGCAGCCGCTGCGTCGCGCGCTCGCGCCGTTCGCGGAACACGGCGACGTCGGCGTGCCGGAAACCGTAGATCGCCTGGAACTCGTCGCCCACGAAGAAGACGTCACGCTCGAGCTCGCCGCCGCGCAGCAGGTCGATGAGGTCGCACTGCAGCCGGTTCGTGTCCTGGAACTCGTCGACCATGATCGCGCGGAAGCGCAGCTGCTCCTCCTCGCGCACGGCGGCGTCGTTCGCGAGCAGGTCGCGCGCGAGCAGCTGCAGATCCTCGAAGTCGAGCGCCGACTCGCGCTGTTTCGCGGCGGCGTACTCCGCCGCGAACAGATCGAGCAGCTCCTGCAGCAGGTCCTTGTCGCGGACCGCGAGCTCGTCGAGGGCCGCCTGCTCGAGCCGCTTCCTTGCGCCCTCGAATCCCGCGGCGCGCTCACCTGCCGCCCGCAGCGTCGTCAGGTCGAGCAGCTGTTCCGGGTTCGTCGTCGTGAGCGCGAGTGCGGCGTTCGCCGCGGCGAGCTGCTTCTCGGTGACGGCGGGATCGGCAGCGAGCTCCCGTGCGGCGGCGCGCAGCTCGGCGAGCCGCTCCGCCACGTCGGCCTGCTCCCCGAGCTCGAGGGTGAGCTCGCGGCCGGCGGAGCGCAGCGTCTCGTAGACGCCGGTGAGCATGCGCCGCAGCCCCTGCGCCCCGTAGGTCGCGAGGAGGCGCAGGCGTTCGGCGTCGCGGGTCGCGCAGAACGCGGCCAGCGCGCGCTCGAACGCCTCGCCGCGGATGACCGCGCCGTGCTCGTCGTCGAGCTCGCGGTAGCGCGGGTCGATCCCGACCGCGAACGGATGCGCGCGCAGCAGCCGCGAGCAGAACCCGTGGATGGTCGAGATCCATGCGCCGTCGAGCCGGCGGGCGAGGTCGTGGCGGCCGCGGTCGTGCAGCGCCTTGCGGATCCGCGCACGGAGCTCGCCCGCCGCCTTGCGCGTATAGGTGATGACGAGCACCGACTCGACGTCGAGCCCCTGCTCGCACACCCCGCGCACGAAGCGCTCGACGAGCACGGTCGTCTTCCCGGTGCCCGCGCCCGCGGAGACGAAGACCTCACCGGTCGCCTCGACGGCTGCGCGCTGCTGGTCGTTCACGCTCGCTCCACGCGGCACATCGTCCAGAGGTCGCACCAGGCCGGGCACTCGCCGCCCTTCGGGTCGTGGCGCACGTCGCCGGCGCGAATGCGCTGCGCGTAGGCGAGCGCGCGGTCGCGCGACGCGTCCACGAGCGACCAGAACTCCTCGTCGTCGAGGTAGTCGTTGCGCTGGAACCCCGGCAGGTCCTCCTCGCTGCCCTTGTGCAGCAGCCCGCGGCTCATGCGCGCCCCCGCGAGCGCGCGGTAGACGCCGCCGAGCGGCTCGATGCCGACGAGGTCGCGCAGCACGAGCATGTACAGCGGGATCTGCAGCTTCAGCTCCTCGTCGATCTGCTTCGCCGAATGGGCGGTGCGACCCGACTTGTAGTCCTGGACGATCCCGCGCGCGCTGAACGGGTCGACGTCGATGCGGTCGATCTTGCCGCTCAGGTGCAGCCCCTCGCCGAGGTGAAGGCCGCGCTGCAGCTCGGGCGCGGCGCGGTCCGAGCCGAACAGCACCTCGAAGCGGCGCGGGACGAGCCGGAGCGGCGACTCGGCTTCGTCGCGAATGAAGCCCTCGAGGTCGCGCCACAGGCTCTCCTCGAGCTCCGCGGCCTGCAGCTCCGTGAGCTCGAGCCGCACGCCGCCGCGCAGCGCGTCGTCGAGACAGCGGCGCAGGAAGCCGAGCGCGCGCTCGAGGTTCTCCGGCACCACCGCGTCGGAGCCGAGCTCCTTCGGCAGTCCCGCGTAGAACTTGTGCAGCGCGCTGTGCGCGACCGAGCCGCGCAGCAGCGGGTCGACCTCGGCGTCGATCGTCTTCGGCGAAATGATGCGCTCGAAGAGCCACGCCGAGGAGCAGTCCGCGAAGCGCTCGAGCTCGGTGACCCCGAACATCGTGCGCGCGCCGAAGAACGAGCGAAGCACCTCGCTGCGCAGCTTCGTGTCGCGGCTCGATGCCGAGCGCGCGCGGGACAGCCGCCGCTGCCAGCCGTTCGACTCGGCGAGCGCGGCCGCCGCATCCGCGTCGTTCGCGGCGAGCAGCGCGAGCGCACGCAGACGCTCGCGCTCCGACGGCGCTCCTTCGAGCGGCCAGGTGAGCGACGAGAGCGGCCGCCGCGACGTCGCGTGCTTGACGTCCTCGGAGTCGAACACCGCGGCGACCTCTTCCCAGAACGGGCTCGGCTCGCGCGGCTGGCCGTCGTCGGTCGCGGCCTCGCGCACGAGGTACAGGCGCCGCGTGGCGCGCGTGCACGCGGTGTAGAACAGGTACCGGTCGCGCGAGACCTGATCCGGCCGCTCGAGCCGTCCGCCGAGCTCGCGCCGGCGGTCGTCGTCGAGGAACGGCGAGGTGCGCGAGCGCCGCGGCAGTACGCCTTCCTCGAGGCCGAGCACGAACACGACTTCGTATCGGCGCGTGCGCGCGCGCAGCAAGTCGAGCACCGCGATGCGGCCGGCTTCGGCGGCGGAGGAGAGCCGCACCTCGCAGCGCTCGAGCGCGCCGATCAGCTCCTCGCGCGACACCGACCAGTTCTCGAGCTCGGTCAGGAGCTCGAGTGCGTGCCCGTACGCGCGCAGATCGAGGCGCGACGTCTCGCCCGCGGGCGGCGCCTCGGTGCCGTACGCCGCCCGCAGCATCGAGCGCAGGAGCGTCCGCACCGCGACGACCGGGTCCTCGGCGGCGCGCAGCTCCGCGAGCGCCGGCACCGGCGCCTCGCGCAGCTTCTCCGCTTCCTCCTCGACGCGGGCGGGCGTATGGATCGCGCGGCCGCGCAGGCGTCCCTCGACGTAGTCGACGGACGAGCGCGCGAGGCCCGAGTACGGGCTGCGCAAATAGCCGAAGAGCTCGCGCCGGCCGGCGTCCGCCCACGCGTAGCGCAGGAACTGCAGGAGCGCGTGGCCGAGGGCGGTTGCGCCGAGCCGCACGCGCGACTCGATCGCGTACGGGACATCGAGGCTGCCGAGCACCGTCTCGAGCGGGCCGCGCCACTGCTCGAGCGACGGCGCGACGAGCGCGATCTGGTCCGGCGGAACGCCGGACCGCAGCAGCGCGACGAGCTCGTCGCCGATGAGCTCGAGCGTGCCGCGCGTGCCCGCACCTTCGAAGAAGCGGACTGCGGCGTCGAGCTCGGGCGGCGCCGGCGGCGACTCCTCGAAGAGCGCGCGCTCGAGGTGGGCGAGCGCCGGATGCTGAACCGCCGACGACGCGGGAAGCTCTTCGATGCGCGTGGCGAGCGCGCTCAGGTCCTCTGCCGTTCGCGAGAGCGAGGCGAACGCGACGCGGCCCGGCTCGTACGGCAGGGACACCTCGACGTCGGTGCGGCCCGCGAGCGCGCTCAGGAGCGCCCATTCGGCGCCGGTGAGGTCCTCGAAGCCGTACGCGAAGACCGGCTCGCCGTGCCAGGCGTCGAGATCGCCCGCGACGCGCTCGGCGGCGCGCCGGCGCCGCAGGTCGCGGTCCCAGTAGCGGAGCCGGTCGAGCTCGTCGCGATACGCGGCGTAGAGCTGAGCGAGGTCGCCGTCGAGGTCGCCGGGGTCGATCAGGCCCTGTTCGAGCTCGCCGAGCGTCTGCAGCAGCGTGTCGGCGAAGCCGGCCGTGCGCGCGGAGCGCGCGAGGCCGTTCAGGCTCGCGGTCGCGAGCAGGCGGCGCACGACGAGCGCGCGCTGCGCATCGCCGGCGACGGGCCGCGCCTCCGGGTCGTGGCGGAGGATCCGGCGGAAGAGGTCGTCGAACGTCCCGATCGCGCCGCTGAAGAGGCAGCCGCAGCGCGCGAGCAGGTCGCGCTCGACGCGGTCGATGTCCGACGCGGTCGGCACGATGAGAAACGGCTCGTCGTCGAGGCGCGCCAGATAGCGCTCCAGCAGGAGCGCAACCTTGCCCGCGTTCGCAGGCCCTGCGACGAGGGACAGCCCCACCTTCCCATCGTAGGGTCCTCACCGGACGGGTCGGGCGCGGAAATCCGCGCAGCGAGCGGCTATTCGCCGGTCGAGGCGGCCTTCGGCCGGCGACCGCGGCGGGCGGCGGCGCGGCCGGGCATCTGGCCCGCGCAGTCGTCGCAGAGATCGGCGACCTTCGAGCCGCGGCGGGCGTCGACGTAGGTGACCCGCAGCGTTGCGCCGCGCGACTCGTCGACTTCC
>Ga0070741_10006315_pt1 | contig 25589 bp, 25 predicted proteins | sample Coa_R1_4_FD_66440 | JGI IMG/M metagenome (GOLD analysis project Ga0070741, IMG submission 66440) | Surface soil microbial communities from Centralia Pennsylvania, which are recovering from an underground coalmine fire - Coalmine... | ecosystem: Environmental > Terrestrial > Soil > Unclassified ... | reverse complement strand
CCGCCGAACGGCGCGGCATGGCGCGTGCGCATGTCGTAGGTCGGCACGGCTCCGCCGAGCGTCTGCTCGAACCGCATGCCGAAGCCCTCCGCCGCGACCTCGGCCATGGCGATCGGCTCGGCGGTGAGGTGCACCAGACGCAGCCCGGTGGCGAGCGCCGTCCTCAGGTCGTCCCAGAGCTTGACCATGGGATAGAACTGGAAAACCGCGCGGCTGTCGATGCGGTCGACATTGTTGCCGTTCAACAGATCGAATACCGCGTTCTTGCGCAGCCCCGGACCGACCAGCCCGGGAAGGCGCACCACGAGATGCCGCGCGAATCGCTCGGCGACGAACTTCTCGAGCCTGCGGCGGTGCAGCCCGTACGCGTGCAGCCCCGATTCGTCGACCGCGGAATCCTCGTCCACCGCGACCGGCCGCTGGAACACGTCCACCGTGCTGATCAGCACGAACGTCGCGCAGCGGATCTGCTCGAGGTAGCGCATCAGGCGCTCGAGGTTCGCGCGATCGGCATCGGGCTCCCGGTTCGCGATCCATTTCTGGGCCGGGGCGCCCGCGCAGACGACGAGATCGAACGACCGCGACGCGATGTCCGCGATGTTCCGCGAATGGAACCCGGCGTCGAACGCGCGCTGACCGAGCAGCGTCGTGCCGACGAATCCGGTGCAGCCGATCAGGGCGTCGGCCATCGCGTCGTCGCGGACCGGTCAGGCGGCAAGCGGCAGCTCCGCATCGAGCCGGTCGAGCACGTCGTAGACGTTGTCGATCTTGCCGCCGAGGATCGAGAAGCACCCGGGCAGCTCCGCGTGCCGCTCGAACAGAATCGGGCGGCCGTCGTCGGTCTCGTTCCTGACGAGCACCGTCTTCACCTCGAGCAGCGACTCGACGTAGCGCGCATCGCGCACCGCGGGAACGTAGCGGGCCGAGTCGCGGATCATCCGGTCGACGCGGCTCGCGCCGTCGTACTGCGCCAGCCTGTGATACGGATCCACGGCGGGCACCTCCTCCCAGCTCAGGTGGGGCGTGTAGCGAACGTGCGACAGGGCGTGCACCGAGCGGGCCGGGAAAGGCATCAGCGAGAAGAACGGCCCGTCCATGACCGTGACGCCGAGGCCCTCGAGGGCGGGCGGCGTGCGCACCAGCGCCATCTCGGTGATCTCGTGCTTGAGTCCCGCCGATCCGCGCGACGACGCTCCGCCGAGCCGCTTCAGGCCGCTGTAGGTGCAATTGAAAACGAGCGGTGCCGTGACCTCGACCGTTCCGGCCGGCCCCTGGCAGCGCACCCGAAGCCGATCGCCGCGAAGGTCGACGTCGGTGACGGTCGTCTCGAAGCGCACCTCGGCGCCCGCGTCGTCGAGGTCCTGCCTCATGCGACGCTCGAGCAGCGCGGCGTCGAACGCGTATTCCTCGGCGACGAACACGTCCTCGATCAGTCGCCGCTCGAACAGCGACCGCAGGTTCGGCGGCGCCGGCTCGAGCCGCGCGCCGATGGCCCGGCAGAAGGCGCGGAACTGCGCGGCCGTCACCTTGGAATTGCGGCGCGCGATCGCGTACAGCGAGACGAAATCGCGCTTGAGCGCCTCGGGGTAATCGCGCGCGAAGCGCGGCACGTTGACCCGGCTGCGGTACGCCGTCGTGAAGCTGCGGGGATAGTGGTAGCCGTTGTGGATGCGCGCCTGATTGTGGAACGACGCGCGGCGCAGCAAGCCCGGCTCGCGCTCGACCAGGAGGACGTCGCGCGTGCGACGCCGCCGCAGCAGGTAGGAAGCGACGGCCGCGCCGTAGAACCCGCCGCCGATGACGATCGCCCCGTGCATCGGCCCGAGGCTCAGGCGGGCTGCCGCGGCCGGGTCTCGCGCCGGCCCGGATGCCCGTGCGCGTCCTCGACGTTGAGCTTCTCCCTGCCCACCATGCGCGCGCTCGTGAACTCCTGCCCGACGTGGTACAGCGGTCCTTCGCCCGACAGCCGGGCCATGTGCAGGATGTACTCGCCGAGGACGAGCAGCACGAGCGAGATCAGGAAGAACATCCCCGACTGCTGCAGCGAGAGCGTGGTCCAGCCGGGAGCCACGTCCTCCTTCAGCATCGCGACGGCGATGACGTAGGCCGAGTACACGAGGTTCGACACCGCCCCGAAGAGCGAGAGCGCGGTGACCAGGCGCATCGGCGCGCGCGTCGTCGACAGCAGCAGGCGCACGCCGCGGTCGACGCTGTCGCCGAGGCGCTTCTTGCGCGCGCCGCGCAGCGGCGCGCTGTAGGCGAGGTGCGCGCGCGCGAATCCCGCGGTCGCCGGCAGCAGCCGGTACGCGACGACGGGCTGGCCGTGCTGGAGGACGAAGTTGACGACGCGCCGGCTCAGCACGCGGTATTGCGGCGCGTCCTTTTCCAGGTCGATGCCGCCGAACGGCCGGTAGAGCAGGTTGAAGCCGAAGGAGCAGAACCGGTAGGCGAGGCTCTGCGGCGGCTTGTGCGCGTTCGAGGCGAACACGACGTCGGCGCCGGCGACCGCGCGATCGAGCATGGACGCGAGGAACGCGATGTCGTCCATGCCCGCGTCGAAGACCGCCACGAAATCGCCCAGCGCGTTTTCCAGGCCCACCCACGAGGCCGTCTCGGGGTCGACTTCCTTGGTGAGCGCGTAAACCTGCAGGTTCGGAAGCCCGTCGTCGCCGACCAGACTCTTGAGCACGGCGACGCTGTCGTCGTCGGACGCGTTGTCCACGACGACGACCTCGTAATCGCTGGCGAGCGACGAGACCACCGCGTCCACGCCGGAAAGGACCCGGCGCAGCTCCGCGGAGCGGTTGCGCACCGCCACGACCACCGACAGGAACACCGGGTGCTGTGCCATCGCGCCTCCCACGCACGTCGCGCGGACAGTCTCGAAGACCATATTCTAGCCGGCTTCTTCGACTTGCCCCGAAGCGGAAAGCGTCCGAACATCGCGCGATGGCCCTCCCCCGCATCGGCATCGCGCTCGGCGACCCCGCCGGCATCGGTCCCGAGATCGCGCTGAAGGCCGCGCTCGCGCCGGAAGTGCGCGCGGTCGCGCGGCCGCTGCTCTTCGGAGATCCGGGCGTGCTGGCGCTGCACGCGGCCGCTTGCGGTCTGCGCCCGAAGGTCCGGCGCGTGCTGCGGGCGGCGGACGCCGGCTGGGAGGGCGACGAGCTGACCATCGTCGAGCGCCCGCAGTTCTCTCCCGGGGAGCTGCACCTGGGCACCATCGCCGCGCCGCACGGCGAGTCGGCTCTCGATTCGGCGAAGGCCGCCATCGACGCCGCCCTCGCCGGCGAGGTCGACGCGGTGGTCGCGGCGCCCCAGACCGAGGCGGCGATCAAGCTCGCGGGCGTCGGCTTCGACGGCTATCCGTCGTTCGTCGCGCGCTGCGCCGGCGTGCCGCCCGAGGACGCTTTTCTCATGCTGTGCTTCGAGCGCGGCGGCGTCGAGACGCGCATCGTGCACGTCACGCTGCACGCGGGCGTGCGCCGCGCGCTCGAGCTGCTGACCCGCGACCGCGTGCTGCACGCGCTGCGCTCGGCCGACCGGGCGCTGCGCCGGCTCGGAGTCGCGTCACCGCGGCTGGCCGTGGCCGGGCTGAATCCGCACGCCGGGGAAGGCGGACTGTTCGGAGACGAGGAGAAGGAGGTGATCGTGCCGGCGATCCGGGACGCGGCCGCCAACGGCGTCGCCGCCGAAGGCCCCTTCGGCGCCGACACGATCCTGCGGCGCGAGGGCTACGACGCCTGCGTCGTCATGCTGCACGACCAGGGGCACATCGCGGCGAAGCTCCTCGCGCCGGCGGGGGCCGCGGCGCTCACGATCGGGACGCCGGTGCTGTTCTCGTCGGTCGCGCACGGCAGCGCGCTCGACATCGCGGGGAAGAACCGCGCCACGCCGGCCGCCCTCATCGAGGCGGTCCGGCGTCTCGCGCACGCGCGCTCACGCGCGTGAAAGGCGCCGCCGAGGGGCAGCGTCCGGTGCCTCAGCAGGTGACGTTGACGCTGTCCCAGGTTCCGTTGTTGCAGCGGTACTGGTATCCGGCCTGGCACGACATCGTGCCCGACGAGTACTCGGTGCCGGCGTAAGCGCAGCTTCTGCCCACGCTCGCCACGGCCGGGCGCTCGACCACGGTGGCGCTCTCGCGCGTCACCACGGGACGTTCGACGACGGTCTCGTGCACGACCGGGCGGCCGCAGCCGGCCAGGATGACGGACGGCAGGGAAAGCAGGAGCAGTAGTGAGCGTCGCATGTGAGTCCTTTCGCTGGTGGGTGATTGTCCCCGTCCCCAGCGTTGACTTCGGCATGCGGCGCAAGTTTCCGCGGGCGAAACGGCGCTCGAAAAAGCGCACGGCGCGCGTCCTTCCGGACTACGCGCCGTGTCGCGACGTGCCGACGGCTACGGCCCGAACGCCTCAGCCGCGCTTGTACGTGATCTTCTTGGTGCCGCCGTCGCAGCTGCCGACCACCTTCTGGTCCTTCACTTCCTCGTTCGAGACGACGTCGAGGGTATAGCTCTTGACGCCTTTCTGCTGCAGCTTCGCGTCGATCTCGCCCTTGAGGTCCTCGCAGGCCTTGCGCATCGACGGCGCGGCCGCGGGCGCGGGCGTCTGCGCCTGCGCGTTGTCCGCCGGCGCCTGGCCCTGCGCGAACGCGAGCGCCGAGACCAGCGCGAGCGATGCGAACATCGTGAGGTATTTCATCGCCATCTCCCTTCTTCGGTTGTGGGAAGCCGCGCCCCGAGGGGCCCGGGAGTTGCAGGCCGAATCCTAATCCGGATCGGGGCCGGCGACCGAGAAATTTTGCTTTCCTGGCGCGGGCGCGCTAGATTTGCGTTTCGTCGAGATCGAGACTTGGAGGAACGCCATGGGCAAATTCGTCATTTCCCCGCATTTCAGGCTGCAGGAGTGGGTCGCCGAGGAGAAGGGCTACTTCGCCGCCGAGGGCCTGGACTACGAGTTCCGCGACAACTACGGTCCCGGCGAAGCCGCGAAGAAGCACACCACCGCGAACAAGGTCGGCGCCTACCAGAGCCTCGAGTCGGGACGCGCGTGCGACATCAGCGGCGCGTGCCACTGGACCGTGAACGTCGCGGCCTCGAACGGCCACGGCAAGCTGTACGCCGACGCGTACTCGGTGTCGCCGTGCGCGGTCTTCGTGCCGCCCGAGTCCGACATCCGCCATCCCGAGCAGCTGAAGGGCGTCCCGATCTCGGTCGGGCACCAGTCGGGCAGCCACTACGCCACCATCCAGGCGCTCGAGCAGTACATGCCGCTGTCCGACATCAAGCTGTCGTTCGCCGACGGCCTCCTGTTCCGGCGCCTCGAGCTCGCGGTCGACCGCAAGGTCCCCGCCGTGTCGCTCTTCAGCGGCCCTTACTACTTCCTCGAGCAGCTCGGATTCCGCAAGGTGATCGACACCACCTTCATGATGGCGTCGATGATCACCGGCAACCCGGACCCCGAGGACATCGGCAAGTTCTACCGCGCGCTGCGCAGGGCCCAGCGCGACATCGACCTGCGTCCGGAGCTCTATACGCACTACTACAAGAACGAGTTTCCCGCGCGCTTCCTCGACCAGATGGACACGAGGCGCTGGGGCCCCGGCGAGCGCGTCGTGTTCGAGCCCTACACCAAGGAAGTATTCGAAGAGTCGTTCCGCTGGATCGCCGAGCGCGGCATCTTCCCCGAGGGCGGGATGGGCGCCGGCCGCTACGAGGACGCGGTTCTTACGCTGCGCGCGTAGCGCGTCAGCTCTGCGGCGGCGTCTCGCGCGCGAGCGCGAACGGCCACGGCGCGGCGGAAACGCCCTCGATCGGCAGGCGCACGATGAACTCGCTGCCCTTGCCGACGCCGGCGCTACGCGCCTGGACGGTTCCGCCGTGCAGCGTCACCAGGTCGCGCACCAGCGCGAGGCCCAGCCCGAGGCCCGCCTGCGATTGATGCAGCGACGGGTGCGCCTGGGTGAAAAGCTCGAAGATCGACGCCATCTGCTCGGGCTGCATGCCGACGCCCGTGTCCCGGACCCGCAGGACGGCCTGGTCGCCCTCGCGGTCGACCGTGACGGCGATCTCGCCGCCGGGATCGGTGTACTTCGCCGCGTTGTTGAGCAGGTTCACCACCACCTGGCGCAGGCGGTCGGGGTCGGCGTTCAGCTCGATCGCAGGGAAGTAGTGAAAAACCTCGAGCCGGTGGCGGCGCGACTCGATCAACGGGCGCACGATCTCGATCGCCTGGTTCGCGACGTCCTGCAGCACCATCTGCTGGCGCTTCAATTGCAGCGATCCGCGGCTGATGCGGCTGACGTCCATCAGATCCTCGACCAGGCGCTTCATCTGCCGCACCTGGCGCTCGATGATCTCGGCGACCCGCTTGAGCGCCGGATCCGCGTTGCCGCGCATCTGCAGCACCTGGCCCGAGTTCGCGAGCGGCGCGAGCAGGTTGCGCAGCTCGTGCGCGAGCGTGGCGAGGAACACGTTCTTGCGATCGTCCGCGACGCTGAGGTCCTGCGCCCGGCTGCGTAGCGCCTGCTCCTCTTCCTTCAGGTCGGTGCAGTCGCGCAGGATCTTGCCGTAGCCGACGATCGTACCGTCGGCCGCTCGCACGGGCACGACGACGCCCAGGGCCCAGAACCGCGAGCCGTCCTTGCGGACTTGCCAGCGCTCGTCTTCCGAGCGCCCGGTCGTCGCGGCCCGCTCGAGCTCCTGCCAGGGGACTCCGGCCTTCAGGTCCTCGGGCGTGAAAATGATCAGAAGCGGCTTGCCGAGGACCTCGTGCTCCTCGAATCCGGTGATGCGGGCGGCCCCGGCATTCCAGTGGATGATGCGGCCGTCGGGATTCATGGCGAAGATGGCGTACTCGTCCACCGTCTCCACGAACAGACGAAACAGGGTGTCGCCGTCGAGGGCTTGGGACATGGGATCGTCTTCTTGCGAAAATTTCCCGTGTGACCCGCCCGGCCGGAAAAAGTGCGGCCGGGAGGACCCGGCGCGTCAGATCTTGAAGGCTTCCAGCGTTTCCGGGGCGAAGAGCTCTTCCGACGCAAGGCGCCGCCGCGACAGCCCCTGCTCGTGGTGATAGCGCAGGAACGTGTCGAGCACGTGCCGGTTCGGGGCAAACCCGTAGGCCCACCAATCGTCGCCGAGCTCGCGCCGGGTCTCCTCGACGGCCGCGAGCTGCCACGGGAGCATGGTCACGAGCGCCGCGCTGTTGTAGAGGTTGTCGTAGACGACGCGCTGCGCCCGCGCGAATGCCTTGAGCAGCGACTGCGCGATCCAGCGGTTCGCTTCGTACACTTCGCGCCGGATGACGACCGTGTGCATGATCGGGAAGATCTTCGTCTTGCGGAAATACGCCTTCTCGACCTCGACGTAGTTCTCGAACAGACGACGCACCGCTCCCGGGCGCGAGAGAAAGGTCGATGGCATGCGCGCGGTGTGCAGAGCGTCGAGCTCGCCGTCGGCGAGCATGCGCGCGAGCGTCTTGCCGGGATCGATCGGCCGGACACGGATCTTGGCGGGCAGATCGAGCCGGATCTTTTCGTCGCGGCCGGGCTCCTCCTCGCCGCCGGTCCAGTACTCCGGGCTCGCGCCGTCGACCCCGTATTCGTCCTGCAGGATGCCGCGGATCCACACGGGAGCGGTCATCTGGTACTCGGGAACGCCGATGCGCTTTCCCGCGAGGTCCTTCGGCTCGCGGATCCCCGACTTCGCCGACACGAAGATGCACGAGTGGCGGAAGAACCGCGAGGGGAACACCGGGATGGCGACGAACGCGGGCTTCTCGCGACCGAGCGACACGCAGTACGACGAGAGCGACATCTCGGCGACGTCGAACTCGCGGTTGCGGAGCATCCGGAAGAACGTCTCCTCGACGTGCAGGTTCAGCACGTTGAGGTCGATGCCGTCGGGCCGGACGCTCCCGTCCGCGAGCGCCCGCGTGCGGTCGTAGTCCCAGCAGGCGAGCGTCAGTTGCAGCTTAGACAGAGACGGGCTCTTCGTCGAGCGACGGGAACAGGCCGTGCTTCGCGCCGTCCTTGTACTTCTGGTCGACCGGCAGCTCGATCGCGCACGAGCGCACGCGCTGCGACGCGGGCTCGAGGCCGGGCACCGGCTTGCCGTCGCGGTTCGCCTGCGCCGCCTTGAGCAGCTTCTTGCGCGTGAGGATGATGCCGTTGTCGGTCGAGCACAGGTTCTCGCGCGTGCGGTCCTGGACCGCCCCCATCGACTCCTGCAGGGAGGCGTCCTGCATCGCGATGCCTTCGACGCCCGAGTAGTTGCGGCCGGACTTCTGCTTGCCGCGGTCGATGAGGTAATCGTTCGACTTGTTGGCGAGCGGGATGAACGTGCCCGGCACGTACTTGACGTGGATACCCGCGCCGTTCTTCATCGCGTCGACCTCCTTGTCGGAGAGATCGCGCGTGGGGTGGTAGTTGATGCTCCACGCCCAGCAGTTCTCGTCGTCGATCGGCACCCAGGCGTGCGCGCCGATCGGATGACCCGCGCGCGGCGCGATGATCGTGTACCACGGCATGATCCACGGCGTGATGCGCCAGTAGTACTTGCCGTGCTCCGCCTTGCGGCGCGCCCCGATGAACAGGCCGCCCTCGTAGTCGACCACCTCGAACACGGGCATGCGGTCCTGGAGGTTGTACTCGTTCGCCTTGCTGCCCTTGAACAGGGGATCGGTGTTCAGCTCGCCCGAATGCAGGAAGGACACGTGGCTCGAGTCGATGCCGCCTTCCATCGCCTGCAGGTAGTTGCACTCCTGGAAGCGCTTCGACACGAAGCGCTTCTTCGGCGACACCATCACCCACTCGAGCTCGGGCGGCGCGGGCTTCTTGTCGGGCGGTCCCATGTAGACCCAGACGACGTCCCCGCACTCGATGGCGGGATACGACTTCAGCTTGATCTTCTGGCGCATGCCGCTCTCTTCCTTCTCCGAAGGAAGGTCGACGCACTGGCCGTTCACGTCGTATTTCCAGCCGTGGTAGGGGCAGCGGATGCCGCACTCCTCGTTCCGCCCGAACCAGAGCGACACGCCGCGGTGCGCACAGAACTCGTCGATGATGCCGATCTTGCCGTCGCTGTCGCGGAACGCGACCAGATTCTCGCCCAGGAGCTTCACGCGCACCGGCGGACAATCGGGCTCGGCGATCTCCCAGGCGTGCAGCGCGGGGATCCAGTAGCGGCGGAAGAGGTCGCCGATGAGCGTTCCGGGCCCGGTCCGGGTCAACTGTTCGTTCTGTTCTTTCGAAAGCATCGATGTCTCCTTGCGGCCACTCTCAGTCGGCCTTGGCGCCGGACGCCTTCACGATGGGCGCCCAGCGCTTCACTTCGGAAGCGAGATATGCGGTGAATTGCTGCGGATCGAGGTCGCCCGGCTCGATGCCCTCGGGCTTGAGGCGCTGCAGCACGTCGGGCTCCTTGAGCGCGCGCCGCACGTCGGCGTTGAGCTTGTTCACGATGTCCCGCGGCATGCCGGCCGGGCCTGACAACGAGAACCAGATCGTCGCCGTGAGCTCGGGATAGCCGAGCTCCTTGAACGTCGGCACGTCGGGGAAATCGGGCACGCGCGAGGTCGAGCTGACGGCGAGCGCGCGCGCCTTGCCGGCCCTGATCTGCGTCGATGCGGTGGTCAGCGTCGTCGACACGATCTGCAGATGGCCGGCGATGAGATCGGCGACCGCGAGGCTCGCGCCCTTGTACGGGACGTGCGTCATGCGGATGCCGGTGACCTGCTTCAGCTGCTCGGCGATCAGGTGTCCCTGCGTGCCGTTGCCGGGCGAGCCGTAGGCGAGCGTATCGGGCTCGGACTTGGCGAGCGCGATGAACTCCTTCAGCGTTTTCGCGTGCAGCCCGGGATTCACGGCGAGCACGCCGGGCGGGCCGCCGAAAAGCGCGATGTGCGTGAAGTCCTTGATCGGGTCGAACGGCACGTTCTTCGAGAGCGCGGGCTGGATGCAGTGCGAGGCCACGCCGGACACGACCAGCATGTAGCCGTCGGGCTCCGCCTTGGCGACGATCTCCGAGCCGATGACGCCGCCCGCGCCGCCGCGGTTCTCGATCACGAACTGCTGCCCCATGTACTCGGAAAGCTTCTGCGCCGTGAGGCGGCCGAGCGTATCGGCCGTGCCCCCGGGTGCGAACGGCACGATGACGCGCACCGGCTTGGTGGGATAGTCCTGGGCGGGTGCCGGGATCGCCGCGACGAGGGCGGCGACGGCGGTCAATGCGAGGAATAGTCGGTTCACGGTGCCAGAGTGAGGATGTCGGACAGAGGGACGGACATTTTACCGGACGGCGCCGCTTCGGGACACGGTTCCGTGGGCCGGAACACGGGCGCCGCAACGGCGTCCAACCCGGTATCCCGACCGACGGATCGACCCACGAGAGGCAACCATGATAAGGCTCCGCGTTTCCACCCTGGCGCTCGCGCTCCTATCCGCGTCCGCGACCGCCGCCGTGGCCCCCGAGGACTACGTTCAGCGCGTCGCGAACGACTACCGCGCCGCGATGCAGCAGCAGGACTACGACCAGGACGGCGCGGTGACCCGCGAGGAGGCGCGCACGAACCTGCTGCTCTCGGGCGCCTTCAACGCCATCGACATCGACGGCGACGGCCGCATCACCCAGGAGGAGATGGATCGCTTCGTGGCCGCGCTGCCCGACAACCCGTTCTACATGTGAGCCGCCGACTATAATGCCGGTCTCACCCGCGAGGAGCCCACGATGGAAATGACCGGCGAGCAGCTCATCTCCCTGCCGCAGGCCGAGGTCTGGCGCGCCCTGAACGACCCCCAGATCCTGAAAGCCTGCATCCCGGGCTGCGAGTCGATCGACAAGACCTCGGAGAACGAGTATCGGGTCGCCATGACCGCGTCCGTCGGCCCGGTCAAGGCGAAGTTCAACGGCAAGCTCGTGCTCTCGGATCTGCAGCCGCCGAACTCCTATTCGCTCTCGTTCGAGGGCTCGGGCGGCGCCGCCGGCTTCGGCAAGGGGGGCGCGCACGTCTCGCTCGCGCCGGAAGGCGCGGGCACGCGCCTGAGCTATACCGCCAAGGCGAGCGTCGGCGGCAAGCTGGCGCAGATCGGATCGCGGCTGATCGACGGCGTCGCCAAGAAAATGGCGGACGATTTCTTCACCGCGTTCAACCGCAAGGTGGCGGGGCAGGCGCCGGAGGCCGGCCGGCCGCCGGCGCCCCCGCGCAACCCGGTCGAGACGGGCGCGGTCTCGCACGTGGGCATCGCCCCGCTCTGGTGGGTCGCGGGCGCGATCCTCGCGATGCTCGTCGTCTACTACGCCCTCGGCCCGGCGCGCTACCTGAGCTGAGCGGCGCGCGTGCGCGCCGCGCCGGCGCGGCCACGCCGACGCTCGGGTTTCCGAAGTAGGCGTCTTTGCCAAGCGCAGAGCAATCGGAGACAATCGGCCTCGCCGGACAAGGGAGAAGATCCGCAATGAAAATCCTGCTCGCGATCTCGCGCGCCGTCGACCGCGTCAACGAGCGTGTCGGACGCCTGGTCTACTGGTGCGTGCTCGCGGCCGTCCTCGTGAGCGCCGGGAATGCGATCGTCCGCTACACCCTGAACACGAGCTCCAACGCCTGGCTCGAGATCCAGTGGTACCTCTTCGCGGCGATCTTCCTGCTGTGCTCCGGCTACACGTTCCTGCACAACGAGCATATCCGCATCGACGTCGTGTCGGGCCACCTCTCGCGCCGCGCGCAGGTCTGGATCGACATCATCTGCACGATCCTGTTCATGCTGCCCATGACCGGCTACATCGTGTGGCTGTCGTGGCCGATTTTCGTGAACGCCTGGACGAGCGGCGAGATCTCCGGGAACGCCGGCGGGCTGATCCGCTGGCCGGTACGGCTGCTGGTGCCGCTCGGGTTCTCCCTCCTTTTCGCGCAGGGGATCTCCGAGCTCATCAAGCGGATCGCCTTCCTCCGCGGTCTGATCCCCGACCCCGCCGAGAAGCACGCCGATCCCGCGATCGAGCAGATGCAGGTCGAGGGCAAGGAACAGGCGTCGTGACCGCCTTCGTCGTCGCCAACATGGCGCCGCTGATGTTCGCGGCGCTCGTCGTGTTCCTGCTGCTCGGTTATCCCGTGACGTTCGCGCTCGGCGCGATCGGGCTCTCGTTCGGTTTCCTCGGGATCGAGCTCGGGCTGCTGACGCCCGCCCTGTTCGGGGCGCTGCCCGAGCGGATCTTCGGCATCCTGGCCAACGACACGCTGCTCGCCGTGCCGTTCTTCACCTTCATGGGACTGATCCTCGAGCGCAGCGGCATGGCCGAGGACCTGCTCGATACGATCGGCCAGCTGTTCGGACCCATCCGAGGCGGCCTCGCCTACGCCGTGGTCTTCGTCGGCGCGCTGCTCGCGGCCACGACGGGGGTCGTGGCCGCTTCGGTCATCTCGATGGGACTGATCTCGCTGCCGATCATGCTGCGCTACGGCTACGACCGGCGCCTCGCAAGCGGGGTGATCGCCGCCTCCGGCACGCTCGCGCAGATCATCCCGCCGTCGCTGGTGCTGATCGTGCTCGCCGACCAGCTCGGGCGCTCGGTCGGCGACATGTACGCGGGCGCAATCTTCCCGGGGCTCATTCTCACGTCGCTCTACGCTCTCTATGTGCTGGGCGTGACGCTGGTGCGCCCGGGCGCGGCGCCGGCGCTGCCGCCGGAGGCACGCAAGCTGCGCGAGCCGGACGGCCGCAGCGGCGTCGTGTCCCTCGTCGTGCTGGTGATCGCTGCCACCGGGCTCGCGGCGGCGTTCATGAAGTTCTACTACCCGGCGGACGCACCCGGCGACGAGCGCGTGGTGCTGGGCGCGTCGATCGGCGTCGGCATCGCCTTCGCGGCGGCCGCCCTGAACCGCGTGACGCGGCTCGGGCTGCTCTCGCGCATGGCCGAGCGCGTGATCTTCGTGCTCATCCCGCCGCTCGCGCTGATCTTCCTCGTGCTCGGCACGATATTCATCGGCGTCGCGACGCCGACCGAGGGCGGCGCGATGGGCGCGACCGGCGCGCTCGTCCTCGCGCTCGTCAACCGGCGGCTGTCGTGGTCGCTCCTCACGCAGGCGATGAACTCGACCGCCAAGCTGACGTCTTTCGTGGTGTTCATCCTGGTCGGCTCGACGGTCTTCAGCCTGACTTTCCGCGGCGTGAACGGCGATCTCTGGGTCGAGCACCTCCTGACGGGCCTTCCGGGCGGGCAGGTCGGGTTCCTGATCGTCGTCAACCTGCTCACCTTCGTGCTCGCGTTCTTCCTCGACTTCTTCGAGCTCGCCTTCATCATCGTGCCGCTGCTGGGCCCGGTCGCGGAGAAGCTCGGTATCGATCTCATCTGGTTCGGCGTCCTGCTCGGGGTGAACATGCAGACCTCGTTCATGCATCCGCCGTTCGGGTTCGCGCTGTTCTACCTGCGCAGCGTCGCCCCCGCCCGGGACTACGTCGACAAGCTCACCGGCAGGACGCTCGCGCGCGTCACCACGGGCCAGATCTACTGGGGCGCCGTGCCTTTCGTCGTGATCCAGGTGATCATGGTCGGGATCGTCATCGCGTTCCCGCGCTTGGTCACCGGCAATCTCGAGAAGAGCACGGTCGATCCGTCGAAGGTGCAGATCATCGTGCCGCCGATGGAGAACCAGGACGAGTCGCCGCCCGATTTCGGGCAAGGCCCGGCCAAGCCGGCCCCCGGTCAGAAGCCGCCGGAAAATCCCGGCGACGAGCTGGAGAAGCAGTTCCTGCAGCAGAAGTGACGCGAAAAACAAACCCCGCCGCGGCGGGGTTTGTCTGTCTTTGTGCCCGTCGCCGGGTCAGTGCTTGCCGGCTCCGAGCTTGGACGTGAACGCGTAGTTGTCGTAAGTCGACTCCGCGACGCGGAACCACAGGAACTGCTCGTCGCGGTACTTCTTCCACTGGGGATAGACGCGCGCCCAGTGCTTGCTCTTGCCCTTCAGCTCCTCGTACAGCTCGTACGAGGCCTTCTCGGCCGCTTCCATGATGGCGCGCGGGAACGGGCGCAGCTTGGTGCCGCTGGCGACCAGGCGGCGCAGCGCGGCGGGATTCTGCTCGTCGTACTTGGCGGGCATCCACACGTTCGCTTCGCCGCACGCGGCCGTGAGCGCCATCTGGTAGGCCTTCGGCAGCTCGTTCCACTTCTTCTCGTTGACGAGCGTGTGGATCATCGGCCCGCCTTCCCAGAATCCCGGGTAGTAGTAGTTCTGCGCGATCTTGTTGAAGCCGAGCTTCTCGTCGTCGTACGGCCCGACCCATTCGGCCGCGTCGATCGTTCCTTTCTCGAGCGCGGGATAGATGTCGGCGCCGCCGATGAGCTGCGGCACGACGCCGAGCTTGGCCATGATCAGGCCCGCCATGCCCCCGATCCGGAACTTCAGGCCCTTCAGGTCCGCGAGCGTCTTGATCTCCTTGCGGAACCAGCCGCCCATCTGGCATCCCGTGTTGCCGGCGGGTATCGCTACGCAGCCGTACTCCTTGAACAGCGGCTCCATCGCCTCGCGTCCGCCGCCGAAGTACCACCAGGCGTTGTTCTGGCGCACGTTCATGCCGAAGCACACCGAGGTGCCGAGCGCGAACGTCGGGTCCTTGCCGAAATAGTAGTACGTCGCGGTGTGGCCCAGCTCCACCGTGCCCGCCTGCACCGCGTCGAGCACCTGCAGCGCCGGCACGATCTCGCCGGCGGCGAACGCCCGGATCTGGAACTTGCCGTCGGTGATCTCGGCGACGCGCCGGGCGACGAGCTCGGCGCCCCCGAACAGCGTATCGAGGCTCTTCGGCCAGCTCGCCGCGAGGCGCCACTGGATGCTCGGCAGGCCGGGCGTCTGCTGCGCCATCGCCTGCTGCGCGGTGATCATGCTCGCGCCGGCGAGCGTTCCCGCGCCGGCCTGCTTCAGGAAATCGCGTCTACGCATTGGGTATTCCCCTCCTCAGAGAATGGGGGTCGATTATATGCCGAAGCGGATTCGCGCGGGCCAAGGGGGCGGCTCAGTTCCCGGCGATCGTCATCCGGTCGACGAGGATGGAGCCCGTCGTGCGCGAGCCGCGCGTCAGGACGTCGCGTCCCACCGCCACGATGCCGCGAAACACGTCGCGCAGGTTGCCCGCGATGGTGATCTCCTCCACCGGGTACGCGATCTCGCCCCCCTCGATCCAATAGCCCGCGGCGCCGCGCGAGTAATCGCCGGTCACGAGGTTGATGCCGTGCCCCATCAGCTCGGTGACGAGCAGGCCCCTCCGGGTCTCGCGGATCAGCCCCGGCAGGTCCAGCTCTCCGCTCTGGAGCAGCAAGTTGTGGGCGCCCCCGGCGTTGCCGGTCGTCTTCATGCCGAGCTTGCGCGCCGAGTAGCTGCCGAGGAAATAGCCCTGGAGGACGCCCCCGCGCACGACGTCGCGCTCGCGCGTCGCCACGCCGTCGTCGTCGAAGTACGAGCTCGCCTGCCCGCGCCGGAGGTGCGGCCGCTCGACGAGGGTCACCACCGGCGAGAACACCTCGGTGCCGAGCCGGTCGACGAGGAAGGACGTCTTGCGGTACAGGCTGCCGCCGCTCGCGGCGGAAACGAAGTGCGAGAGCAGGCTGCCGGCCGCGGGCGCCTCGAACAGGACCGGCGCCTCCGTGGTCTCGATCTTGCGGCTGCCCAGCCGCGCCAGCGCGCGCCGGCCGGCATAGTCGCCCACGGCCTCGGGCCGCGCCAGATCGTCGGGGGAGCGCTGTGAGACGTACCAGTCGTCGCGCTGCATCTGCTCGCCGTCGGACGCGATGACCGCGCACGAGAGGTAGTGCCGCGAGGAAGCGAACCCGCCCATGAACCCGAGGCTGTTCGCGAGCACGAACTGCGTTTGCTGGCACGACACGGTCGCGCCCTCGGAGTTGACGATGCGCGGGTCGAGCGCGAACGCCGCTGCCTCGCAGCGCTTCGCCATCTCCATCGCGCGCTCGACCGGCAGCTCCCACGGGTGGAACAGGTCGAGGTCGCGGATGTCGCGCGCGAGCGCGTCGGCGTCCGCGAGGCCCGCCGCCTCGTCGCTCGCGGTGAAGCGCGCGATCGAAAGCGCCGCGTCGACGGTCGCGGCGACCGCGTCGGGCGCGAAATCGGCGCTGCTCGCGTAACCCTTCTTCTTGCCGATGTACACCGTGATCGACAGGCCCTTGTCGCGGTTGTACTCGATCGTCTCCACCTCGCGCATGCGCACCGTGACCGTCTGGCCGTAGCTGTCGGAGACCTCGGCCTCGCTCGCGGTGGCGCCGTTCTGGGCCGCGCGCTCGAGCGCGGACGCCGCGATTTTCTGCAGCGACTCGTACGAATGGGAAAAGCGCGCGGACGCCATGCGAGCTGCGGGGACGATTCGGGAAAGAGCTATCATAGCAGCCATGGCGGAAGACGATCGCCCGAGCAAGACGCAGCGCAAGAAGCAGATGCACGAGCTGCAGGCGTTGGGCGAGCGGCTCGTCGATTTGAACGCGTCGCAGCTCGACGAGATCGAGCTGCCGCCGCCGCTGCGCGCGGCGGTCGACGACGCGAAGCGATTCACCCGGCACGAAGCGCGCCGTCGCCAGATGCAGTACATCGGAAGGCTCATGCGCGACGTCGACCCGGTCGCGATCCGCGAGAAGCTGAAGATCTGGGACGGCGTCTCGCAGGCGCACACGACGCGGCATCACCGGGTCGAGCGCTGGCGCGAGCGCCTGATGCAGGACGACGCCGCGCTCGGCGAGCTCGCCCGGGAGCGGCCGGGGCTCGACACGCAGCGGCTGCGCTCGCTCGTGCGCAGCGCGCGCGACGAGCTCGCGGCCGGGCGGCCGCCGCGCAGCCACCGCGAGCTGTTCCGCTTCCTGCGCGAGAGCCTCGAGGCCGACGCCGCCGGGGAAGGCTCGGTCGACGCGGCCGCCTGACACGCTATACTCGACCGCATGGATCGCGAGCTCCTCATCGGCCTCGTCTCGATCAGCGATCGCGCCTCGAGCGGTGTCTACAAGGACGAGGGCTTGCCCGCGCTGCAATCCTGGTTCGCGCGCGCGCTCGCGACGCCGTGGCGGATGGAGACGCGGCTCATCCCGGACGAGCGGCCGCTCATCGAATCGACACTCGTCGAGCTCGTCGACCGCGTCGGGTGCCACCTGGTGCTCACCACGGGCGGCACCGGCCCGGCGCCGCGCGACGTGACGCCCGAGGCGACGCTCGCGGTCGCGGACAAGGTGATGCCCGGCTTCGGCGAGCAGATGCGCCAGATCAGCCTGAAGTTCGTCCCCACGGCAATCCTGTCGCGGCAGGTCGCGGTCGTGCGCAAGCAGGCGCTCGTGATCAACCTGCCGGGGCAGCCGAAAGCCATCCAGGAGACGCTCGAGGGGCTCAGGGACAAGGACGGCGCGCAGATCGTGAACGGAATCTTCGCCGCGGTGCCTTACTGCATCGACCTGATCGGCGGTCCCTACATCGAAACTCACGAGAGCGTGGTCAAGGCGTTCAGGCCCAAGTCCGCGATCCGGCCCAAGCAGTCCTGATCGTCGTGTCGAGCCTCCTCGACAGCATCGAGATCGAGACCGGCGCCAATCCCGAGCGCAGCGTCGTCTGGCTGCACGGCCTCGGCGCCGACGGCAACGACTTCGTGCCGATCGTTCCGGAGCTCGATCTTCCCGACGCGGCGATCCGCTTCGTGTTCCCGCACGCGCCGATGCAGCCGGTGACCATCAACGCCGGCATGGTGATGCGCGCCTGGTACGACATCTCCGATGCCGCGATCCGGCGCGAGGACGAGCGCGGGGTACGCGCGTCGCAGGCGCGGGTCGAGGCGCTGATCGAGCGCGAGAAGAGCCGCGGCACGCCGGCATCGCGGCTCGTCCTCGCGGGCTTCTCGCAGGGCGGCGCGATCGCGCTCCAGACCGGTTTGCGCCATCCCGAGCGCCTGGCGGGCATCATGGCGCTCTCCTCGTACCTGCCGCTCGCGGACCAGCTCGCGGCCGAGGCCGCCGGGGCGAACAAGAGCGTCCCGGTCTTCATGGCGCACGGCACCCAGGATCCGATCGTGGTGCCGGAGCGGGCGATACGTTCGCGCGAGATGCTCGAGCGGCTCGGCTACGCGGTGGAATGGCACGAGTACCCCATGCCCCACTCGGTGTGCGCCGAGGAGATCGTGGACCTCTCGGCGTGGCTGTGCCGCGTGCTCGCCTAGCGCCGGGCGCGCTTCACTCGCCCGCCGCGAGCCGGCGCACGAACTCGGCCCCCCACGCCACGCCGAAGCCCGTGATCTCCGTGCCGACGACGCCGAGGCCGTCGGTACAGGTCGCCGCGGCGAGGTCGACGTGCACCCAAGGCGTGTCCGAGATGAAGCGCGCGAGGAAGCGCGACGCGAGGATGTGGTCGGCTTCCCCGTCGAGCGTGCACTGCTTGATGTCGGCCACCTTGCTCTCGAGCGCCGACTCGTAGTCCTCGTCCATCGGAAAAAGGCACACGCGCTCGCCGGTCGCCTCGCCGGCGTCGACCGCGAGGCGCGCGAGGTGCGGGCGGGTGGCGAACACGCCGCTGTACCGGTTGCCCAGCGCGTGGATCATGCTTCCCGTCAGCGTGGCGAAGTCGACGATGACGTCAGGCTTGTCGCGGGCCGCGAGCGCGAGCGTGTCGGCGAGCACCATGCGCCCCTCGGCGTCGGTATGCACGATCTCGATGGTCGTTCCGTTCAGCGCGGTCACGACCTCGCTCTGCCGATACGCCCGCGGCCCGATGTCGTTCTGCGCGATCGCGAGCCAGGCGTCGATCCTCGCCGGCAGGCGCATACGCGAGGCCGCGTGCAGGATCCCGAGCGCGACCGCCGAGCCGTTCATGTCGTGGTGCATCCCGGCCATGTAGCGCGCCGGCTTGAGGTTGTGGCCGCCGGTGTCGAAGCAGATGCCCTTGCCCACCAGCGCGAGGTTGCGCTTCGCGCCGCGCGGCGCGTAACGCAGCCGCACGATGGCCGCGTCCGACTCGGCGCTGCCCTGAGCCACCGCCGCGAAGGCGCCCGCGCCCATGCGGCGCAGGCGCGCCAGGTCGTATTCGGCGAGCCCCATTCCGGACGATTTGGCGAAAGTCCGCAGCCGGGCGCGGTACGCGCGCGGGTTCAGCTCGTTCGGCGGCAGCGCCGTGAGCTCCCTGCACAGCACGTTCGCCTCGGCCACCGCGCGCGCCTCGTCCAGATCGGCGCGCGCGCCGAACAGAGAGATCGAAGCGAGCGCAGCCCCGTTCTTCTTCTTGCGCGCGGGCAGCACCGCGCCGTTCACCCAGGCGGCATATGCCGCGAGCGGCGCGGCCGCGGCGCGCGCTTCGGGCGTGCCGTAGACGGCGATGCCCAGCTCGGTGGGGTTCTCCTCCAAGAGCGGCGCGAGCGCTTTGCGCATCGCGGTTCCGCGCTCGAACGCGGTTCGTGCCGGGTCGTGCCGCACCCAGGCGCAGAGCGCGCCGTTCGCGAGAGTGGCGGTGACCGGCGTCTTCGCGAGATCTTCGGGCTTGAGCTTGCGGCGCTCGAGCACCGACTTCAGCGTGCCGACGGCAGGTCCTTCCAGCCCCTTGCCCGGCGGCAGGACGACGAGCAGGTGGCGCGCCTTCGCCAGGGTGGCCTCATCCGGCATCTCCCCGTTCTGCCGCAGCGCGGCCAGCGTCGATCGGGTCTCGCGAGTCAGAGTGGATCCTGGACGGGACGTCTACGCTTCGATTGGTGCTGGTGAGTGGACTCGAACCACCGACCTACTGATTACGAATCAGTTGCTCTACCAACTGAGCTACACCAGCCGGGGGAAGAGTCGATTATAGCAGGCCGCCGAGCGTGCCTCCTGTTGCCACGCTCAGACCCTGCGTCGCACCCGTACCACGATGTCGACGCCTTCGGCGAAGGTGCCCGCCGGGAGAGGCGGCAGGCCGATCACCTGCACGCCGTCCGCCGAAATGTCGCTCAGCTGGCCGGTCTCGACGTCGTAGAGATGATGATGCGGCGCCATATTGGGATCGTATATGGACTTTGCCGAGTCGATCACCAGTTCCCGAAGCAACTTTTTCGAGACCAGGAGCCTGAGCGTGTTGTATATCGTCGCCTTCGAGGCCTCGGGGTGCCGCTTGTTCACCCGCTGCAGGATCTGGTCCGCAGAAAGGTGCTCTCGTTGCTCGAACAGCACGCGAGCGATCTCGGTGCGCTGCCGGGTAAGGGTAACACCCCGCGAACGCAGCAGTTCCGCGATGCGATCGGTGCCCGCTTTGCGCCTGGCTCGCATGAATCGAATCTTATAGCACCGTCAGGGTTACGTGTGACGTAGTGACGGCGCCGAGCCGCCGGGCGGCTGGGATGGCACCCGCTCTGCTATCATGCGCGACGTGAAAAGCGCCGCTCTCATCCTCGCAGTCGTCATCTGCTCGCCGGTTCAGGCCCAAACCTACAAGTGCGTCGATCAGCACGGCGCGACGCGCTATTCGGACACCCCGCTCCCGAACTGCAAGAACGAAGTCATCAGCACCAAGCGGAGCGGCGCCGCACCCGCGGCCCCCGCCTCGCCCCGCGAGGCGGCAAAGACGATCCAGCAGCTCAATGCCACGTGTTCGCGTTCCATGCAGGAGTACTCCCGACTGGCCGCCACGCGGCCCGACCCGAGCGCGAGCGACGAAGCTCGTCAGAACCGTCTGAACGCGCTGCGCGAGCAGCTTCGTGGCTGCGGCTGACGCAGCCCTTTAAGCCCCGGTGAAATAGTTCACTGCCGGTGCGCGCCGTTCGCACCGCTCGCCCGCCTTTTCCGCCCGTTCGTCGCCAAAGAGTGGCGGCGCACGGCCGCGCGTCTAGCATTGAGGGCGCGAGGATGACGGGGCCTGGAAACAGCTCTCGATTCCTCCCGACGTTAAAACCGACAACAAGCGAGTCGCTCTATGCGGCCAACGAAAATACGGGGCCAGGGACAGCGCGGCGTGATGCTGCTGGAAGTCCTTCTCGCCATCCTCATCTTCTCGATGGGGATTCTGGCGGTCGTGGGCATGCAGGCCACCGCCATCAAGAGCGTGACGGATTCCAAGTACCGCAGCGACGCAGCGTTCCTCACCAATAAGCTGCTATCGCAAATGTGGACGGACGCGGGCGGCATCGCCCTCTACGCCTATCCCGGCAGCGGTACGGTGCCGGCGAAGCTGCAGAACTGGATCACCAACGCGGCGAAGACGGGGGTCAACGACCTTCTGCCCGATGCAGCCTCGAATCCCCCGATCGTCACGGTTACGGGCGCTACCGCGAGTGGCGCTCAAGTGACGATCCAGGTGTTCTGGAGAATGCCCGAGGAGAAGTCGAAGGGCCTCCCGCCTCACAACTACACGGTGACGGCCTCCGTGTACACGAGCTGACCGATGCACTTCGCCATTACACGCCGCCGCGATCGAGGCTTCAGCCTGGTCGAATTGATGATCGCCATGCTGATCGGACTTCTCGGCATGATCGTCATCTTCCAGGTATTCGAGAACGCGGAAGGGGTGCGCCGCACAACGGTGAGCGGCGGCGACGCGCAGCAAAACGGAGCCCTGGCGCTCTATTCCATGGAGCATGACTTGCGCAACGCGGGCATGGGAATCAACGAGATCGGCCTGCTCGCCCCGCCGTGCAACATCGTGGGCTATGACGCTGCGCGCGCCACACCCAATTTCCCGCCAGTGGGCAACAACATCGTGCTGACGCCGGTACAGATCGTCCCCGGCGCCGACGCGAGGACGCCCGACCAGTTGAACGTGTTCTACGGCTCGCAGACGCTGGTGAACACCACGACGCTCATCGCTCCGGTGGCGATGACCGCGACGCCTAATTACCTGCAGGTCAACTCGACCTTCGGCTTTCGACCCGGTGACCTGCTGCTGCTGTTCCAGCCCGGCGCGGCTCCCCAGAACTGCATATTTCTCGAGGTGACGTCGATCTCGAGCAACCAGGTGAACCACATCTCGGGCGCCTATCCGCTCGCGAACAACAACGCCGTGTCGGTCAATTCGCGCTTCAACCCTCCGAGTTGGACCGGCCTGAATGCGGGGCTTGCCCTGACGTTCTCCGGCAACAAGGTGGTCAACAACTCCGTCACCCGGGTGTTCGACCTCGGCAATCTCCACGACAGCGAAGATTTCCCCGGCACGCAGAATCCCAGGACCCCCGTCTACAACGTCTACGCCGTAGCGAACAACAGCCTCACCGTTTCAAACCAGTTCGTCGTCTCCGGCGGCGCTCCGACGGTCAACCCCATCGCGGACAACATCGTCCACATGCGCGCCGAATACGGGCTGGACGACGGAGTCGGGGGCACGGCCGGCGACGGTGTCCTCGACCGGTTCCTGGACCCCGTGGCGTTCAACGCCCTGCCCGCGCCGCTGCCGTGGCAGTACATCATGGCGGTCCGGATCGTGGTCGTGGCGCGGAGCGCGCTTCCCGAGAAGGCCGGGCCGGGCACGGCTTGCGACGGGACGACGCCGTTTCCGACATGGTCGGGCAATACGGCCGGAGCTCGCGGGCTCGACCTTTCGGCCGTCCCTACGCCGGCCGGCGTGGCGTGGGACTGCTATCGCTATCGCGTGTTCGAGACGGTCGTGCCGGTGCGCAACTCCATATGGAAATCCAGCTGACATGAAGACGCTCGCCGTAAATGTCGTTCGGCGCCGCCCGCGGCATCGCCAGCGGGGCGCGACGCTGCTGATCGCCCTCATCGTGCTCGTGGCTCTCACCCTGGCCGGGCTTGCAATGATGCGCTCCGTGGACACGGCCACGATCGTCGCCGGGAACATCGGATTCCGGCAATCCACGATCAACGCTGCCGATCAGGGCGTGCAAGCCGCGTACGGCTACGTTTTCCCGATCATGTCGAGTCTCGCCGGCAACGGCGGCACGGACCCGGCGAACGGGTATACCGGCTTCGTGTCTCTCGGCGAGGCGCCGGACTGGTACCTCAGCCCCAGCAATGCCGGCTGGACGAACTCCGTGGGATGCAGCGGCCCGACGAGGACCGCGACGGCATGCAATACGTTCGCGCCCAATGGCAGCTCGGTCGATCTCGCCGGCAATAACATCACGTACGTGATACATCGGCTGTGCGACAGCACCGGGACTGTTTGCGGACAAACGCAATCCGGGGCGATCGCGTCGGGCAGCGGCGTCGACCAGAGCTCGCCCAACTTCTTCGTACCGCCGCCATCGCAACATTTCCGCGTCACGGTGCGGGTGACCGGCCCGCGTAACTCCGTGGCGTACGTTCAGACACTGGTCCGCGGACAGTAATAACAAAGCCAAGGTCAGGGGGACATCATGACCAACAAGACGCGTCTCTCGATACGAGCAGTGCTCGGCGTGGCGTTGACCTGCGTGGCGTGCCATGCAGCGCTCGCCACGCCGACGGACGTCTCGAACGTCCCGCTCGCGACCGCGGGCGGCAGGAGCATCCTGCCGAACCTGCTGTTCGACCTCGACGATTCGGGCAGCATGAACTGGGATTTCATGCCCGATTACGTCAGCCCGAACACCGGCGGCGTGGCATTGACCCAGTCGAAGCCGTGCATGATCGACTCGGGCAACAACGCCTTCTGTAATGCAGGCGACCCGCCTTACGCGGCGGGCGGCTCCCGCGGCTTCAACGGCGTCGGGTACGACCCGAACTTCCGCTACCGGCCCGGGGTGAATCCGAACGGCCAGCCGCTCCTCAACCCGCCGAGCGGATTGCCCTTGGGCAATCCGGTGACCACAACCGTCGTGCCGGACAACGTGTACACCCATAGCCCGTACGGGTCGAGCACGACCACCGTGAACCTGGCGACGCAAATCCCGGACATGAAGTACTGCAACGCCAACAGCGTCTGCAAGCGTCCGGGCGCCAATAACACGGGCACGGTCGTCGCCGGCACCGCGTTCGATGCTGCGAACGGCGCGGGCAACACTATGCAGCCCGGGCAATTCCCGTATCGGACCAACCCCTCGAACGACAGCAGCGCGATCTTCGGTTTGCCGGAAATGATGTCGATCGCGAGCTTCACGCGCAGCGGCAGCACCGTGACGGCCACCACGGTCGAGGCCCACGGGCTTACGACTTCCGACAAAGTTTATGTCACCGGGACGAGTGTCAACGTCACTTGCGCCGCTGTGACGGCGGTAACCACGAACTCTTTTACCTACACCACGTCGACGTCCGGTACTGTTTCCGCCAGCAACGGTTCGTATCGCAAATGCGTCGCGGGCACCTGGACGATCGCGGGCGGCACCGTAACGGTCACGACGTCTAGCGCGCCGGGCCTTGTCGTCGGTGATGTCATCACCGCCGCACCTTCAGGGCCAGTGAACTTCGCTTCAGGACCCTTCAGCGTCACCGCTGTCGGACCGACATCGTTCTCCTACTTGTCGGCGACCGGCACCGGCTCCCAAACCGGCTTTTGGGTGCGCACCGGCCTCTACAACGTCGGCTCCACCGTGAACGGCCCGGCGGTCGCCTATGCCATCGTCCCGGTCGAGTATTGCTCCGACGTGAACCTGACGAACTGCGTCTTCGTTCTCCCCGGCAACACTCCGCCGGCCGGGTTCACGAATCCGGCGTACGTGCGCTTCTGCCAGACGCAGGGGCAGGCGCTCGCGCCGGGCGGGGTTGGCGACTCGTCGGGAACGGCGCGCTGCCGCTCGAAATACAACGAGACGGCGGGAATCACGCAGTACCTGTACGCCCGCTACGGCTGGTTCAAGCGCGACACGATCGTTTCGGGCCTGACCTTCGGCAACCGACCGAATCGCTCCGACTGCCAGTCGGCGCCGAGCTGCACGTACGACGAGGAGCTGAACAACTACGCGATCTGGTACTCCCAATACCGCATACGCATGCAGATGATGAAGAGCTCGGTCGGACTCGCGCTCGTTCCGTTCATCGGCAGCCCGGGCGGAACACCGTCCAAGCCGAACTCGATACGCCTGGGCTTCATCACGATGCACGCGCAGGACTCGGGCACCGTTTCATCGAGCAAGTATCTGCGTATCCAGGATTTCGATACCACGCAGGCAACGAGCTTCTACAACAAGTTCTACGCGAACCTCGCGCAGAACGCGACGCCTTTGCAGGAAGCGCTGGCGCGCGCCGGGTGGATCTTCGCCGGCAAGCTGAATACCGGCCTCACCTCCGGCATCCCGACCACGGACGACCCGATCCAGGCGGCATGCCAGCGCAACTACACGCTGCTCACCACCGACGGCTACTGGAACAACTCGTCTTCCTTTCCGCCGAAGACGCTGGCCGGAAAGACCATCGGTAACTTGGATGCGTCGCCGAAGAGCCTGCTCGGCAGCACGCTGGTGGATCGCCCCATCACGACGACTCTGGACGGAACCGGCTCGTCCAGCACGACGTTCACTCCGACCGGAACGACTTCGGAGCAGGTCCTCTGCCAGGGCAACAACATCGCCAACTTCTCCATCGGCGGTCCGACCGCGTGCGGCTGCCAGCCGAAGGAGCACAAGATCATCCAGCAGGACAAGCAGACCGGGACCCTGGACACCTTCAACAATGGCGTCCTCGTGACGAGCACGAATACGACCAACCAGGCCTACACCAACGTCGCGCCGGGCTGCGT